>Ga0316201_10004144_pt1 | contig 10876 bp, 9 predicted proteins | sample CS6wburrow_MG_FD_204516 | JGI IMG/M metagenome (GOLD analysis project Ga0316201, IMG submission 204516) | Coastal sediment microbial communities from Delaware Bay, Delaware, United States - CS-6 worm burrow | ecosystem: Environmental > Aquatic > Marine > Coastal > Sediment | place: USA: Delaware... | reverse complement strand
TAAGTTCAATGGTTTCAATGTCGGCACCCTTGGCATCCTGGGATACCTTGAGAACGCGACCCAGCGGATTATTGGTTTTCGGCTCGCTGATATTCTTGACCTGGCTGTTGACCTTGGCGCCAACCGCGGACAGCACTAATACACGCCAGATGGCGATCAGTACACCGATAATACCGAGTGAGATGATTACGTAACCAACCGTTCCGCCCTGTGCAATGCGCTCTTGCAGGTTGGGTGACTGTACGAGCAAACCAAGTAATTGTCCCCGCGTCGGGTCAATGGCGATAGGGTATTGTCCGGATTCGGCATTAACGAGGTTGCCGATACGCCCGGTATAACGGCTGGCAGGTTGACGTTGCAGTTCAACCAGGCGCTGTGTCTCGGGAATGTACTCCAGGTATTTCTCATTGGAAACGACGTTGAACGCGCCAATACGGGTAACTTCCTGCTGGTTTTCTTCACCGGTAGAATTAACCACGTTGGTCGTGAAGGTAACAACCTTGCTCGATTCGGTCATTTCACGTTGCAGTTCAAACCACAGACGCTCGATTTCCTCGAGTGAAGCCAGGCGGTTTGACTGGCCCATTTTCTTGGCAAATTCGAGCAGGAAGTCGGTGCGATCAGGATACTGGACCTGGGTCAGCGATGTTTCAAACTGTCCGCGTGCGTCACCCGCAGCCTGCTGCAAAACACCAAACAGTTCTTTAAGACCGCCGAGACGATCCTGGAACGCCTGTTCCAGAACAAGTATCTGCTGATCGTTCTTTTCGAACTGTGCTTCCATCCGTGCAGACGCATCTTCCTGGCGTTTCTGCTCGGCTTTTTCAGCATTCAGCAACTGTGCCTGTTGGGCACGGTTGGCGCGGAACTCATCGAGCCTGGCCTGGTTTTCAGCCGCATCGGTAACACGACCGGTTTTAACCTGCTGCAGCAGTTCATCGAGAGAAATTGATGTTGCAGCCTGGGCAGAGAGGGTGAACGCCAGCATCAGGCCGCTGGCAATGCCTATTTTCTTGATCATGTTAATCATTTCATTGCCCTCGTCGGTGCGGCAACGGGTACGACAAGCAGATCCGGTGCAACTTGTTTACGTGCAATCTTAAGTCCGGCCAGAACCTGGCTCTGGTAAACCTCCGGGGGAAGATCAACGAACTTACCCTGGGCCCTGTCCCATGAACCGGTGTGCTCTGCGCCAACCGTCTGGTAGAGCAGCGCAACACGACCGATACGCAGGAAATCAACCTCGAGCTGGTTACCATTGATCTCGGTTGAACCCTTGTAGGCTTCAATCGTACGACCGTAGTCGTTTTCAATCTGGTAGCCTTCGATAACGATGCGGAACTTTTCAGCTGCGGACACATCTGAGCGCTCCATCACTTCACGAAGACGTTCGATACGCGCGGTACGCTCTTTCTTCAGGAAAGGCGTATCAAGCTGAACGAACTCGTCCAGTGCATCGACCATACGAATCATCAACGGAACAATCTGCCGTTCGATCAACGCGACGTTTGCGATGGATTCGTTCAGGGCCTGCATTTCCTCTTCCTGGTTATCCAGCTGGGTTTGCAGCAAGGCGTTGTAGACGCGAAGTCCATCTACCACCTTGGTCACCGTCCTGTAATCGTTAATGATTTTTTCGGTCTGGTCAGCGACCGAATCAATCTGGGTCTGTGCAGTTGCACCCGCATCCGCACGGCTTTCTCCTTCCTGCATGACTTCATTGATGCTCACCGCAAATGCCTGGCTAGACAATCCGCTAAGGGCAAAAATGAAGGCTGAGGACAATAGGCAGGTAATCTTTCTGTTATTTAGCATGCTTCGTCTCAATGGCTTTAAAAAATTGTTGATGAAAAAGATCGGTCGGGACACTCTATATATTGAGCAGCTTTCCGTCAATCGCTAAGGCATTAATCACTGTACTTTGTCAATCGAAAGTGCATTATATCGCATAAATCATTCATACTATCCAACGCGCTCGGGCTATTCAGAAAGACGAGAACGCTTTTACTTTACTGCTGCTGCGATTCAGCATAAAGCGATCTTGCTTCCCTGAACTGTTGTGTTGCTCGCTCAAGATAGTTGCGGACTTCATCTACGTAACCATCAGTTGATGCGGACCACACCCGGTTAATATACCTCTCTCCTGCAGCAAATGCACTCATAACGTCAGCGTAGCGCTGCAACCCGAAGACGTGCTTCATGCTTTCGCGTGCATTGGCAAAGTTATTCAGGTCTTCCCGCAGCAGACGGTCGATCTCAAAACGGGCCTCGTAGACCGGCAGGTCAGCCGAATTTGCATTGAGTGCTTCCAGGTTCGTAAGAATGTTGCCCAGGCTGGTTTCCAGGATCTGCAGGTTCCCGCTCAGGCGGTGACTGGCCCTGGCCTCGACATGATGGGCTTTTCTGAAAATGAAAAGGGCGATGACACCGACAGCCAGAACCGGTACAAACCAGGTCCACTCGACCTGTGTCGGATCCAGTACGCTGATAAAAGCACCCGCCAGGAACGAGGCCATGATAACAAGCAGTGAAAGCACCTTGATATTCATACGGCTCCCAGGATCATGTAAACAGCAAAACCCACGCCCACCAGTGCTTCACCGACTATAACGCCGGCCGCAATTGGAATACCGGTGTCTTCAGCGAATTTATCTCCGAGTTTCCAGTCTGAAAGCACACGCAGCAAGGTGCCGATACTATAGGTCAGGACAATGCTGAATGGCAGGTAAAAACCAAGTCCCACCGTAATGCCCAGACCCGGTGAAGCGAGACTCAGCAATGCGCCGAGACCCGCGCCTGCCAGGTATTTCTGGCTGGGAACATCGCCGCCGATGATGCCATTGACCATGCTCGCCAGTGCCTGTCCCTGCGGTGCGGGCAGCTTGTCACCGCCCAGGCCATAGGCTTCATGCAGAACAAATATCAGGCCCATGATCAGGATCGGGCCGAGCCATGCGCCCAGGAACTGGCCGTACTGCTGCTGACGGGGTGTGGCGCCGACGAGATAGCCGGTTTTGAGGTCCAGCATCAGGTCTGTCGCCTGTGACATTGCGACACAGGCTGCCGCACCCACCATGATGGCGGATACGATGGCTGCGCCATCGTCATTCAGCCCGCTCGAAATAATGATCAGCAGCGTGACTGCGATCAGCGTCATGCCCGAAAGCGGCGACCAGTTGGTCCGGCCAATGGCCTCGGACAGGATGACACCGGCGATCCAGATCCACAAGGTGCCCACCAGAGCCATCAGGATGCCACGGCCGATACCCATTTTTTCGGTGGAAAGCACGGCGATCACGGTCAGTAAAACAGCGGCCCCGCCGATACCTATATAAAGGAGTGTTATCGGCATCTCGTCCCGCGACATCGCCGACTTCGACTTGGCGGCGCTTTGCATGCTGCGCACCGCGCTGAGGATCATGGGGAAGGCCACCATGACGCCCGCCACGGCGCCGCCGATCAACATGCCTATGCCGACCGGCCTGTACAAGAGCAAGCGCAGGCTGTCCGGGTCGCTGGTGACCATACTTGTTTCGGGGTCTGTCGGAAATAGTCCAAACTGGCTCAACAACGGCGCCAGTATCCAGTAACAGACGTACCCGCCAATAATGAAAGCGACGCCGCCTTTACCGGCGATGTAGCCCACACCGACGGATAGCAGTGACAGGTACCAGATACCATTCATGTATTCCGGCCAGCCGAGCATGCCGCCCAGGTCCCAGTACTCCACGCCGCTTGACTGGCTCAAAAAGTGCAGAACACCACTGCTGAGTGCCGCGATCAGCAAAAACATGGCTTTTTGAATGCCCGCGCCGGGAGACTTGAGGATGGTTGCCACGGCCACGCCGCCCGGGTAGGTCAGGCGCTCGTAATCGATCATCTGTTTACGCAGTGGAATAATGAAGCCGATACCCATGAAGGCGCCGGCGATGGCGCCAAATGTCATCAGGACCGGGTTGAAGTCCATGCCGTAGCCAAGTATGAAAATTGCCGGAACAGAAAACATCATGCCGCTTGACGCACCGTTGACGCCGCTGGCAATGGTTTGCACGATGTTGTTCTCGATGATCGAATTGCGTCTCAGCATGCCGCGCAATATCGCAAACCCCAGGATGGCGGCCAGTTCCGAACCTTCTATTGAAAAACCCAGTATCAAGGCAGCGTAACCGATGCTGACGGCGATCACCGCACCGAGAAAATAGCCGACGAATAGCGCCGTGACGGTCAGTTCAGGATAGGGGCCGGTGCGGACCACACCGGCGGTTTTGCTGGATGCATTCATTGGCCGTTTCCTATATTGGAATTAACCCTTTACAGGCTGTATGCCCAGATTAGAACGCCGCCGAGGATCAACCAGGTGATGATGGTCAGGGGTATGCCGACGCGCACGAAGTCTCCGAATTTGTAACCACCGGCGTTCATGATGAGCACGTTTGTCTGGTAGGCCATCGGTGTTGCAAAACTGAGGTTGGCGCCAAACAGCACAGCCAGCACGAATGGTTCCAGCGGCAGCCCGAGACGCTGCGCGATACCAATCGCAATCGGTGTGCCGATGACCGCGGCGGCGTTATTTGAAACCACGTTGGTCAAAATACCCATCATCATCATCAGGCCCATCAGCACGATCGCCGGCGGTGCGCCAAAGGTGATGTAGACGAACAGGTTGGCCAGGTAATCCGCACCACCGGTCTTGAGCAGCGCCATACCCAGCGCCAGTGAAGATACGATGATCAGAATGACCTGGGTGCTGAGCGCGTTCATCGCGTCTTTCCAGTTCAGGCACCCGGTCAGTATCAGGACCAGGCAGCCAAGCAATGCGGATATCTCGATCGGCATGACCCTGGCCGCAGCCAGTCCAACCACGCCGGTAATGACGGCCAGCGCGATCGGCGCCTTACGCGCTCTCGGCAAATTGATGCTGCCATCCAGGATCAGGAAGTCCGGAATCTGTTTGAGTTCGGCAAGGTTTTCCAGGGTCGACTGCACCAGCAACACATCACCCGTGCGCAGACGGGTGTCATCGAGACCGGGAGACTCCCTCTCCTCCATACCTTCGAAACGGTTGAATGCCAGCAACCTGAGCCCGAAGCGGGACAGCAAGCCGGCGTTGCCGATACGCACACCATTGAGCCTTGACGCGGGCGTGATGGCCACTTCAGCGATTTGCGTACCATCGGTTGACAACGGATGGCTTTCATCGACCGCATGGTCGCCGGTATACAGCGTGCCGCCCAGGAGCCTTGCGTACTCTCTCAGGTTTTGCTGGGTGTCGCTCGTGGTGATGCGGTCGGAGGCGCGCAACTTCACGTCCGGTAACGGGTTGATAAAAACACCCCGGCCGCGCTGGATGGTTTCGACGTTAATGGATTCACCGGCGCGGGCGATAGCATCCGCCAGTGTTTGGCCGACGACCGGACTGTTTTCATTCAGCCTGATCTGGGCGGTGTACACCCTGGACACACCACGGTTCATGGGCGGCAGGCGTTTCGGCAGGATTCTTGGGGCTACCAACCACAGGTACAGGGCGGCCACGGTGCCGGCGATCAGGACCGGGCCGCTGAAATCAAACATATTGAAGCGGTTCATGCCCATGTCGGCCGCCACGTTGACCACGAGCAGGTTGGTCGACGAACCGATGGTTGTGGCCATGCCGCCGATGATACTGGCAAAGCCCATTGGCATCAGTGAACCGGAGGGCGACGCGCCGGTTTTTACCGCAACACCGATCAGTATCGGCAACATCAATACGACGATCGGCGTGTTGTTGATAAACGCGCTTAGAACAGCGGTCATAAATATGGTCATCAGGAGCGAGAGGGCGGGGCTTCGCCGCCATAGCCGGGCCAGCAGACGCCCCACCGGTTCCAGTGCACCGGTACTGATCAGGCCCTGGCCCACGATCATCAGCGCGGATACTGCAATCAGGGCACGGTTGCCAAAACCTGCAAAGAAATCGCTGGGTGCGAGAACCTGGCCGTCAGACTCATATGGAAAAATCTGGAAACCGATAGCCAGTGTCACCAGCACCACGAGGCTGGTGGTTTCCATCGGTATGTTGTCGCGTGTAAACAGCGCCAGTGCGATCACGATCATGATCATCACTGCCAACGCGTGCATATTGGGCAAAGCAAGTTCCAGCATTTTTATTACCAGTTTCTGTGTGATTGCTTAAAACGCGTAGCAGTGTACCCCAACATTGCGGTGTATTACCGCAATGGTCTTTGACAATGGCCGTTGCAACTGGCTTGCCAGTGCCCCTGGTCTGGCATATGCTGCCTGCGATTCTCATTTTAGCCTCGAAGGTATATACCGTTGCAAGCGAAATATCTCCTGATTAATTTTGATCCCGTCGCGGTTTCCATCGGCCCGCTGGACATACACTGGTATGGAATCATGTACCTGCTGGCGTTCCTGTCATTCTGGGCCATTGCCAACCACCGGGCTGTGACCCGGCGCTGGTGGGGCTGGAGCAAGCAGGACGTCAGCGATGTCCTTTTTTACGGCATGCTCGGGGTGATACTTGGCGGCCGTATCGGTTACATGCTTTTTTATGCCCTCGAAACGCTGCTGCAGAACCCGCTGTCGTTGTTCAGGATCTGGGACGGTGGCATGTCCTTCCACGGCGGATTGCTGGGAGTGATCGTGGCCATGCTCTGGTTTGGCCGGCGGACCCGGCGTTCGTTCTGGCAGGTGGCGGATTTCGCTGCACCGATGGTGCCGCTCGGGCTTGCGTTCGGGCGCATTGGAAACTTTATCGGCGGTGAATTGTGGGGCCGGCTGAGCGACGTGCCGTGGGCCATGGTATTTGCCAAATCCACCGGTTTCGGGCCGGGCGAGCAAACCGCGCTGCTCGAGGCCTGGCGCTCAGGGGCACTGGATCACCTCGCGCGGCACCCCAGTCAACTTTACCAGGCCGGTCTCGAAGGGCTCAGCCTGTTTATCATACTGATGTGGTATTCTCGCAAGCCCAGGCCAGCTGGCGCCGTTTCCGGCCTGTTCCTGGTGGGTTACGGGGTATTCCGGTTTGTCGCGGAGTTTTTCCGCCAGCCTGATCAGCAACTGGGTTTTCTCGCCATGCACTGGCTTACTATGGGCATGCTTTTGTCTTTACCCATGGTAGCCGCAGGTTTTATCATCATGTGGTTTGCGACGCACAATAAAAACCAGGGACAAGGGGCCAATCCAGAAGCATGAAATCCTACCTGCAGTTTTTGCAAGATATTCTCGATAAGGGCGACCGGAAAGGCGACAGGACCGGCACCGGCACCATCAGCCTTTTCGGCTACCAGATGCGCTTTGACCTGGCACATGGTTTTCCCTGCGTGACCACCAAGAAACTGCATCTGCGCTCCATCATCCATGAACTGCTGTGGTTTTTGAAGGGTGACACGAACGTGGCCTATCTGAACGAAAACGGCGTCACGATCTGGGACGAGTGGGCGGATGAAAACGGCAACCTCGGTCCAGTGTACGGGGCCCAATGGCGTAACTGGCCGGCGCCGGACGGCAGGCACATCGACCAGGTGAGCCAGTTACTGGACGACCTGCGTGTCAGACCTGACTCCCGTCGTCATATCGTGTCTGCGTGGAACCCCGCGGTTCTTCCGGATGAAAGACAAAGCCCGCAGGCAAACGCCCGCGCCGGTTTGCAGGCCCTGCCGCCCTGTCACATGCTATTTCAGTTCCACGTCGCCAATGGCAAGCTCAGTTGTCATATGTACCAGCGCAGCGCCGACGCTTTTCTGGGTGTTCCGTTCAACATTGCATCCTATGCATTACTGACCATGATGATTGCACAGGTGCTTGATCTCGAACCCGGTGATTTCATCATTTCGCTGGGCGATGCGCATATTTACCTGAACCATCTTGAGCAGGTCAGGACGCAGTTAACACGCGATCCTTTCCCACTGCCGGTTATGCACATCAACCCTTTGAGGAAAGATCTGTTCGGCTTTGTTTTCGAAGATTTTGACCTGCGAAACTACCAGTGCCATGCCGGCATTCGCGCACCCATAGCGGTTTGACATGCAAAAGACGGTCACGCTGATAGCCGCGATGGGCAAGAACCGGGCGATCGGAATGGACGGGCGTATGCCATGGCATTTGCCGGCGGAACTCCAGCACTTCAAACAGGCCACCATGGGCAAGACCATCGTCATGGGGCGCAAAACATGGCAGGCCATCGGCAGACCGTTGCCGGGACGGCAGAATGTCGTGATCAGCAGAAATCCCGCTTTTCTTGCAAAGGGGGTCGAACTGGTCGGTTCACTCGATGATGCCATCGAAATTTCTGAAAGCGATGAAATCATGGTGATCGGAGGCGGGCAGTTGTACTCGCTGGCGCTACCGCTGGCGCAGCGCATGGTCCTGACACTGATCGATATCGAACCGGAGGCCGACACCTGGTTTCCCGCATGGAACGAAGATGAATGGCGACAAACTTCGGAAGCCCGCTTCCAGGTTGATGACAATAACAAACTCGCCTACCGGATCATCGAGTTACGCCGTATTGCTGATTGACTTCAGGCTGCCCGTTCCTAGATCTTATTTATCCGAGAGCCCGAATTACTTGCTGTTTGGGGGTGTTCCTTTTTTATTTTGAAGCCGGGGCGCTGGGGAGGGGATATACACTTACCAGGACACGTCGCTCCTGCGCATCCATGCGCCCGCGACATACCGTTCATCCTGAACATATCCCCAGCTTAACTTCCAACGAAGTGCATCTATCAGAAACCAGTAACCTGCAATTGATTCACATAGCCTTGGCTACCCCAACGAAGCCGAAATCCATAGCCTGAAGTTGAGTTTCCAATAATCCAAGAGGGGCAACCCTCCAAAAAGCAGCATTCGATAGAATTCAGCAATCGATGTAAGAGTGCTGGCTACTGCCTAACTGACATTTGCTGTTATGTGCATTTAACCTGGTAGATCGTGTGCTCCTCGAGTGTCACGGCGGTCAGCCTGCCACCCCATACGCAACCAGAGTCCAGGGCGATATAACGCTTTTTTACACGCAATCCCAATGCTGCCCAATGACCGAACACCATGGTCACATCGCGGGTTTTGCGATGCTTGTGCTTGAACCATGGTTTATAGCCGTGCGGCTGACTCCCCGGCGGGCCCGATGCGCTGTAAATGCCGCGGCCCAGTTCGTCACAAAAGCGCAGGCGGGTCAGGATATTGGTGATCAGGCGCAAACGTTTCCAGCCGCTTAAATCATCACGCCACATCCTCGGTTTGTTTGAATACATACGACGGAAAAACTCACCGCTCCGGTCAGATTGCAACACGGCGGACACTTCATCACTTGCGCTGACCGCCGTGCGCCAATCCCATTGTGGAATCACCCCGGCATGAACTCGCAATACGCGGTGTTCTTCCGACCAGATGGCAAGCGGTTTGCTGCTCAGCCATGCCATCAGTTCGTCACGGTCAGGCGCGGCGAATACTGCATCGAATTCCGTGTTGCCCGACTTGCCACCGGGGTGGCGGTGATAATTTGCCAGCAGGTGCAGGTCATGGTTGCCGAGCGTGACACTGAACGATGACCCGAAACTTTTCAGCAGGCGTAATACGTCTAATGACTGGCCGCCGCGGTTGACGAGATCGCCGCACGACCATAGTTTGTCGGATGCGGGGTCAAAATGGATGGTTTCCAGCAATCGCTGCAACGAGTTGTAGCAGCCCTGTATATCACCGATCAGGTAGGTGGACATGGAAATAAGGTACGCGGCTAATGCAGTGGCGCGTCAGGTGTATGTAAGGTGAATTCGGGTATTTCTGCGCGGAAGGAAATACCGTCGTCGGTGACAAAGCCGTAAGAGCCCCGCATGGAGCCAACCGGCGTAGGTATCATGGCCCCGCTGGTATAACTGTAGGATTTGCCGGGGGCCAGTTCCGGTGTCTTTCCGATCACGCCTTCGCCAATCACTTCCTCGGTTGAGCCGTTGGCATGCGTAATGATCCAGTGCCGGTTTCGCAAAGTGATGTTCTGGTCGGAGCGGTTGGTGATGTGGACCGTGTAGGCGAAGGCGAACTTGTCTTCGTGACGCCCCAGGAATTCAGGTTGTGCGACAACGTGAACTGGAATATTTTTGCTCATAACCACTGCTCTGTTCGTATGGATATTATTGGTGTGTTTCAGTTTGCATCATACGGTAGTTGCCGGGCAAGTGCGGCAAACTGTGACAGACCGAGTTGCTCGGCACGCTGACCCGGCTCGATACCGGCTTCCCGTATCTGTTCCTCGGTCAAAACCTTGCCAAGACTGTTGCGCAGTGTTTTACGGCGCATCGAAAATGCGGCGGTTACAACCCGTTCGAGGTTTTCAAACGTTCCCGCGTCGACCGGAGGATTTTGCCAGGGTTTTAAACGCACAATGCTGGAATGAACACGCGGAACCGGTGAAAAACTCTCCGGCTTTACATCAAATAACGGCGTAACCTCGCAATGGAACTGGGTCATGACCGACAGGCGTCCATAGGTGCGGCTGCCCGGTCCGGCGGCCATACGGTCGACGACCTCCTTTTGCAACATGAAGTGCATGTCAATGACCAGTTCGTCCCACTGCAGCACGTGAAATATCAATGGTGTTGATATGTTGTACGGCAGGTTGCCGATCAACCGGAATGGACGGTGACCGGTCAGCTCGGGCAGGTCTGCCCGCAGCGCATCGCAGGAATGAATGGTCATGCCGGGGTGACCCGAAAACTGGTTTTCGAGGTATGAAACGAGATCCCGGTCAAGCTCGACCAGGTGCAGTTCGGCGCCACTGGCCAGTAACGGGCGCGTGAGCGCCGCCTGGCCGGGGCCAATTTCAACAATCAGGTCGCCGGCGGCAGGTGCAATGCTGGCGATAATCCGCTCGATGACTTGC
>Ga0316201_10004143_pt1 | contig 10876 bp, 7 predicted proteins | sample CS6wburrow_MG_FD_204516 | JGI IMG/M metagenome (GOLD analysis project Ga0316201, IMG submission 204516) | Coastal sediment microbial communities from Delaware Bay, Delaware, United States - CS-6 worm burrow | ecosystem: Environmental > Aquatic > Marine > Coastal > Sediment | place: USA: Delaware... | reverse complement strand
TTGCCCGCTCTTATCAATATCGCTAGCGGCACATCCACATCGCCGACGACGACGTTGAAGAGGTGGTGAATGCCATAACACAAATAAACATAGGCGGTGCCGCCTTGACCGAACATCGGCTCTGTTCGCGGAGTGCGACGACCACCACAAGCATGGCTCGCTTTGTCATGTATGCCGGCATACGCCTCGGTCTCGGTGATGACGGCTTTCGTGACCCGGTCATTTTGCTTCGAGCAAAGGACTTTGCCGAGTAATTCACGGCTGACCTCAACAACGTCGTTTCTTAAATAAAAATCCAACGGCAATTTCATCGCTTGAACTATCAGCCTCATACAGATTTAGTGCCGCAAACATGGTAAACAGTAAGCCACGGTAACGCGACAGAATGAGTAAATCGGTGAGCCCATGGACCTGACCTTGAGATTTTACGGCGGACGGCTCGGTGCCGCCGTACCGCTTCTGTTTTTTGTCATATGGGCGATTACCATATCGGTCGCTGGCGTACCCAGTGAGCACGGTCTGATCCTCGGCATGGTCATCGGCCTCACCGTTGGTATGGTTTTGTGCCGCAGCCGTTGGGCTGATTACGCGAACGCCATATTTGTGGGTATGGCGAGTCCCGTGGCGACTGTCACCATCGTCGCCTGGTTCTGGGCCGGGATGTTCGCGCAGGTGTTGCGCGTCGGTGGACTGGTCGACGGCCTCGTCTGGCTCGGTGGTCAGTCCAACGCAACAGGCGGTTATTTTGTCGGCGCCACGTTCATACTTGCCGCAACGTTCGGAACCGCCGTCGGCACCGGTTACGGCACGGCGGTCGCTTTTTGCACGTTAATGTTTCCCGCCGGGCTCATGCTCGGCGCGGACCCTGTCTGGCTGTTTGCCGCGATCCTGTCCGGCGCCGCTTTCGGCGACAACCTGGCGCCGGTCTCCGACACGACCGTTGTTTCGGCGACCACGCAGGAAACTGATATTCCCGGCGTTGTCCGCTCACGCGTCAAATACGCGCTGCTTGCGGCGCTGCCGGCACTCTTGCTCTTTATTCTGCTTGGCGGGGACGGTATGGATCCCGATCGCGCCCTTGCGGCCAGGCTGCTTGCCGATACCGCGTCCCCAAATGGACTGGCTCTTCTCGCACCGTTTGCGCTGGTGATCTTCCTGGCCTTGACCGGTCATCACATTCTCGTGTCGCTGACCTGGGGCATCGTGACGGCCATCGCAGTGGAGCTCTCACTGGGGCTCGCGCCGCCAGAGGCGATTCTCTTCTTCGAGCCGTCTACCGATACGGTTGGCGGCGCCCTGGTTGATGGCATCGCCGGTTATCTCGGATTATCGATTTTGATTTTGCTGATTGTCGCCGGTGGCCACTTGATGCGGCTCGGCGGCGCGCTTGACGCCTTGATCGACGCCCTCAAGCGATTTGCGCGCGACTCCGTGGCGCGGGCCGAAGCCGCAATGTGGGGCATGGTATTCACCCTCAATGCATTTATCACCATCAATACGGCCGCGGAGATCGCTGCCGCTCCTGTCATTTCGCAGCTCGGCAAGCGTTTTCGCCTGCACCCGTACCGTCGAGCGAATATGCTTGACGCCATGACGTCGGCACTCGGCTATATTTTTCCGTGGGGCGGCGGCGTGTTGATTGGCTATCAGACGATTCGTACCCTCGAGTCGCAGTACGATTTTGTGCAAGCTGTGCCGCCGACCGAGGTCTGGCGATTTGTTTTGCACGGTTGGTTCCTTGCCGCCGTCATGCTGATTGCGGCACTTACCGGATTCGGCCGCACCTATGAAGACGCTGACGGATCCGAGACGAAGACGCCCCCGAAAGACGATCCAATATGATCATGACGTTAACGGGGCGATTAGCGAACCGTCTTTCGACATTCTCGCGTCGAATATTCAGTGTCGCTGGCGACAGCTTCGCCTAAGGACATTGACACGATTCGCCAAAGAACCGGTCATCGCCTGCTATTTCTTTTGGTTTGCCAGGTAGTTCAGCATGCGGTCTGCGAATTTTCCGTACGGCGGCGCAAGATACTTGGTCGCCGTAAAGCCAGGCTGATAGTAAACCGGTCGCAGCTTCGAAAACGTGATGAAGCCTTCGTGGCCATGATAATGCCCCATTCCGCTGGGGCCGACGCCGCCAAAGGGAAGGTCGTGTTGCGCCACGTGGAAGAGCGCATCATTGACCGTGACACCGCCGGACATAACGCGGTCGATATAACGAGCAGCAAGTCGCTTGTCGTTGGTAAACGGATACAACGCAAGTGGACGATCTCTGCTATTGACGTAGTCGATGACTTCTTCCGGCTCCTGATACGGCAGGATCGGAAGCAAGGGCCCGAAGATTTCCCGGCGCCGGATCGTCATGTCTTCAGTGCTGTTCAAAACGAGGCATAGCGGGAATTTTCGGCTCTCCACTCGGGGCTCTTGATCCTGCAAATTAATGATCGTGGCGCCTTTGTCGCGAGCATCGTTCAGCGTTTCTGAAACTCGCTGAAACGATCGATCGTCGATGATCGATGTGTAGTCGTTGCTATCGATATCGGGGCAATGTTTCTTTGCCCATTGTTTTGCCATTTCGACAAATTCGTCAACCTTGCTCTCGTGCACAAATACGTAATCCACGTTCGTGCATATCTGGCCCGCATTGAATTGCTTTACGAACAGTATGCGTTCAACCGCTTTCGCCATCGGGTAATCGGGCGCGATGACCGCCGGCGCTTTGCCGCCTAACTCCAGCGTAACCGGCGTCAGGTTAGCTGCGGCAGCGGCCATCACGGCCCGTCCGGTCTGGCCCGATCCCGTGAAAATCAGGTGATCAAACGGCAGTTTTGAGAACTCAATGCCAACGCTGCCGGTTTCTTCAAAAAACTTCAGCTTGTCCTCATCGAAATATTTTGGCGCCATTGCTATCAACAGTCGCGAAAGCTCAATAGAGTTTTCCGACATCTTGACCATGGCTCTATTGCCCGCAGCGAAGACCGCGGCCAACTGTGAAAACGTCAGGTTAATCGGAAAATTCCAGGGAATGATCATGCCGACGACGCCAAGGGGCTGCGGGATAACCTGCGCTTTTCCGCCCGGGTACATCGTCTGATCAACTTTGCGGCGCTGGACTTTCATCCAGCGCTTCAGGTGCTTGATCGCGTCGATGATGCTGTCGTTGGCAGTGATAATCTCGGCAAACAATGTCTCGTGCCGCGACCGATTGCCGTAGTCGAGGCTAATTGCGTCAATGATTGCCTCTCTGTTCTCGGTGATCATCCGCTTGAGGCTGAGCAAATGCTGCTTGCGCTGCTCATGGGTCTCCGTTTCGCTCTGCAGGAAGCTCTGCCGTTGCGCTTCGAGGCAAGCCTGCAAACCTCCGGACTCCGTCCGCTGTGCTGTGTGTAGATCAGTCGCTAATGAATGCATGTTCACTCCTTTGGCCTGCCTGGAACTTATACGTGCCCTGCACGGCCCGCGATCACGGCCGGTCGAGCCCTGCGAAACGATTGCTAGGCACAAGCGGTCGGTCATTGCTATTGTTGCTGGTAATTATACCGGCTATTTCAGTACAATTTTTGATCACTTTAGAGGTGCAGACGTTTCTCTGAATAACAAAGCGAATACGCATACCGGGGAATACAGGAGGCTGTAACCGCTCTCCTTCCAAAATAGCGAACTTCAAGAGGCTTCGAAGATGTCGATTCCAAAAAGAATGTCTGTATTAGCAATTGCCATTTCACTACTTGCACTATCGGCGTGCGGTCAAAAAACGGAAAGCGGTTCCGACAAACCCGCGAACACGCCACCGCAAGGAACCGCAAGCAGCCGGGTGGGTATCACCGCCGCCTCAATCATCAACGCCGACGACACACCCGGCGAATGGCTCTCGCACGGGCGAACGTATTCCGAGCAGCGCTATTCTCCGCTCTCCGAAGTGAATCAGAAGAACGTCGCGGAGCTTGGTCTCGCCTGGGCGTTTGATTTCGGCGTCAGCCGGGGCATCGAGGCAACACCGATCGTCTCTGAAGGCGTCATGTACGTCACCTCAAGCTGGAATATCGTAAGTGCGATCAATGCAAAAACCGGCGAGATGATCTGGCGGTTTGATCCCCGAGTGGACAAATCGCGGGCGGCCGTCATGTGCTGCGACATTGTCAATCGCGGCGCGGCGATCTGGGGCGACAAGATTTATACGGGGACCATCGACGGGCGGCTGATCGCAATCGATGCAGCAACCGGCGAGAAGGTATGGGACGTGAATACGATCGATAAGTCCTGGCCGTACTCAATCACGGGCGCGCCGCGCATTGTGAAAGGCAAGGTTATCATCGGTAACGGCGGCGCCGAGCTCGGGGTGCGCGGCTATGTCTCAGGCTATGACGCAGATACCGGAGACTTGCTGTGGCGTTTCCACACTGTGCCCGGCAACCCTGAAGACGGATTCGAAAACGAAACTATGCAGATGGCCGCAGCAACCTGGACCGGCGAATGGTGGAAGGCGGGCGGCGGCGGCACAGCCTGGGATTCGATGGCCTACGATGCCGAACTCGACCTCTTATTTATAGGCGTCGGCAACGGTTCGCCCTGGAACCAGAGCTTGCGCAGCCCGGGTGGCGGCGACAATCTGTTCCTGTCATCTATTGTTGCACTGCGACCCGACACCGGCGACTACGTCTGGCACTACCAGACTACGCCTGGCGAAACCTGGGACTATACGGCGGCCCAGCACATGATACTTGCCGAGCTGGAGATTGATGGCACAACGCGAAAAGTAATCATGCAGGCACCAAAGAACGGTTTCTTCTACGTCATCGATCGCGAGACGGGCGAATTGTTGTCGGCGAAAAACTACGTACCGGTCAACTGGGCAACACATGTCGATATGGAAACCGGGCGGCCCGTCGAAGTTGCCGATGCGCGTTGGCCGGGTAAGCCGCCCTATCTGCAACTGCCAGGACCGCTCGGTGGGCACAACTGGCATCCAATGTCCTACAGCCCGGACACGGGGCTCGTTTACATTCCCGCCCAGGAAGCTCCATTCGCGTATGGCGATGACCCGGAGTATTTGTACAAGGAAGGCGCGTGGAATACAGGCGCGAACTTTGCGTTGGCGTCACTACCAAGCGACGAGGCGACATTCAAGGCCGTCAAAGCAATGCTGAAAGGCCGCCTGCTTGCCTGGGACCCGGTCAAGCAGGAGGCCGCGTGGGTTTTTGAGCACGGGGGGCCCTGGAACGGCGGCGTGTTATCAACCGCGGGGGGGCTCGTTTTTCAAGGCACTGCGGATGCGCATTTCGCAGCATACAACGCAGCGACGGGCGAGCAGCTTTGGACGTTCTTCAGCCAGACCGGCATCGTAGCAGCGCCAATCAGTTACGAAATTGACGGTGAACAGTATGTCGCGGTTGCATCGGGCTGGGGCGGTTCCTATACGCTGGCGTACGGTGGCCTGTTGCCAACCGGCAGTAAAGCTGGCGTCGGCCGTGTTCTCACCTTCAAACTGGGTGCAAAAGAAACGCTTCCCGAGATCTCGGCGATTCCGCCCAACATTGCGAAACCGCCTGAACAGAAAGCGTCCCCGGAGACGGTAGCCAATGGTTTCGAGGCCTATTCGCGCTACTGCCTAACCTGTCATGGCGACCAAACAGTGTCTTCGGGCCTGCTACCCGACCTGCGCCGATCGCCGCATCTGCATTCCGGGGAGTCATGGGATGCGGTCGTTCGCGAGGGCGCCCTGTCTGAGCTTGGTATGGGCAACTTCGGCGATCTTGTTGACGAAGACACGTCTGCGGCGATACGCGCTTACGTAATTGATCAGGCCTGGATAGCCGTCGAAAACGGAGATAACAGCGCGAAATAGAGCAAGCTCAAAACAAAAATAACGGGAGCGACAAGAATGAACGGAGCAGAGGCGCTGATACAAACCCTGAGTGAGTGCGGAGTAGAGGTTTGCTTCGCGAATCCGGGCACGTCGGAAATGCAGCTCGTCGCCGCGCTCGATCAGCAGCCGAAGATGCGTGCGATTCTCGGCTTGTTCGAGGGGGTCGTGACGGGCGCCGCTGACGGTTACGGCCGTATGGCCGACAAACCGGCGGCCACGCTGCTGCATCTCGGGCCCGGCCTCGGCAACGGCTTGGCGAACCTGCACAACGCGAAACGGGCTCGTACAGCACTCATCAATATCGTCGGCGATCATGCCACCGGTCATCTGAAATACGATGCGCCACTTACCTCTGACGTAAACGGCGTGGCACGCCCGATGTCGGATTGGGTGCGCACCTCGACATCCGCGGATGACCTTGCCGTCGGGGGCGCCGAAGCGGTAGAGACTGCGCTGACGTATCCCGGGCAGATCGCGACGCTTATCGTGCCCGCCGATCATGCCTGGACAGGCGGCGCGCATCCGGCGCCGCCGAAGACCCGACCGGAAGCCCTCCTGGTATCCGCCGAGGACATCGCCGGCGCAGCGGCCGCACTGCAGGGTGATGGCGCCGCCGCACTTTTTCTCGGCGGCCGGGCGCTTCGCGAAGATGCCCTGGAACAAGCCGGACGGATCGCCGCAGCGACCGGCGTACGACTGATCTCTGAAACCTTTAGCGCCCGCCTGCAACGCGGCACCGGCCGGGTGCCGGTCGAGCGCCTGCCCTACTTCGGCGAGATGGCCGCAGAGTTCCTGGACGGCCTGACCCGGATCGTCTTCATCGGGGCTCCGCCGCCGGTATCCTTCTTCGCGTATCCTGGCAAACCGAGTTGGCTTTCTCCCGAAGGCGCAGAACTGATTGAGCTCGCGGGTCCACGCGAGGACGCTGTTGGTACTCTGCGGCAACTGGCCGACGCACTTGATGCACCGCCGGCTGCAGCAGGCGTGCAAGCCCCGATGGTGCCGCCCGTCGCGGACGGTAAACTCGATGCACAGTCGCTTGGCGCCATCTTGGCGTCACTGATACCTGAAGATGCAATCATCTCCGACGAGGCGGCAACGGCCGGTCTTGCAATTTTCCCGTTGACTGCGGGCGCCGCAAGGCATGACTGGTTGATGCTAACCGGCGGCTCCATCGGCCAGGGCCTGCCACTTGCCGCCGGTGCCGCGGTCGCCTGCCCTGAGCGCAAGGTGATCGCACTGCAGGCCGACGGCTCTGCAATGTACACCGTGCAGGCGCTGTGGACGATGGCGCGTGAAAACCTCGATGTCACTACCGTAATAATCAATAACGGCAGCTACGCCATTCTTAACATTGAACTTGCCCGCGTGGGCGTGACCAGTCCGGGCCCGAAAGCCTTGTCGCTGCTGGATCTGACCAGGCCGACGATCGACTGGGTGTCCATCTCGGAAGGTATGGGCGTACCGGCCGCGCGTGCGGACACGGTCGAAGGGTTTCGCGCCGCGCTGCAGGAAGCGCTCTCGGTCAAGGGACCACGTCTTGTTGAAGCCATTGTGCCCGCGGGCGTTTGAACGGTGATGTCGACCATGAGTGATTTACTGTCTCGCATTCGCGAAATCTCGGGGCCCAAAGGCCTGATCACCGGCGAAGACGTACGAGCGCGCCCGGCAGACTGGATGGGCCAGACCCGGTGCAGCGCTCTGGCCATCGTCCGGCCGGCATCGACCGAGGAACTGTCAGGAATAATGAAAGTTTGCCACGAGCTGGGGCAACCGGTTGTCGCGGCCGGCGGCCTGACCGGGCTCGTGCAGGGGACTGCTGCGTCGGGCGATGACATCGTCATTTCCTTCGAACGCATGACGCGCATCGAATCCATTGATCCGATCGGCCGGACCGTCACGGTTCAGTCCGGAGCACCGATGCAGAAGGTGCAGGAAGCGGCGGAAGGGGAAGGCATGATGTTCGCGGTCGATCTCGGTGCACGAGGCTCAGCCACGATAGGCGGCAACATCGCCACCAATGCCGGGGGGAACCAGGTTATTCGTTACGGCATGATGCGCGAGCACGTTCTCGGTCTCGAGGCCGTTCTGGCCGATGGAACCGTCGTCTCTTCCATGAACACCTTGTTGAAAAATAATACCGGCTATGACCTGAAGCAGCTTTTCATCGGTTCGGAAGGGACACTGGGTATCGTTACGCGCGCCGTGTTAAGGCTTGCCCCCCAGCCAAAGAGCGACAACACGGCGATGGTCGCGGTACCGGATTTTGCAGCGCTCAAGAAGTTTTTCCAACACGTGGGTCACAACCTCGGCGGAGCACTTACCTCGTTCGAAGTGATGTGGAAAGAGCACTATGAACTGGTTGCTGTTGAGTCCGGGCGCCACACGCCGCCCCTGGACCCGGGTGAAGCGTTTTACGTCATCGTCGAAGCCACCGGTAATGATGCCGAGTTCGACACCGAATCGTTTACGCGTGTGCTCGAACAAGCCGTTGAGTCCGAACTCATAAGCGATGCCGCGATTGCGTCGTCGAAAGCGCAACGCGACGCAATCTGGAATATTCGTGAGGATATTGAGGCGCTCGGCAAGGCATTAATGCCGGCTGCGGTGTTCGACATCAGCCTGCCGATCAGGGATATGGAAACCTATGTAGATCGTCTCAGGAGTTCCGTTCATGCCATGTGGGAGGACGAAGCCCGACTGATTGTTTTCGGTCATCTGGGTGACGGCAATTTGCATGTCATCGTTGCGCCTCGTCCCTGGAGCGACGAAGCTCGAAAGCAGGTTGAGAAGATGGTCTACGAACCGCTCGCCGAGATCGGTGGTGCAGTTTCGGCCGAGCACGGCATAGGATTGGAGAAGCGCGACTACCTGCACTTGTCCCGCTCGCCGCAGGAAATAGCATTGATGAGAACGCTGAAGGCGACGCTTGATCCGAAGGGAATTCTCAATCCCGGCAAGATCTTCACAATATGAGCGCAGAGAATAAACAGAATAGCAAAATAGGGGTCAGACCGAGTTTCAAAAAAAAATAGGGGTCAAAACAAAAAAAATAGGGGTCAGACCGAGTTTTAACGCAAGCGAAAAAACTCGGTCTGACCCCTAATTTTTAAAAATCGGTCTGACCCCTATTTTTCGTTGGAGCTGTTCACATACGCAGCGTTTTTCTTCGCCCGCCTGACTTCATTCTCGATATGTTCGGCCTGAGTAATGGGCGTATAGCACGCCGGCACATTGGCCGCCACGAATTGGGGTTGCGGTGCGATTTCGATGTCTTCGTTCGCGGCGACAAACAGCACAATGCTGAAACGTTGCTCTGCTGTCTTGCACACACGATGCCCGGTTGCTTTGAACTCGCCGTTCGTCCAGCGCTCGAGCATGTCGCCGAGCAAAACGACAATGCGGCCATCGCGTGCCGGCGCGTCCAGCCACCGCCCGTTGACGTCCAGCAGCTCCAGTCCGGATGCTGTTTGGTAAAGCAGAGTAATGCACTCGAAATCAGTGTGCGCTGCAATACCGACCTCGTCGTCAGTGCCTGCCGCGGTATCAGCGGCGTAGTGCAATAGTCGCATCGTATTTAACGCCCGCGAATTGCATCGCTCGAAAAGAAAGCCCGGCTCCATATCCGCCGCTCGGGCCACCACCTCAAGCAAGGCATCGCTTAGCGCGGTGAACTCAACCCAGCAATCGGTTAGATCGGCGCGGAAACCCGGCAGCCGCGGCCAGATTCCCATATTGGTATCCCCGACATTTGCAAGACCAAAGTCGAAAGCTTCCAGACTGGATACGGTACCCGGCTGATAAGCGGGTTCCGAGTATTTCGGAACCCAACCGTAATCGCGATTTTCCTCGCGCGCATTTTGTTTTCGTGGATCACAGTCAGCAATCGAGAAAAAGCGCTCCATTTGAAATAACGTCGCGGCGATCGCGTTGCGCTGGGAAGACGCCAGGTCTACATAAAAAAAGCCAGTCTCGGTGCAGGCGCACCGAATCACTTCTACCAGGTGCTCGCATCCACCACCGATTAACTCATCGGAAGAGATGCACGGCACCGAGCCGGCAACTTGGCCGACCACCGGGTCAGATTGATCGAGTTCGATAGTGCTGGGCAATGCGCCCTCTCAAAGCCAACGGCCAACAGATAAACGTCGAATGATGCAGACAATAGCAAACATGGATCGCGCGGTCTTGACGGTTTTCGCCGGCGGCGAAGCGCGGGCGTCTTCAGCGTAGCTTCAGCTTTCCTGAGGCTTAATAGCATCGTCAAATTGCCATTGTTGTTTTATTCGCTATAAGGAGATAGCTATGACTCATCACAAGCAGACGATGCCGGGACTTATTCTGGGTGCACTATTGTTATCGCCGCTCGCACAGGCCGACACCGGCGTTTTCGTTGGCGCGAGCTTCGGCTCGTCGCACCTCGACGAGGATTTCAACGGCCTCACTATCGACACTGACGCCAATGCTTTTCGTCTCGTCGGTGGCTTCCAGTTCGGTGATTACTTCGGAATCGAAGCTGGCTACCATGACTTCGGCAGCTTTTCGGAAACCGTCGATTTCGGTGGGTTTTCAACGCGCACAGACGTCGCGGCAAGCGGTTGGACGCTCGGCGGAACCTTAGGGTTGCCATTGAGCGAGCAAGTCTCGCTTTACGGTCGTGCCGGCGTGTTCTTTTGGGATGCCGACGTAGACATTGACGGTTTTTCGATCAACGTTGCGGAAGATGAAAATCCGTACTACGGCGGCGGTGCGAAAGTCGACGTGACATCCAAGCTTTCGCTGGTCGGTGACTGGACGCGTTACGAACTTGACACTACGGAGAGTGACGTAATCTCGGTCGGATTCGAGTTTCGTTTCGGTCGATAGAGAGAGACGCCGAGTTAGCCCGTACTCGAGTTCAGATAGAGAAAACCAGACGTCTTGACGTACAGCTTACTGCCGCTCTCGGAGCGCGGGTGATGGGTCGATCCTGCGGGCATGCGCAGCCAGCTTCCTTGCGAATAC
>Ga0316201_10004142_pt1 | contig 10877 bp, 9 predicted proteins | sample CS6wburrow_MG_FD_204516 | JGI IMG/M metagenome (GOLD analysis project Ga0316201, IMG submission 204516) | Coastal sediment microbial communities from Delaware Bay, Delaware, United States - CS-6 worm burrow | ecosystem: Environmental > Aquatic > Marine > Coastal > Sediment | place: USA: Delaware... | reverse complement strand
CCTGCGGCTGGTGGTGCAATACCGGGCGACGTTTCCGGAGATCCACCTCCGGCTCGTGGTCGAAGGCGCCGACCGGAGTGCCGCCGCCGAGTTGCTCGATCGATTGGTCGAGGACGCGCGCCACCGCCTCGGCCATCACGTCTTCGCCGTCGGCGGACCCAGACTGGATGGGGACTTCCCCACCTTTGTCGCCACGACACTGACCGGGGCGGGGATGACCCTCGCCGCCGCGGAAATCGCCAGCTGTGGCGCAGTCGCGAGGATGCTCGGCGCTTCGGAAAACGGCCGGCGCTGTCTGCGCGGGAGCCTGGTCGCCGGCAGCCTCGAGGTTCTGAAGGAACAGCTCGATCTCGATGGCGAATCGGCGGCGGAGGCAGCCGAGGCCGTTCGCACGCGCTTCGGGGCATCGGTCGGGGTCGCGACCTTCGGTTCAGCTGCGGGCGATGGTGCTGCTCGTCCTGGGGCCCTCGAGGTCTCGACCTCGGGACCCACCGGGGTCGAGACGCGCGAACTCTACTTCCCTATCGATCCTGATCGATTTCAGCGACTCGCCGCGTACGCGGCGTTGAGGATGGCGGTGAGGATGGTCGAGGGCTTGGGGGCTTGAGGATTTCAAGTGATCCTCCCGCGATAACCCGAATCGCCCAAGGGCGGGTATAAAACCCGCCCCTACGAATTCTGTGGAAAGTACCGTAGGGGACGGTTTTACACGCTCCCGACCCGATCGCTCGAGACTCAACCGGCCAAGAAGTCGAGCAGTTTTGTAGGAGGCTGAAATCCAAGGAAGAGGTCATCGCACCGGGAGGACAGTGGTCGCAGGTCCTCAAGGACCTGCCTACAGAATGACTTTCATCGACCTTCGAATCCGGAAAGCTCGCCTGTAGGCGCGTCCTTCAGGGCGGGCGAGGCGCCCACCCCAATGGCGCCCCAGTCCTGAAATGAGCGGCCTGAAACCTGAAGCCTGCGACCTGAATCCTGCGACCTACCAGTAGGTCGTTGTCAAGCTGACCGGTCCGTAGAGGGCGGCGCAGCAGGCGAGCCGTTCGTCCGCAGCGGCATGCATGGAAGCGAGGACCTTCTTCTCCTCCTCGTTCATGGGGCTGAGGTTATCGGCGCCGTCGAGAATCTTGACCCGACAGAATCCGCACAGAGCGATGCCATCGCAGGACTGGCCGAGACCGAGACCGGATTGATGAATGGCGTCCATTAGGTTGGTTTCGTGGACGACCACGACTTCACGTCCGGAGGGCTCGCATCTCAGCACCGAGGTCGGCATCTTGAACTGACTCAGATCCACTCGTTCCTCCCGGATTGCGGAGATCATCCGACCGACGTCGGGGGATTGTAGCCGATTCGCAATTCCACTGCGCGCGGCGGGTCCCCAGGCACGACCACCGGGACGAGGCTCTGAGTGTCGAGCTCCGAACAGAAATCGAGATCATCGTGCTGACCGAGACGGCGGAGTCGATCCGCCCCGTCGCACTCGAGCAATCGGCCTCTCACCTCGCGGTAAATTCCGGTTCGACCATCGAGGAGGCCGGCGATCCACGCCGCCGCCTCATCGTCTTCCACCGCCGGGGTACGCGCCTCGAGACCCATGGCGAGCATGGTTACCGAAGCGCACTCGAGTCGACGGATCGCCTCGGCCACCGCAGAGGCGTTGACGAAGCTGCCGAAGATGATCGTATCGGCCGCTCTCAGGCGGGCGACGGCCTGGGTCCCGGCCGAGGTGGTGAGAATCGGACGGTCGCCGGGTCGCACCAGGGCGTGGGCGTTGGCCGGAGAGTTGCCGCCATCGAAGTCATCGGGGGTGACTCCCCCACGCTCACCGAGCAGCGGCCGCTCGGGTTCGAGTTTCTTGAGTTCTCTGGCGCGCTCGATATCGGCGAGCAAAGCGACCTCGGCCGCGCCGGCAGCCAGCAGGGCGGTGATGGTGTTGGAAGCGCGGAAGACATCGATCACCACGACTGCGCCGGTGATGGCCTCGATTCCGGCGAGCCCTCGTTGAACTCGGATCACAGGAAGCTCAGCCACGGGATGAAACCGGACTCGGCTATCTCTTCCGCATCCAGATCTCGGTGCCGCCACCCCGGTACTCGACGTCGTCCATCAACTCGTTGATGAGGAAGATGCCGCGGCCGTGGTCGGAGAAGACATTCTCACCCTTGACCGGACTGGGGATTTCGCCCGGGTCGAACCCGCTGCCGGGATCCCGGACGATGATCAACATCCCATGGTCGATCTCGCAGGCAACACAGACCTCGATGGACTTCGATGGGTCGTTCTGGCAACCGTGCCGCACTGCGTTGGCCAACGCCTCGAGCAGTGCCACTTCGACCTCGAACTCGTTGCCCTCGGCACACGCCATCGAACCCACCACCTCCATGATTTCATCCACCGCAGGCTGGATGGACTCCACGTCACCGGGGAGTTGGAAATCGAGCTTGAGCAGCAACTTGTTCGGATCGAATTCGCATTCACGCTCAGCGGTCTGATTCATCAGCACTCCTACCCATGATCCGTACTCGGCGCCCATCGGGCGGGTCCGCCGTTTTTGGTCTTCATTCAGGACATCGACTGGCGAAATGGTAGCACCGATGATTGAACCGGTTTCGCCCTTCCTACGAAAACTTCCGGCCGATGACCAACTGGTAACCCTCCACTTCCGGGCCACGTCCACCCGTCGTCGGCGGCGGCGCTTCTCCTGACGCCGCGACGTTCCACTGATAGAGATCCGAAAAGGTGTCCTTGAGGCGCGCGGTCAGACGGTCGAACTCGCCGCTGAGGGCGTACCTGACCGCATCTTCCTCGCGCGACCAAAAGGTCACCGAGAGGATCCTGGTCTGATCTGAGGCGCCGGCAACGAGCAAGGCGCCGAGGCAACCAGGGGTCTCGGACAACGCCGGTCGGACCTCCTCTTCGAACCTTCGCTCGAACTCTGCGAACCCGTCCCGGCGCAACCTGATACCGGCCATTCTCACGAAGACGCGGCCTTCGGTGATCTTCTCCAGGATCTCTTCATCGGCCGAGCCGGCGATATCCCAGGTCTCGACCTCGGGTTCGATTCCGGAAAAAATCACCGCATCATCCGCTCCCTCCACTCCGGAGGGCACCTCTTCGACCCCCTGCAGCGCCTCGTCCGACTCATCCAGGAGTCGATCGAAGAGACCTCCGTGCTCGTAGGTCTTGGCCGCCTCGTCGCTGGTCCAGGCTGTCATCGAAATATAGTCGTCGCCGTGAATGGTCCCCTGAAGCAGGCTCGCGAACAAGCAACCTTCGGTCTGTTCGAGACCGGGAATGACACGGTCTTCGTAGAACTTCCGGGCGTCCCAGGCCCTGTCTTCCCTGCCCTTCAAACGAACAAAGCGGATGTGCATGGTCGCCTCCGTTGCCTCTGATCAAACCTGATCTACTGGGTTCATTATGACGCATCTCTCACCTGCGCCGAGCTTGCCGACGATGCGGTTGTGCGCGAGGGTGAGTCCTGGCCCGAGACTCATCCGGCGCCTCCCACCGAATTCACCGATTGGGTGAACCCGATCCGGGCCAAGAGTCTCTGGAAACGGGGATCGGCCTCGAGACCAGGTGAGTAATAGGTCGGAACGGCCGGTATAAAGACCGCGTTGATCGAATGGTCGTCGATGGATCGCCCGAGCTCCTCGAGGAGGCGCTCGGTTTCACCCATGGCCGCATAGATGATGCCGTAGGCCACCGGGTCGACGTATCGTTCCTCGCCATATCCATCGAGAGTCGCCAGTGCCGCCTCTGTCTTTGTCGCATCGCCGCACTTGGCGTATGTATAACCGAGCCAGGATCGCGCCAGGGGTGTCCCGCCGTCGTGGAGCTCAGCTTCAGCGGACTCGGCGGTGGCGAACGCCTCGACACAGAGGCCGCTATCGGCATAGGTCTTGGCGAGCTTGATATAACCCCAGGTCCAGTTGGGATTGAGGTCCAGAGCGGCGCGAAACTCTTCTGCTGCTCGGACGTACTCGTGCTTGCCCAGCAAAGAATAAGCCACGAGGTGGAAGGCGCTCGGGGACAACGGGTCGAGCTCCTTGGCGATGGCGGCGTGCTCGATGGCCTCGTCAAAACGTCCCACCGCCGAGAGGAAATAGGCATACGAGATACGCGCGAAATCACTCCCCGGGTTGGTTTCGATCGCTCGTCGGAGGTCCTCGTCGGCGCCCTCCCAATCCCACTCGAAGAGGTACTTGATCTCGGCAGACGCGGCCAGTGCTTCGGCAAGACCACTGTCGATCTCAAGGGCCCGGGCGACCGCCGCGCTGGACAAGGACACCGCTTCCTCGCGACCCAGAACACCGTGGTACGCCTGCGTGATATAAACATCGGCCAAACCCGCCCAGGGCAGGGCGTAGTCCGGATCCGTGTCGATCGCCCGTTGGAAGTAATCGACGGCCTTGGCCATCTCCGTGGCGCTGCCGATCGCGAACCGCCGCCCCTGGAGGTAAAGCCTGTGAGCCTCGGGATCGATCTCGAACCGACGCGCCAGCTCGCCGGCGGTGTCACCCGAGAGTTCGATCTTCAGGGTGTCTGCGATGGTCGTCGCCAGCTCCCGTTCGATGCCGAGCACATCGTTGTCGGCGCGCGTGTACCTCCCGCCCCAGAGCTGGTGGCTGTCGCTGACGTCCACAAGCTCAGCACTCACCGCAAGTTCACCGCCGCGGGCGGTCATCCTGCCGAGGACCAGCACCTGAACACCGAGCTTCTCACCGATGGTCTGAAGATCATCGGTGCTCTCCTTGAAGGCCCACGCCGAACGCCGGGAGATCACCTTGAGCTCGGGGAATCGGGTAAGACTGATGATGAGTCCCTCGGTCAGCCCGTCACACAGGTATTCAATTTCCTCGTCACCGGTCCCGTTTTCGAACGGCAGCACCGCGATGGATCTCACGGTGGGCTCGGCCGATCGGCTGCTCGAGAGGAACCACACGGCGCCGAAGGCCACGGCCACCATGGCAACGACAGCAGCAACGGTGATCCCAATCCCACGTTTCGGCTTCGATGTCGGCACAGCGGTCGATTCGGTGGCGCCGGACCCAACATCCCTCGCCAAATTCCGAAGATCCACTGCAAGTTCGCGGGCGCTCTGGTACCGGCGATCGGGGTCCTTTTCGAGACACTTTCGGACGATCCTCTCGAGCTCGGCGGAGAGGCCCTCGTTGAGCGAACGCAGCGGTTCGGGCTCATCACGGCTGATCTTGGTGATGGTCTCGGCCGAGGTTTCGCCGACAAAGGGCGCCCGACCGGCGGCGAGCTCGTAGAGCACGATACCGAGGCTGAAGAGATCGCTGCGGGCGTCGAGGCTCTTGCCCAACGCCTGCTCCGGACTCATGTAGCGCACCGTCCCCATCACCAGCCCCGGCTGGGTGATGGTCTGCGTCGGCGCGGAATCGTCGAGGGGGTCGAAATCATCGGCACGCAGTTTTGCAAGACCGAAATCGAGCACTTTCACCTGGCCGTTCGAGGTCAACATGATGTTGGCGGGCTTGATGTCGCGGTGGGTGATCCCCACCAAGTGGGCCTCGGCCAAAGCCTCTGCGACCTTGCGCCCGATGCGAACGATCTCTCCCTCATCCAACGAACCCGCGGCCATCCGCGCGCTGAGATCGTCGCCCTCGACGTGTTCCATGACGATGTAGTGGACCCCGCCGGCCTCACCGACGTCGTAGATCGCGGTGATGTTCGGATGGTTGATCGCCGAGGCGGCCCGGGCCTCCTGTTCAAACCGGCTCCGGCGATCCCGGTCCCGGGCGACGTCGTCGGGGAGGACTTTGAGCGCGACCGTCCGATCCAGGCGGGTATCCACCGCCAGATAGACCTCGCCCATCCCACCCTCACCGAGCTTGCCGGTGATCCGGAAATGGCCGAGGGAGGACCCGATCATCGGCGCGCCTCGGTTGCGACAGGCCAGTTGACGACGAGGTTCAGCAGGGTATTGGCCTGCTGGGTGACGCCGGGGATGACAAGAACCCGCTCCGCATCGGCGGACAACGAGAAAAAGGAACCACCCTGATCGGGTGGTTCGATCGCGAAGAGCTCCTCGGCCTCACCGACCTCGAAGGTCGCGCCGCTCCCATCGACTTCCACGGCGTGCAACATCCCGTTGTAGTCGGTGTAGACGATCTCTCGCCCGTCATCGCGCCACTCCGGGTAGACGCCTTGGGCGGTCGACACCTGCCACTTCCGGCTCTCTTTGGGGAAGGTCGTGACAAAGATCGCGAAATCGCCACCCTCGTCCGAGTGGTAGGCCATCCATCTGCCGTCGGGTGAGATGACGGCGCCACCCTCGTTGAACTCGGTTTGACGGAAGACGCTGGCTTCTCCCCCCCGCTCGAGGTCAACGATCTGGATGTCCGCGGTGTCGACGCCCTCGGTGAGCACCGCGAGAGAGCGTCCGTCGGGCGACACCGAATCCGGGAAGGCATTGCGCTCGAACTCCGCGACGAGCTCGGCTTCACCGACCCCGGAAAGCGGTTTGCGATAGACGTCGAACTTGCCGCTGCGATTCGAGGAGAAGAAGACGGTCTCGCCATCCGGCGACCACACCGGTGTGACATCGGCCAGGGGATCGAAGGTGAATCTCGTGCGGATCCCTCGATCGACCTCGTAGACCCAGAGATCCTGCGTCCCCGACTCGATGTCCACGATTTGAACCATCACATGGCCTCCATCGGGCGAGATCCGCGCCAAACGGTAGAGCGCCGCATCACCGAGACTGCCCTCGGACCTCCCGGATCGATCGCGCCACTCGAGCGTGGTTTCGGCGATCGCGCTGCCGGTCTGAAAGGTCAATACGCCGTTCGCCGACGCCCCGAACACCGCCAGCGACGCGCCCGGGATCACGAGAACGTCTTCCGCGACCGGAAAGGCCTCACCGGTCATCGCCAGGGAGTCGGGGTCGAAGTCCTGGGCCATCAGGGTCTGATCACGGACGAAAAGGAGACGGCCCGAGGCGTAGATCGCCTGGCTTTCGTTGTTCAACAACTCCACCGGTTCGCCGCCGTCGAGGGACCCGACCATGATGGTCGACTCCTCACCGGCGACACCCCGCGCGACAAACAGAAAATGGCGGCCGTCGGGCAGGAACCAGGGAAAGCGGTGGGAGTTGTGGCGGCCGGTGTCGCGGACCGTCAATTCGACCGCCTCGCCTCCCGACACGGGCACCCGGCTCAGCCCCGAACTCGCATCGGCGGCGAACACGATCACTCCATCCGGGCTCCACGCGCCGCCCTTTCCGTTCGAAGCGGGACACAGGGTGATGGGCGGACCACCGTTGGTGTCGATCTTCCGCAGGACGTCGTCGGGTTGGGTGAAGAACCCGAGCCACCGCGAGTCCGGAGACCAGAACGGGTACTGCGCTCCCGCTGTCCCCGAGAGAGCATGCGCCTTCCCCGCATCGAGCCGACGGATGAACACTCGAGTCCGGCCATCCTCGTCGAGGGCCGTGAACGCGATCTTGCTGCCGTCAGGTGCAACCACCGCAGGTCCGGGACTCGCGGGACGAAGATCAAACTGGGTTCCTTCCGGAGGCGGGATCGTCGCCTTGACGACGAGGGCCTCGGGCGCCGGCCGCAGGAAGACGGCTGCGGCCAAAGCCACGAGGAGGACGCTCGCCACGGCCCACGGGAGCGCTCGCTTCCAAACCGGGGCGGACGGCAACTCGTCGATCGGTATCTCGACCGGCAACGCCGAACTCTCGGGGTCATCCAGGTACTCCTCAAGGGCGATCCGGACGTCGCCGATGGCCTGAATGCGCATCTTCGGTTTCTTCCGCAGACAGCGTCCGATGAGATCGGTGATTCTCGGCGGGGTGGCCTCGGGCAGGTTACCGGGATCGGGCTCGGCGGTGAGCACCGCAGCGAGAACGTGGGACACGGTCTCACCGTCGAAGAGCTTGACGCCCGTCAGCATCTCCCACAGCACCACACCAAACGACCACACGTCGGCCCGGGTGTCTGTCCCCTGCCCCGCCGCCTGTTCCGGCGCCATATAGCCCGCGGTTCCGAGGATGATCCCCGCCGCCGTGGCGTGCTGGGTCATGGTCGGCGACAACGACAGGCTGTGATCGGTGCTCTGCGCCTCCCAGGCCTTGGCAAGACCGAAGTCGAGGACCTTGACCGCGCCGTCGCTCGTGAGTTTGATGTTGGCCGGTTTGAGGTCGCGGTGGACGATGCCCTGTTGGTGAGCCGCCTCGAGGGCCCGGGCGATCTGGAGGGCGATGGGAATGGCCTCGTCGATTGGGATTGCGCCGCGTTTGATGCGCTCTGAGAGGTCTTCGCCTTCGACGAGTTCCATGGCGAGGAAGGTGACAGAGCATGAGGTCTTGAGGTCTTGAGGTCTTGATCCCGCGTCCGTGTCCGCATCTGCGTCTGCGTCCGTGCTCGTGTCCGGTTCCGTGTCCATGCCCGTGCCCGTGCCCGTGCCCGTGCCCGTGCCCGATGAAACCGTCTCACGGGAGGGTGTGAAACCCTCCCCTACGGTTCTTTCGACGGTTTCGAGTCCGTAGAGATGCGCAATATTCGGATGATTCAGGCTCGCGAGCACCTTCGCCTCGCGCTCGAGGCGCGCCAGACGATCGCCATCGTCGGCAACATCCGCAGGCAGGACCTTGAGCGCGACCTGGCGCCCGAGCTTGACATCCTCCGCACGCCAGACCTCGCCCATCCCGCCGGCGCCGAGCTTCGACACGATCCGATATCCAGCTATGGATTCATCTGCTTTGAACAACTGTCATTCTCTTTTCTGTCGCGAATGCGTCTCTATTTAAGTGCCAACGCAGAACCTTTCCGATTCATTCTCGGCGCCGAGTCCATGATCAGATTTTTTTCTTCGCGGCCGGAATGCGCCGCACGCTGCGGATCCGCGTGGTCCGGAGTCCGTCGGCGAACTCCATGAAGAGCCCGGCCGCCGCGATGTGATCGGTGAAGATAGCGTGCCCGCCCGCCGTACAGCCGCGGATCTCGACCCTCGACGGCCCCTCACCCTCGCGCTCGAACCATCCCCCCCTCACCTCGAACGATCCGTCGGCACGCGCGGTCAACGCATAGACCGAGTTCTTGGTGGAGACGATCACCCGGTCTCCCGAATCGAGGTCTCTTCTCCTCACACCGTCGATGAGATCGGCGGCCTCGGTGAGACCGTCGATGGTGATTGCCTTCCTCGACTTCGGCGGTCGGTGGATCCCGCTGGACTCGCGAGTCATCGCGCCCTTCCCGTCCAGGCCAGCAGCGCCGGCCAGTTCTGAACCAGGGTGAGGTTGACGACCGGCGCCGCTGACGGCTGGCTCAGGACGAGGATCCGCCCATCGCGAGCGACCTCGAAGGTCACTCGAGCCGGATCTCCCTGGATTGAAAACAGCGGCTCGGGGGTCCCGAACCGCGGATCGGAGCCGGACAGATCAACACCCACCACCCTGAGTTCAGCGTCATACCCGAGATAGAAGAGTTCGTCGCCGCCCGGCCCCCACTCCGGATCCTGACCGCCGCGGCTCGAAACCTGCCACCTTCCCGGGCCCCCGGCGATCGGCACAACATAGATCTCGTCCCTACCCGACTCGTCGGACTGGTAGGCCAACCACTTCCCATCGGGCGAGATATCCGGAAGGTAATCCCCACCGGGCGTGCTGAAGGTTGCCGCTACGACGCCCGACTCGAGATCGAAGATGCTGATATCACCGGCTTCGTCGAAGGCGATCAACCGGCCGTCCTCTGAAAATGAGTTGACATAGAGATACCGGTCGGAAACGTAGAGCACCTCGGCCTCGCCCACACCCGACGATCGCCGGCGAACCATCTCCCCGCCGATTCCGTCTAGCCCGTCCCGGGCGTACACGAGCCACTTCCCGTCGGGTGACCAATGTGCCGAGTAGTGATCCGCATCCTCGAAGCTCAGACGGGTCGTTGTGCCGCGCTCGAGGTCGCGGACCCACACCGCCCGGCCCTCGACGTAGGCGACTTGGCCACCGTCCGGTGACAGCACCGGTTCCGTTTGTCCTCCGGGTGGTGACGCATGCTCGAGCAACCGCCCGAGACGACTCCGCCACTCGAGGCGCCACGGTGCCTCGACCTCGCGGTGGTAGACCAGAGTATCCCCCGAACCGACGCTGAAGCTGGCACTTTCAAACGCCGAGAATCCGACATCATCGGCCATCCTCCGCGGATCTCCCTTCAGCCGCCAGCTCTCCAAGTCCAGCTGCTGGGCGTAGAGAGAGCCCTGCCGCCAGAAGATCAGCCAGTCCGGCGGGGCCACGGCCGCGGATGTATTTTCATACAGCACCTCGTGTAGAAGACCGTCGCCGTCGACGATCTTGATCCTGCTTCGGTCGTTGGTGCTCCCCGCATCTCCGGTCTGTGCGAGGAACATCACCGTTCTCCCATCGGCCAGGAACACCGGCCAACGATGACTCAGTTCACCGCTGTCGCTGTCGAGTTGCGTCAACGCACGAGGCTCACCACCATCCGCCGGAACCTCGAAAAGTCCAACGCGGTTGTTCGGAGCAAACACGATCCGGTCGTTCGCCCCCCAGGTGCCGCCAACCGGATTGGTCGCATTGGCGATGACCTGGACCTGCCCTCCGGTCACGGGAACCCTCTTCATCTGGTCGTCGCCCGTGACGAAGAAACCGAGATCGCGCCCGTCCGGCGACCAGAACGGCGACATCGCACCCTCGGTCCCCGGAAGCTCTCTCGCTTCAAGAGAATCGAGCGACCGGATCCACAATCGACGAACTCCATCGGCGTCTCTCGCGACCATCGCTAGTTGACGACCATCGGGAGACAGGACGAAACCGCTCCTCGGCGAGATCGACGCCCCGGCTGGTGGTTCGATCACGCTCTGGACCAGGCTTTGGGTTGGGG
>Ga0316201_10004141_pt1 | contig 10877 bp, 9 predicted proteins | sample CS6wburrow_MG_FD_204516 | JGI IMG/M metagenome (GOLD analysis project Ga0316201, IMG submission 204516) | Coastal sediment microbial communities from Delaware Bay, Delaware, United States - CS-6 worm burrow | ecosystem: Environmental > Aquatic > Marine > Coastal > Sediment | place: USA: Delaware... | reverse complement strand
TTAGACCTGCTTCTACAATAATTTTTGCAGAAGAAATTTGAGGCCAAATTACGGGGATACCTAACCATGGATCACTTGATCCCCATCGCCCCGGTCCAACTAAAATGTATTGCTGATCTTGATCTGAGAACTTTTTATTTATTTGTTCCACAGCGGCAGCAATTTTTCTGGTGTTAGCCGGGTTGAATGTTTCTGGTTTTACATAAACAAAATTCCTTATATGATCGTAAGTACCGTTGCCTAAAGCCGATTTCGAGTAAATAATGGTATCTGTCTCATCGAAATTTTCTGGTAATTCATTTTTTGAATCAACACCTTCAACAATAGGTCTTATTTGCAAAAAGCTAAATATTCTAGGTTGCCCTTTGGGAACATCTAAGTTTACGGCAAATTCTATTTCAATAGGATTTCGCATTTCGCGTTGTCCGACGCGCAATAACTCCTGTAAAATTTCGGGCAGTGGAAATGTGTTATATTTTAAAACATTATCAAAAGTCACTACCCTTAATCCATCATGTAAAACACCCGGTCTGATAATATTATTTTGTAAATCGTAAGTGGAGGCAACAAATTTTAAAGATGGGTGGTTTTTAGCAGCCCTCATCGTAATCTTCTTTTTATTGATTGCCTCGCTGGTTGAAGCTTTATAGCTTTTAGGATCTAGGTCTAAACCATAAAAATACTGTTGTGTATCTCGTTGCGTTGAATCTGGAGATGATAATTGTAAGACTTTTTTGGGGTGACTTGGAGAAAACCGCAAGCTTCGTCCGCCACCTACTATAATTTCTCCTAAACCTAATGCAATATTTGCTATCCCCTCATTTGGTTTTTCATTTCCTATAGGATAAAAATTAATGGAACGGGCAACGCCAGATATATTTGGGTAATAAACGTCGTCATATTGCTTCCCTGTTAGTTCTTGAAGAATAACCGCCATTTTATCTTCTTCAATGGTATGTGCTGTTGCCTTTAAATAAACTTTACTCCCTTGAAAAAAAGCAGACGCCATAACCGATTTTATGGCATTGGACACCATTTCTAACATATCGTCATTGTTAGTATTTGGAATCATGTAAGTTGCAAAAACCCCTGCAAAAGGTTGAAAATGACTGTCCTCCAAAACACTTGAGGAACGAACTGCTATAGGTCTTTTAACAACATTTAAAAATGCCTGAACATCATCTAACGCCCATTGAGGTAACGGTTTTGAAATAAATTTATTTAAAATTTCATCGTCATTATCTGATTTGGCCACAAACCTGATTAAATCATGTTGTTCCATGAATTCATCAAAAACCTCGGTACTAATAACAACAGTGCGTGGAATAGAAATATGAACATTGTCGAATTTTCTAAAAAGTTTATGACGTTTTAAAAATGAATCTATAAATGCTAGTCCGCGTCCTTTTCCACCAAGAGAACCTTCTCCTATTCTTGCAAACCCTAAATATTCATCATACCTTTCTTTGTCAAATTTTACAATGACACCTCGCGAACGATAAATTCTGTATACACTTATAGCATCTATCAAGAAACGCCTAATTTGCTCTACATCTTCAAAGTCTTCAAACTCAACATTGCTAAACAGATTGGCTAATGGAAATAAGGCTCTTGATTTTAGCCACTTAGAATATTCGCTTCGTTTGGAGTGGTACGCAATAGATTCTTTAGAAACCGTTTTTAATGCTTTTTGGAATTCACTCAAATTTTTAACAACCGCCAAAACTTTCATTTGCTCGGGATCCCAGAATTCAAAATCACCAAAAGAAAAATATTTGTTAATATAATTTTTTAAATCTGTGCTTAATGTTTCTGAGTGCTTATATAAAAATTTACCCTTTAATTTTATAGCTATTTTCTCGTTATTAATATCAGAAGATTGAATTAAAAAAGGGAAATAGCGTTGTGAACTTCTCACATATTTTAATAATTCAAATCCTGCATTCGGATCTCTTTTACCATCTTTGAAATAATTAACATCTGAAATTACGCCTAAAAGATTGCTTTTGTATTTTTCAAAAAGCGACAATCCTTCTTCGTAAGTTGTTGCCAATAAAATTTTCGGACGCCCTCTCATAACCATCATACTTCTATGTTCATTAAGGCCCTCCGACATAAAAGCATGAGTTTGTTTTAAAATAATCTTATAGATAATGGGCAAATACCTTGAATAGAATTTTAATGAATCTTCCACCATCAAAATAGCTTTTACCCCAATTTGATTGATATCTCTGTTGGCATTCATTCGGTCTTCGGTCAATTTAATAATTGCCAAGAAAATATCAACATTCCCATTCCAATGAAAAACAAAATCAATAATCCCTTTATTCCCTTTTTGCAATTTAGTTCTCAATTCTGAAGAGTAAAAACTCAATGCTGCTATTGGAACATCCGGATAAGCTTCCTTGATCTCTTTGGAAGTTTCAAAAGCATGATAATTTCCAATATCAAGCCAGGTTATGACCAAGTCAACTTTGACTTCATCCATTAATTTTATTGCTCTTTTTGCAGAGTTTGCATGTACAAAATTGGGAGGATATCTTAAATTTAAATCTGTATATTCATTAAAAATTCGCTCATCAATTCTACCATCTTCTTCTAACATATAATAATCATAGTTAGAACAAACTATAAGAATTTTATTAATTCTGTTTTGCATTAATTCATTAAATGCAACTTCTTCAAATTCGTAGTTTTTTAAATCTGGTAAGGGATTTCTAATCATTTTTTATAACCATTATTGTTATTGCAAGATATTAATTTTAACGCCTTTAAATACAAAAATATCCGAAAGCAAAAAGGGGTTACCATGTAGCAACCCCTTTTAATTATATTAAGACTATTATTACCTTAAACAACTCCCTGTGCTAACATAGCATCGGCCACTTTAACAAATCCTGCTATATTGGCTCCTTTTACGTAATTAATATAGCCATCTTTTTCTTTACCATATTCAATACAGGAGTCATGAATATTTGACATGATGTCTTTTAGTTTTAAATCAACTTCTTCTCGTGTCCAATTAAATCGCAATGAATTTTGAGTCATTTCTAAACCAGAAGTTGCTACACCACCAGCATTAGAGGCCTTTCCTGGTGCATACAATATTTTTGCTTTTTGAAATGCATGAACGGCATCAATGGTCGATGGCATATTAGCGCCTTCACTCACACAAATACATCCGTTTTTCAAAAGCATTTTAGCATCTTCGATATGAAGTTCATTTTGTGTAGCACATGGTAAGGCAATATCACATTTTACTTCCCATGGTGTTTTACCTTTAACGAACTTTGCTTTTGGATAAGACTCCAGATACTCACTAATTCTTGCTCTTTTTACATTTTTAAGTTCCATTACATGTGCTAATTTCTTAGCATTGATCCCTTCAGGATCATAAATATAACCAGACGAATCGGACATCGTTAAAACTTTTGCTCCTAACTGAATACATTTCTCGACAGCATATTGAGCCACATTACCAGAACCAGATACAACTACATTTTTACCTTTAAAATTTAGCCCTTTAGTCTGCAACATTTTTTCAGCAAAATAAACTGTTCCATAACCAGTAGCTTCCGGACGAATCAATGAACCTCCCCATGAAAGTCCTTTTCCGGTTAATACACCGGTAAATTCATTTCTTAATTTTTTATACATTCCGAATAAGAATCCAATTTCTCTTCCGCCAACTCCAATATCACCCGCTGGCACATCTGTATTAGACCCAATATGTTTGGATAATTCACTCATAAAAGAATGGCAAAAACGCATAATTTCACCATCACTTTTCCCTTTAGGATCAAAATCACTTCCTCCTTTTCCACCACCCATAGGCAATGTGGTTAAACTGTTTTTAAACACTTGTTCAAAAGCTAAAAACTTTAAAATACTCAAGTTTACTGTTGGATGAAAACGCAACCCACCTTTATAAGGTCCAATAGCAGAATTCATTTGAATTCTATAACCTCTATTTACTTGAATTTCTCCCGCATCATCAACCCAGCATACTCTGAATGTTATAACACGTTCTGGCTCAACCATTCTTAATAAAATGTTTTTACCGTAATAAATATCGTGTTCAACGATATAAGGAATTACTGTTTCAGCTACTTCCTCAACCGCTTGTAAAAATTCTGGTTCATTACCGTTTCTAACTTTTACAAGATCTAAAAAAGCTTCAATATTACTTTTCATATGTAAGTATTTAATTATATAAAAATTGTCAAATTCGTGTTTTTAACTGAAATTTAATGTAAACGACACGTCTCATTTTTAGTGTAAAACAACATCGTTTTTATCAAATACACAATTAACAAGTACAAAGATACGTTATCTTTAAAAAATACATCATTATTTTTTGAAATTCGCAATAAATAATTTCACCAATTTTCTCTTAAATTATAAATATTTGTTTGTCAATCTAGTTTTTATATATTTGTTAATAATAATGCCTCAAAAAATAGAACCTTATTATGCTAAACTATAAACGGTTAGCTTTATTTTTATGTTTGTTTGTCATTTATCAGACAGCTTTCTCTCAATTAGGCTTTTCTCATGAAATAGGCGTTGTTGCTGGTCCCGTGGAATTTAGGTCGGATTATGGGGTTAGAGATAATGAATCAACTAATTTTGGCAACTCTGGTTTTGGTATTGGTTTTGTTCATTATATGAACTTTTCATATAAACGTAATTATAATTTTAGACGTCCCAACACCTATTTTGACGAGCACTTTAAAATACGAAATGAAATTTCATTTAACACAATTAAACTAAACCATTTTGGCAGATGGGTTGATCCTTCAAAAACCTCCGAAGATGCGAAAAGGCTACGAGGGCATGAAGGCAGAGCAACTAATTTAGATTTAGGAACCGAACTTGAGTTTTATCCTCTTGAAATACATAATTTTGAAATATTTGGTGATAAATATGCGCCATTTATAAGTTTAGGGGTGCACTATACTTATTTTAGTCCAAAAGTAAGTTCTGCCTACGCAAATATAGACCCAACAGCAGTTGGCGACGTAACCAATCCAAGTAATTTTTACTCACTATGGGAACCAGGATCTGTTAATGCTTCTCCTGGAAGTACGTTTTCTTTAGTAACTAGTGTAGGGGTTAGATATAAACTTAACAGACTTGCCGATTTAATGCTCAACTTGAGATGGCAATATTATTTTAATGACAGCGTAGACGGGCTTGACCATCAATTAGCATCAAATAAGTATAACGATTGGTTACTATGGTTAAATGTGGGCTATATTTATTATTTAGATTAGAATTCTTTACAAAAATCATTTTTTATTCGTTGTATTCAAATACAATAATTACCTTTAAGCTAGGTTAATAAAATATACATGCTTTACAAAAAATCACTTTTATTTATTGTTTCTTTTTTCGTCCTATTATCGTGCAATGAAGAGTTGACAACTACTTTTATTGACATTAATATAACGACCGATAACAATAACTTAGTTGAAATTAACATCCCCAATGCCATTGGAACTGATTTGATTTCAACCAATATAAATTCTGAAATTAGTAAAGTTGTCATTACAGAATTACATGTTGGAGAAACGGATAGTAGTACTGCAAAATCTATAGAAGAAAGCATTACTTTATTTAATGAAGAGTACAATGCTTTTAATACTGATTTTCCAGATAGTACCGCTCCCTGGGAAGTCCAAATAGATGGTGAGCTACTTTTTCAATCTTATGAAATTATAAGTATTGCCATTACTTCCTATATGAATACAGGTGGTGCTCATGGTATAACAAATATTTCTTTCATAAATTTTGATGCAGCTACAGGAAAACGTATTCCTAACGATAAGCTGTTTAAAAATGAAGCCGCTTTTAAAGACGCCGCACAGCCTTATTTTGAAGCTGCCCTAAAGGAAGACGATATTATTTTTGACCCTGATAATTTTAAATTACCTGCTAACATAGGTTATAACGAAGAAGGCATAATCTTTCTATACAATACCTATGAAATTGCGCCTTATTCGACAGGAATTATAGATTTTACAATTCCTATAGACAAAGTAAGCCCTTTTTTAGTTTTTGATAGCTCTAAGTAATGCTAAAACATAGCCTAAATGCATGCCTTCATGAAACAATATAAACTGAAAGGCTTCATCAATATTGGTTAACGTGTTTCCTGTGGTTGAAACCGTGTATTCATTATAATTTTTAAAAATATTATTACTATAATCTACTTTGGTTTTTTCAATAGTAGTAAATAACAAGTCCTTTATTTCGTTAACTTCTTCTTGCGTTACTGCACCTTCAGGTTTTGAATCTTTTCTGTATTTCCCTACCAACTCATCACTAACCATCATGGGTAAACCCGACAATTTATAAGCCAATAATTGCTGAGAAACAACAATGTGGCCTATATTCCAAATAATGTTATTATTAAACCCATTTGGAATTTTATTTAAATCGTCTAAAGAAGTCTTCTCTAAAAACTTCATAAAAAATCTTCTTGTATTTGGTAGTACTTCTAAAGTAAAATGCATGTCTATAATTTTTGCTAAATATAAAGATTTAGATAGATAATTCCCTTTATTTTGTGATTGAAATAATTTAGATTACCTTCTTGAAGGAAATAAAAAATTAATATAACAAAATGAAAAAAGTATATTATTTAAAAACCTGCAGTACTTGTATTAGAATTTTAAAAGATTTAAATCTGCCACCTGAATTTATTTTACAGGATATTAAAACTGAAGAAATAACGGTAAAGCAACTTGAAGAAATGAAAGCCCTTGCTGGTAGCTATGAAGCTCTTTTTAGCAAACGTTCTAAACTTTATAAGGAAATGGATTTAAAAAACCAAAAACTTGAAGAGCGCGATTATAAACACTACATCTTAGAACATTATACCTTTTTAAGCAGACCCGTAATTATTATTGAAGATGCTATTTTTATAGGAAATTCTAAAAGTAGCGTTGAAGCCGTCAAAAAAGCCTTATAAATTTAATTTGTGACTCCATCAGGATTCGAACCTGAATCTAAAGTTTAGGAAACTTTTGTTCTATCCCTTGAACTATGGAGCCTTTAAAATAATTATTCTATAAAGATCTATCTGAAAACACATCATTTTTCGTTTTAAAAATAAATACTTCGATTAAATGTCAATGGTCTATATTTAACTCTAATATAATTCGACCTACACAAATTACAAACAATATGAAGACATTTTTAAAAATTTTATTATTGATTGCGGGTATCTATTTCTTACTTCTAATTCCTGTACCAAATTTTAAAGAGAACCCCGAAAAAGCTTCTAAAACACCCTTTATCTGGAATAATGACAACCTTTGGAATCAGTTAGAAATAAATTTTCAGCAGGCTAAAAATATTCCTTCTAAAGAATTAGATTCTGTTGTTAATAGAATGATTATTGAAACTGACAGTTTAATGAACGGTTTTGAAGCTAAAACTCTAAAACCCGAAGACAGTTTATACTTATTACTTGAGAATAAATTTTATCAAATAGCCCCTTATATTGCTGCACAAAAACACAAGTCTAATTGGTATATTAACTTTTATAACCGAATAAGAAAAAAGGTGAAACTTGATTCTAAGTTTTGGGATATGAGTACGCCAATTGCAAGAAACACCACCTATCGTTTACTCTATGGCATGAGGGCAACAGTAGAAGAGATATTATTACAATCAAGCGACGACCAATTTATTTCCACCATGTTTGTGAATGATGAACCGTCTGCAACTCCTTTTGTTGATGTCATGGGAATAAAAGTACATAGTGGCGATTTGCTCGTTAGTCGAGGTGGCGCAGAAGTTTCGGCCTTTATTTCGAGAGGAAATGATTTTCCGGGAAATTTTTCGCATGTCGCAATTATCCATATAGACAAAGAAACTAACAAACCATACTTTGTAGAAGCACATATTGAAAAAGGGGTAGCGATAGCAACATTAGAACACTATTTAAAAGATAAAAAACTCAGGTTTATGGTTATGAGACCTCGGGCAGATTTAGCAGCATTAATAAAAAACCCTATGCTTCCATATGATGCCTCTTTATATATTTTTAATGAAGCACAACAAAAACATATTCCATATGACTTCAAAATGAACTATTACGATTCTTCCGAAATGTTCTGTTCAGAAGTAGGATCGTATGCTTATAAGAAATATGGCATTAAACTTTGGGAGTTTAAATCTACTATTTCTTCAAATGGCATTAGTAATTGGCTGAACGCGTTTGGTGTAGAAAATTTTGTAACCCAAATGCCTTCCGATCTTGAATATGACCCTATGCTAAGTATTGTGGCGGAATGGCGGAATAAAGAAACGCTTTTTCAAGATCATTTAGACAATGCGGTTATGGATGCTTTGATAACTCAGGCAAATAATGGTGAAAAAATAGATTATAATATGTGGCTATTGCCAATTGCCAGAGTTATAAAGGCCTATTCCTTTATTCTTACTACAATGGGTAAAGAAGGTGTTATTCCAGAAGGCATGGCGGCTGAAACAGCTTTAAAAAATAATTATTTCGTAGATAAATTTCAAAAATGCAAATTAGAAACAGCATCAGAAATAAACAACTTTGAAAAAACGAATGGCTATCTCCCACCATATTGGCAAATGGTTAGAATCGCCGAAAACTCCATTGACAATTAACTTAATCCCTAAAATAAAAAATACCTTTTAAAAGGTACGTACTCATATAAAAGAAAGTTTTAGGGAGTTATATAACAAACCACCCTTGCCTATTTTTTTCCAATATGCAGAAGGCCTAATGTATTTTTAAGAGTGTATAGATATAATCGCCTTCCAATGTTTATAAAGGATCCCTAAGGTTTATTAAATTTTAAATACAGCAGAAATAAAATAAAATAAATAACTAAATAGAATAGATAAAAGTTTCTTAATCTTTTATATTCTGGGTTATTTGGGTACATATTACCAAACAAGGCCTTCATTTCTTTAAGAAATACTGGCTTAATATTGATTGTCCAACTTTCGGTTTGGTAAACAATTTTTCTAAATTTACTTCTATAATGGCTAAGAGGGAGACCCCACAGAATAAAGAGCATAAACCAAAAATTATCAATTATATAACTTAACATCTCTTATTTTTTTGGTGTCCAAGGAAAAAAAGAATTTGTCTTTCTAATATAATCCTGATATTCTGGTTTTTTATCTTTTAAGGTATCTTCCAGTAGTGCCACGCCAGATACTTTAACAATTAAAAACGTCATTAGAACCGATCCCAAAATACACCAATAACCACCAGAAGCCATAGAAAATAAAGCGTAGGACCACCAAATTAAAGTATCTCCAAAGTAATTAGGATGACGCGTGTATTTCCAAAGCCCTTGATCTAAAACTTTTCCTCTGTTGTCTGGGTTCATTTTAAATTTTGCCAATTGAAAATCGCCAAGAGCCTCAAAAATAAACCCTATAACCCAAACCATTAGTGCAAAATAATCCAACCATATTAACTCATTAGATCGGGTATAAAAATTAACCCCAAATAATGGTAAAGATACTATCATAATCAAAAAACCTTGTAAAAGAAATACTTGAAAAAAGCTAAACCACCAATACCGATGCTCCCCATAATGCTTTCTGAATTCCTGATATCTAAAATCTTCCCCCTTTCCTATATTTCTATGAGCAAGATATAATGAAAGTCTTAACCCCCAAATTGTCACTAAAAAAAATATTAATATATGGCGTAAAAAAATCCCTTCAGAGAAATAAAAGTAAACCCCGTTTACAATAACAAAACCTAAACCCCAAAAGATATCTACTATACTTACATTTCTTAATGGTATACTTATAAGCCATAGAATTATCATACATAGTAAAATACTTGTTAATGCATAAAGAAACATCATATGTATTAATTTAATCTTTTATAAAAGAAAGATACTAAGAAAACTTGCGCTTAAATAATATTTTATGAAAATATTGAATAAGTATAGAAGATAAAATTTACTATATTTAACTAGGTATTATAGAATCACTATAAGATCCGTTTTTACCAACTTATAAAAGAAACATATACAATTAACCAAATAAATTAGTGTCTTATGGATTATAAAAAATCAATTATTCTTCTGGTAGTTAGCTTACTTTTATCACCTGTTGTTGTTTATCTTGTATTAGGAGCTGCCCAGTTGGCCGGATCTACCTATGAAATGACCAATGGAGAAACTTTTATAATCTGGCTGCTAATGGCCATATTAATTAACTTATCGGTCACTAAAAAGTAAAGTTTATATTAACGAAAAAATCCAACTTGTTTTTATAAGTTGGATTTTTAGTTTTATTCCTTCTATTACTCGAAGTTGCAGCTGGAACTCAATAATTAAATACGCAATTAATAAAAAATAAATGCGTTAATTTTTTTAGTTTTTTGAAAATCATACTTGTCAATTTCCTTTTCATGTTTGTTCCTTTAATTTGTTTTTACCTTCCAGTAAAACCATAAGAGGTTAAAATATTTTATTTAAGCTATTGGTAAATGATACTATTGAACATGTTTAGATTTAAACCGAAGACTCTCGATCTCGTTTATCTTGAAAAGTAGCTGGTTTTAGGCCCTAACTTTCCAGTTTATAACCCATAAATATTATGTTTATACATTCGTTTTATCACTTAATCGGCTATTTTTTGTACACAACTTAAGCCCTTTTTAATAATATTAAATATTTTCCTCAAAAAAACAAAGCTGTAAGTAAGGATCATTCACTTTCTTCCCACACCAGGCTAATCATTTTCCATTCCTTTCCAATTTTACCAAACTTCATCCTGCTTATATATTGATGCCATTCTTCATCGATCTGAGTTGAATAACTTGCATAATATTCAAAGGTGATAGGTTTAGTTCCATAAGA
>Ga0316201_10004140_pt1 | contig 10880 bp, 9 predicted proteins | sample CS6wburrow_MG_FD_204516 | JGI IMG/M metagenome (GOLD analysis project Ga0316201, IMG submission 204516) | Coastal sediment microbial communities from Delaware Bay, Delaware, United States - CS-6 worm burrow | ecosystem: Environmental > Aquatic > Marine > Coastal > Sediment | place: USA: Delaware... | reverse complement strand
ATTTTTAATGAACTCGAATTTAGAAGACTTAAAGACCAATTCATCAAAATATTCTCTGAAGAAGCTGAAGAAACAAGTAAAATATTGTAGGAGAGTGTGTTATGACCTTATTCTTAGATCTTTCATCCCGACCAAGCAGAAAAGTGGTTTGTGATAGCAAACCACTTTTTTTATTTCCAAAAGTGATCAAAACAAGGTTTAGGTGAGCGTTGGAATTTAATTTAAAGTGCTTTGAATACATCAGTCATATCGTTCTTTTTATGACGAAGGTTTCAGTATCCGGACTTGTTTTCGGAAGTTTTGGAAATTCGGATTTCGAGATTTTTTTTCCGTTTATTTTTTCGACCGCCTTTTGTGAACGAATATTGTTCTTAGCCACGTAAAATAGTACGTTGTCCACATAATTGAATGCGTAGTTAATCATTAGGTCCTTGACCTTTTTATTGTATTTTCCGCCCCAATATTCTCGGTCAAGAAAAGTCCACCCGATTTCGATTCCGTTCGGAAATCCCTCAACTTTTTTAAATCGTGAACTCCCGATTATTCTGTTGGTCACATTATCCAAGAGGATCAAAGCTCCATTGGATTCAATTGATTCGGTAAAGAATTTTTCAAATTCACTCCTCAAATATCTTTTGCAAGGGTGTTGTTCCCAAATCTTCGGGTCTTTCGCCACTTCGTACAAAGGCTCCAAATCCTTAATGTGTAAAGGCCTAATCCTTACCAATTCGTTCTTCAATGTCGGTTGTAAATCCATTTTCTATTATCCGAACGTTTTTTAACTTGCTACGAAGGCTTAAGTATAAATGCCGTTTACAAAGCCTTTATACATTGCTAGGGTAGGGCTAAAAGCCTGTATTTATCCGTTTTAATTTCAAATTTCACCCGTAGACCACACGAAATTATAGTCATTCTTGGCAACTGGCTTTTTCTTATTCGTAAAATCTGATTATTTTACCGTTGTCTTTACCATTTACACTGCGGACGTAAGCATTAACTACTTTATTCATTGGAACCGGATTGTGTCCGGGGAAGTAGTCTTTGTACTTTTCATACGCAGCTTCCACCATACCTAATGAGACTGCATTCACTCTAATGCCATGCTCAATTTCCAAGACTACTGCCTGAACGAAGCTATGTATACCACCATTAACCATTGCGGCACTTGTTGTTTTTACTACGGGGTCATCTGCCAAGATACCTGTTGATAGTGTGATTGAGCCATTTGGGTTTAAATAGTTTTGTCCTATGCGAACAAGATTTACTTGCCCCATTAGCTTGCTTCTTAGACCAATATAGTAATCATCTTCTGTGAGGTCCTTAAAGTCTGCCCACTTTGCTTCGCCTGCTATACAAATAATAGCATCCAATTGACCAACTTGTTTCAAACCTTGTTCAATTGAGTTACTATCAGCAATGTCAATTTTTATGTCACCGCTGTTTCTACCTGCTATTATTACTTCATTGTCTTTTGAGAAATGTTCAGTTACTGGTTGCCCAATCGTTCCGTTTCCGCCAATTATCAATATTCTCATTGCTGTTCTTTTTTTAACTGCTTGCCGTTAGCGGTTAGGCTATTCTTTTACAAATACCATACAGTGTTGCCAAGGAAGATTACCACTATTTTTTTCTAACATAAAACCTGCAGCTTCCAATTCCTTAACTGCTTGTTTTTGGGTCATTTTATGAACCTTTTTAATGGGCACATTGGCATCTTCACCTCGATACTCGATTAAATAAATTTTACCGTTTGCACGCAATGCATTTTTTATGGAAGCAAGCATTTCTATTGGGTAACTAAACTCATGATATACGTCTACCATAAGGACTTTATCTACTGAATTTTCTGGTAAGTTGACACTTTTTTCACTTCCTTTTATAGCTGCCACATTATTAACCTTACCCGTTTCAATACGATAGTTTATTGCTGCTAACATTTCATCTTGAATATCAACAGCATAAACTAATCCTTTATTGGCCATTGGGGCCATTTTAAATACATGATAACCAGATCCGGCACCAATATCTGCAATAGTATTATCTGGTTTTATATCCATATTCTTCAACAAATTAGACGTATTCTCTTCTTCCTCACGTTCAGGACGATCTAACCAATTGATGCCTTGAAATCCCATTACAAAGGCAATTTCTCTTCCCATATACCATTTACCAGTGCCATTTTGGTCTCCCCTTTTATAAGTATATGCTTCTAAAGAAGTAGCATCTTGGGCTATTGAACTTGATGACAAGCAAACAAGCAGTAGAAATATTGATATTTTCATATTGTAACTCTCTATAAGAAATTCAGTACCAATGAGCTATACCTCCAGTTAGCCTTACGTTAATTTTTTAATCACCGTTCTTCATCGTTTATTTCATTATCAATTAATGCAATTATTGAATTACACATGGTCTTCATTTCATTAAATTGCCTATTCATGACAGAGAATTCATATACAGCCATTACAAAACCATTCTTCTGTTTAATATCTTTTAACATGGCCTCATAATTTGCTTTGGGCAATGCTATATTTTCGCCTGCCTCTCCATTAGTAACTTGATAAGTAAAGTTTTTGACAATAGGATTTAAGTCTAATACACCATAGGAGGGTTCGTATAATAAAATTTCTGCGTCATATCTAAAATGTTCTTCCTCATATTTTAATTTTTTATATAACGCTTGAAGATTAAGGAGTCCATTTTTTATTGAGTCGTTGGAGATTAGGGCCAAATTCCCTGAATTAGTAAGCTCCTGAAAGGTATTGTCGTGCTGGGAAAATTTTTGCCAGATATAAATATTTGTGGTATGAAAGGCAAAATCGTTTAAATCTGTTAAGGATTTACCTTCAAAATGTTCTAATACCTTATTGGCAGATTCAATTCTGGAATTTCTAACGGCTATGTATTTGTCTAATTCAGCGATGTTTAAATTAAGGTCTGTTTTTAAGTTTTCTAAATAATGTAATTCTTGGTTACGCAGTTTTCGATTTTCGTTGGAATTGTTGATTTGAAGCGCAATTAAAATACCGATAACCACAAGGATTATTTCACCAAATGCATAAATAAAATATTTACTGAATTTATTTTCGGTAAGTAGTCTTTGTCTAATCTTTCGAAAGAATTTTATCATAGGTTTGTTGGTTGGTCATAGTGCCTGCTACCTTAGCTTTAGCGAAGTAGCAATGAAGGCTAACTTTTTTGTGTATGATTCCGCTGCGAGAAATTCGAAAGAATTTAGGAGTAGGAATCGGTGCGCACTAAAATACAAACTTTGGATTAAACAACTTTTCTCGCAATGGATTATACACGTCTTAAGTTTTCTAACTCATTTTCAAAATTTGGATTGACATGCCCTTTGAGTTTGTTGTGGGGTCGATTTTATTTATACTCTAAATGGATTTATGACATCTGTTCACAATTCGCTGTTCTGTCCATACTTACGTATTTAAACAAGCATAGTCGATATTAAGTTATTGATAGAAATAATCTGATGTCGATTAGCTTGCATTCGTTGTAGTTTCTTTTCTTTTTTTCTACAGATGTTAAGTTGTATATTAGTAATATTGCTTCTAACCTTTATAGGATTAATATGGCAAATAAGTCATTCCTGGTCATCTCACAAAACAGCAATTAATATTAAAATATCAACTTTATGAATCAACCTTCTAACAATGAGTTTATTGCCAAAAATGGAACCGAACCTTCCAGTAATTATGTGATATTTCAACTTGGCTCCTATCCCTGGCAATCCCCGGTGGAGGCTACCTCCGGCTCGGGAATATTGCACGAGGCACAACATGAAGTTTTCAATAGTATGGATGGGGTAGTCAGCTATTCCATATTTCCTTCTGGATTTGCCCGTCAAAAAAATCAAGACTTGGATAGGAAGGATGTTAGAATCTATGAAATGGACTCTGAGGTACCAGAATATAGCCATCCTGACGGGCACCGTTGGGGAGGAGTTAGTGATGAATATGTGGATAAATTTATTTCTGATAATGAAAAGCTCGTATATGACTATATGATGGAAATTGAAAACACCTTGGAAGCAGGTTCTGAGATCCAATTCTTTATTGCGCATCATACCTGCATTAATAGTATTATCGCGAAAAAAGTAATGGAAAAGAGAGCTGCAAACGGTTATTCGGTTCCGCCCATTGTTATCTTTTTGCATGGTACGGCTATGATAATGATGGTTAACGAATTACGGGAAGCCTCCCTGGTTGAATCTGGGGAACTGGCACCCGCGGACAGGAAATGGCCATCATCATTTCACAAAAAATTGACGGAATTGGGGGTTTTTGACGATTGTAGCAAACCCGGAAATGCAAATCTTGCCTACGCCATTTCCGAGGAGAATATGGATGTGTTTTCTAATTTATTTCCCCAATTTGATAAGGAGAGGTTTATTTTGGCAAATCCTGGTTTCAACAGTTGTTTTGTCCCTCGTCCACATATGAAACTAGTGGATGTTTTAAAGGAGGCCAAGTTAAAACACCTAGGCTTGACCAAAGAAAAAACCTATGATTTAAGAACAGATTACAAACACATGGTTGTTTTTGTGGGACAATTTGTGGGATGGAAAAGAATTGACGCTGTTTTACGTGCTGCCAGTATTTGGGAGGCCGAATTTGGAGATGATATACTTACGCTGATCGTTGGTAAACAGAAGAAAGAATACAATATTGAATTACAAAATTTAAATGAGAGCCTCGGCAACAAGAATACCTGTTTTGTTGGTCCATTGATGCAGCCGGAATTGGCCAAACTATTCGCTGCTGCAACTGTTTGCACATTTCCATCTAAAGCAGAACCGTTTGGAATGGTGTTGATTGAAGCTCTGGCATGTGGAGTTCCTGTAATTGGAGCTGATTCTGGTGGGCCAAGGGATTTTATGACCAATGATGTTGGATATTTGGTGCCTGAAAATGATGATATAGAAGTTTTTAGTGAACACTTGGCCAAAGCCGTTATCAAAGCGATTGAAGAGGACTGGAAAACAAAGATGTCCGAAGAATGCATTAAGGTTGCCGCACCTTTTTCCAATGCTCTGAAAACGAAGAAACTTTTGGAAGACACACGAAAATTGATAGGCTGAGTCTGATAGTACTATTATAATAGGCAAAAAACTTGTATTCGGTTTGGGGTTTTTAAATTGCGTACAATGGTTCTATATGAGTTGCACGACCGATAGGGAGCATTACGCATAGACATTGTTGTAGAGCGTTTTTTACATATCATCCTTTTGCTATTCCATATATCAACCAGGAATCTCTCCTTTCCTGTTTTCAAATTCCGGGTATTTATAATTCCCTTATAACGATGATGCCCACATAATCCAAGGTGTTGCTAAAAGGAAGATTACTATATTCAAGACCGTAACGACAGCACCTTGTTTATATATATCCTTTGATGGTAAGAAGCCACTCCCGACAAATAGAATATTAGAACTGGAAGCCTGGGGTGAAATAGCGGCAAATAAATTAGTGGCGAACGAGAGCATAAAAGCCATTAGTGCAGCGGGTACTCCGGCATTGACAGCCACCTGTAGAAAAACAGCATACAAAGCCAGCAAATGAGCTGTCTGACTCACGAACAGATAGTGTATCAAAATATACAATACTATCAGCAGGATGTAGACGCTAACCCAATTATAGCCACTGATATAAGTCGCTAACTGAGCGCCCAGTATCTTCATAAATCCCATATCATTCAATGCCGTACTTATCATATACAAAATAGCGAACCAAATATAAGTTTCGAGGGCGTCTCCGCCACCTTGCCGGATGTCTTCTATGGTGTAAACATTAGCCAAGATTAGGATTGCTAACCCCAAAAAGGCAACAATAGCCAGATTAATATTCAATATCGGGGAAAAAGCCCAAAGGAGGATCATGCCAAAAAATGTACTCCCCATGATATATTCCTGCCTGCTCATGGGTCCCATTTCCAGTAATCCCTTCCTTGCTATTTCAGGGGCTTCCGGAGTGTATTTGTTTTCGGGTGGAAACAGTTTATATAATACGAAGGGAATGGCGATAAGCGCAATAATACAAGGCACCGAAGCCACGAAAAACCAATTCCCAAAATTTATGTTTACGCCAAACTTAGCAGCAATTCCGACGCCTACTGGATTGGCAGCCATGCCTGTTAACCATAGCGCCGAACTTATTGTTTGACCGGCTATGTAGGTCATCATCAGATACGTTCCTGTTTTTTTTCTCCCTTCAGGTGTAGGCAGGGATCCAGTATCCAGGGACAAAGCATGGGTTATAGGATACATGATTCCAGAGCGGGCCGTGTTGCTAGGGATAGAAGGTCCAAGGATGGTATCTGTAACTACAAGGCAATAACCAAGGTTTAAGGTTGACTTCCCAAACCGTCGAATGAGTAGAAAAGCAATCCGCCTTCCCAATCCCGATTTAATGACCCCTTTTGCGACCAAAAAAGCGGCCAATATTAGAAGTATAAAACTTTCGGAAAAACCTGAAAAAGCTTTTTCGGGTGTAAGGACTCGCAATAGGACGACCGCTACCAGGGCAATAACCGATGCCGTAAAAATAGAAAAGGCCTCAAGTAAAACCCCTAGGATGGCTGTAATAAAGATGGCAAACAAATGCCAAGCATCTGGGGTAATATCCCAGGGAATAGGAAGATACCAGATTATTACACCAAATACCAGGGTGATGAACCTTTTAATCCAACGCAATTTTTGGTAGTTATATGATAGTTCTTCCACTTTAGTTGAGTTTATTTGGTTTAACTAAGTTCCAATTATTAATTAACGGGCCTATGATATCATTCCAACTATTCCGTTCACTGAATCAAACTTTTTCCTTCTGTTAATCTTCTGCTCAATTTTTTTGTCACAGTTCATGTCCTTTTTAAAGAGGTTTTCTTTATGACTTACATCGGTTCAGCTTGTATGATCACGTTGCGGAAGCCGTCTGCACTAGTCCCGAAACTTCGGGAGGCGATTTGGCGCGCTGGCAAACTGGATTTTTACGCGCAGTACCGAGCCATTGCCTAAAGTTAAGGATTTCCCCCATAGCCCCGAAACTTCCGGACGCCGCAATGGATTATAGCATAGATGAAAAAACAGCAAGTCGAGTATCATTATAATTTATTTAATCACCCCTGTTTTTTAGCTGCAAAGTTTAGATTGATTTGAATGTCCAAAAATCGTTTTTTGGTAATGGTGCTTCGAAGGTTTTGAATTCATCAGAGCCAGAGGCTTGATAGGTTAATTTCCAGGCATGAAGGCAAACAGATAGCGGGAAGTATTCTTGATCTGAGCCATATTTTTCATCTCCAATAATAGGGAGCCCTATATTTGCCAATTGGGCTCTTATTTGATGGAATCGACCAGTTTTTGGTTTTATTTCTAAAAGATAACCAAAATCGTTTTTGTTTATAACTTGGTAGGAAAGAATGCATTCTAGGGCGTCTTTTGATTTTGATTGGACTATGTCTGCTCTTTTTTCCAGGTTATTTTTCACCAGAAAATTAATTAAGTTTTCTTTGTTCTTTGGTGGCTTGTTTTTAACAATTGCCAAATAAGTTTTTTGAACTTTCCGGCTACTGAATAGATTATTGAAATCCACAAGAACGCTTTTTTTCTTGGCAAAAATCAATACGCCACTTGTTACGCGATCTAATCTATGGATTACTCCAATATAGGGCTTACGTTTATTTTTTAAAAGGTGATTAAGAACTTGATTCTCTACAGTGCAATCCTCGTAAGGGCTTTTTTCACTTATAAGTCCAGCCATTTTGTTTACGACTATATAATCGTTGTTTTCATGTACTACCTCGAGCTTCGGCATTAGCGGTTTTCTTTTTACCAAATATTTTTTGTATTAACTCGCTACCACATATTCTTCCATCAGTAAGTAATTACTACTAACGTGTTCGTTTATGATTTGTTGGCGTGGAGCCAAATGGAGCGAGAAAATCCCGAGACCTTGGGATAGCATAGCGGTCTCGAGTATATAATAAATTAGTACAATTCATAAGTTTAAAAGTAAGGTAATTTTTCATTTAGTAATTAAGCTAAATGAATTATACATATTGTTTGGCACAGTTTAATATTTATTATGAAAGTCAAGTACTGATTTCTTGAAATTTGCAGGCGATTCTATATATTCAAAGTGACCACAATTTTCATAAAGGGAAAGTTCCGAATGAGGTATTTTATTTTTAATTGCTTTTGCCCCATCGACAGAAAACACACTTTCAGTTCCGTGAAGAATCAAAGTTGGACAAGTTATTCGATATAATTTATCGTGAATATCATATTTTCCTAATCCCTTTCTAACATGGTTATTGGTAGCATCAATCTTTTTAATACTGACTGAGTCAAAACCAAGTGTGAGTTTCGAAGTATCCCTTGGATTTGCAAAATAACTGGTCAGAAAAGTTTTGTAATATTTGTTATAGGATGAAACATCGTAATTTTTGAATTCGTCAGATCCGGAAATACTATCTAAATAGTTGTTCTGTTCTTCAGTAAGCCGTGAATTAATTGTTTTAATTTGATAAGGAGTTCTAAGATCATAACTAGCAGCATCTGTGTCTATAAGAACTAGAGAGTTAAGATTATCGGGAAATGTTATTCCGTAATACATTCCTAATAAACCACCAAAGGAATGACCCAGAAGATTGACTTTTGATAAACCAAAATGTCTTCTTAATTCTTCTAGGTCTCGGACAAAGCTATCCATGTTCAGATTAGTTGAGTCATTTTCCCCTTCAGACCAACCACTTCCTCTTTGATCATAGTATAATAATGTAAATTCAGACGACAGAAGCGAGTCTATTTGAGGCTTCATATACTTGTGACTTAATCCCGGTCCACCATGAAGGATGACTAGAGTATCTCCCCTACCAGAAATTGAATAGTAGTGTTTAGCTGTATTTATGTTAATGTAACCACTATTTGTATTATTAATGCTTTCCTTGCGTGTACAGTTTATTACTAACAGCAAACCCATGAAAAACAAAAGCTTTTTTAAATGCATATAGTTTCTATGTAATTTTGCCCAACGTTTTGTATATGAGCCGTTTCCCGAAGGGTATGGCTTATATAACTTGTTGTGCTCAGTTTTATTAAACTCTAAAGAAACATGATCAACTTGTTTTAATTAATTCAATTCCAATTAAGGAAAATCCTATACCTAAGGATATACTTCCAATAACACCTCCCCATACAGGCGTAAAAATTCCTGAAATAAGGGGGAGCATAAAAAATCCTGCAATTACTAAGGCTGGTCCTAAACGCTTTAATTTCCCGGTCATCAAAAGAGATATCATAAACAAAATCCATCCAATAGAAAACGTTGCTAATGCTAGCATAGCTCCAATATCATAGCCTATAGATTCAGAAGAGTCTAATTTGTCCATGACCTCAGGGCTTATTTTGGCAATGTCAGGAAGAATAAATATTTGATGCCATTCATTTGCAAAAAGGAACGCACTACCAAAAAAAGCAATAATAAATGTAACATGTCTGAACAATCTAGCACGTTCTATTTGGCTGTGTTGCAGATAAAGTCCAATGGAACCAAATAAAAGAAATACTGCTGTTAAAGCGGCGAAAATCATTCTATAAAAAAATGGAGAAGATGTAAGTATTTTACTAAAAGGTGCTTCAAAGTCAACAAATGGAGAAATAGCAACGTTGGTTATAACAAAAAACAACCCTCCCATAATTAGGGCGATCCCACAATATTTAATCAACTGTTTCATATGATATGCATTTAATTAAGCACAACAATTATATATAGTAACAAGTTACTATATTTCTATTTTGTCAATACCACCCTAAATTCTTATAATTTTATCGAAAAAGCAATAATAATTGGCACTAAAAATGATGTAAATATGTACAAAGGAGTACAACTTTTTTAAATGACTTTAGCTGCCTGTTTTGAAGAAGTTGACCAAAGCGTTATTTTAATCTAGCAAATGAGCAAATAGCTGTTCAATAAAAAAGCCCTTTTTTTAAGGGCTTTTCAAAAATCATTATGAATATTGTTTATTTACCTTCATACTTTCCCATATACCGTTGCCAAAGTTCGGTTTGGTGGGTTTCCAATGATAGGGTACGGCCATCAATAAAAGCATGGGTCAATTGGTTGCCCCGCATATCCAAGGCATCGCCTGTAGAAACAAATAGGGTGGCGCTTTTGCCAACCTCCAAGGTGCCATACTCCTTATCAATGCCCAATATCTTGGCACTGTTGCCCGTAATCATCTGTAGTGCTTTTTCCCTATCTAACCCTTGGCCAACCACCTGGCCTGCATAAAAGGGCAGGTTTCGTGTCTGAAAGTTAGAGGAACTTCCGTTTTGTATGGCCACTAAAACACCTGCATCTGCCAATAACTTGGGCAACTTATAAGGCAGATCGTAGTCCTCATCATCCAAGGCCGGTAGGTTGTGGGTAAACTGTACCAAAACAGCAATGTTGTTTTCCTTGAGAAAATCGGTGATTTTATAAGCATGGTAGCCACCAACTAATACCACCTCTTTGGCGCCATTGCCCTTTGCTGAAGTTATTGCATCAATGATCTCTTTTTCACCATCGGCGCGGATATATAATTTTTGCGAGCCATCAAAAACACCTTGCATTGCCGCAAAAGCCGGGTTCAAGTCCGCATTTTTCGTTTTCCCATAAGCTGCCGCATTAGCTAAAAAGCTTTGTATCTCATCCAATTGCTTTGTGTACTCCTTGTTGGGTTGAAACCCCCTAGGTTCACCCATCCACCAACGACCTCTTCTAAAACTATTGGGCCAGTTCATGTGTATACCATCATCTACTTTTATGGCAGCATCTTCCCAGTTCCATGCATCAAATTGCACAATTGATGAGGTTCCGGAA
>Ga0316201_10004139_pt1 | contig 10880 bp, 9 predicted proteins | sample CS6wburrow_MG_FD_204516 | JGI IMG/M metagenome (GOLD analysis project Ga0316201, IMG submission 204516) | Coastal sediment microbial communities from Delaware Bay, Delaware, United States - CS-6 worm burrow | ecosystem: Environmental > Aquatic > Marine > Coastal > Sediment | place: USA: Delaware... | reverse complement strand
GCACTCAGCGACATGTCGCACTGGGATGAGTTCGATTTCGCGGTGATCAACGACGATCTCGACCAGGCTGTCGCGGACCTCGAAGCTGTCCTGGCCGGCGAGGGTGGCGCCCTGGCAACCGACAACAAAGCCCTGCGCCGCACTATTGCTGGTATAGCTCTCTAATAACCATTTGGAATAAGGCGTTGCTCCCCGGCTGAGGACCGCTTATCGTCTTTTCTACGTTCATTCTTCCGTGCAATGCCTGGCAGACAACTACCCTGGAAACGATAAACATGGCCCGTATCACAGTTGAAGATTGCCTCGACAACATCGAAAACATATTTGAAATGGTGCTCGTTGCCGCCAAGCGTGCCCGCCGGGTCGCACACGGCGCTGAACCGATGGTCGAGCTCGAGAATGACAAGCCGACCGTCGTCGCCCTGCGTGAAATCGCCGAGGGCCATGTCAACCCGTCCATTCTCGAAGAAATCGACGCCCCGCCTGCTGAAGAGTTCATGAACGTCGAACCTGTTGAGGAATTGCTGCCGGTTCGTGGTATCTCGATCGGCGACTGAATCTGTGCGGCTTCGCACCTGACATTCCGCGTAACGCAGGTATGATCAGGGAATGGATTACGCCGCAACACTACTGGCCAAGTTACCGGGCGCGTCGAGACGCGACCATGGTCTGCGGCAGCTCATCGAAACGCTTGAAACTTACCTGCCTGAAGAGCAGGTCGAGTCCGTCATGCGAGCCTACGAATTCGGCGCGGCGGCTCACGATGGCCAGACGCGCAAGTCGGGCGAAGCCTATATCTCGCATCCGGTAGCTGTCGCCCAGGAACTCGCCGATATGCACCTCGACTCGCAGGCGATTACGGCTGCGATTTTGCACGACGTCGTCGAGGACACAGACGCGTCGCTCGCACATATTGAAGAGAACTTCGGACCCGAGGTCGCCGGGCTCGTTGACGCGGTAAGCAAGCTTGACCAGATCCAGTTCCGCAGCCGCGCCGAAGCCCAGGCCGAGAGTTTACGCAAGATGATGCTCGCGATGATCGAGGACATTCGTGTCATTCTCGTCAAGCTCGCGGACCGCCTGCATAACATGCAGACGCTCGACGCCATGCCGGCCGACAAGAAAGCGCGCATTGCCCGCGAGACACTCGACATCTACGCGCCGATCGCAAACCGCCTCGGTATCAACCGCTTTAAGGTGATGCTTGAAGATCTCGGATTTCGACACCTCTACCCGATGCGCTACCGCGTGCTCGACAGAGCCTTGCGTCGCAGCAAGGGCAACCAGCGACAGATGGTCAAGAAGATTACCGACGAGTTCGAGGCAACGCTGACCGAAGAAAACATCACCGGCGAGGTCATCGGCCGCGAGAAACATCTGTACAGTGTTTATAAGAAAATGTCCGAGAAAAAGCGTTTGCTGAACGACGTTGTCGACGTCTACGGTTTTCGTATTATCGTTAACAACGTGAATGACTGTTACAAGGTACTCGGCCTCGTTCACGGTCTGTACAAACCGATGCCTGGTCGTTTCAAAGACTATATTGCGATTCCACGCATCAACGGCTACCAGTCTCTGCACACGACGCTGTTCGGCCCCAAAGGGCAGCCGCTCGAAGTGCAAATTCGCACCCGCGACATGGATCGCGTAGCCGAGTCGGGTGTCGCGTCACACTGGCAGTACAAGGCCGAGGAGAAATCCGACGCGACCCCACAACGTCGCGCGCGCGACTGGCTCGCTAACCTCACAGAGCTGCAGAGTTCAGGAACCTCCGAGGAGTTTCTTGAAAGCGTCAAGGTCGACTTGTTCCCCGACAAGATCTACGTATTTACGCCCAAAGGCGACATCATGCCGCTACCGAAAGGTGCGACGACGGTCGACTTTGCCTATGCCGTGCACACCGACATCGGCAACCGCTGCGTAGCTGCGAAAGTCGATCGTGGCCTGGTCCCGCTGCGAACACCGCTGCAAAACGGCCAGACTGTCGAGGTGGTAACGAGCCGTGGCGCACGGCCCAATCCAAACTGGTTATCGTTTGTGCGCTCGGCAAAAGCCAGGACCGCGATTCGCAATCACATGAAGACCATGCGCTCGAGCGAATCGGTCGACCTTGGCAAACGCCTGCTCGATCGATCACTTAAAGACGTGGATTCCTCATTGCGCAAGATCGGCAAGACGCGCATGAGGGCCGCACTCGATGAGCTTGGCCTGAAAAAAAGGAGCGAGCTCTATGAGCAGATCGGGTTAGGCGAGCGCCTCGCGCCGCTGACCGCCCGCTTTCTTGTTGGCGTGAACGAAGAGGGCGAGACTGAGCCCAGCACGGCAAGCCTTGTTATTGCGGGCACCGAGGGCATGGTCGTCAGTTATGCGCGATGTTGTCACCCGATTCCGGGCGACGATGTGATGGGCTACCTGAGCTCGGGTCGCGGCATCGTCATTCACCGCAACAATTGCGGCAACCTCAGCAACTTTCGCAAGCAGCCCGAGAAGTGGATAGCAGTGAGCTGGGAAAAGGACATCGATCGCGACTTCAACAGCCAGATTCATGTCGAGACGCTCAACAAGCCCGGCGTGCTTGCCGAGGTCGCGGCAACAATTGGCGACGCAGGGTCAAACATCGAGCAGGTGTCCGTGCTCGGCCGCCACGAGGACTGCTCGGTACTCGCATTCATGATCCAGGTCAGGGATCGCATTCACCTCGCACAGATTATGCGCAGCGTTCGCAACATGTCGAACGTCATCCGCGTAATTCGCGACTGCGCCTGAACACCACAACAGGAGCCCCAATGAGTAAGCAGGCTATCCAAAGCGACAAGGCGCCGGCAGCCATCGGTACCTATTCGCAGGCCATCCGGACAGGAGACCTCGTCTTTCTTTCCGGGCAAATCCCGCTGGACCCGGCCACCATGGAGTTTGTTGGTGGCGACTTCGAGGCGCGAACACGGCAGGTGTTTGAAAATTTGAAGGCGGTGGCCGAAGCTGCCGGCGGCGACCTCAACCAGGTCGTCAAGCTGACGATCTTCCTGACCGATCTCGCCAATTTCGCGACAGTGAACAGCGTCATGGAAGACTATTTCGACCAGCCGTATCCGGCGCGCGCCGCGGTCGGTGTTGCATCACTGCCGAAAGGCGCTGACGTCGAGGCGGATGCAATCCTCGGACTCTAACCTCGCGTCGCCACTGACCGTTCTTAACGGTGTTGGCCCGGCACTGGCAGTAAAGCTCGAGCGACTCAACCTCAACCGGGTTGAGGACCTGTTGTTCCTGTTGCCACTGCGGTACGAAGACCGTACGCAACTGGTACGAATCGGCGCCCTGCAGGCAGGCAAGCGCTGCCTGATTACCGGCGAGGTACTACTCGCCGAGACCGTATATCGCGGCCGCCGCAACCTGCTGGTCCGGGTCAGTGACGGCAGTGGTCAGATCACGCTGCGCTTTTTCCACTTTTCAAGACAACAGCAGGCGCAGTTTCAGCCTGGCGTGCGACTGACCTGTTTCGGCGAGGCGCGCAAGGCTGCGACAGGGCTGGAGATGATCCACCCTGAATACCGTGTGCTGCGGGAAAACCAGGACGTCGCGATCAACGACACATTGACGGCGATCTACCCGGCGACAGAAGGCGTACAGCAGGGTCGGTTGCGCAACCTGACCGATCAGGCGCTGCGACTGATGCAGCAGCACCCGCCAGAGGAATTACTGCCGCAACCGGTGCGCGACAAGCTCGGGCTACCCGAGCTCGTGGATGCGATCCTGTACCTGCATCGTCCCCCGGCCGATGCTGACGTCACCAGCATGTTGGCCGGCACGCACCCGTGCCAGCAGCGACTCGCATTCGAGGAGCTGCTGGCCCACTACATGAGCCTGCGCAGCTTGCGGGCCCTGGCGCTAACAGAAGATGCCCGGCCGCTGACGCAAGGAATTACCGAGGTCGACAGCTTTATCAAAGCCCTGCCTTACAGATTGACCCGGGCGCAGCGGCGCGTCGTCGATGAAATACTCGCCGATCTGTCGCAGCCGCACCCCATGATGCGGCTTATTCAGGGTGATGTCGGGTCGGGCAAAACAGTGGTTGCGGCGATTGCGTGCCTGAAAGCGATTGCGTGCGGCGTACAGGCTGTCATCATGGCGCCGACCGAGTTGCTTGCCGAGCAACACTGGCGCAGCTTCGGCGACTGGTTCCGCCCGCTGGGGATCGAGCCGGCATGGCTAAGTGGCAGCCAACGCGCGGCGGCTCGCCGCGACGCACTCTCGTCAATTGCGGATGGCACCGCTTCGGTCGTCGTCGGCACCCATGCCTTGTTCCAGGAGGGTGTCGAGTTTCACAACCTTGCACTTGTTGTCATCGATGAGCAGCACCGCTTCGGTGTACACCAGCGCGTCGCTTTGCGGGAAAAAGGTGTTGGCGAAGGCGGCTATCCCCATCAGCTTGTTATGACTGCGACGCCGATCCCGCGCACGCTCGCGATGGCTGCCTACGCCGATCTTGATACCTCCATCATCGACGAGTTGCCGCCCGGGAGGGAGCCGGTTTCAACCATCGCGGTGCCGGAAACACGCCGCGAAGAAATTATCGCCCGTGTGCGTGAGGCCTGTCAGTCGGGCCAACAAGCCTACTGGGTGTGTCCGCTTATCGAGGAGTCCGATGTGCTTGACTACGAGGCGGCGGAGGCGAGCTACAAGATGCTGACCGATGCGCTGCCGGAGCTTCGCGTAGGACTTGTACACGGGCGCATGCGCCCGGCCGAGAAAGAGCGTGGCATGCAGGCGTTCAAGGACGGCACGATCCAGCTGCTCGTTGCAACAACAGTTATCGAGGTCGGCGTCGACGTACCGAATGCGAGCCTGATGATCATCGAGAATGCAGAGCGTATGGGTTTGTCCCAGCTGCATCAGCTGCGCGGCCGTGTTGGCAGGGGCACGACTCAAAGCCATTGCGTTCTGTTGTACAAACCACCACTCGGACAACTTGCCCGCAACCGCCTCGCCGTGTTGCGGGACACCAATGATGGCTTTCTCGTCGCACAGCGCGACCTCGAATTGCGCGGCCCCGGGGAGCTTCTTGGAACCCGGCAGACGGGCTTGCCCGACTACCGTATTGCCAACCTTGTTCGTGACGCGGAGCTCATGCCGGGCGTCCAATTGGCCGCCGAAAGCATCACGCGGGATGCGCCAGCGATCGGCGCTGCGATCGTGCGTCGCTGGCTGGGCGATGCCGGACGCTACGGAAAGGTATAATCCGCCGCGATGAAGAACATCCTGTCACCGAAGCTGAAGAAGAATATCGTTGCGCAACTGCGCAACTACGGCAAGCTCATGCGCATCGATAAGCCGATCGGAGTCTGGCTGTTATTGTGGCCAACTCTCTGGGCATTGTGGCTTGCTGGGGAAGGGCACCCGGACCAGGGTCTGTTCGTTGTTTTTGTCGTCGGCGTATTTATCATGCGCTCAGCCGGCTGCGTCCTCAACGATTACGTCGATCGCAAAATCGATCCCTATGTCGAACGCACGCGCAGCCGACCTATCGCATCGGGCGCCGTTGCACCGATGGAGGCACTCGTCCTGTTCTTTGCGCTGTCGCTGATCGCGATCGGCCTCGCCACAATGCTCAACCGCCCGGCAAGGTTGCTCGCTATTATTGCGGCCGGTTTGACGGTCGCCTATCCGTTCATCAAGCGCTGGGTGTCGATTCCGCAGTTTGTCCTCGGTGCCGCATTCGGCTGGGCCGTGCCGATGGCATTCGCCGCGCAGACCGGCGAAACACCGCAGCTGGCATGGCTTGTTTTCGGCGCTGCCGTCATTTGGGCCGTTATCTACGACACGTTCTACGCCATGGTCGACCGTGAGGACGATCGCAGACTGGGCGTCAAGTCGACGGCACTGTTATTTGGTGAGGTTGACCTGTTCGTCATCGCCGGGCTGCAGATCCTGATGCTTGCCGCGTTGACTCTCGTCGGGCCGCTCGCTGACCTCGGCTTCTGGTATTACCTCTCGGTCGCGGCCGCCGCGGGCCTGATGACTTACCACCAGTGGCTGGCTCGCGACCGCCAGCCAGCGGGCTGTTTTGCCGCGTTCCAGCACAACCACCAGATCGGCTTTGTAATATTCGTCGGCATCGTTTTGCATTACACATTTACCCCGGTATTGCCCGCGCAATAGCCAGAACGCTAACGCGCTTCGCACCAGCGTCGAGCAACACGCCGGCAAGCTGTCGACACGTTTCTCCGGTTGTAATCACATCGTCGACGATCAGTACGTGCCGATGACAAAGCTCGCCGTTCACGGTGAACGCAGACGTCAGGTTTCGTTTGCGCTGCGCCGCCGTGAGACCGGACTGAAAGGGCGTGTTGCGACTACGGATAACATTGCGAACGAACGGCAGGCCGGTAATTTTCTGGATCGGCCTTGCAATCTCGGTCGCCTGGTTGAACCCTCGTAGCCCATGCCGGCACCAGTGCAAAGGCATTGGCAACAGCGCGTCAATGTCTGCGGGGAGGGCGGGCAACGACAACATTAGCAGGTGAGCCAAGGCCGGCGCATAGAACAGCTTGCGCCGGAACTTCAGGGCCTTGATCGCCGCATCGATCGGGAATGCGTATTCGTAGGGCGCGATGACGATTGTGAATGGCGGCTCGTTGCCACAGGGGTCGGCCGCACACAAAAGATCAGCCCGGCAGCCGTCGCAAATTGGTACCTCATCCTGTCGGGCACCGCAGAACACGCAGCAAAGCGGGCAAACGACTTCGCTGATCCTGCGCCCGAACCAGGCGGCCAGTGCCAGTGACCTGCTCGTAATCGGCGCCCAACGCATCGTCTGATTGTCGTGTTGCGGTATGGCCGTGGCCACGCGTTTATTGGCGTGTTTCAGCAACAAAGCGTGCTAACGTGCGGGGCCATGAGCCCAGCTGATGAGCAACGACGATTTGACAGAGCCGCAGATACGTTCGACTCCGCCGACTTCGTTCTCGCCACAACCCGCGAAGGTTTGCTGACGAGACTCGAGCCCATCACCATCGACGCCAGGTACGTTGTCGACCTCGGCTCGGCAACAGGCTCGGCTGTCCGCACTCTCGAGCGCCGCTTCAAGCGTGCCCGCATCCTGGCCGTCGACCTGTCGCAAGAAATGCTGCAGAAGGCACGATCAAAAAAGTCCTGGCTGTCGAAGACGGCCTTTCTGCAGGCAGATGCCGCTACCTTACCTTTTCTCGACCACAGCATTGACGTCGTTTTCGCCAACCAGTTGCTGCCCTGGATGCGGGATTCCGGGCCAGTATTTGCCGAAGTATCACGGGTATTGCGAAAAGACGGCCTTTTCCTGTTTGCGACCCTCGGGCCGGACAGCCTGCGGGGCCTCCGACACGATCCTTTCGCTGACATGCACGACGTCGGTGATGCGCTGGTTAAGGCGGGGCTTCGCGACCCGGTCCTCGATGTCGATCGATTGACGGTTACTTACGAGAATACGAGGTCGTTGCTGGACGATTTTAGTGCCATCGGGGCGCGTCATTGTATCCCGGACGATATCAAGGAAGCGGGCCCCGAACTCGGGCTCGAACTGGAGCTCGTCTATGGACATTGCTGGGGCGGCGGACGCCGACCCGCTAACGGGGAATACCGCGTCGATGCCGGGCAGATCGGTATGCGCAGCCGCTAGGCCGTAAGACTTTGTAAATGCAAGAAATTCCGTTTGAGTTAAGTGTTTGTCAGGATTGCATGGCCCGCAAGCTTTCAGTACACTTCGCAAGCTTTTTTGCCGAAGCATCCACCACCCGAACGATTTTTTGAAAAAAGCGGCCTTTATGACAGAGGCCACGACGGTGAACAGTCTAATGCTACGAAAATCTCTTCTGAGCTTGCCTGGCCTGATCTGGGCGAGTGCAGCGAATGCCGACTGGGCGTTGAATATGCCGCGTGGCATAACCGAACTCAGTGCCGAAACCTACGATCTGCACATGATGGTTTTCTGGTGGTGCGTCGCCATCGGTGTCGTCGTGTTCGGCGTCATGATCATCTCGCTGTTCAAGCACCGCAAGTCCAGGGGCGCCAAGCCCGCGACGTTCTCGCACAGCACCAGCGCTGAAGTGATATGGACGGTCATCCCCTGCATCATCCTGTTGGTGATGGCGGTTCCCGCCGCCGAGACCATGATCCGGCTCGAAGACTCCCGCGACCCGGACGTCTCGATTGTCATCACGGGCTACCAGTGGAAATGGCATTACAAATACCAGGATGAGAGTGTGGCGTTTTACTCGAGCCTCGCGCTGCCAAGCGTGAAGGCTCGCTTCAAGGAATCTGGCGTCGACCCGTTCAGCGTAGAGAACTACCTGCTCGAGGTTGATCGCCCACTGGTCGTTCCCAAAGGTAAGAAAGTGCGTCTGCTGATGACATCGAACGACGTGATTCACTCGTGGTGGGTACCTGACCTTGCGATCAAGAAGGACGCTATACCGGGCATCATTAACGAAGTCTGGTTCCGGGCAACTGAAACCGGAACCTTCCGCGGACAGTGCGCAGAACTTTGCGGCAAGGATCACGGCTATATGCCCATCGTAGTTGAGGTGGTCGAGCCAGATGCCTACGAGGCGTGGGTCGACGCTCGCCAAGATGGCGGCGCGCAAATCGCGCAGATGGAGAATTAAGAGTATGACCACGGCAGTCGCAGACGCGCACGAACACCACGGCCCCGAGAAGGGCATCAAGCGTTGGTTGTTTACGACGAATCATAAGGACATTGGCACGATGTACCTTATCTTCAGCCTGATCATGTTCTTCGCCGGCGGCTCGATGGCGCTCGTCATCCGCAGCGAACTCATGACGCCGGGGCTGCAGTTCGTGCACCCCGAGTTTTTCAACCAGATGACGACGATGCATGCGCTGATCATGGTGTTCGGCGCCGTCATGCCGGCGTTTGTCGGTCTCGCCAACTGGATGATCCCGATGATGATCGGCGCGCCTGACATGGCGCTTCCACGTATGAACAACTGGTCGTTCTGGATCCTGCCGGTCGCGTTCGGCCTGCTGGCATCAACGCTGTTCATGCCAGGCGGTGCGCCGGCCAGTGGCTGGACGATGTATCCGCCACTTGTGCTACAAACCGGCGATGCATTTCCGTTCCTGATCTTCTCGATTCACTTAATGGGCCTGAGTTCGATCATGGGCGCAATCAATATTATCGTCACCATCCTGAACATGCGCGCACCCGACATGTGGCTCCTGAAGATGCCGATGTTTGTCTGGACCTGGCTGATCACAGCCTACCTGCTGATCGCGGTGATGCCAGTGTTCGCCGGCGCCGTGACAATGCTGCTGACGGATCAGTTTTTCGGCACGAGCTTTTTTCTCGCCGCCGGTGGCGGTGACCCGGTCATGTTCCAGCACATTTTCTGGTTCTTCGGCCATCCCGAGGTCTACATAATGATTCTGCCAGCCTTCGGCGTCGTCTCGGAGATCATCCCGACGTTCTCGAGAAAGCCGTTGTTTGGTCATGACTCCATGGTCTACGCCGCATCGTGTATCGCATTCCTGTCGTTCATCGTCTGGGCACACCATATGTTTACCGTCGGTATGCCGTTGTCGGGGCAGCTATTTTTCATGTTTGCCACTATGCTCATAGCTGTTCCTACAGGCGTGAAGGTGTTCAACTGGGTCGCGACAATGTGGCGCGGCGCAATGACGTTCGAAACGCCGATGCTGTTTTCACTCGGCTTTGTATTCCTTTTTACGATTGGCGGATTCTCGGGACTGATGCTGGCAATTGCGCCGGCCGACATTCAGTACCATGACTCTTACTTTGTCGTGGCGCATTTTCACTATGTGCTCGTGCCGGGCTCGATATTTGCGTTGATGGCCGGCGCGTACTACTGGCTGCCGAAATGGACTGGCCACATGTACAACGAGACAGCCGGAAAAATGCATTTCTGGATGTCGACAATATTCGTCAACCTGACGTTCTTCCCGATGCACTTCCTTGGCCTGGCAGGCATGCCGCGGCGCATTCCCGATTACTCGACGCAGTTTGCCGACTTCAACTGGATGGCCAGTGTCGGCGCCATCGGCTTCGGCCTGTCGCAATTGATTTTTGTCTACGTCCTGCTGACGTCGAAAAAGGGTGAAAAAGCGACCGACCGGGTATGGGAAGCGCCACGCGGCCTCGAATGGACCGTGCCATCACCCGCGCCGTACCATACATTTGATACGCCACCGGTCAAGCGCGTCTCCGAGGAGGCCTTCGAGTGACACGCGAAGACAACGAACAACGCAGGGCCATTCGGCGTACTGCACTGATCGTGGCCGGCATCGCGATTGCCTTTTACGTGGGATTCATCCTGATGGGTGTGCTGCGCGCTTAGACAATGAACGACTTTCAGCCAAAAATTTCGAATCGGGCGTTGACTGCAAGGCTGCTGGCCTTCGCCGTCTGCATGTTCGCGTTCGGCTTCCTGGTGCTGCCGCCACTGTATGACGTGTTCTGCGATATCACGGGTTTCGGGGGTCGGACCAATGCCACGGCCGTAGCCGCGACAGAACAGCCAGACGAGACGCGCACGATTCGTATCGAGTTCGTCACGACCGTCAACGAGTATGCGCCGTGGTCGTTTGTGGCCGACGCCGACAGCATGGAAGTGCATCCGGGCAAGATGTACTTCGCGACGTTCTCGGCAACCAACCGCTCGGACCAGCCGTTGACCAGCCAGGCCGTGCCGAGCGTCACTCCGTTAACCGCGAACCAGCACTTCAAAAAGATTGAGTGTTTCTGTTTTACCAGCCAGGACTTCGAGGCTGGCGAAACACGAACCCTGCCCCTGCAGTTCATCGTAGATCCCGACCTGCCCGAGTACGTGGACACGATCACCCTGTCCTATACCTTGTTCATGACCGAGAAC
>Ga0316201_10004138_pt1 | contig 10881 bp, 12 predicted proteins | sample CS6wburrow_MG_FD_204516 | JGI IMG/M metagenome (GOLD analysis project Ga0316201, IMG submission 204516) | Coastal sediment microbial communities from Delaware Bay, Delaware, United States - CS-6 worm burrow | ecosystem: Environmental > Aquatic > Marine > Coastal > Sediment | place: USA... | reverse complement strand
TGCCAATGATGAACATCATTAATGGCGGTGCGCATGCTGATAACAGTGTCGATATCCAGGAGTTTATGATTCTGCCGGTCGGCGCGCCGAACTTCACGGAAGCGCTGCGCTACGGCGCCGAAGTGTTCCACAGCCTGAAGAGCGTGCTGAGCGGGCAGGGCCTGAACACGGCCGTGGGCGACGAAGGTGGCTTTGCGCCGGACCTGGCATCCAACAGGGCGGCACTGGATACCATCATGACCGCCATCGAGAAGGCTGGCTTCAAAGCCGGCGACGATATTCTGCTGGGCCTCGACGCTGCGAGTTCGGAGTTCTACAAGGACGGCGTCTATGACCTCGAGTCAGAAGGCCGTCAATTCGATTCGGCTGGATTTACCGACTATCTGGCGGAATTGGCCGACGCTTACCCGATCATCACCATCGAAGACGGCATGGATGAAAGCGACTGGGACGGGTGGCGCCTGCTGACCGAAAAGCTGGGCGACCGCGTGCAGATCGTTGGTGATGACCTGTTTGTCACGAACACATCCATCCTGCAACGCGGCATCGATGAAAAAATTGGCAATTCTATATTGATAAAACCCAACCAAATCGGTACCTTAAGCGAAACTCTTGATGCGATTACTATGGCAGACGAAGCAGGGTTTAGCGCGGTGATCTCGCACCGCTCCGGCGAAACGTCGGATGCGACGATTGCTGACATCGCGGTAGGCACCCAGGCGACACAGATCAAGACCGGTTCATTGTCCCGGTCGGATCGAATCTCCAAGTACAATCAGCTGCTGCGCATTGAAGAAGAATTGGGCGCTGACGCCGGGTATGCGGCTCGTGATGCGTTTTCGGTAAAGGTTGGATAGGAAATAGCTTGAGCAGTTCACGCGGGTTACTGATTTTGTTAGCCATAGCCGGGCTCGGTCTACAGGCCCAGCTGTGGCTGTCCGACGACGGTTACCGCAAGACCATCAAGCTGCACACAGCGGTTGCCGAACAGCGCGAACTTAACGCGTCACTGCGCGACCGGAACGCGGCGCTTGATGCTGAAGTGATTAATCTCAAGCAGGGCCGTGATGCGGCTGAAGAACGTGCACGTACTGACCTTGGCATGATCGGCAAGGCAGAGACCTTCTACCAGGTCGTCCCGGTCGCCGACACCACCTATTAGGATTTTCCATGTCACTCCCGAACTGGGCCCGTGCATACGCCTCGGTCCCGCCTGACGGGAGTAGCCCATTGGTCCGTGCGTCGATACGCACAACCCCCGGCGACTTTCAGGTCACTGAAGAACTTGGCTACGAGTTCACGGGCGACGGCGAACACGATTTCCTCTGGATTGAAAAGACGGGCGCCAATACCGAATGGGTCTCAAGACAGCTGGCGGGTTTTGCCGAAGTGCCGGCAAGAGATGTGGGTTATGCCGGGCTCAAAGATCGCCATGCAATAACTCGTCAGTGGTTCAGCGTCCCGAGGTGGCACTCACCGGACTGGCGTCTTCTTGACGTCGACGGCGTGCAAATCCTCGATGTGCAGCGCCACAACAAGAAGCTGCGGCGGGGCGCGCACAGAGCGAACCATTTTCGCATCGTGCTGCGCGGCGACGGCATTGCCGAACATGCCTCAATGCTGGAACAGCGCGTACAGGTGATTCGCGAGCAGGGTGTGCCCAACTACTTTGGCGAGCAGCGTTTCGGACGAGCAGGGAATAACCTGGAACTGGCCGATGTCTTCGCAGCTGGCAAGCGGCTGCCACGTCACAAGCGCAGCATCGCGATTTCGACCATCCGGTCTTTTCTCTTTAACGAATACCTGCATGCGCGGGTCGTCGATGGTAGCTGGGATATGCTCCTGGCCGGCGACAAGGCGAATCTAGATGGCACTGGCAGCGTATTCGACGTCGAGGAGATTGATGAGGAGCTGACACGTCGGTGCAAGGAAATGGATATTCACCCCGCGGGCGAATTAGTTGGCGATGGGTCAGATTGCGACAACGAGAAATGGCTGGCGGCACTCGAAAAGGCGCGGGTCGAGCCTGGGACGCGCAGTCTGCGCCTCAGGGTGGCCGACCTGGACATCGAGGCGGGAGTCGATGCAGTGACGTTGTCATTCGGACTCACGCGCGGAGCGTTCGCGACGTCGGTGCTGCGTGAACTGGTTCAGGTCAACGACTCGTCCGGATGAGTTATGCCGTAATTTCGGTATTATGAATCAAATTACATAAAATCAATAAAGTATTGATTATTAAGGTTTTTGCAGAAGTACGTAGATAGCCCCTGTGCCGCCGTCGACCTGCCGCGTGGATACAAAGGCCAGCACACTGTTCCAGCGCCTGAGCCAGCGATTTACGGCGTTCTTAAGCACGGGCCCACGTTCCCCGGACCCCAGTCCTTTGCCATGGACGACGCGTACGCAGTACTTACCCTGAGATACGCTGTACTCGATAAAATCGGCGAGCCGGGGCCGTGCTTCGTCCAGTGTCATGCCGTGAAGGTCGATTTCCGCCTGGACGCTGAACCCGCCGCGCTGCAGCTTGCGCAGGGTGCGTTTGCCGACGTGCTGGCGGTGGAAGCGCAGGGCGCCGCCATAGCCGTGCTCGATGGTATCGATGTCGTCTTCAAGGCTTTCGTTAAGCACTTCGCGCTCATCCGCCTTGGTGAACCGGGCTTTGGGTTTCGGCTTGGGTTTTGTGGCGGGCACACGCGCCTCACTCCTGAGCGGCTTGGTGCCGCTCATCGCCTTGTAAAACTCGTCGATGTCGTTATCGCTCACAGTATGGTCTTTGAGGCTATGGTGTGCGGTGAACAACCGGTATAGTGAGCGCGTCTTTGAGGCCAATCAAGGCTCTGCGCGTCAAAATTTTGAATAAGAACCCCCTCCAAGCATGAAAATCCTCGTAAGTAACGACGACGGATATCTCGCCACGGGCATCAACACGCTGACCGACGCGCTCGCGCAGGTCGCGGATGTCGTGGTGGTCGCGCCCGATCGCAATCGTTCCGCGGCCAGTAACTCGTTGACCCTGGCGACGCCATTGCGCGTCTCCAAGGTTGCTGAGAACCGCTTTAAGGTCGACGGCACGCCGTCCGACTGCGTGCATCTCGCGCTCACCGGGTTCCTGGACTATGAGCCCGACCTCGTGGTCTCGGGCATCAACCACGGCGCGAATCTGGGCGACGACGTTATTTATTCCGGAACCGTGGCAGCCGCGATGGAAGGGCGTTTCCTGGGACTGCCGACGATCGCCGTGTCGCTCGTAGGCAAGACGATGGTGGGTGCACAGCTGACGCATTTTGCGACCGCGGCCCGTATTGCCGTTGAGCTGGTGCAGAAGATCGAGCGTGCCTCGCTGGCCCCGGATACGGTTTTGAACGTGAACGTCCCCGATCTGCCGTATGAAGAACTGACGGGTATTCGGGCGACGCGACTGGGATTTCGGCACAAGTCTGAACAGGTATTGACAGATACAGACCCTTACGGCCGTCCGATCTACTGGGTGGGGCCTGCGGGCGAGGGACAGGATGCCGGCGAGGGCACCGATTTTCATGCGATCGAGCACGGCGCCGTCGCCGTGACGCCGCTGAAGGTGGATCTGACGCGCCACGAGGCGGTGCCGAGCATCGCGGAATGGCTTATTCAATGATCGATGTTCGGCAGGGCATAGGCATGACCTCGGCGCGCACGCGCGACCGGCTGGTGCAGCGTTTACGCGATCAGGGGATTCACAACGAAGCGGTGCTCGAGCAGATTCGCAACGTGCCTCGCCACATGTTTGTCGACGAAGCGCTGGCCAGCCGAGCCTATGAGGACACGGCATTGCCGATAGGCCTTGGGCAGACCATCAGTCAGCCGTACGTGGTGGCACGCATGACCGAAGCGTTGCTCGACGGCTTCCAGGGCGAGACGGTCCTCGAGGTGGGTACAGGCTGTGGCTACCAGACCGCCGTCCTGGCACCGCTCGTCAAGAAGATCTACACGATAGAGCGCATACCGGAGTTACTGCGCAAGACCAAACAACGGCTTCGCGATCTCGATATCTATAACGTGCAGTTCCGACCGGGAGACGGTTGGGAAGGTTGGCGCAAGTACGGACCCTACGACGGCATCATCGTCACTGCCGCGCCCGACGAGGTGCCGCAGAAATTGCTGGAACAGCTGGCGCCAGGGGGCCGCCTGATCATTCCGGTTGGACCGCCGGGTATCCAGGATCTCGCGATGATCACGAATCGTAATGACCATTACGAGCAGGTCTCACTGGGGGCGGTCAGTTTCGTACCGCTGGTCAAGGGCCAGTCATGACCTTGTTCAAACCCTGGTACGACCGGGTACTGCGCTGGTCACGACATCCTCACGCTGAACGCTACCTGGGCGCAATGAGCTTCGCGGAATCGTCATTCTTTCCGATTCCGGTCGACGTGATGCTGGCACCCATGTGTCTGGCCGACCGGGACCGGTGGATTCGTTACGCGACGATTGCCACGGTGTTCTCGGTGCTGGGTGGTCTTGGCGGATACGCTATTGGCTGGGGTTTGTTCGAAGCTATCGAGCCCTGGCTGCGCGAATCGCATTACTGGAAAGATTTCGAACTCGCGAGCCGGTGGCTCAATGACTACGGCGTGTGGGTTGTGTTCGCCATGGGGTTTTCGCCGCTTCCCTACAAAGTCGCGACGATTGCGGCCGGTGTTGCGGTCATTAATCTCCCCGGGTTCTTCATAGGCTCACTCGTGGGTCGCGCCGCGCGTTTCTTTCTCGTCGCGGGCCTTGTTCGACTCGGTGGCGACCGGTTCGAATCGACGCTTTCCAAGTACGTAGAGCGAATTGGCTGGGCGACAGTCGGCATCATTGTCATTGTCGTGTGGTTTATGATGCGGGACTAATGGTCTCCCGCATTTTCATCATCCTGCTCGTGTCCTCGATCCTCGCGTCCTGCGGCGGCGGATCGACGTGGCAGGACGATCCACAAACGCATATCGTGCGCAAGGGCGAGACCCTGTTTTCAATTGCGTGGCGTTACGGCACAGAGGCCCAGACACTCGCGCGCTGGAACCGTCTCGGCGATGGCTCGCTTATTTATCCAGGGCAGGTGATTAGACTGACGCCACCGGACGGCTCCAGTAGCCGGACCACCTCAAGCCGTCGGAGTAGCCAGACGCCGAAGAAGCCATTGCCGCAGATTCCTGCGCAACCAAGCCCCAGGTGGGCCTGGCCGACCAGTGGTCGGATCAATGTCGAATTTGGCGCAAAGCCCGGCTCCGGCACCGGCGTTCTCATCAACGGCAAGATCGGGCAGCCTATTGTCGCTGCGGCTTCCGGGCGTGTGGTGTACGCGGGAAGTGGACTGATCGGATATGGCCAGCTTATTATTCTTAAACACAACGACACCTACCTCAGTGCCTACGGGTACACCGCGTCGCTGCTGGTCAAAGAGGGACAAGAAGTAAAAAAAGGCCAGAGGATCGCGACCATGGGGGAGGGGCCGGAACGCAAGCCGCGACTGCATTTCGAGATCAGACGCAATGGCAAGCCGGTTAACCCGCGACAGTTTTTGTCGGCGAGATAACCCAGGTCTATCAAAGACCGATCTCAAGCATTCGCTCCTTGCCACAAACTGGGGGGTATGTTTTTGGGACAGTTGCTGGATCCAACACGACAGTACCTCGACGAGATCGGTATCTCGCCGCTGCTCACTGCGGACGAAGAAAAGATGTATGCCCGCCGGGCGCAACGTGGTGACGAGTCAGCTCGCCAGCGCATGATCGAAAGTAACCTGCGCCTGGTCGTGAAAATTGCGCGCCGCTACATCAACCGTGGCCTGCCGTTCCTTGACCTGGTTGAGGAAGGCAATCTCGGCCTGATTCACGCGGTGAAGAAGTTCGATCCGGAACGGGGCTTCCGATTTTCGACCTACGCCACCTGGTGGATTCGCCAGACGATTGAACGCGGCATCATGAATCAGTCGCGCACAGTGCGTTTACCGATTCATATCATTAAGGACATCAACTCCTGCCTGCGGGGCGTACGACGTCTGCGCCAGGATCTTGATCGACCGCCGTCGATGCAGGAACTCGCCGATTACCTGGAGCGCGGTGTCGCCGAGGTCGAACGCCTTATGGGTTTGCACGAACGCGTCACGCTGCGTGCGAACGGTCACGATAACGAGGGTGAGGGGCCGGTTGACCGGCTTCGTGCGAAACGTTCGGGTGAACCGTCACGTTGCGCACAACGCGACGATGTCAATGAAATCGTCGACCACTGGGTATGTGAGCTAAGTGAGAAACAACGCAAAGTTGTGGAACGGCGCTTCGGGCTACACGGATATCGCCGTGCGACGCTCGAGCAGATCGGTGACGAAATTGGCGTAACGCGTGAGCGTGTGCGGCAAATTCAACTGGATGCGCTGAAGAACCTGCGTGAAATGCTTGAGAGCCATGGTATCTCAGGTGATGTGGTTCTGGATTAGCCGCCGCCCTTAACGTAGAGCACAGCGGCCAGCTTACGGCCCTCATTGGCCAGCACGTTAAACGTCCGTGCCGCTGCGGCCGTGTCCATGGCCTCAAAACCGATGCCCTTGCGCGCGAACGCGAACGTGAGTTCTCGAGGCGGAAAAATATTGGTCGCGCCAGTGCCGAGCAGCACGATCTCGGGAGACGTCCCGAGAATCACTGCAAAGTCCTCTTCGGCAAGGTCACCAATAGGCTTGTCAGGCCACTGTCCCAGTAGTTCTTCCGGCGTCAGGGCAATGGACGCAGCGTGATCCTCGTCGTTGACGCGGATCGCCGTCTCCGAAACACTGCGTATTACCAATTTGGCTGACAATTCTCTTGTGAATTTCAAAAGCGCATCCCTTACCATCGACGCCACATCGTGAACGGATCATATGACAAAACTGCTGCAGTCGTCGTGCTCCCGCCCATCAGGGGCGGGAGGCTGGCCGATAGTTCGCTGCGTGCGTGGCTGGCACAGTCTGACCTGACGCAGGCAGACGAGCCACAGGAATTGCTTGCGACAATCCTGAATGAACTGGGCTTGCCGTACCCCGAGCAGGGATTGGCTGCGCTGCGGATGTGGGGCCAGACGGGCGATCGGCCGACCGTCTGGATTGCGGCGGCGGATCCTGTCTACCTGGAGCCGAGGATGGATCATCTTTGCCTGCACGCGTTGCAGCGCACGGGCATTCCACCTTCGGACCTCAGGCCATTGTTCGACCACCTCCAGGAGACGCTTGCCGACGACCAGCGTTATGGATTCGCAAGGCTCGGCCCATGTGGTTACCTGCGGGCCGAGTCACCCATTTCGACGGCGATGGTGCCGGCCTATGTCATCGATCAGCGCGAGCCCGGCGAATTCCTGCCGACCGGCGAGCACACGGTGATGCATCGAAATATCCTGAGCGAGATCGAGATGGCCCTGCACGAACACGAAGTGAATGTGCGTCGTGTCGAGGAGGGGAAAGCACCGGTCAATTCTCTGTGGCTCTGGGGCGGCGGCATGGCGCCCGAGAAAATCACGCGTCCCCAGCCACCGTTGTTCACAGAAGATCCTCTGCTGCTCGGCTACTGGGAAAGCGCGACAGCGGTCGCCGACTGGTGGCCTGGCAGTTTCGCCGAGTGTGCCCAGGCCTCATTGCACGGTTTTGTTGCCGTGACACCCGAGCATGATTCGTCGCCTGAGTATCTGCATCAGTACCTTCAGGAACTGCGGGAGCTCTTACGATCAAATAGTGTCAGTCGATTGATACTGCTGTTCCGTGACGGCTTACGCGCCGATGTCCGGCGTTCCCAGACGCTGAAGTTCTGGCGCCGTGACAGCGAGCTGCTCGACTGACCATGCAAACTACAAGACCGATTATTGAGCGCCCAAAACCGAGCACCGACGACATCGCCGCGCTCGGCGATATCGATCCGCTGCATGCGCGACTCTTCGCCATGCGTGGTTTGACCCAGGCCTCGCAACTCGACTACGGACTGTCACAGCTTGCCCCGATTGGCGCGCTAGAGAATATCGACCAGGCCGCCGAACTCGTCATCGCTAACCGCGACAAAAAGATTATTGTCGTCGGTGATTTCGACGTCGACGGCGCGACCAGTACCGCGCTCGTGCTGCGTTGCCTGCGCGAATTCGGTTTCGCTGATGTTGAGTATCTCGTGCCTAATCGTTTCGAGTACGGCTATGGGCTCACGCCGGAAATCGTGCGCGTTGCCGCAGACAAATCGCCCGCGCTGCTGATTACTGTCGATAACGGGGTGTCCAGCGTTGCGGGTGTCGCCGAGGCAAACGCACTCGGCATTCCGGTGCTGGTGACGGATCACCATCTGCCCGGAGAGGAACTGCCGGAGGCCGCGGTGATCGTGAACCCGAACCTCGATGGCAGCCAGTTCCCAAGTCGCTACCTTGCGGGAGTGGGTGTGGCTTTTTACCTGATGGCTCGCGTTGGTCGCATGCTGCAGGAGCAGGGCGCTGCCGGCGCCGCCAAAATTCCCGCAAAATACCTGGACCTGGTTGCGCTCGGTACAGTGGCTGACGTAGTGCCGCTGGATCACAACAACCGCGTACTCGTGCAACAGGGTCTGTTTCGGATTCGTGCCGGTCATTCTGTGGTGGGTATCCAGGCTATCCTCAAACAGTCCGGTCGGCAGGCGGGTCGTTGTGTCAGCACCGATCTTGGATTTGCCGTGGGTCCGCGTATCAACGCGTCCGGCCGTCTCGAGGACATCTCTGTGGGCATCGAGTGCCTGTTGACCGATGACTTCGATACAGCGATGAACTATGCGCACCAACTCGACAGCATCAATAGTGAACGGCGGGATATCGAAGCAACCATGCGCGAGCAGGCCTTCGCCTACGTCGATGCAATGGGCTCGCAGCGCTGGCCGGCCTGCGTGTGTGTCTACGACCGGTCCTGGCACCAGGGTGTTGTTGGCCTGATCGCGGCCCGCGTTCGGGAGCGTTGTCATCGACCGGTGATCGCGTTTGCTCGCGAGAACGACCGGTTCTTGAAGGGATCCGCGCGGTCCATCCAGGGCGTGCATGTTCGCGATCTGCTGGAGGCGGTCTCAGCGATGCACCCCGGCATGATCGAGAAATTCGGCGGACATGCTATGGCGGCGGGACTCACCATCGCTGAAGGCGCGCTGGAACAATTCAAACAAGCCGCCGCCGAGCAGATGGCGCGGCTTTATCCGAAGGCAGATTTCAGCGGTGCGATCGTTACCGATGGCCAGCTGCCGGGTGACGCAATCAACCTCGGTTTCGCACGTTCCTTACGGGATGCCGGACCCTGGGGATCGGCGTTTCCGGAGCCTACCTGGAGCGGCGATTTCGCGGTCGTCGAACAACGCGTCGTTGGCGAGAACCACCTGAAGCTCAGGGTACGGCCGGCCGGTGGTGGCAAGATTGTCGATGCGATTGCATTCAACCAGGCAGGCGGGGTTTACCGGGGCACGGTACAGCTCGCGTTCCGCCTGGACGTCAACGAATTTCGAGGAGTCGAGAACCCGCAGCTGGTGGTTGAACAAATTGCGCCGCTAACTGCAGCTGACGCGTGCTAACATCGCGCCTTTTCCGCAGCTCAACACCAGCGATACCCTCATGGAAACCAGCCAGATCAAACAAACGATTGCCGACCTTGCCGAACGCTCCGATGCGTTGAGGAGGTATCTTTGACTACGAGGGAAAGGCTGAACGCCTGACCGAAGTTCAACGCGAACTCGAACAACCCGATGTCTGGAACCAACCCGAGCGTGCGCAAGCGCTGGGGCAGGAGCGTGCGCAACTCGAGCAGGTTGTCGAGGGGCTCGACACGATAAGCACCGGGCTGGCCGATGCCGGCGAACTCCTCGATATGGCTATCGAGGAAGAAGACGACGGGACGGTCAGGGAAGTCGTCAATGATCTCGCGCGTTTCGAGAAGGTAGTCGCAGGCCTGGAATTCCGTCGCATGTTCTCGGGTGAGATGGACCCGAATAATGCGTACGTCGATATCCAGTCAGGCGCCGGAGGTACCGAGGCACAGGACTGGTGCGAGATGTTGCTGCGCATGTACCTGCGCTGGGCAGAAGCACATGGCTTCAAGGCTGAGGTAATTGAGGCGTCCGCCGGTGAAGTCGCCGGCATCAAGAGCTCGACCGTACACATCAAGGGTGATTACGCCTACGGCTGGTTGCGCACCGAGACCGGCGTGCATCGGCTGGTGCGGAAATCGCCATTCGACTCGGGCAACCGCAGACATACTTCGTTCGGGTCGGTGTTTGTATCGCCCGAGGTGGATGACGATATCGACATTGAGATCGATCCGTCCGATTTGCGTATCGATGTCTACCGCGCGAGTGGCGCCGGTGGCCAGCACGTCAATCGTACGGAGTCGGCGGTACGTATTACTCACTTGCCGACCAATACCGTCGTGCAGTGCCAGAACGATCGCTCGCAGCACAAGAACAAGGCGACTGCGATGAAGCAGCTGAAGGCCAAGCTCTATGAGCTGGAATTGCAGGAGCGTCGCTCAGCGGCCGCCGAAGTCGAGGAAGGCAAGTCCGATGTTGGCTGGGGCAGCCAGATTCGTAACTATGTACTCGACCAAAGCCGAATTAAGGATTTGCGTACCGGGGTTGAAACCGGTAACACTCAGGCAGTACTTGATGGCGGCCTCGACGCTTTCATCGAGGCCAGTCTCAAGCAGGGACTGTAGACACACAACGGAAGACCAGTGAGCAACGACAAGCAACAAGACGAGAACAAGCTGATCGCCGAACGGCGAGCAAAACTGAATGCTCTGAAAGATCAGGGCAACGCGTACCCGAATGATTTTCGGCGCAATGCCATTGCAGAAGAACTGCACCAGACGTTCCACGCGCATGACAACGATGCGCTGGCCAAAGAACAGGTCGAGGTCAG
>Ga0316201_10004136_pt1 | contig 10883 bp, 11 predicted proteins | sample CS6wburrow_MG_FD_204516 | JGI IMG/M metagenome (GOLD analysis project Ga0316201, IMG submission 204516) | Coastal sediment microbial communities from Delaware Bay, Delaware, United States - CS-6 worm burrow | ecosystem: Environmental > Aquatic > Marine > Coastal > Sediment | place: USA... | reverse complement strand
GGAGTTAGGTGTTGAGGCCAAGAAAAACATGCTGCCGATGCAACCAGGAGATGTGTATGAGACCTATGCGGATGTCGATGATCTGGTCAAGGATATCGGGTTTAAGCCATCGACAAGTTTGCGGGATGGCCTGAGGGCCTTTGTCAAATGGCACAAGTCGTTTTATGGTGAGGATGCGCAAGAGCAAGCGTCGGTGAAAAATGCCGTACTCTAGGCGCTGTTTTTGGCTGCGTCCTACGTACATTTTATAAGCCACTGTTTTGGCTTGAAGAAAATACAGGGGGGAGAGCACACATGCTGGAAGAAGTAAGGGCAAGGCTACGCGCGCACGATCGTTTGAGAGTTGCGTTATCCTGGGTTTTATGGCCAGCGCTGATGACTGTATGTATAGCGGCAACCGCGTACGGCTTTGTCAATGGGCACCCTTATCTGGCCTTTAATCTTTCTTATTTATTCTTGATTATCAGTCTATTGCTTCTCGAGCGTATTATGCCACATGAGGAAAAGTGGTTAAAAGGCGATGGGCAAACCTTTGCCAATATCGCACATACACTGACCAGTAAGGGCACGACACAGGCGCTGCTGTACGTCAATGCCCTGATCGGGGCAACGGAAGTGACGTCTGGCATGAGTCTGGATGAGGGGTTGGGTTATTCACTGGGCTATTGGCCTTACGCGTGGTCTTTGGTGGCGCAGGTGTGTTTGGCGGTGGTGCTGGCAGAATTTATGCTCTATTGGGCGCACAGAACGGCGCATGAGTTTAATTTTCTCTGGCGGTTCCATGCCGTTCACCATAGTGTTACGCGCCTCTGGATCGTCAATACAGGGCGGTTTCACTTTGTAGATAGTTTGTACAGCATTGTGCTCGGCCTAATTCCGTTGATGGTGTTGGGTGCGCCGATGGCGGTCATGACTTGGGTGGGGGTTGTTACCGCCTTTATCGGAATGCTCACCCACTGCAATGTGGAAATGCGCTTTGGTCCTATATCGTACGTCTTTAATACGCCTGAGCTTCACCGTTGGCATCACAGTAAGGATTTACGTGAGGGAAATAAAAATTATTGTGAGAATATAATGCTTTGGGACATCGCCTTTCGAACATACTTTAATGAAAGGCGCCGTCCACCCGCAGATATTGGTATCCGTGACTATATGCCTCCCAAATTTACCCAGCAAATAGCTTGGCCGTTTTTGACCAAAAAAGCCAAAAGCGATGTTGAGGGCCGAAATCGATTGGTGTAGCGGCAAGTCTATTTCTAGAAAAAAAGATTAGGCTTTTCATTATGGCATGGGATGTGCATTTTGTGATCCTCAGCAAAATTAGCAATTAATCGTTGTGTGGGCATGGCAATGACAAAAAAGCATTGATCACCGGAATTACGGGGTGGGGTGGATCGTTTTTAGCGATATTTTTTATGGCAAATAATATGAGGGGCGTGGCCTCGTGCGCTGGGACAGTGGCAAGCCGTTACGTGAGTTTCTTTATGTGGACGATTTGGCTGATGCGCATATATTTTTGTTGAGGAATTATTGCGGCAGGAACCGAAATTTCGATTGCTGATTTGACGCATAAAATAGCCGAAATAGTCGAGTTTGAGGGGGGGGTATCCTTTTTGATTCCTCTCGCCCCGATGGTACGCCGCTAAAAATTATGGATGGACGCCGGATGGACCAAAAGGGTTGGTGTCCGCGCAAATCAATTGATGAGGGCTTGCCTTTGGCCTACGTTGATTTTAAGGTGCGTTTTTCTCATAGACGGGTTACTTCTGCACGTGTAGAATCTCTCGAGAGTTTCTCAATACTTTGTGCGTATAATACTTAATGAACAAAGACGAGCAGAAGGTTTTTATTTATGGGTCGGAATAAAACCCAAGAAGAGATGAGTGACGCGGTACACTTTGAAGGCGAAGAACGCCGAAAAATGAGTCCGTCCGATAGTGCGTTCAATGATCAGTTTTCGCAAAAGAGAATTTATGTAAATCCTGGTGAAACGCTTTGGCTGAAAGGCGAAGAAGAGATGCTTGTGACAACCGTCGGATCGGGGGTGGTGTTGAGTATCTATGAGGAAAAGCTAAAATTCGGTGTCTTGAGCCATTTTGTTCTAACGCCGCCAATGATAGATTTGTTCCCCAATTTTAGACAAGCAGAGTCAGCATGCATGGATGAGGTTTGCGCGCCAATTGAAAAGGCTGTGCAAGAAATCAAAAAATACGGTGCCGGCAAAAAAAGAATTCGTGTCCGGTTATTCGGGGGCGCGGAATTGCCCGGTAGAGATCCCGATGAAGGCTTGAAAAACTATGTTTTTATCAAGGAATACCTGTCTCGCAAGGGGCTTAGTGTTATGAGTGAGGATATAGGCGGCACATATTTAAGGCGTGTCCATTTCTTCCCGCATAACGGTAACGCCAATCGTTTTATATTGCGTCGCAAAGAGGATGTACAGCGTATTACAAAAGAACAAAGCGAATATTTCGATAGTCTAAATAATTAAAATAGTCATATTTGTATATATTATAAGTATTCGGCATATTTACTGTTCTTCACGGGCTCTGTTTTCTTGACTTTCTCATTTTCATATGGTCCACTGTACCCAATCAGTACATTTTATTTGCTCGGGTTTTAACCGTCATGTGGTAGGGGCTATGTTTGATCCGCACCAAAAAATGAAGCAGGTTCGCGCAATCGGTTTTAAGAAGAACTGGGAATCAAATATCGATACCGTTGAGCTTGAACGCTGCAATGAACAGGAAGATCCACTTGGGTACCGCGTTGTTTTTCACCAATGTAGAGGGGCTGCGCTGCCTACAAAAAATGAGCGTTATGTGATCGGCGCATCCTTTCTCAAGGCAAGACTTGATAACCTGAAAAAATCAGGGTTTGACGCGCCGATGACGATGCAGGCCATCACGATGATTGAAAAACAAACCGGGTGTTGCCTTCTGGGCAGGCTATAAAGGAACGATCTGTTCGCAATAAGACTGCGCTGTGCATTTCCTGAAGAAAATCCGTTTTTACAGGCTGGTCATTCTCGTGCCTTTTTGTCACAATATAGGCAATCCTATTTCTTTACGGCGGGGCAAATGATGAAAAAAAAGAAAAACGGCAAAATGAAACAATCCACGGGTCATATCTTGATGGTGGAGCCCTATGAATTCTATGCCAACCCGGAGACCATGGACACCAATGTCTATCAGGTAGAAAAAGAAGAAGAATCACATGAGGTTATTCTCGAAAAGGCGCTGGCTGAGTTTAGGGATTACCGCAATATGCTGGTCGGCCACGGCGTCATGGTGACAACAGCGCTGGGCCGTGAAGGCTGCCCGGATATGGTGTTTCCCAACTGGGCTTCGACTTATGATCATGGTTGGATGATTCTCCACCCCATGTACAATGAAAACCGCCGCAAGGAACGTACATCCTATATCGTCAAATGGCTGAAGAAATACTATCCGCACATTATGGACTGGCGGCGCTATGAGAAGGAGGGGCTTTATCTAGAGAGCACCGCCAGCATTGTTTCAGACCATCGGAACAAGTTTGCTTATGTCGGTTTGTCCAAGCGCACCTCGAGAGAGCTGGTGGAGAAATGGGGGGGGTGTATGGGCTATAATGTGCTCGTATTCGAGACAAACAGTCACAAGGGCATTCCCGTCTACCATACGGATTTCCTGATGTATATCGGCACTAAAATGGCCGGAATATGCGCCGAATGTATCACAGACGAGGGTATGCGCCGTCAGGTTCTGGAGCGCCTGAGTGAAACGCATGAGGTTGTCGAGTTTACCATGGAGCAGCTGCGTGCCAATTGCTGTAACGCGCTGGAGGTAATCGGCAAAGACGAAGAGCGCATGCTCACCATGTCCAAGGCAGCTTATGAGGCGCTGACCGTCAAGCAGCTTGATGTGATGAAGAAGCACTATAAGACGATCATCACGCCCGATCTCACGACGCTGGAGAAATATGGCGGCGGCTCGGCAAGATGTATGCTTATGGAGTTATTCTAAGGGTATCTCACATGGGTAAGAAGCATGATTATATGAAAGAGGGGCGTTCCTGCGCGCTTCAGATGGAAAGTGCGACGCGGGATGGGGCGCAAAAAAAGGCGTTTGAAGACGCAAAGAAGGCCTATATCAACGCTATAAAACACAGCATTGCAGATGATTCTTGCGAGTATAAGGATGCGTGGCGCGGTCTGGGGCGGCTCTATTCCCACAGGGCGCGGCAGGAGATGAGCGTAAAGAATCAAAAGCTTTTGTGGAACTGCGCGGCGCTGGCGTTTGCGCGGTTTTTATTTCTCGACAAACGCGATAACGGCACGCTCGATCAGGATGCACGGATCAAGCTGGAAAATCTGGAGCGGCGCAAGGAAAACAAGGTGCTCTTTGAAGGTGTTATCGGCGCGGTGGTCTATCCGTTACGGGGCTATATCGAAAAGCATGAGCGCTACCCGCCCTTACCTGATGTCTATGGCGGCGGGGATGAGGAAGTGCCCTATGGGTTGGTTTAAGGGGCAAGATCTTGTTTAGAAACTGGCTCTTTTTCCTGCGGGGCTAAGTTCTGCTTATATTTTCTGTCACATTGAATTTCATACAAGATGGCGGCAACTGGGTGCAGGCAGGCCTCTAAGAAAGTGTAAAGCAGTCCGCTTTTGTCTTTTATACTCATTATTTACCTGTTTAAATGTTTTTTTATCTTGTAGAACAGGGCTTGGTTTATGTCAATATTAAGCCGCTTTTTTATCTTCCATCAACCCTTCTCGGCGGAACAGGGCATCGGGGTCGGCATCGCGGCCACGGAAGCGCTTATAGAGGATATCCGGTTTTTCGCTGCCGCCACGGGAGAGAATCTCGGCGCGGTATCTTTGCGCGGTTGGTTGATCATATAGTCCCTTTTCCTTGAACAGCTCGAACGTATCGGCGTCCAGAACTTCGGCCCATTTGTAGCTGTAATAGCCCGAGGAATAGCCGCCCGCGAAGATGTGTCCGAAGGAGGTCGAGGCAGGTCCGGCCATGCGCGGGAAGAGGGCGGTGTCTTTCACCGCTTCGTCTTCAAAGGTGGCGACGTCATCAATAGTTTCCGGGTTACTCGTGTGCCATGCCATATCCAGCAAGCCCAGTCCCGTCTGGCGCAAACCTGCCCAGCCGACCATGAAATGCATGGAGGCACGGAGCTTTTCAATCAGCGCTTCCGGGAGCATCTCATTCGTCTCGTAATGCGCGGCGAAGGTGTCGAGCATCTCTTTCTCATAGCACCAGTTTTCCTGCAGCTGTGAGGGAAGCTCGACAAAATCCCACAGGACGGACGTACCGGACAGTGCGCGGTAGGTCACATCCGAGAGCAGCCCGTGCACGGCGTGGCCCATCTCATGGAACAGCGTTGTCACTTCACCGTGGGTGAGGAGCGAAGGGCGCTCTTTCGTTGGCTTGGTAAAGTTACAGACAATGGCAATCACGGGGCGCTCTATATGTCCCTCAAACAGGCCCTGATCGCGATAGCTGGTCATCCAGGCGCCCTGGTTTTTACCGGTGCGCGGGTGGAAATCGCCGTAAAGCGTGCCAACAAAACTGTTGTCGTCTTTGTTAAAGACTTCAAACACTTTTACATCCTCATGCCATGTCGGGTAGGTGTCTACGGGACGAAATTCGATGTTGAAGAGCTTGCTGAAATGGTCAAAGCACCCGTCCAGAACCTTATCAAGCTGGAAGTAGGGTCGAAAATCCTCGCTCGTGAAATCAAAGAGTTTCTGCTTGAGTTTTTCTGCGTAATAGCCGATATCCCAAGGGTTAAGCTCATCCAGAGCGTTCTCTTTCTCAGCGAAATCCCGCAGCATCAGGAGGTCTTTTTCAGCGGCCGGTTTATAGGCTGTTTTCATTTTCTCAAGGAAATCAAAGACGGTTTCGGTCGATTTGGCCATGCGCTCTTCCAGCACATAAGCGGCGTGGGTATCAAAGCCCAAGAGAGTAGCACGCTCATGGCGCAACGCGACGATGGACTTCACATTTGCGCAGTTGTCAAATTCATCGCCGTAGGCGCGGTTGCCAAAGGCCCTCCAGATTTTCTCCCGCAAAGACCGGTTGTCGGCATATTGCAGGAAAGGGCCGAAGCTGGGGTAATCAAGGGTAAATAGCCATTTGCCTTTTTCGCCTTTTTCTTCTGCGGCGTGGGCGGCGGCGTCAATGGCGCTGTCCGGCAGCCCGGCGAGATCGGCTTTATCTTCGATAAACATCTGGAAGGTTTCGGCGGACTTTACAGTGTTTTGCATGAAGGCTGGGCCAAGGGTAGAGAGTTCCTGTGAAATTTCACGCAGGCGGGACTTTTTGTCCTCATTCAGCAGCGCGCCTGAGCGCACAAAGCCGCGGTAGGTGTCATCAAGTAAAGTATATTGCTCGGGCGTGAGATCGAGATCATCGATTTGGTCATAGACGGCCTTGATGCGTTTGAACAAATCTTTGTCCAGCATCACATCGCTTGAGAAGTGGGCATTGACCGGCCCGATTTGCGTCGCCAGTTCGTGAAGCCCATCCCCGCCCATGGCCGAGAGTTGATTATAAAAGACGGAGGTCACCGTGCCCAGCGTTTCCGAGGCATTTTCCAGCGCCACAATCGTATTCTCAAAAGTCGGTGCGTCCGTATTGGCCTTGAGCGCTTCAATATTTGCACGCGCCTCTTCTATGGCGATTTCCACAGCCGGGAGATAGTGCTCTGTCTTGACTTTGTCAAAGGCGGGAGCTTTGTTCGGCAGGTTCGATTTTTGCAGCAGTGGATTGTCGGGCATCAGCTATTCCTTTATGAGTAGTACGAACGTTAAGAAGGAAATATGGAACAAAATGACCACCGTGCCAAGGTCGGAAATCTTTGATGATGTGTATTTTTCGGTTGCCGACGGGCTGGCGGAGACGCGGCATGTGTTTTTGGACGGCAATGGCCTGCCCGATGCGTGGGAGGGGCGGGAGCATTTTACCATTTGCGAGACAGGGTTTGGCACGGGGCTGAATTTTCTGGCGGTGTGGAAATTGTGGAAGGCATGCAAGCCGGAAGGGGCGCGTCTACATTATATATCCTTCGAAAAATATCCGGTGAGCGGCGCGTATATTGCCGAAGTCCTCGCGCCTTGGCAGGACGAGATCGGGGAAGAGCGATATGCGCTGGTGGGGGGTTATCCTAAAAAACAAATAGGATCGTGTCGTGTTGAAATATCATCTAATGTGATACTGACGCTTGTCTTTGGAGATGTAAATGAAGAAATTATCAAAACAGAGGCCGATGTCGATTGCTGGTTTCTCGATGGCTTTAAGCCCTCCAGCAATCCCGATATGTGGAGCAAAACGGTATTTGAGAATATGGCACGGCTCAGCCATCTAGGCACGACATTTGCCACCTTCACAGCCGCCGGATTTGTCCGCCGTGGGCTGGCCGAAGCAGGCTTTGATGTGCGCAAGGTTCCCGGCTTTGGCCGTAAACGCGAAATGGCGGTTGGGGTGTATCAGGCTGGAACGAGGCCTGTATCATCCTTATAATGGAATTCTTCGCCAGACGGGTCTGGATCGGGTGCCTTCACAAGCACGTTTTTTATGTCCTGAATGCGTTCAACAGCCCAGTCGTGATGGCCGTCATTCGGATGCGGCATAAGACCATGATTGTCAGTATCTGAAATAAACGACGCGACATCGTTTAGACTTTCAGGGGTAATACCTGCGTCTTGAAAGTAGCCTTTGATTTTTTCTATAGGGATTTCCAGTGCCAGATGTTCTTCTGACGGTGCGGCGTGACTGAAGTCCTCGGGAAGGCCATAGGCAATTTGTTGCCACACAGAGCTTAAGCCGTCTCTCATCGCATTGACCTTGTTTCTGGTGCAGCTCTGAGACTCACTCAGGTTCGTGCCCATCAAATTATTGGATGCCGTTGTTAACAGGCGGGCGGGTTCCAAAACGCCGTAGAATACATCAGATACTTTCATTTTTTGCCCCGTTGTTCTTATTTTGTGGTTAATTTGTACAGCGTATGCTCATTTTCTAATTGTGTCAAAAAAAGCGAGTCTTTATGAAAAAAATCCTCATCATTGGCGGAGGGTTGGCGGGAACGTCTCTGGCTTATGTTTTGCAGCAGGCAGGGCTCACGCCTGTTTTGGTGGAGGCCGGAGAGACACTGGCGCCGGGTGCATCCGGCAATCAAATTGGTTTGTACAACCCGCGCTTTGCGGCGGAGTGGTCGCCGCCGTCGCAATTCTACAGTGCGGCCTATTTCAAGGCACTGGAGGCTTTTGCCGCGCTGGAGGGTATCAATTGGGATGCGTGCGGGACACTGCATTTGATCACGGATGAGAAAAAGGCGCGGCGCTTTGCTAAAACGCTGAAGAGCTGGGACTGGTCTGCGGAGGATATGCAGCTTCTGAGCAAGGCGGAGGCATCGAAAGTCGCGGGGGTGGAGATTACGCATGAGGCGCTTTATCTGCCGCGTGGCGGCTCTGTTTGCCCGGAGAAACTCTGTCAGGCGTATGCGAAAGGTGTGGAGGTTCATTTGAATATGAAAGTCGAAAGCCTGTTGCAGGCGAAAGAGGCCTATGCGGCGGATGCTGTGGTGGTTGCAAACGGACTTGGGGCACTGGGGTTTGAAGAGTGTCAGGGGTTGCCGTTGAGACCGGTGCGTGGACAGGTGACGCTGGTGAAGGCCAAAGCGGAAACGAAAGCGTTGCGCTGTAATTTGTGTTATGTCGGCTATATGTCACGTGAGCTGGAGAGGATGCATGTGATTGGTTCCTCCTTCCAGCCATGGTTGGACCATAGTGAGATTATCGCGCAAGATGATCAGGATAACATCGAAAAGCTTCATGCGGCCATTCCAGCATGGCGGGATATATCTTTTGAGATGATTGGAAATCGGGCAGCTGTGCGCACGACAAGCAAAGATTATTTTCCTGTTGTTGGCACGTTGGCGGAGAGTATGCATATCTCTACCGCGCATGGTTCGCACGGTGTTGTGAGCACTTTGATGGCGGCGCATATTCTGTGCGGTGAGATTTCCGGGCGCCCAGCGGCCTTATCTGATGACGTGCTCAAGGCTTTGTCTCCAAAGCGTTTCCCTGCATGATAGGCAAAGGCATTAACAAAATATTACCTTTTTTGCTGGATAATAGGCTGGAAAGAAGTAAGGACATGCAATGACAAAGCTTTTAAAAAATTACTTTAGAAATGAACATGGCGCGACGGCAATTGAGTATGGAATGATTGCCGCAGCCATCGGTGTGGCCTTGATTGTCGTTATTTTTCTGATTGGCGGCGATGTGACATCACAGATGGAAACAATACTCGATTATATTTAAGAACAAGAACGGTTTGTAATATATGTAAAGGGCGCTTTTTAAAGCGCCCTTTTTATATTTTCTATAATGATCTGGTCTAGCGCGGGATCTTACAAATTTTTGCGCGCACCGGCCCATAGGTCCTGCCGTTGACATTAAGCGCGATTGATTGAAGCGTGGCGGAGCCAATCTCTCTGAAGTCCGTATAGAACACCCCGTTATGCTCGGGAAAATTGTTTAGCTTTCTTTCGAACTTGATCTGCTTTTTTTTGCCATCAGTTGAGGTCAGAAAAACCTTGATGGCGCGCATCTCATTATCATGCAGCTTCAGGGACAGATAATAGTCTTTGGAATTAATATTCTTACCCTCAAGGTTATCGAACAAAGTCAAGCTATCCGTATCACCGGCTTCGCCAACATAGCTGGCCAGAGCATCTTTATCTGAGCACTGCCCATACAGAGCAGGAATAACCTCACGGAAAGTACGTTTTTGTTCAAACCCGTAATGTCCACCCAACTCCCATATGATGAGCTTGGGTTTATTTCGGGCATAGTCACCGGAGAGAACATAGTTTGCAATTGAGCCGTGGAAGGACCCGCCGGCGATGGACTCATTTGTAATATCAACGGAAAGATATTCCTTTAAAAATCCAATAAAATTGGCGTAAGAAGGATCTGGCTGTGTGCTTTGGCTGGTGCCGAGCAAAACAATTTCCGGGGCGTCTTTATCGTTAAAAAGGGACGCTTCGGAAACGATGCTTTCTTTGGGCATGGTGAGGTAGCGCGCCTCCAGATATTCACGTGGCATGGGTGTGCCACACACGCGCTCAATAAAGTCCATGAAACGGTCATTGGCTTGCGCGTTTTCCTTATCTGGCTGTGAGGATATGGTCTGGAACTTTGTCTTCTTTAACGTCTTATAGAGAGGCATATTCCGGATGGCTTTGGCAGTTTTAAAGGCAGAGTAACGCGCACCTTCTGCCGTCCAGTGATTGTCACGTGTCAGGAAGTAATTATTGACCGTGTCGACCGTACTCATATCGGCTACGGTCATGCCGCTTTGGCGCATGCGCTCTAGCATTGTCACATATGAGGCCATCGCGGCGTCTTTGTTGAAGCTTTGATTAAGGGGCGGCAGAAGGTTTTTCGCACCAATCAGCCCACGCGTCGGGATCACCATGAGGACCACTTGTGTGCCGTTATAGTTAAAGGCACGATTCAAACGTTTGAAGGCCTCAATGGATTTATCATTAAATTCAAAATCCTGCTTGAGATCAAATCGTGTACGGAACAGCCAGCCATTGTACCCGGCGACCAGTTTTTTGAAGGAGATATTCTCGTCTTTATCGTAATCAAGAACGGCCAGATCAGAGCATAGAGGAAGAACACCAATATTTTTCTGGCTTGCCGTGGGTTTGCTGGGGGGCGGTGCTATCATAGCGGGGACTGTATTGTTCACAGCCAGTTTTTGTTCTGCATCTTCTTTCAGTGTCGCAGCAGCAGGCTCAATAGCTTGAAGGGCATCGCCCTTTTGGGTTTGCTCCACAAGCGGTGTTTCAATAGAGGTTTTCGGAGCGTTAGGCGC
>Ga0316201_10004134_pt1 | contig 10884 bp, 8 predicted proteins | sample CS6wburrow_MG_FD_204516 | JGI IMG/M metagenome (GOLD analysis project Ga0316201, IMG submission 204516) | Coastal sediment microbial communities from Delaware Bay, Delaware, United States - CS-6 worm burrow | ecosystem: Environmental > Aquatic > Marine > Coastal > Sediment | place: USA: Delaware... | reverse complement strand
TGCATCGATTCATCGACTGATCAATCGCGGGCCGTACCAATTGGAGCTGGGTGGTGTTTCTAGATGGAATCCAGCCATATGGCGACCGCTTCGAGCAGCACATCACCACGATCCACGAAATAGTGATCCGCATCCTCGACTATCATCTGTTCGTTGCTCGGGTTCCCACCTTGGAGCATGGCCGCCCGGCGCTGAGGGGCCAGACGGCGAACGGCCGGAAAATCGTTCTCAGCGTAAATATCCAGGACCGGCACCTTGATCCGATTCAGAGCGAAGGGTTCGCGCATGGGTTGCCCATAATCAGTCGCCCCCATGCCGATACCGACAAAGGCATCAAACTGTTGCAGGCCTTGCCGGCCGCGAGAATGCATCCAGTGCTGGGCCATGTGTGATCCACAGCTATGCGCCAGGATTATCACTTTGACCGGCGAATGCTCACGCGCCTCGGCGACTGCCGCGTCGATACGTGAATCGGCGGCATCGAAAATCGCCAGATAATCGTAATACCTGGCACTCTTCTCCAGTACCGGCAGCTGTATCGAGAGGGTGTTCCATCCACTCGCGGGTAGCCCCACCCGAAGCGGGTGAATCACATCATCCCAGTCCGGATGGAATCCCCTGCCGTGCAGAATGACGACGGTGCCCTTCACCGGCAAGACAAAGCTGGCGGTAAAGATGCCCAGAAAGCCCTGGCCATCGGCGGTCTCCAGTGTCACTGGCGTTCCGTCCAGAATCGCATCGCTGATCTCGCTCGCCATGCGTTGCTCACGTGCTAGATCGGAAACCCGACGAGGCGGCTCGGCAGGCGCAGCCAGGACTGTTCCGGCCATCAACAGCAATGCGATGAATCGTCTGAATTGCACAAACTGTTCTCCGTCCGCCACACTGACATGCGCCACAAATTTTGTCATACCATGGTCGACTTGCTGCCACTCCGGGTTTTAAGGGATATTTTCCAATTAGAATCAGATAATTGGATTGCCACCTCGGATAGAAAAACCAGATCCGCTGAGATATATTCAGGACCAATCGAAACAAACTTGCGGCTGTGCCGAAGCATTTCCGGCGCACAACTGGCTTTCACCCAATGAACTCTGCGAATCCGGCCGGTCCGGTTCGAAACTGAAACCGGAAAGGTACCAACCAGTATGCGATTGCTTTTGTTGTTGCTCGCGATGGAACTGACCGCCGTATGGCATTCGGTCGCCGTCGCCGAAATCCCGATTTATCCGCAGGGAAAAGCAGCGACCGATGCCACCGAGAAGGACGGCGACAAGGATCGAGAGAAAGACCCAGCTACCGAAGAGCCGGAATGCGAGTGAATCTGCCGAGCCTGGATTCAACTGAATATCAAGCTGCATGAGCCTCACCGGAAAACACATACAATAGGCCGACAAGAATCAACTTAGGAGGATAACCGCGGATGAAACCAACCAGAATCGTTGCCGCTGCCATGGCTGCCTTTACCCTCGGGTTGGCGAGCAATCCGATGGCCGCCGACCTGGCGGTCGGCATAACGCGTTCGATGGACAAGTTCGAAGGCACGGTTGGCGGGGAGAAGATCACCATCATGCGCAACCAGAATCAGTCCGCCACCGTAAATCCGGCATTCGCCAAAACCTCGCGCAAATGCCCGCCATTTTGTATCCAGCCCACGCAATTGGCACCGGGTGTAGAAACCATCGGCGAAGTCGAACTGATCGGGTACGTCAAAAAGATGGCGGCTGGCGACGACAGCATCATTCTGATCGACTCACGCACGCCGGATTGGGTCGCCAAAGGGACTATCCCCGGGGCTATCAACCTGCCGTGGACCAAGTTGAATTCCAGTCGAGGTGCAGATCCGATATCCATCGCAGAGATCCTGACCGGGCAGTTCGGCGCGAAAGAATTTGAGGGTCTCTGGGACTTCAGTAACGCCAAGACCCTGGTCATGTTCTGTAACGGCATGTGGTGTGGCCAGTCACCCAGCAATATCAAGAGCCTGATGCGCTTCGGCTACCCTGCGGACAAGCTCAAGTGGTATCGCGGCGGCATGCAGGATTGGGAGATCCTCGGCCTCAGCACCGCTAAACCCAAAACCTGAGAACGCGCCCGGCCTGTTGTTGCCAGCCTGCAGACCCGGGCGCCTCAGCTGGCAACAGCGCGATCACAAGGGATCCGTCCGGGATCAGAAATAGCGACTGACCTTGAACTCGATGTAGTCGTCATTGCGCAGTCCGAACAGGGCATCGGTCGGAGCCACATTGCTCCACAGACGCGCCTGAAGGCCGAGCTTCCAGTCGTTGCCGATCCGCCGACTCGCTTCCAGATTGAAAAAGCGGGTCCCGTTGTTCCAGTCAGCAACCACCCCGGTCAATAATTCCGTGCCGTCAACGTCATTCGCCGCCCAACGCAACCCCAGAAAGAGATCCCGGTCGAATGGCGTATCGGCACGGCTGCCGCGCTCATCCCACATCACCTCCGCCAGCAGACCAAGGTCACTGCTGCCGTCCCGGATACCGTAAAAGGTGTACTCGAATCCACCTGTCGCGGCAAAGAATGATGAACCCTGCCCGGTCCGATACAGGCCTTCAAATTTCCACAGCCATTCACCCACGGCACCCTGCAGATCAATGCTGCTCTGATTGATGATCTCGTACAGTGGGATGAGCGCCGGCAGACCTTCGTCATCCAGCCCGAACGAAAAGCTGGGCTGCCGGCCTGTCCCGTAAAAATGGGCGAGACCCAGGTCCCAATCACCGAGACTGCGCGACCAGCGTATCGCGAAGTCGGCGTGGTACTTTTCACGGCCGTTTTCGTATACCGACAATTCGTCGGCAATCCTTGGTTGCGAACGAGGTCGACCTTCACGCGAAGGATGGACGCGCTCCCTGAACAAGGGCAGATAGAAAAGATCCAGTGTTCCCCAATCGCGTTCCAGGGACACCTTTAGCATTGGCTGCCCAAGTTTCTGTTCACCGTCACGGTTTTCAACAATATCGGTCTGATTGATGATATCCACGAGGTGATAGACCTCAGTCACCCCCCAAAACACCTTGTCGACGCCCAATCTCAGCTCCAGACCAGCGTCATTGAAAATCCACACCCCTTCACGCAGGTCAACATGTGTGCGATTTTCATCACGCTGATCGATGCGGGCGAACGGCTTGATGGTTAGGCTCTGGCGGCCTTCGTCCCAGCTAGTGTAGTACTCGACCTCACCACTGAGTGAGAGGTTGCTGTCAGACTGAGCCGGGTCCAGCGCCGGTTGCGTAAAGACACGCGTCTCCAGCGCAATCTCGCCCCGCCAATCTGCCTGCCCCGCTGTCGGCAGACATAGCATCAGCGCCGCGGCAAAGACCGACCAGCCCCTTTTCACTTGGCACGTTTCAGACTGTTTTTGGTGAAATCGGAATCCTGCAGGCCCACCTGAAACTCATAATCAGTCCAGGTCAACAGGGTGCTTTTCCCGGTCTGGTGGTTCTGCATGAACATTTCGTGCGCGCGCCAGAAGCGCTCCAGATATTGTCTGTAACCGCGGAAGACCAGGGTCTTCAACAGGCTGTCCTTGCGATCGTAAAACTCGATCTTCATCGGTCGGTATTCAGCCTGGTCGATCCACACCGACTGTCGTTTGTAGCCGGAGTTCTTGTCTACCGGGACACGCTCAATGACGAACATGGACTGGCCGTCAATGATGTCGTCTTTGAGATAGCGGTAGCTGTACTTTTCTATCTCCTGCGAGGCAAGGTCCTCGTAAGCAAACTCGCTCCCCATGAACGGCCCGGACTTGTTACGCGAAGAGATGCGTTTGACCCGCTTCAATGCCGGCAGATACAACCATTGATCGTCGGTTTCTACCTTGTGCGAGAAAGTCAGCAATGCCGTTCCCTTCACATCAAGTGGCTGATCGAAAATCATCATGCTCTTGTCGCCATCTCCATCCACTTCAAGCACACGGGTTCGCATGTTTCTCAGGCTCTCATCGCCGTTCTTGTTGCGCAACAGCATGGTGAGTCCTGCCCGGAAATCATGAAATCCGGTATCACGGCGATCGGCCTCGGTTGCGATCTCCAACCCTCTGGCCACATCCGCCTCGGCCACTACCTGGCTGCTCAACACAATCAGACTAAGTACGGGTAACAGTCGTCGCAGGGACATGATTCAGACCTCCAAACTTCATCAACAGGGGGGGCAGGAACAGGAAATCAGCCGCCAGTGCCAGGGCGATAGTGATGGCCGTCAGCAGGCCCATCCCGGCATTCAGCTCGAATGTGGACAACGCAAGTATCCCGAACCCGACAACCAGCACCAAAGAAGTGACCAGCAACGCGGTGCCCACGGTCGAAAACGCATAGCGAACGGCATCTTCCGGCGGCAGGCCACGCTCGCGCTGAGCCCGCACGTACTTGCTCAAAAAGTGCACTGTATCGTCGACGACTATGCCGATGGTGATACCCGCCACCACCGACATAGCGAGGCCGATCTGGCCGACCAGGATACCCCACAGCCCAAAGGCCATTCCGATCGGCACGAGGTTGGGTATCAGGCTCAACAGGCCGATCCGGACCGAGCGCAGTGCGACCAACAGGATCGCCGAGATCAGCACCAATGCGACGGTGGTCCCGGTCAGCATCGAGCGGATATTGCGATGGCCGATGTGCGCAAACATGATCGCTGAGCTCGAGCCCTCTGCCCGCATGTACGCCGGCACATTCGCCGCCAGCCAGGCCTTGGCCCGCTCCTCTGTCGCCAACAGGTCTTCCGTGGAGGTCTTATCCATGGTGACGGTCATTCGGGTTGCCGTTTTCGCAAGATTGATCTGGTTGTTCAGGTCGAGACCGAACGGCAGTGAAAACTCGTACAGCAGCAGGTACTGGGCCGAAAGCTCGTTGCTGTCCGGCAAGCGATACCAGGATTCATCATCGCCATGCATGTTCCTGTTCAGGCGTTTCATAATATCGGTGATGACATTGACATGCATGACACCGGGCTGGGTGCGATACCAGTTCGCAAACGCCTCCACATCTTGCAGGAAATCCGGGTCGGATACCTTCTTTTCGCCATCCGTGGGCAATGAATATTCGATCAGATAGATCCCGGTCAGATTGCGGGTTGCAAAGTCGGTATCTGCGCGAAAAGGGACCTCCTCACCAAAGTACTCCACGAACACATCATTGAGGTGGTTGCGGGGCACTTGCGACACCAACCCAAGGATGATGATGGCCAAACTCCAGAACAAGACGGTGCGGCGGCGAATAACGAATTCTGCAAGGGCGTTCATGGCCGAGGAATGGATGTCCGCCCCGCGTCGGATGCGCAGAGGCAGAACCATCATCATGGCGGGAAAAAATGTGATCGAAAAGACGAACGCCGCTGTCACCCCCATAGCGGCCATATTGCCGAGATCACGAAACGGTGGCGCGTCGCTGAAATTCAGGCTCATGAAACCAATCGCCGTGGTTAACGAGGTCAGGAAGATTGGCGCCAGATTGATGCGCAGGCTTTCGGTCATGGCGGCAAATCTGTCGCGCCCCTGACGCATGCCGTGTAGAAAGATCACCAGGATATGCACGCAATCGGCGACCGCGAGTGTCATGACGATGACCGGCACGCTGGTAGTCGGCGGGCTCATCTCTATGCCCAGCCAACCGGTGAGTCCCATCGTGCTGACGATGGTCATGAGAATAATCGACGCCGTCGCCAGGGTGCCGGCTACTGAGCGCAGAGACACGGCCAGGACCACCAATATGATCAAAAACATCAGCGGATAGAGCGTCTTCATGTCCTCCTGCGCCGCAACCGGGAAGGCATCGTTCATGATCACCATGCCCGTCAGGTGAACGTCGACACCCGGATCCCGGGCACGTACCTGCTCGGCGAGACGCTCAGCGAATCGGGCCACTTCCGGCACTTCCGTGAGCTTTTTCCCCGGCATCTGTATGGTTACGTTCACACCGCTCACGCGTGCGCTGGGTGAAATCAGGCGGTTGCGCAGCAGGGGTTCAGCGATTGCAATGCTTTCTGCCTCCAAGATCTCCTGGTCGGTCAGATCGGCCGGATCCAGCACCAGATCACGCACCAGCAAGTCGTCACCCTCAGCGCTCGTGTGCTGAAAGTTGGTAACAGAGTCGACCCTAATCGAGTAGGGAATCTGCCAAGCCTCATTGGTCAGCCACTCGATCGTCTGCAAGGTTTCGCGCTTGAACACTTTGCCGTCTTTCGGTGCGATGACGAACAGTACGTTGTCGTTCTTCGTATAGGTGTCCTGTAAGGCCTCGAAGGCCTGCAGTTGCGGATTTTCGGCGCTGAAGAACATGCGGTAGTCATTGCTGAAGGTGATGTAACGGGCGCCGGAGCCCAGCGCCACCAACAGCAGCAGTGTGCCGACAATGATCCACCAGCGGTACGCCAGCATTTGACGAAACACAGCCTCGGTCATACCTGCTCCACTTCGCTCGGGTTGGCCAGGGATTGCAGATAGCCGATCAGCCCCTTACCGCAGTTCAGCAGAATGTCCAGGCTCTGGGCATTCTTCGCCGTCCCGATAGAGCCCTCGAGCGACGCCACGATGAAAGCCGCAGACGATCGCGCATCGATGTTTTGCGACAGACGCCCTTCCCTGTCGGCTTGGCGCAAAGCCGACTCGATCGCACTGCGCCATTCATCGAGCAGCACCTCGATACGGATGCGAAACCCCTCGTCGACCGGAGCCATCTCCTGAGCCAGATTGTTTACCGGACAACCCAGTAGCACCTCTGCTTTGGTCATCCCGCTCCCCACCCGCCGGATCGTATCAATCAGCGATTGCAGCGGATCGGACCGGCAGGCGGTCAGTGGTTCTATCCAGCGTTTGCGCAAGGCCGGTGCCAGACACTCGTCCACCACCGCATAGCCGAGCGCAATCTTGCTCGGAAAATGGTAGTAGAGGGCGCCCTTGGTCACCCCTGTCTCTGCCAGGATCCGAGAGAGGCTGGCGGCCTGGAATCCATGCATATGAATTTCCCTTGCAGCAGCCGTCAGCAGGAGGCTGCGGGTGTCTGTCACCGCAACCGCAGACCCACTCCTGGGGGTGGTTTGTGGGGTCACATCGGTCTCCAATCGGACATACCGACCAGTATGGATGTATATTTCCGCCTGTCAAACGCAAAACCACCGCACGCCGGACCGCATTTCGCCGCATTGTTACCCTGCCGAGAGATCGGGGTTGTGCGAAAATGCCACGTTCATTCCCAGACAGCCAAACCAGTGAGTCCCGTCACCCTCCCCCTTCCGCAGTCCGCCGCACAGCCAATCCGTTGGGGAAATTGTGCGGGTGCCACCGCCGGCTATGCGATAGCCCGTGCCGTGAGCCAGGCAACATCCCCGATTCTCGTCGTGACCGCCGACGTCCAGGCCGCGGCCCGTCTGATCGAGGAGGTGCAGTTCTTCCTCGCTGACGATGCGTTTGATGTCATGAGTTTCCCGGACTGGGAAACCCTGCCGTACGATGTGTTCTCACCGCTGCCGGAACTGGTCTCACAACGTCTGCTGACCCTGCATCGCCTGCGCAATCTGGATCGCGGCATTGTTGTGGTGCCGGTGGCAACCCTGATGCAGCGGCTGTTGCCAGCGGATTTTCTTGACGCCAACAGCCTGCTCGTCAGGATCGGCGATGAGCTTGATCTCGATCTGTTTCGCCAACGCCTCGAATCCGCCGGTTACCAGTGTGTCTCGCAGGTCATGGCGCACGGTGAATTCGCAGTGCGTGGCTCACTGATCGACCTGTTCCCGATGGGCAGTGAATCGCCGTACCGCATCGATCTGTTCGACCGCGAGGTTGATTCGATCCGGATATTTGATCCGGAGTCACAACGCACCAGCGAAAAAATTGCATCCATATCCATGCTGCCGGCCCGCGAGTTCCCGGTCGACGAGGCCGCCATCGCTCGTTTTCGCCAGGCCTACCGTCAACAGATCGAAGGCGACCCGCAGCGCAGCCTTATCTACCGGGGTGTCAGCGAAGGTCAGTTTCCAGGCGGGGTGGAATATTACCTGCCGCTTTTCTTCGAGCACACTGCGACGTTGTTTGATTATGTGCCTGCGTCCAGTCTGATCGTGTTCGACCGCAGGCTCGGCGAAGAGGCGCGCCACTTTTTCGACAGTGTGGGCGAGCGATACGAGCAGCGCCGGCACGATATTGAGCGTCCGTTGCTGCCGCCAGAGATGCTGTATCTCGATCCGGACGATCTGCTGGCACAGATAGCCGACCGCGGTCAGGTCGAGTTTCAGCCAGGCCCGGCCGACTGTCCAGATACGACCGAAAATTGCCTGAATCTGCCAAGCAAACCGGTTCCACCTGTTGGCATTCGGGCCAAGGCCGCTCATCCGGCACAGGCGTTGCTGGATACCTTGCGCAAGGCCCAGGCGCGGGTTCTGTTCGTGGCCGAGACCACAGGCCGGCGCGAGGCCCTGCTGGAAACACTGCGCGCATTCGACATTCGCCCGAGCTATTACAAGAGCTGGCATGAGTTCGTCGCCGGTGATGCATCACCCGGCATTACGGTGGCGGGTATCGAATCCGGCCTGTGGCTGACCGACGATGGGCTGCTGGTCATTCCCGAAGCGCTGCTGCTGGGTGAGCGGGTCAAACGAAGACGCCGTCGCAAGGGCCAGGATCCCGACCAGATCGTGCGCAATCTGGCAGAACTGACCAGTGGTGCGCCCGTCGTGCACGAAGAACATGGTGTCGGGCGTTTTCTTGGCCTCCAGACCCTGGAGATCAGCGGCGAAAAGACTGAGTTTTTGACACTCGAGTATGCGCGCGGAGATAAACTGTATGTCCCGGTCGCTTCACTCGATCTGATCAGCCGCTACACCGGCGCATCACCCGAGAACGCGCCGCTGCACCGTCTGGGCAGCGACCAATGGGAAAAGGCGCGAAAACGGGCAGCCGAGAAAGTGCGTGACGTGGCTGCTGAACTGCTCGACATCTATGCGCGACGCGAGGCCCGCCAGGGCACTGCGCTGCCGCCTCCCGAGGACGACTACCGCAAATTCGCGGCGGAATTCGAGTTCGAGGAGACCCCGGATCAGGAACAGTCGATTCAGGCGATCATCACGGACATGATCTCGCCCCGGCCGATGGATCGCGTTGTCTGCGGCGATGTGGGCTTTGGCAAGACCGAGGTCGCGATGCGGGCCGCCTTCGTGGCAGCCAACGCCGGCAAGCAGGTCGCGATTCTGGTGCCTACCACCTTGCTGGCGCAACAGCATTTCCAGAATTTCTCCGACCGCTTTGCCGACTGGCCGTTCAAGATCGAGAGTCTGTCGCGTTTCCGCTCGACGAAGGAGGTGAACCAGATACTCCGGGGACTGAAGGATGGCAGGATCGACATCGTTGTCGGCACCCACAAGCTGCTTAGTGAGGGCATCATATTCAAAGATCTGGGTCTGGTTATCGTCGACGAGGAGCATCGCTTCGGCGTCCGCCACAAAGAAAGGCTGAAGGCCCTGCGTGCCGAGGTGGACATCCTCACCCTCACCGCGACGCCGATCCCGCGTACGCTCAACATGGCGATGTCCGGATTGCGTGACCTGTCCATCATTGCGACCCCGCCGGCAGCCCGTCACCCGATCAAGACCTTTGTCAATCAATGGAATGATGTCCTGATTCGCGAGGCGTGCCAGCGTGAGATCAGCCGCGGTGGCCAGGTCTATCTGCTCCACAACGAGGTCTCAAGCATCGAGAAGACTGCGCAGAAAATTGCCAGCCTGGTACCGGGATCACGAGTTGAATTCGCACATGGGCAGATGCGCGAACGTGAGTTGGAACGCATCATGCGCGATTTCTACCACCAGCGGTTCAACATTCTGGTATGCACCACCATCGTTGAGAGTGGTATCGACGTTCCAAGCGCGAATACCATCATCATCGATCGAGCAGACAAACTCGGGCTGGCCCAGCTCCATCAGCTGCGTGGGCGGGTTGGGCGCTCGCATCATCGGGCCTATGCCTATCTGATTGCACCGCCGCCCAAGGCGATGACCGCGGATGCACGCAAGCGACTCGAGGCGATCGAATCGCTTGAGGAACTTGGGGCTGGCTTTACCCTCGCAACGCATGACCTCGAAATTCGCGGGGCCGGTGAATTGTTGGGGGACGAACAAAGCGGCCAGATTCATGAAATCGGCTTCACCCTCTACACGGAGATGCTCGAGCGCGCGGTGCAGGCGATCCGGGCGGGGAGGCAACCCGAGCTCGATCGTCCCCTCGATCACGGCACCGAGGTAGATCTGCATATCCCTGCCCTTTTACCGGACGACTACCTGCCAGACGTGCACGTCCGATTGATCCAGTACAAGCGAATCGCCTCAGCCGGCTCGAACGAGGAATTGAGGGAGTTGAAGGTCGAGATGATCGACCGCTTCGGCCTGCTGCCCGATGCCGCGCGCAACCTGTTCGACGCCACTGAACTGAAGTTGCACGCCCAGCCGTTTGGGATACGCAAAATAGAGGCTGGTCCAGCCGGAGGGAAGATCCATTTTGATGCCGAACCGAAATTCGACCCGATTCGCCTGATCAACCTGATTCAGACCCAGCCGAAGGCATTCAGGCTGGACGGTGCCGACAAGCTCAGATTCTTCGCCGACCTGTCCGATTCTCAACAGCGAGTGCAATCAGTGACGGCCGTACTTGACCAATTGCTCGGTATGCAGTGAAGTGCCGGAGCATGAATACCAAGTTTACCAGATCCCGAATCTCATACCTGTTGCTGATCAGTCTTTTCGTCACCATTTCTGCGGCCACGGCAGGCAACGTATACGATTTCGAGATGGTCCTGTTCGAACGACCGGGTGGTGGCGGCAACGAATTCTGGCCGGCTGATCCGGGCACACCGGACCGTGCCGCGGCCATCGGCA
>Ga0316201_10004133_pt1 | contig 10884 bp, 6 predicted proteins | sample CS6wburrow_MG_FD_204516 | JGI IMG/M metagenome (GOLD analysis project Ga0316201, IMG submission 204516) | Coastal sediment microbial communities from Delaware Bay, Delaware, United States - CS-6 worm burrow | ecosystem: Environmental > Aquatic > Marine > Coastal > Sediment | place: USA: Delaware... | reverse complement strand
CAGTCGAAGCCCACCTCGCTGAGTCGACTGTGGGTGATGGCAAACGGACGGGACGGACTCGTAGCCATTCGAATCAGCGCCGGTACCTCGAAGTCGTACAGCCAAAAGTCTTCCTCACTCGTCTCCGAACCGCCCAGCACCAATTCCCCCCGACCCGTGTACACGCCGATGCCGAGGTTGGCGAGAACCGACCACACGCCGGTCTCCGCAGTCGCCGGATCTGATAGCGCAAAGACCGTCTCTCCCGGTGTGAGCCGGATGACTTCCTCGGCCGGGGCCGTCACCACAGCGTCGGTCGGCGGTGATTGCGTTTCCGCAGGTGCCGACGACTCCGGCAGCAACGACTCGGGGACATTGGCGGTCGCCGTTGTGGTGACGGCGGCGGGATCGTCGGCCGAGGAGCATGCGGCCGCAACCAACGCCAGCAGAAGGATTGCCCGGCCGTAGCGAACCACCCGTCAGATCCTCGAGAACGCGCTGCCCAGCGCCAGCATGATGCCGCCGGCCGCCGTCAGCCAGAAGGCCACGTCGGGAGACAGGTCCTCTATCGGTGCGACCCACAGCAAGATACCCAGGATGATCCCTGCAAGCGCCGGCCAGAATGTCTTGGTCGTCGGGGGACTCAGCCGCATCTTTGCGCTCCTCTATGGCTCGACGCTCGAGGCCACCATAGCGGTCGACACCCGAACGAGCCCTTGGCTCGTTCGACCCTCCCTCGAGGGGAAAGTCGGCCCCCCAACGACAGCACTCAGCGGCAATCCTTAGCTCGAACAGCCTGGAAAACCAACGTTCGATGCCCCGGGTGAGGACCGCGATCATCTAGGTTCGCCGGACCGTGCAAACGGCAAGACCTTGTCAACTCGTTCGGCTGGCCTCGAATTTGATCTCAACCTCGTTGACCGATACTCCGCTGGAACGCATCAGCTCCAAGAAAGGACTGGTTTCGAGTTCGCCCGACACCGAGTCGTCGGATGTTTCGTTGAACACCCACGTCGGCGCAGTAGCGGCGGGCTCGAACGGGATGGCCAAATTGAATGGAAGCGCTTCCCCATCCATGGTCATCGTGCCTTCGAACTTGAACTCAATCGGTGTCATAGTTGGGGCGAAGGCACATCCGCCGATCACTCCACCAAGCACTGCCGTGCCCGTGGCGGTGTCCCCCAGCGGACTCTCCCATTCCATGGCCATAGAAACTACGTAGGAACCTTCTACCTTGCCGCCGCTAACCACCAACTCGAACGGAGCGCTGAGCGGATCGCCACGAGTGATTGTCCCGTCGGCGTCGGTGGTGACCGTGGTTGAGGTGAGTTGCCCCTGCCAGGCCCCTTCGCCGAAGCCTCCGTCGGAAAGACTACGAACACTCACGTCGATCGATACGTCGGAAGCTTCGACGGTGCCGAGCGAAAACACCATGTCCTCGCTGCCCTGCTCCAGAGCCGCCAGAGTTTCGTCAACACCGCAGTCACAGCCCTCCGGTTTGATGCAGAAGCTCTGCGTGAATGACCCGTTCCATTGGATGAAGTCCTCCTGGCCGTAGAACTCCAGCGCCCCAACCGGAGACGAGGCGGTGACATCGACAATATCGCCGTCGATGAAATGAATATTGAAGGACGGGCTGCGACCGAACGATCCGCGGGGGCGGGTGAAACCAAACGCCGCATCCGGGGACACTCGCCGCGGTACCAGGAGGTAGGCCGCTGGTGTGTCTCCCGGCCCGAAGTTCCACTTCGAGCTCACATCGATCCCGCTCATCGTCCGGTGCGGCTGGCTTGTTGCCATCAACCTCGCCAGCTCCACCGGATCGAGCCCGGTCTCCGCGATGGCATCTCCGTTGCTCTTACCCTGCATCTGGAGCGACACCGTCCAGGGATCGGCGCCCATCGTCTCCATCACGTAGAAGAACCCGACGGCGAAGTACCTCAGGTTGAACAACGAGAAGCCATTCCTCAGCCAGCTCTCGAAGTGGTAGAAGACCGTGTCATCGACTCCTGCGACCTGTGCCGCGGCCCATTCCGCCGAGCCCTCAGCAATCCAGTCTGGAGTAACCCAATGCCCCCTCAGGTCTCCTCCATAGTCATACTGGTAGCAATGGAACACTTCGTGGGCGATCAACCGGCGGTCCATACCGTTGCCCTGGCCGTACCGCATGTGGCACTCATCGGGGCGGCCATCGAGCGCCAGGTCCCCATCACGCATAGACATGGTGTCGGCCACGGTGTTGTCGCTCCAGGTTGAGTCGGGGACCATCTCGACGGTTATCGGAAAGCTCAACTCGCGACCCACGTGGCCGGCGATCTCGGCGCTGGCCCGCTGGGCTTCCGCCAGGATTGCGTCGGCATCTTGATACGAGGCCAGAACGGCGTTGACCTCGCCCGCTGCGTCAACCTGCCCGATCCCCAACTGAGCGCGCACCGCGGACTGTTGGACGGCATCGAGCTCATCCCAGTGGGAGAGAATGGCCCGAATTGCAGCGGTCCCCTCTCCGTGTTCGAGGTCCGTGAACCGGCTCGGGTCACCGCCCGGTATCTCTCCGTGCACCGAGGAGAACAGGTCGAGAGCGACGTCCAACGGGTAAGCGCCGTCGTTGAGATGCGCGGCCACTTCATCGACAACCTCAGGTCCGTCCTCAACAATCGCCGGATTTCGAGGTGCAATCGTCGTCGTCGTAGCCGTTTCCGGGGCTGCGCTTGTTGCCTCGGTCGGCTCGGTCTGCCCATTTGCCTGGGCCGTCGTTGTCGACGGGGAACCGTCGCTCGCCCCGCTACAAGCAGCGGCGACCACCGCAAAGACCACTATCCAGGAAACCCTCACCAACATGGCTGCGAGCCTACAGATCGAGTCGCCGGATTGGCGAACAACCTGAGGGGTTTCTGGACCCACCGGGCTGCCGGTGAATCGGCACCGCCAACTCCCCAAGTTGTAGGTGACCCGTGCGATGCGCGCCTCGCCTCCCTCCTCGGTCCCCTCGAGGATCAAGCCGGAACCTACCGGCAGCCCCCGGCCACATCTGGCTTTGGCGTGCCTTTGGGGGCTCGGCGCATGATGAACTCACGCGCTACTCGTTGCGGGCAACGGCGCCCCAAAAGGAAGCGTGGGATTAGGCCGCTCGAAGGTGAGCCGACCGCCGTGGAGGATCCCTCGGCATCCCAGCCGGCAGCCTTCACCGGGTGTGGGGTTGGTGGGCGCGGTTGCCCGCCAACCCTGCAGGGGATTACGACAAGGTGCACAACCAAACGAGACACCACCAACTCACTGGACCGCTTACAGCAAGGTGATGATGAACCGCAAGGGCATTGGCGAGAATCACTTCACAGCTTCCGGCGACTCTGCCGCTATTCGCCTGCTCACGCCCCTGACCGGCAGGGTTACGGCGCACCGCCGCGACTCCTACATCGCCGCCCTCGAATTGCAGATGCGCGACACCATCACGACCGAGCCGAAAGACTTCGCCCGCGCCGCCGTCCTGTTATACGACATCTGCCGGCTCAAGGGGCAGGACGAAGAGGCGCAGTACCTGATCGGCGTCTTCGATCTCCCCGCAATGGTGCTCTACCAGATCCAGCAGCTCGTGCACGCCGTCGCCGGCGCGCACAACGCGGCAGCACCGGACGAGTTGGACAGAGCCGTCACCAGGGCAGACGACCTGATCCGCCTGGTAATACTGGCCCTCGAAGGCGACACCAGCGTCGACATCGTTCGCCGGACGCTCGACTGGAGGGACGCCCTCTCCGGGATCGGTGAGCATCCCGAACGAGCCGCGGCCTTGTCGAGAGCGGGTGATCGGCTGACCTACATCGTCAACGCATTCTTCTTCGATCGCCTGACCGCCATGCCGGCGCTGCGCGACTACATCGTGAGCCTCGAACTCGGGATCTGAGCCGTCACGATGCGATCGAGTCGTGCAGATCGACAAGCCAGCCCGAATCCCAGGCCGTTGCATAATCATCACTGCTCAACATCGACCGTATCTGCTTCGCTTCGGCGTCGAAGAACGCCTGGAACATGCTGCGAGACAGCCCGTTCTCCTCGCTAAAACGGTGTGAAGCACCGAGCATCTGCGCTGCCCGCTTCCCATCGCCGCGAGAAGCCGCGACGGTTGCCCGAGCCCGATACGCGGCATCGAGGAGCCGAGCAGATCTCAGCTTGCGGGCCCGCTGGTGCGCCCGCGCCAGGATGGGCAATGCCGCGTCCGGGTCACCCGAACGTGCCGACGAGACCGCCAGCAGTATCGACACGGTCGCCAACTCGAAATCGAATCCAAGCGCGCTCTGGGCTTTGTGACTCCGCTCCAGAAACTCGCGGGCCTCCTCGTACCTTCCCTGGTAGAGATGAATCACCCCGAGAGCCGCCACGTTCCACGCCTCATCCTGCACATTGCCGATCTTCCTGCTGATCACAAGCGCACGCTCGTGGTAGTCGACCGCCGCCTCCAGCAACCCTTCCTCGCGCGCCAGCACTCCGAGGTGTCCGAGCACAAAGGAAGTGGCCCAATCCCCGCCCGCAACCTCCACCAGTTCGAGCGACTCCGTGAGGTGACCCCGCGACACCTCCAAATCGCCGCGAATCCGGTCCAGCAAACCCATCCAGCCCAACGCCAGCCCCTCATCCAAACGGTCATCAGCCGATGCGGCGAGGCCCCGACTCTCTTCGAGCATCCCGTAGGCGGCGTCGACATCGCTCGAACTCGTCAGGACGGCGGCGGCAGTAAGGGCCGTGGCACGCACCGCGGCCGACACCTCTCCGCCGGCTGCCAGCGCACGGGTCAACCTGGCGGTGCCCTCGGCGATGTTGTCGTGCATCTTCCAGAACCACAGCAGGGCAGCCCCCATGCGCAGGGCCGCCTCGACCTGCTCATTGACTACCAGCCAATCGAACGCGGCCCGAAGATTGTCGTGATCCGCATCGAGCCGATCGAGCCATTCCCGCTGCCGGGCACCCTGCAACTCGCGACCCGCCTCTTCCGCAAGCTCGAGGAAGTGGTTGGCATGACGTTCCGCCATCCCGTCGACCTTTTCCCCCTCGATATCCCCCGCAAAGGAGCGCAACGTCCCGAGCATCGAGTACCGGGTCCCGGAATTCTCCGCAGTGTGGGCTACAACCAGGGACTTCTCGACCAGTCGGGTCAACACATCGAATACCTGCGGGCCCGGCAGACGCTCATCGGCGCACACCCCCTCGGCATCGGCCAACAGGAAGCGTCCTGTGAAAACCGCCAGGCGGCCGAAGAGCACCCGTTCCTCGTCGTCGAGCAATTCGTAGCTCCACCGCACCGCCGTCGTCAACGTCGCATGCCTCATCGGCTGGAAGCGAGAGCGTCGACTCAACAGCGACAGATCGGCGGTAAGGCGCTCCTCTATCTCGGCAAGACTCAGTATCCCGACCCGGGCTGCGGCCAGCTCGATCGCAAGCGGCAACCCGTCCAGCCGTCGACAGATCCCAGCCACCGACGCCCCATTCTCTGTCGTCAGCCCGAATGTGGGGTCAACCAGCCGCGCTCGTTCGACAAACAGATCGAGGGCCTCGTGTTCCCCCGGGCTCACCGCAACGGAGCCGTGCTCCGGGAAGACGAGCGGAGGTACCGTCCAGGTTGTCTCCCCCTCGACCCCGAGACGCTCGCGGCTGGTCGCCAAGATCGTGAGCAGCGGGCAGGCCGCCAGGAGAGAATCGACTAGCTCCGCCACCTCGTCGACGAGATGCTCGCAGTTGTCGAGAATCAGCAGCAGCGACCGGTGGTGGAGGTGACGGCTCACAACATCCACGATTGGCAGATCGAGCTGCTCAGCCACACCGAGAGTCTCAGCGATCCGGTAAGGCACCTCGCTCCCACCGCCCACCGAAGCGAGATCAACAAACCAGACTCCGTCGGAATATGAGCCCAGGATCCGTTCCCCAACCTCGCGAGCCATCCTGGTCTTGCCCGCACCGCCGGGTCCCGTGAGCGTGATCAACGGCCGCTCGCGGAGCAACTCGGCGAGGCGTCCCAGCTCGCGTTCTCGACCGACAAAGGACGTCACCACTCGCTCGAGGTTCGTGGGTGGTGTCGTCTCCTCCACGGTGATCGAAAGGGCCGGGTCCTGCAGCAGGATGCGTTCCTCTAGTTCGTAGAGGTCGGGCCCCGGCTCGATGCCAAGTTCTTCGCCGAGAACCTTCGCGGCGCGCTGATAGGCCCGCAATGCGTCGCCTTGCCGACCTGCCCGGTAGAGCGCCAGCATCAGTTGTGCCCACCGCCGCTCCTGAAGTGGATCGTCCTGCACCAGCCGTTCTAGCTCGGGAATCATGTCGAGGTGACGGCCGAGCCCGAGCTCGGCATCGATCACTGTGCCCAGTGCCTGTTGTCGCATCTCCTCCAAACGACTCACCTCGACCAGGACACCTTCGAGGTGGCGAACATCGGCCAAAGGATCACCCCGCCACAGCTCCAGGGCGGGCGTCAGGGTCTCCACCGCGGTGCGGAGCGACCCGGCGAGCAACGCTTGACGACCTCGGCCAGCCAGCTGCTCGAATTGGTGGGAGTCGATCGTCGCAATATCGACATCGAGGCGATAGCCACCGCTCACCGTTGTGATTGCTGCGCTGGGACAATCGCCCAACACGCCGCGCAGTTTGGCGATGTACACCTGGAGTGCTGCCAAAGCCGTCGCCGGCGGTTCCCCTTGCCAGAGCCGGTCGATCAGCCGATCGCTCGACACCGTGATGTTGGCGTCGAGGAGTAACAGGGCCAGCAGATCGCGTTGCCGGGCACTCGTGGGGACGACGCTCTCGCCGTCGGCGACCACGTCGATGGCCCCGAGCACTCGGAATTCCAACTGTGGCGCCATAGACCTCCTCTGGGCCGACATCGTACTTCGCTGCGCTCGTTGCGCTCTGTCGCAACGGGCCCAAATCAGGCAGGCTTTCGCTCACATTTGGCGATGCTTTGGCGCTGATAAGCACATTGTCGGTACGGCGTCGTCTGCGCCGGATAGTCGAGCCAGGAAGTGGAGCGCAAATGATGAAGAACATGAAGACGCTGGTGTGGGCAGCAGCCATGGTGGTAGCCATCTCAGCCTGTGGATCCGATGCCGGCTCTGAAGATGCCATCGACGAACAGCTAGAGCAAATCATTGAGCAAGCGGGCGGCGGCGACGTCGATATCGACACCGAAGACGGCGCGATAACACTGACAGACGAGGACGGATCAGTCGAGATCACCACCGATGACGACGAAATGGCGATGACGGTCGAAGGTGACGAAGGCGGCTTCTCAGCGACCCTGGGCGGCGATCTTCCCGCCGATTTTCCGTTCCCGCTTCCCGACGAATACGAGGTCGGATCATCGATGCAAATCGACGACGATGCCGGCACCTTCTACAGCGCGGTCATCAATGTCGCCCCGGAAGAGTACGACACGGTGAAGGCGATGTACCAGTCGTGGCTCGAAGGCGAAGGCTTCACCTTCGAAGCCTTCGAGGTGGAGAACGCTGACGGCACCAACGGCGTATTCATCAACGGAGTACGCGACAACGTCGACGTCATGGTCAGCATCAGCGTCGAGGAAATCGCCAACGACGACGCGGGCAATCTCATCTACGAGACCACGATCTCTCTCACCTGGGGACCTCGTGGGTAACCACCGAGGTCGCAACCGGCTGCGGCTTGCAGCCGGTTGCACGGCTCTCGCTATCGTCGTCACCGCATGTAGCGCAGCTACGCAGCGAAAGGGCCGGCATATTCTCCAGATTGGTTCAGCGGTTGGTGAACTCGGCGGTAGGAAGGTAGCCCGGACCCTTTTGCTGGTGGCAATGATCGTCGTGGCCGCCTGCTCAAACTCTCAGCCTGGTGAATCGACTGTTCCCCAGGGATCAATCGGGGTCTCCCCAGAGGAAGCAACATCGACGACCCCGTCCGACACTTCGAGCGCAACCGCCGCCGCCGGAGGCGGCCAGATCTCCCAAGAGGAGAAGTCCCGAGTGGTCGGCGAAGTGGTCGACTTCATCAACACCGGGACCCCGCTCGACCCTGACAAAGCAGCGGCGGCGATCCTCGATTACCTGCAGACTCGTCCCGAGTTCGTCGCCGCCGGCATCGCTGAAGACGGGTCGGTATGGGGTCAGTTCCCAGACGGGTCGCGCTATACCCATGCGGACAACCGCCCGCACGGCGACACTGGAGCAACCGCCGCCGCTCCACGGGGCGTGCAAGGGATTCCGGCGACCTTCCAGACCGTGTCGTCGGGCGCTCACCTCCCCAAGGCAACCGAGGCAATGATCATCAACGGGCTCGACGAATCGTACGGGGACATTCCGACCGGCATCACCGCTGCGCTCGTCAAAGCCGGCTATCAGGTGGTCACCAGCGAGGCTGAGGTCGATCTGCTCAAGTTCGCTCCGCTGAAGGATGTCGGCGTTGTCGTGTTCCGATCCCACGGAGGTGGAGGGGATATCTGGACGGCAACCCCGGTGACCCCTGACAACGAGGTCGACTACGCCGATGATATGGACAACGGACTGTTGCGGCACATGTCGGCCCCTACGGCACTCAACCCCGACTACGACCCGGAGGACTCCGCGTGCCAAGAGGTCAACATCCCGCCACCACAGTGTCGCGAGCGTCTGTCGGAGCGTCACTACGCCATAACTCCCCTCTTCATCAAGGAGTACTGGAGGGGCGCGCTGTCCGACCACGCCGTCATCGTGCTTGACGTCTGCGGAAGTGACGGGGCCTTTCCCGCTGCAGTGAACACGCCGGCGTCGTTGGCAGTCGGCTGGGACGGGACGGTTAGCGAAATTGGGTCCAACCGGATCCTAACCTTGTTCTTTGATCGCATGGTGGGGTTGAACAAGGTTGCACCAGACGAGACACCCGACCTTCGCCCGTTCGACGGGAATCGAGTAGGCCAGTACCTGTTCAAAACCGAAGAAGGTATCGACCTCATCTGGAAGAACGCTTCCCTGGAAGTGGCCGATGACGGCCCGACCGTCTTGGTGCCGAGCATCAAGGTGATCTCGATCGACGAAGGCGCAGACGAGATGATCATCGAGGGGATGTTCGGCGATCAACCGGGAATCGTCTTCTTCGGCGACCACCACATCACGGAATTCGATTGGCAGCCCGGCATCATCCGCGTTCCGATCACCGACAACATGGCAGGGCTGGTGCGAGTGGAACAGCAAGGACGCCGCAGCAACGAGGTGCCCGTCACCGAATGGCGCGGTGAGATGAGGTACGTCGGAGACGCCGGACCGCTCGGGACAGACCTGAAGATCGACTCGACCTTCAACCTGCATCTGCGCGCCGACATCCACATCTTCCGCGACAACCCGTGGGAGACGCCGATATCTCGCGAGGTCACCATCAAGGCTGCAGGAGACTCGACTGCGACCTGGAAAGCCTCAGGAACAAGCTCCCAAACCGCCCCAACGATCACCGCATCCGGGTCGGGCGAGATGAGGGTGGAAACGCCCGAATCGAGCCACGACGAGGCGCTATTTCAGGTGACGGCGGTGCTCAAGATCACGACTTTTGATGCGCCGCCGCTAATCACTAACGCCCGATTGCACGCCCACCTGGCATCGGACCCCAAGGCGCGGCTGAAATTCGAGTTGCCCGGCAACGACGTCGACAGTGGATTCCCCATCCCCCAGACCGGCGCCATGGACCCGATACCGTTCCAGTTCGACAGGGATTTCGACATACCGGCCGGCTCCAAGCCGGGCACGGCTCCGGGAGGCTTTGGTGCCACCCTGACTTGGAAGGAACTCATCGCCAAGCACGAGCCGAGCCTCGGGAATCCACCGCAGGCGCTCAGATGGGTGTCGTGAGCGCACCGGCCGGCGAACGATCCTGGCCAAAGCCAGGAGGGCCCGGCAGGGCAGGGACCGATTGGACGCGGGAACACAGGAGGATGGGATGAGGGTGCCTGAGCGAGCAAAGAGACCTTCGACGCGGTGCTTGGCCTCCCGTTTTGCTGTCATCGTGGCACTGATCCTTTTGGTCTCCGCCTGTGATGGCACGCCAGCCGACAACGTCACTCCCCCGGCACTGGCAACGACCCCTGTGCAAACGCCGACGGCTCTGCCAGACGGATCGGTCGGGACCGCCACGCCCTCCGCGAGCCTCCCGGTCGACGCGGTACCGATCTCCGTTCTGGTGCCAACCCAACCAATCGTCGCTCCCGGTACGCCGGCCACGCTGAGCGGCCTTTCCGACCTCAACGGACAGCTCCAACTGACGGGACCAGACGGGGCCCAGCTAAACGCCGCGTTCACGGAAGGCGAGGGGTCTGTTTTCCTTCCCGACGGTGCAGCGGAGGGCCAGTGGCGGGCGGTGGTCACGGCCGAGACCGGGGCACTCGCCGTCGGAAGTGTAGAAGTGGCGAACGGACCGAGCCTGCTGCTGACCTCCGACCGCAGCCATGTCGGCCCCGCCGGTGACGTGACGGTCGTGCTGCACGCGGCCGGTCTGCCCGATGACACCAAGGTGCTGTTCGGCTGGGGCGACCTCGACTGGGGTGCCTATTTCGAGGACGGAGAAGGCGACGATGAGGAACCGCTCGGCGTGCTCGTCCCGGACCACGAGGGCCTCTTACAGGTGGGAGCGGAGCCGGTAGCCCTCAGCGACGCGATCGGCATACCACTGGTGACGAGCGGTCTGGAGGTAGCCGGGCTGCAGGCCATGGCATTCTCCGCCACCTCCGATGAGATCTTTCTCTCCAATCCGCTTCGCCTCCAGGGCTGCGCCGCGCCCGTCCCGGTCCAGGGCACGATCGGTGGACCGGGAGCCCTGCATCTCTTGTCTCTCGGCGACGGCTTGAGATCTGCCGCGGTAATCACCCCCGACGGGGCATTCAACGTCGATGTGCCGCATGGGCCGACCGCGTTCTTTGCGGTCCGGGAGGACGTTCGC
>Ga0316201_10004132_pt1 | contig 10885 bp, 4 predicted proteins | sample CS6wburrow_MG_FD_204516 | JGI IMG/M metagenome (GOLD analysis project Ga0316201, IMG submission 204516) | Coastal sediment microbial communities from Delaware Bay, Delaware, United States - CS-6 worm burrow | ecosystem: Environmental > Aquatic > Marine > Coastal > Sediment | place: USA: Delaware... | reverse complement strand
CGGGCATGCCCTTTCCGGCCGCCGGCGTGTATTGGCTGCCGGCAGCGTACATCTACATGCCCTGCGCCGCGTTGTTCCTGTTTTTTCTGGGAGCGGCCAGACCGCTGTTTAGGGCGGCGGGGACCCGCGTTTTGACGAGACAATTGATCTTGATGGCCTTGCTGGTGGTGCTGGTCTGCGGTTTGCATGAGGACGGCGTGCTTCTTTCCGGCTTGACGCTGGTCTTGGCCGTCGGGGTTGCGCGTTGGCGGCGGGGGCCTTTTCGGGAGAGTTTGATTCTGCTGGCGGTTTTCTTTGTCGCGGCTGGCGGCGTGGTCTTGGCTCCCGGCAACGCCAACAGGATGGTCCAAGAGGGCGGCGGTCTTCCTGTGGGTGCCGCCTTGCTCGAAGCCTGGCGCTGGGCGGTGGCTAACGTGATGACCTGGTCTTTCGCCATCCTCCCGGCGGGACTCGTGGCGGCCACGCCGCTTTTGGCGTATCCGGCTCGCCGCGTCAGGCTCAAGAGCCCTCTTTGGCCTTTGGTCGCGCTCGCCGTAATTTACCCGCTTCTTGCCCTGGCCGTCTTCCCGTCTTTATGGGGGAACGCCACCGTCCCCGGACGGGTAGCCAACTTGGCTTTTTTCATGCTCTTAGTCGCCGTGTCCGTGGCTTGGTTCACGTTCCTTGCTTTTATCGTGCATGACCGGAGGCTGCGACGCTTTTTCAGTGATGACAAGGCGCCCGTCAGGCTGTCGGCGCTTACGTTTATGTGTGTCCTGTCCTTGGTCGCCGTGCTGACCGTGACGTTTAATGCCGGTACGGCTTGGGGTGACTTGATGACTGGGCGGGCGGCGTCATATCGCGGTTCGTGGGAGGAACGGGATGCCGCGGCCAGGGAGGCATCGAACGATAGCCGTCTGGAGTTTGATCGACTTGACGGCGTGGCTACAACCGTGCTTTTTTCCGAGATATCCAATAACCCGACCTGGTGGCCCAATGCCGAGTATGCCGAATGGATGGGGGTGGGGGCCGTTCGGCTTCAGGACGGCATGCCGTGGCCCGAAAATCCGGAACCAGTTCCCGGAGTGGCTCCTTTGGCCAAGTAAGCAGTGTCTGTGTATGGATTTACGTGAGGTTGCTGACCATGAAATTCGCCGACACCCGTGGGAGACCGTGAGGGCGGGTTATTTTAGCATGATATTACGGCATCTGGAGGACGAGGGAATCACTGAAATTCTGGATGTCGGTGCTGGCGACGGCTGGCTTGGGGGTGAGCTGCGGCGGGAGGTTTTTCCCGGCGCCCGGCTCACTTGCTGGGACAGGGAATACGCCGGGGAGGCCGGACTCACGTTCGGGAACGAGGCGACGTTTGTTGCCGACCGGCCGAAAGGACGATTTGACTTGGTCATGCTCATGGACGTGCTTGAGCATGTTGACGATGACGCGGGTTTTCTGAGGGCGCTGTCAGAGGATAATTCCCGTGACGGGACTTGGTTCCTCGTCTGCGTGCCGGCGTGGGACGCTCTTTACTGCAGTCACGACGCGACCTTTACCCATCGCCGCCGCTATTCGCCCGGTGAACTGGGCGAGGTTCTCAGGACGGCCGGGCTGGAGGTCGTCCGTGACGGCGACATGTTCCAGACGCTGCTTGTGCCGCGGGCGCTTCGAGTGCTGGTTGAGTCCGTGGCCGGGACCAGGCGACAAAGTCGTGAGCCGAAGTCGCTGTCATGGTCGAACGGTGAGGTGCTGGCGCGGACGGCGGAGAAGTTCTTCATGGCCGAAGCGAAGAGTAACCTGGCTTTGCGAAGGCTGGGGGTGCGCGTTCCGGGATTGTCTACGTGGGCGCTGTGCCGGAGGGGGTGACGCCCCCCCTTGTTTGACGTTCTTGGGTGTTTAGGCTTTCGGCGGCTAATCCTTGAGACTTGGCGTTGGTCCCGGTTGCATCGGGCAGAACATCAGGCGCTCGCGTTACTTGCGACAAGCGTTTGGGTTGGGTCGGACGGCATTGATGGCGCTGGTTCGGCGGCAAAGACGCTCGTGCGGCAGTGGGTACGGTGTCACTTGCGGGGGATTCCTTGTTGTTGGCGGCGCTTGTCCACATGGAGGGCACACTCATATGTTATACTTTAGGTGAAAATTCAACAGAAAATAGCTGTGACCTGCTTGGCCCTCCTGCTGGGGGGGTCAATGAATATTTTGAGCCAATAAGTTTTGCGTAACGAGGGAATGTGTTGTGGGTAGTAGGCTACCTATGAAAATAGACGTCAACATAAAAGCCGGCGGCCGTAACGATATTCGCCTTCAGCCAGGAAGGTTGTTTGGCGGTTATTTCGTGCTGGCTTTCTTGTCGCTGGTCGGCTCCTCGGTTTTCTTGGCCGGGCTTTTAGCTGATTCTGGGCGGGCTTGGTTTACTGACGGGTCATTGGCCGCAGTAGGCACCGGTGAGGAAAACGCCGATAACATTGATCCCGTTCTTGCCGCTGACCCTGAATTCAATAACTGGTGGGGCGAGGCACAGGAGCGAGTGCGCGCCATGGAGTATCAGCCGACTTTACAGGAGCAGGACAGCGTCGGCAACGAACTGGACGACCCGGCTTTTCATTACGCCAACCGCAATCAGAACCTTAGGAGTTACATCGGCTCGACGGGTTGGAGTCTTGAGCGAAGAAACGGTGAGGACGAAGAGCCCTGGAGCTGGAAGTACGAACTGCGCACCCTTGGGCGTGACGGGGAGCTGCTTGACTTGCCTGACCCGGAGTCAGGAGCCGTCACCGCCCAAGAGGACGGAACGGTCAACATCGACAGGGGCGTGCTCACTGAGTGGTACCGCAATTCCACCGATGGCGTTGAGCAGGGCTTTACGGTGCGCGAAAGACCGGAGGGGAATGGAATGCTCAAGTTGGCCGCTGAAATAACCACTGACCTCGCGGTTAACTTTACGGGCCCGGATCGAATTGTTTTCGGTACCTCGGACAAGGACACTTTCGTCCTGGACCACCTCTACGCCATGGATGCGGACGGCAAAGAACTGCCGGCCAGTTTTATTTATGAGAATTCGACCCTTACCATCGCCGTGAACGACGCCGGAGCGAGTTACCCGGTCATCATCGATCCGCTCGCCAGTTCCCCGGACTGGACGGCTGATTCCGATCAGGCAAGCGCATTGTTCGGCTACTCCGTCGCCTCGGCCGGGGACGTGAACAACGACGGCTACGATGACGTGATCGTCGGGGCGCACAAATACGACAACGGCCAGTCCGATGAGGGCCGCGCCTACGTCTATCACGGCTCGGCTTCGGGGCTCTCGGCCTCTCCTGACTGGACCGTTGAGATAAATCAGGCTACGGCTTGGTTCGGAAACTCCGTCGCCTCGGCCGGGGACGTGAACAACGACGGCTACGATGACGTGATCGTCGGGGCACCGTATTACGATAACGGTGAGGGCAACGAGGGCGGCGCTTTCGTCTATCACGGCTCGGCTTCGGGCCTTTCGACATCCGCAGACTGGACCGCCGAGTCCAACAAGGCAGTCGCTTTTTTCGGAAACTCCGTCGCCTCGGCCGGGGACGTGAACAACGACGGCTACGGTGACGTCATCATTGGGGCGCGCGTCTACGACAATCAGGCCAACAACGAGGGTCGGGCCTATGTGTATCTCGGTTCGTCGTCGGGTCTTGCCGGTTCAGCGGTTTGGACAATGGACCCAACCGACCAAGCCAGCGCTGAGTTCGGCTTCTCCGTCGCCTCGGCCGGGGACGTGAACAACGACGGCTACGATGACGTGATCGTCGGGGCTTACAAATACGACAACGGCCAGGCTGATGAGGGTCGCGCCTACGTGTATTACGGCAGGTCTTCCGGCGTTAACACCTCTCCCGCCTGGGTTAAGGAAATCGATGAAGCGTATTCCGAGTTCGGCGGCTCCGTCGCCTCGGCCGGGGACGTGAACAACGACGGCTACTCGGACGTGATCGTCGGGGCGCCGAATTACAGTAGCGGCGGGTCAGGTGAGGGCGGCGCCTTCGTTTACCTGGGATCAGCTGTCGGGCTCTCGGCCTCTGCGGACTGGACCGGCGATATTGACCAGAATTACTCCGAGTTCGGCTACTCCGTCGCCTCGGCCGGGGACGTGAACAACGACGGCTACTCGGACGTGATCGTCGGGGCTTACAAATACGACAACGGCCAGGCCGATGAGGGCGGCGTCTTCGTTTACCTGGGCTCGGCTTCGGGCCCGTCGTCCTCCGCTGACTGGACCGTCGAGTCAGATCAGGGAGGCGCAATGTTCGGCTACTCCGTCGCCTCGGCCGGTGACGTGAACAACGACGGCTATTCGGACGTGCTGGTGGGAGCCCAGACGTACCTCCACGGACAAAGTCTAGACGGCCGCGTCTTTTTGTACCTTGGCCTCGGGGCTGTTGAGTACACCCTCGCATACGCTGCCGGTGACAACGGCTCGATTACCGGCACGACCCCGCAGACCGTGGAGGAGGGCGGTGACGGCACTGAGGTTACCGCCGTTGCCGATGAGGGGTACAGTTTCGTTTCTTGGAGCGACGGCGTTCTGACCGCTTCTCGAACGGACGTTAACGTCACGGATGACATTAACGTCACTGCCGCGTTTGCGCTTGACGTTCCGGTCGTTGATTCGGTTGACGCTCAAGCCGGCGAGGGCGGGGCGGCGCCGATCGCCAATAGTGACACGGTAATATCCGTGGACGCTTCGTACCCGGGAGGCGTTGCGCGCGTTGACGTGTACCTCGACGGCACCGACCAGTCAGATTTGATCGGCGGCTGCGACTACAGTCCGGCAACGACACCCGTAACCTGTTCGGTCAACGCGGGAATCCTGTCTCAGGGCTATCACTCGCGATACGTCAAGGTGACCGGAGCCGACGCCAGCGAGACCGTAAGTCAGGACGACCTGCGCATTGCCGGTGAAACCCTGAACGGTCGCGCCCTGCTTTCGACCTTGGGCAAGGGTTCCGAGAACGTGGACTTTACGCTTGCCTTCACGCTTGCCGCCACACAGCCGTCCGGCACCCTCACCGTCACTTTTGACGAGGGGTTTACGGTGACCGCGCCGGCGACCTCTGCCGGCTCCAGCTCCTGCCTTTCGAATTTCGGCCACACTTCTTCCACGCTGACCGCGACCAAGACCGATTGCGTGGGCGGCGTCATTCTTGCCGGGGCCCGGGTGACCAATCCCAGCACCGCCGGTTCGTACGGCATCAGCTGGAGCAACGACAACGGCTGGGCGGCGGTGATTATCGTTGAGAGCCAGGACATCGACATTAACGCCACGGTAGACCCGGTTATTTCGTTCCTGGCGGTGGCGCAACCGGCAGCTTCGACTTGCGCGCCGGGCAGTGACTTGGCGGGAGACGATTACACGCTTGATTTAGGTTCGCTCAACGTGTCGTCACTCACTGAATCAGAAAGCGCCAACGCCGATTCGGAGACGGTCGAGAGAATCTGCACCCAAGGCAGCACCAACGCCTCTTCGGGCATGTCCGTAACGGTCAAGAACCTCAACGGCTCAAACGGGCTCGTTTCGACCAGCGTACCGGCTGACTATCTGCCGAGCGACACCACTGGGGTCATCGCCCCGGGTGATCCGGCATACGGCATCTGCGTCGTTTCTGGTTCGTTGGGTTCTGATGCGGGTCTCACGCCGGCCTCAACCGACCCTGCGGCGATCGGCGACTTCGCTACCTATGACTGCGCCGCCGCCGGGAACGCGGTCGCGCTTGACGGCACCTCGCAGGGGCTTTGGAGCACTTCCTCGGTGACGCAAGACGCCACGGCAAGCGTGTGGGTTCGCATAGCGATCAGCGGTACTACGCCTGCTCACAATGACTATACTGACGCTTTGACTTTTGTCGCGACGGCGTCTTATTAGGGGTTGGCGGTTGGCTTGACGACTGGCGTTCGGTGTCGGGCGCGATGCGGTGAGAGGGGAGGACGAGATGGCCTGAGCGGGGTGAGGTTTCGTGCGGCAGCCGCGGCGGGTTTCGTGGCTGAAGTTAGTTGGACAGGCGGCACCGGACTCGAGTCAGGTTTTTATTTTTATTTTTTTTGCGGTGCGCCTCGGCGTATGCGTTCGGTTGGGGTTGGCTTATGGCGCGAACGTCGCGGTCGCGCGTACGTAATGTTCTTTTTTGTATTACGCAAACGACCTAAATAAAAATGCGTGCCGTCCGTGAAGTCCAGGGCGAACCGTTCCCGCAGGCAGGAACGATGGTTTGCCCGATGTCGAGCAGCGGTGTTTTCGGCCTTTTCTTCGGGGTGAGCCGTTTTGACCACCCACCCCCTTTACCGATAGGCGAAAGTCTGCTATTCTGTTGTGCATTATGACTAGCAGCAATACCGTCCTTCGTTTCAGCGAAGTGACCTATGAAATAAGCGAGACCAAACGCCTCCTCGATGAGGTGGATTTTTCGGTGAAGAACGGCGCAAAAGTGGCTCTAATGGGGCAAAACGGTGCGGGCAAGACCTCACTCTTCAAGATGATTCTCGGTGAGCTGAAGCCGAAGAGCGGCAAGATTTTCGTCACTCCGGAAGACGCCACGGTCGGCATCGCCAAGCAGGTGATTCCACAGGAGTGCCTGGATCTCACCGTTCGCGAATGGTTCGCCGGTTCGTTCCGGGACGTGCCCTACAATCTCGACAAGCTCATTGCGGACGCCTTCGACGCGGTGAACTTCACGACCGACTTGTCCAAGAAGCTCCGTGCGCATTCCGGCGGCCAACAGGCGCGGCTGCTTCTTGCCTACGCGCTGATCCGAGAACCGGACATCCTCCTCCTGGACGAGCCGACGAACAACCTCGACCAGGACGGCATCGACCACCTTACCGGGTTTCTGATGATGTACGAGAAGACCGTGGTCGTGATTTCGCATGACGCGGAGTTCCTGAACGCCTTTACCGACGGCGTGCTGTACCTCGACGTGCATACGCATAAGATCGAGCAGTACCAGGGAAACTACTACAACGTGATCGAGGAGATCGCGAGTCGCATCGAGCGGGAGCGGGCGCAGAACGCGCGAGCCGAGGCGCAGATTCGCAAGAAGAAGCAGCAGGCCGAGGTCTTCGCCCATAAGGGGGGTAAGTTGAGGTCGGTGGCCAAGCGCATGCGCGAGGCCGCCGCGGAAGCGGAAGACAGCGTCATCGAGGTTCGGCGCGAGGACAAGACGATTCGCGACTTCGAGATTCCCGCCCAGGAGTTCGGGTTCGAGTTCAACGGAAAGATCCTGGATCTAGCGCAGGTCGGCATAATGAGGGGCGGCGAAGTCGCGACCAAGGACGTGAACGTGACGCTGCGCAAGGGGTCACACGTACTCGTTTCCGGACCGAACGGCATCGGCAAGAGCACCCTGCTCGACAAGATTTACCGGGGAAAGGCCGAGGGAGCGGTAATTGGGCAGGGGGTGCGGGTCGGCTATTACAGCCAGGACTTCTCGACTTTGGATTTTGAGCAGAAGGCTTACGACTGCCTGTGGGACGCGATGGCGGGGGAGAAGGAAGAGCAGAAGCTGCGTTCCACCGCGGCGGGGTTCCTGCTGGACGGCAAGGCGCTGAATAACCAGATCAAGCATCTGTCTGAGGGCCAGAAGGGCCTGTTGTCGCTTACCCGGCTTGTCCTGATGCGTCCGGGCCTCTTGATACTCGATGAGCCGACTAATCACGTCAATTTCCGTCACCTGCCCGTGTTGGCCAAGGCACTGGACTCTTTCGGTGGAGCGATGCTCATCGTGAGCCATATCCCGGATTTTGTTGCGCAGGTTAGAATCGACACGAACATCGATCTGGGCTCGTAGTGGGGTAAGGCAGTGCGGATGCGCCCGGATGGGCGCATTTTTTTGCTGGTGACCTGGCGATTGCACGTCAATTTCCCCACTTGGGGCGGGCGAGCCGTCAAACTCGGGGGCGTTGGCGCCTTGGGGCACGGACTCGTTCGTGATAAGAGAGACTGGAGCGTGGTATAATTCCGGCGTTACGATTAATCTCGAAAAGTATGCCGAAGGAAAGCGACGGGGCTAATGGGCGAGACGGTATTCAGGATTGGAAGAAGGTCTTGGAGCATGCGCAGAACCCCATTTACGCATTGGATGCCGAGAGGCGCTTCATTTACGGTAACGGAGAGGCCGAGAAACTAATTAACGCCAAACGGGAGGACTTCATCGGTAAGCGGTTTGACGAAGTCGGTCTCTTGAACGAGGAGCAGATAGAACTGGCCACGGGCGATTTAGTCAGGAATCTTCAGGGAGAGGCGATTGAACCGAGGCGTTACGCTCTTTTCAGGGCAGACGGAGAGGTCAGAAACGTTGAAATAAATACGTATTCAACCGTCATTGAAGGCAAGAAGGTGATAATCGGCATGGGCAGGGACATCGGCGGACTGATGAAGGCGGAAAGCAGGGCCAAGGAAATCGAGCGAAGGTTCACTAACCTGTTCAAGGTGAACCCGGTCATAACTGCCCTGAGCTCCGTGGATGACGGTCGATTTATTGAGGTTAACGATGCTTTCGTTAAGGCTTTCGGAGATAGTCGTGAGAGCATTATCGGCAAGACGTCGAAGGAGTTGGGCATATTCTTGGACTATGAGGACAGGGCAAGAGTGATGGAGGAAATGGACAGGTTCGGAATGGCCAAGAACGTCAAGGTTAATGTCAGGTTCAAGGACGGAAGAGATCGAATGGGCATGTTTTCGGTCACTTCAGTTGAATTGAACGGCGATAAGTGCCTGTTGTCCGTTATGACCGATGCGACAGACCTGTTGACTGAGCGGAAGAGGACGAAGAAGTTGGATGAGATCAAGGATGCCTTTATTAACGTGGTTAACCATCACGTGAGCACGCCCCTTAGCTCGATTCGGTGGGGGCTCAAGTCCTTGATGAGCGGCGAGTTGGGGTCCTTGAACAAGGCCCAGAAGGACTACCTAAAGGTGATTTACAACGCGGAAGCCGACATCCTTGAGAGAATCAGGGAACTCCAGACGGTTCTGGACATTGAAGAGGGGCGGGTGACCTTGGCGAGGGACAACTTCTCCTTGAGCAGCTTGTGCTCCACGGTGGTGTCTGGGGTCAGTCGAAACGCTGATCCGAAGGGCGTGCACTTAGAGCATGAGCAGACAGAGGGCGATTTCAACGCCAACATCGACGCGGAAAAAATTCAGGACGTCATGACCATATTGACGGAGAACGCGGTTGATTACACCGCCAAAGGCGGGAAGGTGGTCGTGTCCCTCGAGGATTTGGGCGATAAGATCATGTTCTCCGTCACGGATACCGGCATAGGGATACCCGATGCCGACAAGGAGCGGGTGTTCAAGAGGTTTTTCCGAGCTACCAACGCGTACAGCGTGAAGCCGGACGCCACTGGTTTGGGCCTGGTTGTCGCCAAGTATTATGTCGACAAGCACGGCGGTGAGATTGGTTTTGAGAGCAAGGAGGCGGAGGGCAGTCGCTTCTGGTTTACCTTGAATAAGGGCTGACGAGACTTTCGGCGGCGGCGGGCCAAGGTCAGCGTAATAGACACGACCCCGACGGTGAACCGTTCGGGTTGTTTGTCGGCCGACGCCTTTGTCGCGGCGACCGATTACCCGAACACGGAGCCGTCTTTTGACAAATCCGGATGGGGCGACTATCTTGGTGCGACGTCCATGCGGCCGACCAAGAACAGCGGGCAGGCGAGACGTCACGAGCATTAATGCGCGGTATCCTGTAAGCTTGAGGGCCTGGAGTTCAGGTCGCTTAACCAGATTATCCATGAATCCCACAGAACTTCTCAAACGATACTTCGGCTACGACGCCTTTCGGCCCGGGCAACGGCAGATAATCGAACACGTGATCTCCGGCCGGGACGGGCTGGTGATCATGCCGACCGGCGGCGGCAAGTCGCTGTGCTTTCAGTTGCCGGCGCTGATGATGGACGGGTTGACTCTGGTGGTGTCGCCGCTTATCTCCCTCATGAAGGATCAGGTGGACGGACTTAACGCGGCGGGCATTCCGGCGGCGGTGATCAACAGTACCGTTAGCCCGGCGCAAATCGCCGCGACCCAGCGGGATATCCTGGACGGCAAGACCAGGCTGGTTTACGTTGCGCCGGAGAGGTTCGCCGTCTCGTCGTTCGACGATTTTCTGCATGAGGTCAGGTTGTCCCTTATCGCCGTCGACGAAGCCCACTGCATTTCCGAGTGGGGCCATGACTTTCGCCCCGATTACCGAAATCTGAGGTCGTTGCGCCAGCGTTTCTCCGACGTGCCGGTGCTGGCGCTCACGGCCACCGCCACGGAGCAGGTGCGCCGGGACATCGGCCAGCAGTTGGGTCTTTCCGGCGGACGGGTGTTCATCAGCAGTTTCGACAGGCCCAACCTGTCCTACTCGGTTTGGCCGAAGAAGAAGTCTTTCCCCAAGATGATGGGCCTTCTGAAGGCCTACGAGAACGAGAGCGCCATCGTCTACTGCTCGTCGCGCCGGAACACCGAGAAGCTGGCGGAGCAGTTTCGGGAGCGGGGGATTAAGGCGCGGGCGTACCACGCGGGACTCGACTCGGCGGAGCGTCATGAGGTGCAGGAGCAGTTCATCCATGACCGGATACAGGTGGTGACGGCGACGGTCGCCTTCGGCATGGGCATCGACAAGTCGAACGTGCGCCTCGTCATGCACTATGACCTGCCCCGCAACGTTGAGGGGTACTACCAGGAAACCGGTCGGGCCGGGCGTGACGGCTTACCCAGTCGCTGCGTGCTGTTTTACAGCTACGGCGACCGGCAGAAGCACGCTTTCCTTATCGGTCAGTTATCCGATCCCCAGGAGCGAATGAAGGCGCTCGGCAAGCTCGACGAGGTCGTTCGTTTCTGCGCGGAGGGTTCGTGCCGGCGGACGTTTCTCCTTGGTTATTT
>Ga0316201_10004131_pt1 | contig 10886 bp, 12 predicted proteins | sample CS6wburrow_MG_FD_204516 | JGI IMG/M metagenome (GOLD analysis project Ga0316201, IMG submission 204516) | Coastal sediment microbial communities from Delaware Bay, Delaware, United States - CS-6 worm burrow | ecosystem: Environmental > Aquatic > Marine > Coastal > Sediment | place: USA... | reverse complement strand
TCTTCCGGTGTTCCCATGCGGCGCATGGGGATCCCTGAAATGATCGATTCCCGCACACTGTCCTGCATCGCCAGGGTCATTGGCCATATGGTCAAAAAACTCATCCGTATTGAGATATCAACACCTTGACATATAGCGCACCATTCACGGTGCTTTTATGCATTGCCTGAAATCAGGTCTACAATTTACTGATTAATGCTAATTGGTCGTGGGGATGATTATGAATTGGGCGCACAGACTGGCCTATATCACCGGGACAGTCGACAAGGAAGGATTGTGTTTTTGCACCACACCGGGGTCAATTTTGGGTGCAATCTAACAACCCGTGCGCTCCGTCTGATTATCAGTTACGACAGATTTACGACTACGACAAATCTACGGCAACGATATAAAACTAACTGAAAATAATAGTAATTCGACTCCGGCCGTCGGCACCATGTTCATAAATGATTGAAAAATAATATTATACGAAGGCATGGAAGCCACGCTGGAAGCCACGTTTGATGGAAGCACAGGGTAGGGGAGGGTAGGCACGTCCTTGTGCCACCCCAGCCTCCTCCATCAATGGCCTATGTCACCCTCACCGCCCTTCGGCAACTTGTCCCAATGATTTCCTGATGTGCCCCCCCCGGCAGGAGGGGGGTGCCGCATGTTGAGCATCGGAGATATCCTGGCGTCCACAAAATCACTCAAATCGGCCTCCGTGCCTGTACCATTCCGCTAACTCCACGCCAACTTTGTGTACCCGTAGGGTGCAAATATTCGAACGAGCCGTATCATATTGTTATCGAACAATATTACGGATAATCTGTTCGTGCTATGTCGAATGCAAGACAACCTTTCCAGCTTCTTGTGATCGCTCTGGCCGGCTGGCTCAACCGCCAGCAACAGATGGTCATCGATTATCTCGTCGAGGAGAACCGCGTCCTCAAGGAGCAACTCGGAGGACGGCGACTTCTGTTCACCTACGAACAACGGATGCGACTGGCCGTGAAGGCCAAGCTGCTGGGGCGCCGGGGACTTGATGAAACTGGAGACGCTGGTGACATCCGATACGCTGCTCGCCTGGCACTGTAAGCTCATCGCGAAGAAGTGGACCTATGCCAGAAAGGGACCGGGTCGACCGCGCGTCGCGCAAGAGATCACCGATTTGGTACCCCGCATGGCGAGGGAGAATGCCTCCTGGGGTTACGACCAAATACAAGGTGCTCTCGCCAATCTCGGTCATATCGTCGCACCGAACACGGTCAAGAATATCTTGAAAAGGCACGGCATAGAACCGGCACCGGAGCGGAAGAAACGCACTTCGTGGAAAACTTTCTTAAAAGCGCACTGGGACGTGATGGCCGCCACGGATTTCTTTGCGGTTGAGGTCTGGACACCCCGCGGGCTCGTGACCTACTACGTATTGTTTGTCATCCATCTTTCAACGCGATCCGTACACATTGCCGGCGTGACAAGCGCCCCCAACGGTGCATTCATGAAGCAGGTGGCTCGCAACCTGACAGATGTAGACGACGGTTTTCTTTTAAACAGTCGGTACCTCATCATGGACCGCGATACAAAATACACGGAGGAGTTCAGCGACAATCTGGATCGAGAGGGTGTGAAGCCAGTTCGCTGTCCGGTTCGGGCGCCGAATTGCAATGCATTCGCAGAACGGTTTGTACGTTCTATAAAAGAGGAATGTTTGGATCGTATGATTCTATTCGGCGAGGCATCGCTTCGCCGGGCACTCAGAGCCTATGTCATACATTATCATGCTGAAAGAAATCATCAGGGTGTGGGGAATCGGTTATTAGAGCCACTTGCCGAGGTCGGCTCAACCAACGATCCGATTCATTGCCGCGAACGGCTTGGCGGTATGCTCAACTTCTACTATCGTGAAGCGGCTTGAAAGTGTTCGTTCCATTTCTTGCACCCTACGGGCTGGATTTCCACGAAAGAGCTGATCGGTGAAGGCGTCGACCTGGTAGAGCGGTATTGTCTGTTTCATGACACGGGCATCCTGACCAGTTTTTTGTGAGATAGAAGTCTATAATCAGGACTTGGGACAAGTACAGGCTAGCCGGAGCTTGTCGCGGTATTCTTGCCTCATCTTTGGCAAACGATTAACTTCATACTGCTAGTGAGATTTAGGGACTCCTATGGGAGAGCAGGTAACGATTCTTGTTGTTGACGATGATCCGGATATACGCGAGCTCCTGGAAGATTACTTGGGTGATCAGGGCTACAAGGTTGTCGCTCTGGCCACGGCCGATGCTTTTCGCCAGGCCCTTACCGAGCATGAGCCGGATGTCGTGCTGCTGGACGTGGGCCTGCCCGGGGAGGACGGACTCAGTTTAGCTCGCCATGTTCGTGAACATTTCGACGTCGGCATCATTATGGTTTCGGGGGCGGGAGAAACAATTGACCGCATCGTCGGCCTGGAAGTCGGGGCGGACGATTACCTGGCAAAACCGTTCGATCCGCGTGAACTGCTCGCCAGGGTGAAGAGTGTGCTGCGGCGCTATAAACATCAGCCCGATAAAGTACCGACTGAAGCAGGCCAGGACAGTGGTCCACCACGTCGGCTGCGTTTTGGCGTCGGGTTGCTGGACCTGGACAGCTGCCAGCTGCTTGATGCGGACGGGAAGGAGATTCCAATCACAGCCATGGAGTTCGAACTGCTGAAGGTATTTTCCGAGCGCCCCAATCGGCCGCTTTCACGCGACCAGTTGTTGAATCTCACCCAGAACCGTGGCTGGGACCCCTATGATCGCAGTATTGATATTCGTATCGCCCGTCTGCGCCGCAAAATCGAACCGGACCCAGAAAAGCCGAAATTCCTGAAGACTGTACGTGGTATGGGCTACATGTTTGTTCCCCAACCCTGAGTATTCACGTGGAGGTCTATTTCAGCCCGGTTTCAATTGTTTCTGTTATGTAACAGTGGAATATTTCCGGTCTGGCAGCAGTTAGACTTTATGACGGGTCTATCTCTGTAATACACTGATCATGAACGACGCACAGCCAGAAACAACAATGTTGCGGGAGACCCTTCGGCTTGCCGCCGCGGGTGTAGCCGCTGTCGGTGTTGAGAATATCTTCCGGGAACTGGTCAGACACCTGGCCATTGCGCTGAATGTCGATCATGCCTTCATCGGTGTATTGGAACCAGGACGAAAGGATAGCGTACGGGTCATTGCCGGTTACTTCTTCATGCAGTTCAACGATGACTTCCGCTACGATCTGAAAGACACGCCCTGTGAGAACGTCATAGGCCAGCAGTTCCGCTACTATCCAGAGCGAGTACAGGAGCTGTTTGCCGATCCTCACATCAAGGAACTAGAAACAGAGGGATACGCAGGTATCCCCCTGTTTGACTCTCATGGTGAAGTGCTTGGTCTCATGGCGGTCGCCCACCGCGAACCGTTGCACGATCAACAACTGACCGAGGATCTGTTAAAAATATTTTCGGTGCGTGCCTCTGTCGAACTCGAACGCCGCCATGCCGATCAGGCACGCAGTGAAAAGGAGCAGGAGCTGCGCAAGAGCGAGGATCGTCTGCGCGCTACAGTCGAGTCGGCCATCGATTGCATCATCGCCATGAACCGCGAGGGTCAAGTGATCGAGTTCAACCCGGCCGCGGAACAGTGTTTCGGTTACAAGAAGTTCGACATTCTCGGCAAGCCCATGGCAGAACTGATCATTCCGGCCCGCTTCCGTGAAGGCCACGAGCAGGGCATGGCCGGGTTTCGCAAGACAGGGGAAGGCGCATACCTGGGTAAACGTGTCGAAGTCACTGCAATGCGCGCCGATGGCGGCGAATTTCCGGCGGAACTGGCTATCGATGTGGCCCAGGGGGCGGAGGGCGAGATCTTCATTGGCTATATAAGAGACATTACAGAACGCCGCGAGGCGGAAGAACAGCGCCAGCAGCTGGAGACACAGCTGCGACAGGCACAGAAGATGGAGGCCATAGGCCAGTTAACGGGCGGGATTGCACACGACTTCAACAATATCCTGACTGCCATGATGGGTTACGTGGTGCTGGCCGGGGAGCATGTTGAGTTACTTGGGGACGAGAAACTTTCCCGCTATCTGGACAGGGCACAACGCTCCGGTCAACGCGCCCGCGATCTGATTCAGCAGATGCTTACTTTCAGCCGTGGCCAGCACGGTGAACCTCGGCCTGTCTCGCTGGCGCCGCTGATCCAGGAGTGGATTGGCCTGCTTGAAACCACGTTACCGTCCAGTGTAGAGATCAGAACTGACCTGGATCCGGAGGTGCCGGAAGTATTGATCGACCCGGTACAGCTCGAGCAGGTGCTGATGAATCTCTGTATTAATGCGCGGGATGCGATGCAGGGTCACGGTACACTGAGGGTTAGTCTTTGTCACGTAACGCACGAGGACCGTATGTGCGCATCGTGTCGCCAGCCGGTGGCAGGTGAGTTTATTGAAATTGCCGTCAGCGACACGGGTCCCGGTGTGCCTGTTGATGTGCAGGAGCGCATGTTCGAACCCTTCTATTCCACCAAAGCGGTGGGGCATGGCAGCGGCATGGGACTGTCGATGGTGCACGGTATTGTTCATGAACACAAAGGACACCTACTACTTGATTCAGTCTCGGGAGAAGGAACCATGCTGCGGATATCATTGTCTCCGCTTTCCGCCAGTCAGGCCATCGAGGAGACAGCAGCACCCAGCGATGTAAAGAGCGATTCGCATCAGATCGAAGGTAGAGTGTTGTTGGTTGATGATGAGCCTGCGGTCAGTGAATTCATGCAGGATCTGCTGGAGAGCTGGGGCCTGACAGTGAGTGTATTTAATAGCAGCGTCGATGCCTGTATGAAATTCAGCGATGATCCGGATCGCTTCGATCTGGTTATTCTTGACCAGACAATGCCAAAGATGACGGGTCTGGATGTTGCTCAGCATCTGCTTAAACTGCGGCCGGGTCTGCCAGTGATTCTCTATACAGGGTACAGTGATGAAATTTCCGAGGCGCAGATCAGGCAGCTTGGTATCCGGGCGCTGGTGAACAAGCCGGTTGATACGGCCAGGCTGTACGATCTGATTAGAAACCTGCTTGCTGATTCAACAGAATTGTAATCCTGCCCGCCAATACCTGACCGAAAATCCCTTCCAGGCCCGGTTGCCATCTAACCGGTTACAGAACAGAAACAAAACGCTTACATAAAGCGTTTGTATCAGACGTCATCCTGATACAAACGATCTCTAATCTCTTATCCAACGGCATCGCCTAATGCGATGTCGCCCAAAACACAACCCATTGGAAATGAGATTGGAGAAATTATCATGCAAACGTCAACTATCACTAACGAGACTGATACCCGGCGCTACGCAAAATGCATCGAAGTATCGAAACGCATTCGTTGGGAAATCGACAAGGATGTGATCCGTGGAAGGACTTTCGACTATACCCACAAGTTTCTTCCGGACGGGCTCTCTAAGATTGAGGAATTCGCCTTCCTGACAGACGAAGAGAAGCGCCTGTTGAGTCAGATTCAGGGGCGTACCTACGCCAACATCTTCGGGCTGGTCGAACGATTCATCAATGCCAAGGTACTGGAGGTGAGCCGTGATCACTGGTTCGGCGACCAGACGGCGCTGGAGGCACTCATTCGCTTCAGCGACGAGGAGCTCAAGCACCAGGAAATGTTTCGCCGCATTGACAATATGATCGCTGCTGATATGCCGGATGGTTATGTTTTCGCACCAGATCCGAACGAGGTGGCTGCTGCGGTCATGTCGAAATCAACCTGGGCTGTCCTGGGTCTGACCTGCCATATCGAACTGTTCACGCAGACACACTACAAGCAGAGTATCGAGCCGGATGCGGAGTTGTCCGCATTGTATAAGGATGTGTTTCTGTTCCACTGGCGTGAGGAATCCCAGCACGCCATCCTCGATGAGCTGGAGTGGCGTCGCGAGAATGAGCGTCTCAGTGATGATGAACGTGACCGCGCAGTGGCCGATCTCATCGACCTGGTAGTGGCTGTGGATGGCATCCTGCAGTCACAGAGCGAGGCCGATGCGAATTATTTCTGCCTGATTGCCGGACGCGTCTTTGACGCAGATGAACGCGACCGTGTCAGGGAGGGGTTGCTGCGTGCCTACCGTTGGCAATACATCCTGTCGGGTGTTCAGGAACCGCGTTTCTCGAGCATTCTCGGCAGTTTGATCAATGAACAGCAGGGTGACCGTATCGGGACTGCCCTCTGCACTTTGATCTGATATCGATTCAACAAAGGAGAAGACTCATGGCTACAAGTTGCCCTATGAATTTCAATGTCGGTTACTTGCGTGACCAGGTTCGTAACACCTACGATCAGGTGGCCCGCGAACCCAACAGGCATTATCACTTCCACCGCGGTCCGGACTATGCTCACAGCTTTCTGGGTTATGATCGGAACGAGCTGGCTGTGTTGCCCGCACTCAGTACCGAGCGTTTTGCAGGTGTCGGCAATCCCCTTGCGATTGGGCCGGTAGAACCAGGCGAGACAGTTCTCGATCACGCTTGTGGCGCAGGCATGGATCTGTTGCTCGCTGCCCATCGCGTAGGCCCCGAAGGGCATGCCATCGGCATCGACATGACGCCGGCGATGGTGGAGTGCACCCGGAACGCCGCAGAACAGTCAGGGCTTGACGGCAGGGTGGAAGTCCACCAGGGTTTCTACGAGGAACTGCCGGTAGCGGATGCCAGCGTGGATGTGCTGATCTCGAACGGCGTACTGAACCTTGCGCCCGACAAGCGGCAGGTGCTTGGTGAGATCTTCCGTGTACTCAAGCCCGGTGGGCGATTGTACCTGGCTGATGTCGTCGTGCAGCGCGAATTGACGGAGGAGGCACGCAGCAACCCGGATCTCTGGGCGGCTTGCGTCGCCGGTGCGCTGGTGGAGAGTGAACTGGTTACCCTGGCTGGCGAATGCGGGTTCACTGGTGGCCAGGTGCGGCAGCGCTTCAACTGCTTCTATGACACCACAGCAGAGGCCAAGGTCGCCAAGGATCTGTTCATTCAGTCCGTGAACTTTTATGCTCGCAAGGAGGCGGATGCATGAAACGCTGGAAAGAAATGGACTGGTGGTACTGGCTGGTCACCGATGGCCTGCTGATCGGTAGTCTGGCGGGCTGGCGCTGGGGCGCCTACCCGGTTATTGCACTGACGGTCATTCAGATAGTGCACTACCTGGTTCGGGAAAGGCGCATCGCCGCCTTCCCGGTTCAGGTGCGGCTGGGCTACTTGCTGTTACTGGTACTGGGGATGTATCCACCGCTGGGCTTCATCCACTGGATACAGCTCGCCGGAACCACAGCCGTCGTCACGTTCGGTTACTGTCCCCTGGCCCGCATCATGGTGCTGATGCCCTGGAACTGTAGCAGGCCGCTAACCGCTGCGCTGGTATGGAGCACCATCATCTCACCGCCGGTTACTGGTAGTATCCTGGAGGTGCATGCCGAGAAGTAAGCGAAGACCAAGGGTGCGCCGCATCCTGCTATGATTAAGGTCTGGCGGCGAGGGGCTAAGCCACTGTACCCGGTAATGTGCATGAGGGCCCGGACAGTTTAGTCGGCCGGTCATACGGGGCGCCAGGTCGATCCAACGAGGCAATGGGACAGAACGCCGATGAATGTCGAGTGGGTTGAAATTCTTGCTGCGAATGGCGTGCTGGCTCTGGGGTCAGTGCTCCAGGCTGCGACCGGTCTGGGTGCGGGGCTGGTGGTGGTGCCGCTGTTGGCGCTGATCAGCCTGGAATTTGTGCCGGGCCCGGTGATCCTGGCAGCCCTTGCACTCGCCTGGTTGATGGCCTGGCAGGGACGGACGGTGATCTCCTATACGGGTATGCCTCTGCTGCTTGGTGGTCTTCTCTTCGGGATGATACTCGGTACGTCGGTCTTGTCGCAGGTGTCATTGGATCGGTTAGGCGTGCTGTTTGGTGTCTTGATCCTGTTAGCTATCTCGGTCAGTGTCTTTGGATTGCGTGTGAGACTAACCCCCGCGACCATTTCGGTGGCCGGGGCTCTGTCCGGTTTCATGGGCGCGACTTCCGCGATCGGTGCGCCGGTGCTGGCCTTGTTGTATCAGCATCAAACGGGCCCGGTGTTACGCGCCACGCTCGGTTTACTCTACTTCGTCTCTTCGATAATCATGCTGTCGCTTCTGCATCTGGCCGGCCGCTTCGGTAACAATGAGTTGATACTTGGATTGGTCTTGATGCCTGGCGTGCTCGTTGGTTATCTGCTAGCCGGGTATCTATCGCCGCGCATTGATCGTGGTTACAGTCGGATCGCTGTGCTGCTGATATCTTCAATCAGTGCAGGGCTACTTATTGTTCGCAGTATTTAAGCTATCAAGAGATCCACGCGTGTTGCATGGGATATTGCCCGGAAGCCGGTTCTTTTATGGCAGGCATTCTCCGGCCGGAAGCGGCGTTCGGTGACACGAACCGGCATCCGGGCACGTTACTGTATCAGCACCGACTGCTGTTAAGTTCACCCAACCGCTCGGTATTCATGGCATGCCCGTGCGATTGCCTTGACATGCCGGTGATCTGTGCCGCAACAGCCACCGAGAACCGTGAGGTTGGGTAGCAGGTTCCGCAGCAGGCGGTATTGCTGCCCGAGTTCCTCTGGATTCCCATCATCCAGTGTCTCCGAATCGTCCAGTTCTGCGTGGGACATGCACGATGCATTGGCCCGTATACCCCGGATGCGCTCCAGCCAGGTTGCATCGCCTTTCAGCACCCGATCGAAGTGTGTGGGGTGTGCGCAGTTGATCATGTAGTAGGCAGGCCCCGTGTCGGTCGCCTCATCCACCACTTCAATGGCGTTTCGCAGGGATTGCCCGTTGGGCAGGCGTCCGTCGGTTTCAACGGTAAACGAAATGACTGACGGTACGTCGGCAGCCTGGCAGGCCTGTACGATGCCGATGGCTTCCTCTGTTTCGGGGAGGGTGAGTGCGGTAATCATGTCAACGCCGGCATCCACCAGCGAGTTGATCTGCCAGGCATGGTAAGTCGCTGCCTCATCTGAGGTGATCTTCTGGTAGGCGGCATAACCGTCCCCGCGCGGCCCGAGGTTGCCGCTGATGAGCATGGGCGTCTCGTTCGTCTGGTTACGCTCGCGCAGCTCCTGCAGCAATTCGATCGCTTGGTGATTGGCACGGTCAAGGTCAGTCGCGGAGTAGCCAAGTTGCTCGCCCCAGTCAGGGCTCGCGCGCCACGTGGCGCTCTCCAGGATGAAACCGAGACTGTATTCGAGCGCGAGACCGATGTATTCCTGGTAGTACTTGCGCAAACGGGTCGTGCCTGTCTCGTCTTTCAGCAGGTCGAAAGCAGCGAAGCAGGGTAGTTCCATGCCGTCATGGAAGACCAGGGTGGTTTCAAGCCCTCCATCGGTGAGGAATAGCCTGTCGGCCATGTGTGGTAGTAGATGTTGAGGTGTGATCATGAGAGACCTCCTGGATAACACTTGTCTATGATTACAGGGTCAGGCTACTCCTGGACTGGATTGAGTGCTAAAGTCATATGGGGCGATAAACGGTCGATTCTGCCATGTCTAATTCCAGTTACCCATTGAAAGTCGCCATACTGGCACTCCCCGAAGCCTCTGTTTCCACGGTCTACGGCATGTATGACCTGTTTGCCTCCACGGGCAGGGATTGGGAGATGATTGTCAATGGAGAACCCGGATCGACAGTCATAGAGCCTTACACCGTTTCCACCAACGGCCGGCGGTTTCAGGCCGGCAACGGAGTGTGGATCGAACCCGATCATGCCCTTGAGAACAGCCCGGCACCGGATGTGATCTGTATTCCCGAACTACAGGTCGGTCCTGCCACGGATACCAGGGGTTGCTATGAGCGAGAGACACGCTGGATCAAGCGGCACTATGCCGCGGGCGCCACGCTGGCGACGGCGTGCTCGGGGGCCCTGCTGCTGGCCGAGACAGGGTTGCTGGACGGTCAGGATGCAACCACGCACTGGGGGTATATCGATGCACTGACATCGCGCTACCCCGGGATCCACATGCACCCCAATCGTGCGCTGCTTGTCAGCGGCGAAGGCCAGCGCATCATCATGGGTGGTGGCGGTACATCCTGGTTGGATGTGGCGCTGTTTCTGATTGCGCGCTTTGTCGGGGTCGAGGCGGCGATGCGGGTTGCCCGGGTCAACCTCATCGACTGGCACGACATCGGCCAGCAACCGTTTGCCGCCCTGACGCTAGCCCGACAGGTGGACGATGCCGTCATCGCGGACTGCCAGGCCTGGGTCGCTGAACACTACGATCGGGAATCACCTGTAGCCGCCATGGTCAAGCGTAGCGGTCTGGCAGACAGAACCTTCAAGCGACGATTTGCCGTGGCCACGGGCCTGTCACCCATGGAGTATGTGCATACCCTGCGGCTGGAAGAGGCCAAGCAGATGCTCGAAGCAGGGGATCTGCCAATCGAGGCTGTTGCCAATGAAGTCGGCTATGAGGATGCCAGCTTCTTCGGGCGGCTGTTCCGGCGCAAGGTGGGTCTGACACCTGCGCAGTATCGCAAACGTTTCGGCGGTTTGCGGAAGATACTGCAGACAACCGGGAATTGATATTCGCTGCACTAGTTTCGAATCTCAAGTGCGCTGGTAATGAAACGCATCAACGGCATCGCAGTTGTGAATGCTTTCTCCACTTCGTTGATAAAGGCAGGTTTCAACGCGCTCTCCGGCTTGACATGCCTGAAGGCCATAATGCTTTTTCGCTTGAGGTCCTCGATATGCGGGTTGTCTGGATCAAATCCCCTGGGCGGGCGCTTCAGGCTTTCCCCTTGCAGTTTCCCGAAGTAGTTTGAAAACGCCTTCTATAAAGCTGGTAACCGGTGCCACGACAAAACTCTC
>Ga0316201_10004130_pt1 | contig 10886 bp, 8 predicted proteins | sample CS6wburrow_MG_FD_204516 | JGI IMG/M metagenome (GOLD analysis project Ga0316201, IMG submission 204516) | Coastal sediment microbial communities from Delaware Bay, Delaware, United States - CS-6 worm burrow | ecosystem: Environmental > Aquatic > Marine > Coastal > Sediment | place: USA: Delaware... | reverse complement strand
CCAGGTTTGAGGACTTTGCGTGCCATGTCCAGCGCCAGTTCCACGAGATACATGGAGCGCGGCTGGTCCACGGCCTTGGTTCCGCTAATATTGGGGGCCATATCGCTCAATACAAGGTCGGCACCCGCGTCCCCCACGGATTCCAGCAATTGCCCGAATACCTCATCGTCCAGGAAGTCACCCTGCACGAACTCGACATCCGGCAGCGCATCCATGGCAAGCAGGTCTACCGCCACAATGCGCGCCTTGCCGTTGAGCTTCCCGGTGATGTACTGGCTCCAGCTTCCAGGAGCCGAACCCAGGTCCACACAGACCATACCGGGCTTCAGCAGGCGTTCTTTCTGGTCGATCTGCTCGAGTTTGAAAACCGCACGTGAACGCCAGCCCTCCTTGCGGGCTCGCTTGACGTAGGGATCCTTCTCCTGGCGTTCCCGCCAGCTGCTGCTGGATCGTCTAGGTTTGCTCATAAATGCCAGTCATCCTGCTACACTTCGCGCCCATGAATCTCAGCGAACACCAGAAAAAGTACCTGCGCGGCCTCGGCCATCAGCTCAAACCACTCATTATTGTCGGCGATGCCGGCCTGAGTGAGTCGGTGCTTGCCGAATACGAATCCACGCTCGACCACCATGAACTCATCAAGGTCCGCGTGCGGGTCGGTGATCGGGACGCGCGCGACGCTATTATAGAGAAGCTCTGCAACGACAGTGCCGCGGTCCTGATCCAGCGCATCGGTAATGTCGCGCTGTTGTTTCGACAGAATCTGAAGAAAAAGCCCGAGAAACGTATTCGGGTCCCGTCCCGGTAGGTCCTACTCGTACCTTACTTCCAGCACTTCAAAGGTCTTCAGCCCGTCCGGCGCCTGGAACTCGATCTCGTCGCCTTCGTTCTTGCCGATCAGCGCGCGTGCTATTGGCGACGTAAACGAAATCATGCCCTGCTTGATATCCGCTTCATCTTCGCCAACGATCTTGTAAGTAATTTCCTTGTCCAGCACGTCGTCAAGAATCACGACGGTTGAACCGAAGATGATCTTGCCGCGCGCGTCAATTGCAGTGACGTCAATGACCTGCACGTGCGACAGCTTGCCTTCGATGTCCTTGATACGTGCTTCGATGAAGCCTTGCTGATCTTTTGCAGCGTGGTACTCGGCATTTTCCTTGAGATCGCCATGCGCGCGCGCCTCGGCAATCGCCTTGATCACCGCCGGGCGGTCTCCACTCTTAAGCTTTTTTAGCTCTGCTTGCAGCAGCTCGTGGCCGCGCGCAGTCATTGGCACCTTACTCACGCCACTACCTCGTTGTGCAAATCCTGCAGGCGATTGACGTCGCCGTCGTCGAGGTGCTCGATGGCCCTGCACGTCGCCACGGCTGCACCGAGCGTCGTGTAATAGGTCACGGCCTTGCGAACCGCCTCGGCACGAATCGAATGCGACTCGTTGATTGCCTGCTTCCCTTCGGTGGTATTGACGATCAGGTCAATCTCACCGTTCTTGATCATATCCACTATGTGCGGACGACCTTCGCGAACCTTGTTCGCTCGACGGCATGATACACCAGCCTTCGCCAGCGTCTTGGCAGTACCGTGAGTCGCCACCAGGTCAAAACCCATGTCGGTCAGGAGTTTCGCCAGCTCAACAACACCCTCTTTATCACGCTCGCGGACACTCAACAATGCCGAGCCACTTCGCGGCAGGATCACACCCGATGCCAGCTGGGCTTTGGCATAGGCCTCGCCAAATGAACGCCCCACGCCCATCACCTCACCCGTAGACTTCATCTCCGGACCGAGGATCGGATCGGCACCCGGGAACTTGATGAATGGGAAAACCGCTTCCTTGACCGAGAAGTACTCCGGGATTCGCTGGTTCACGTAACCCTGCGACGCAAGGGACTCCCCTACCATGACCTTCGCCGCAATCTTTGCCAGCGGCACGCCGATGGCCTTCGATACAAACGGCGCGGTGCGCGACGCCCGGGGATTAACCTCAAGCAAATAGACAACGTTGCTCTGGATTGCGAACTGGGTATTCATCAGGCCTACGACCTTCAGGCCCTTAGCGAGTTTGATCACCTGCTCTTCCAGAATTTTCTGGATCTCAGGCGTCAGGCTGAATGGCGGCAACGAGCACCCCGAGTCGCCGGAGTGCACGCCAGCCTGCTCGATGTGCTCCATAACGCCGCCGATAAATACTCGTTCGCCGTCGCAGATGCAGTCGACGTCGACTTCGGTCGCCAGATCGAGGAATCGATCAAGCAGGACAGGACTGTCGTTCGATACATGAATGGCGGCATCCATATAGGCAGCCAGATCTTCATCGCTATGGACAATTTCCATCGCGCGCCCGCCAAGGACATAGGACGGTCGTACCACGAGCGGATAGCCCACATCCGAACCCAGCGCGAGTGCCTGGTCCTTGTTGCTCGCCGTTCTGTTCGGCGGCTGCTTGAGACCAAGGCCCTGCACGAGACTCTGGAAACGCTCGCGATCCTCAGCAAGATCAATAGAGTCAGGCGATGTACCAATAATCGGCGCGCCCGCCGCTTCGAGGTCGCGCGCCAGTTTCAGGGGCGTCTGCCCGCCGTACTGCACGATGACCCCTTTCGGCTTTTCCTTCTCGATAATCTCCATGACGTCTTCGAACGTCAGTGATTCGAAATACAGGCGATCCGAGGTGTCATAGTCGGTGGACACAGTCTCGGGGTTGCAGTTGACCATGATGGTCTCGTATCCCGATTCCTTGAGTGCCAGCGCGGCATGCACGCAACAATAGTCGAACTCGATACCCTGTCCGATGCGATTGGGTCCGCCGCCGAGAATCATGATCTTCGCGTTGTCGGTCGGTTCGGCCTCGCACTCTTCTTCATAGGTCGAGTACATGTAGGCCGTTGTCGTCGCGAATTCCGCGGCGCAGGTATCAACACGCTTGAAGACCGGTCGGACACCCATTTCAAGGCGCCGACGTCGAACGGCCGCTTCGGCGCATCCGATGAGCTCCGAAATCCGCGCATCCGAAAAGCCCTTGCGCTTGATTGCGCGCATCAGGCCTTCATTGAGTCCGGGCAAACCCGACTCACGAATGTCGTTTTCGATATTGACGAGATCGGCGATCTGCACCAGGAACCAGGGGTCGATACCCGTGACGTTGGCGACGTCCTCATAGGAATAACCGTGACGCAGCGCGTCAGCCACATACAGGATGCGCTCTGGCCCCGGGATACGCAGTTCCTGCCGCAGCTGGTCGCGATCCAGATCGGTAGCAATCGGCCCACAGATTTCGTTGAGACCCGTGATACCGGTCTCCAGGCCACGTAGCGCCTTCTGCAGAGATTCCTGGAAGTTACGCCCGATGGCCATCACCTCACCGACGGACTTCATCTGCGTTGTCAGTCGGTCATTTGCACCGGGGAATTTTTCAAAGGTAAAGCGCGGGATCTTGGTGACGACGTAGTCAATGGCTGGCTCGAATGATGCCGGTGTAAGTCCGCCCGTGATGTCGTTCTTGAGCTCATCCAGCGTGTAGCCGACCGCAAGCTTGGCGGCGACCTTGGCAATTGGGAAGCCCGTGGCCTTGGACGCCAGCGCGGACGAGCGCGAAACGCGCGGGTTCATTTCGATAATCAGCACGCGCCCGGTGTTCGGGCAAATAGCGAACTGCACATTCGATCCGCCGGTCTCCACCCCGATCTTGCGTAACACATCGATGGATGCATTGCGTAGCCGCTGGTATTCCTTGTCCGTGAGCGTTTGCGCCGGCGCGACAGTAATGGAGTCACCGGTGTGCACGCCCATCGGATCGAAATTCTCAATCGCACAGACAATGATGCAGTTATCGTTGCGGTCGCGGACGACCTCCATCTCGAATTCTTTCCAGCCGATGACGGACTCTTCGATAAGCACTTCAGTTGTCGGCGACATCTCGAGACCGTGCGTGATGATGCGCTCGAACTCTTCCCTGTTGTAGGCGATTCCCCCGCCTGTGCCGCCCAGCGTGAACGATGGACGGATGATCGTCGGGAAACCGATGCCCTTTTGTTTCTCGAGCGCTTCTTCAAGCGAATGCGCGATGTCGGCACGCGGGCTCTCAAGACCGATCTCGCTCATGGCCTTCCGGAACAGGTCACGATCTTCCGCCATGTCGATCGCTTCGCGGGACGCGGCGATCATTTCGACATCGTATTTCTCGAGGATACCGTGCCGCACGAGGTCAAGCGCGCAGTTGAGGCCGGTTTGGCCGCCCATCGTCGGCAGCAACGCGTCCGGACGTTCCTTCTCGATAATGCGTTCGATCGCTTTCCAGTGGATGGGCTCGATATAGACAGCATCCGCGGTCTCAGGATCCGTCATGATCGTCGCAGGATTCGAGTTCACCAGAACAACCCGGAACCCCTCTTCGCGCAGTGCCTTGCAGGCTTGTGCGCCGGAGTAATCGAACTCGCAGGCCTGGCCGATAATAATCGGGCCGGCGCCGATGATCAGGATACTGTCTATGTCTGTGCGTTTTGGCATGTGCTGTCTGTTTGTCTCAATCTCAGGTTGAAAGCATGGCTTTCAGGCCGATCTTCTTTTGCGCATCCATGTACTGGATAAAGCGATCGAACAACGGCAACAAATCGTGAGGTCCGGGACTGGCTTCCGGGTGTCCCTGGAAGCTGAATGCCGGTCGGTCCGTAAACGCAATGCCTTGCAAGGTTCCGTCGAACAGTGAGCGATGCGTGGTCTCAACATTGTCGGGCAGCGTCGACTCATCCACGGCAAAACCATGATTCTGGCTCGTGATCATGACCTGGCCCGTTGCAAGATCCTGAACCGGGTGATTCGCCCCGTGGTGGCCGAATTTCATTTTCTCGGTCCTGGCGCCGGCGGCCAAAGCAAGAAGCTGGTGGCCGAGGCAAATTCCGAACACCGGAATACCCTTATCAAGGAATTCCCGGATCGCCGTGATGGCGTAATCGCAGGGTTCCGGATCTCCGGGTCCGTTAGAGAGGAATACGCCGTCCGGAGACAGGGCCAATACCTCCTCCGCGCTGGTTTTTGCGGGAACGACAGTCAGTCGGCAATCGAGATCGGAGAGCAGCCTCAGGATATTGCGCTTGACGCCGAAATCGTAAGCCACAACATGGTAGGGCGCGATACGGCGACTCATGATGCGCTGTGGCTTGCCAAACGTGGAGCCATGGCACCACTGGTATGGTTCATCGGTGGTTACGAACTTGGCCAGGTCCATACCGGCAATGCCCGGGAACTTGCGGGCATGGCTGATTGCGGTTTCGATCGCCTGGTCACCGGTCATGATGCAACCGGACTGCGCTCCCTTTTGACGGATGATTCGTGTCAGCTTGCGAGTATCGATGTCCGCAATTGCGACGGTATTGCCTTGCTTTAGAAAATCGCTGAGCGAACGCTCCGAACGCCAGCTACTGGTCAACATCGTACTGTCACGGATCACCAGGCCCGACGCGTGGATCTTCGATGACTCCATGTCGTCACTGTTGGTGCCGGTATTGCCGATGTGAGGATAGGTCAGGGTGACAATCTGACGACAGTAGGAAGGATCCGTCAGGATCTCCTGGTAACCGGTCATGGCTGTATTGAAAACGACCTCGCCGATCGTCTGCCCATCGGCGCCGATCGAGGTGCCGTGGAAGACGGTGCCGTCCTGTAGTGCAAGTATCGCTGGAGTGCTCAAGCGCGACCCTCATAGTGAATCTAATTGCGACCACTTGCGGGCCAGCGCGGTTGCGTCTGTTTTAGATGCAACAAAGCGGAAGAACATCGCCTTCCGCTCCTGATTTCGCTGACCGCCCAGCGATCCGGCGTAGTTTACTGAAGGTCCGTTGCGCGCGCCATACTTCCAGAGGCGTTTTTGTCCCTGAAGTTGAATTAAATTCAGTTATCGAACAGAACATCGCCCATCAGGAAGCGCCCGGCGGGCTTGCCGACGACCCAACGGGCCGCGCGGATAGCGCCGTCAGCGAAAACCTGTCGCGTGGTGACGCTATGGCCAAAAGTCAGGGTCTCGGTCGGCGAACGCATGACGACATCGTGGTCCCCTGGCACTTCACCCCGACGTTCGCTCCGGAATTTGACCGACCCTGTGCCCTGCTCGCCACGCGCTTCGGCCACAGCCTCGCCCAACTTGAGCGCCGTACCGGAGGGTGCGTCTTTCTTGTGAACGTGGTGAACCTCCGCAATTTCGACCGCGAAGTCCGTTCCCAGCGACCTGGCGGCCTCACGAACCGAATGCTCGAGCACGGCAACCCCGAGGCTCATATTGCGGTCATAAACGACGGGAACAGAAGCGGCCACATGGTCGAGTGCAGTCATTTGCGCGTCGCTGAGGCCACTCACTCCGCACACCAGCGGCTTGCCGAGCCGTTTCACCGCAGCCAATACCTGTTCGGTGCCATCGGGAAGACTGAAATCAATGACCACGTCGGCAGCCTCCACCAGCGACGCGAGATCGTCTCCGCGCCCCCACAGACCTACGAGTTCCATATCATCCTGTTTATCAAGGCTTGCCGCGATGGCCTGCCCCATGCGTCCCGCGCCTGCGATGGCGACGCGAATCACTGGCTGATGCGCTCGAAGAAGCGCTTGACGGAATCGAGCCAGCCACCGGCCCGCGGGCTATGCTTCTCGCCGCCCTCGCGAACCGACTGGTCGAATTTCTCAAGCAGCTTTTTCTGCTCGCTGGTCAGGTTAACCGGGGTCTCGACCGCCACCGTGGCGAACAGATCGCCCTTCCGCGGATCGCGCACCGTGGTAACACCCTTGCCGCGCAGCCGGAACACTTTTCCAGACTGGGTACCAGACGGCACTTTCAACGACACATTGCCTTCCAGCGTGGGCAACTCCACTTCGCCACCCAGTGTCGCGGTAGCGATACTCACCGGGACTTCGCAGGCGAGATTTGCGCCCTCACGCTCAAAAATCTTGTGTGGCTTGACGCGAATTTCGACATAAAGATCACCGGCCGGTCCGCCGTTGCGCCCTGCCTCACCCTCGCCGGACAGTCGAATCCTGTCGCCATCGTCCACACCCGCCGGAACCTTCACAGACAGCGTGCGTGTCTTGCGGACACGACCGCGCCCATGACAGTCGTCACACGGATCAGAAATCATCGTGCCGGCACCTTTGCAGGCCGGACAGGGTTGTTGAATAGAGAAGAACCCCTGTTGCATTCGAACCTGGCCGACGCCGCCACAGGTCGTGCACTTGACCGGCTCACTGCCCTTGCGGGCACCGCTGCCATTGCAGGTGTCGCACGGCACCTGGGTGGGAACATCGATGGTTACGCCCTCACCCGCAACAGCATTTTCTAGGTCGAGCTTCAGCTCATACCCGAGGTCCGCACCACGGAAGACCTGCGGACCACCGCCGCCACGACGGCCTCCACCAAAGATATCACCGAAGACATCACCAAAGATGTCGCCAAACCCTTCAGCTCCGAAACCGCCGGCACCACCCGGGCCACCACGAACCCCGTCGTGACCAAACTGGTCATAGGCCGCGCGCTTCTCCGAATCCTTCAGGACCTCGTAGGCTTCCTTGGCTTCCTTGAACCTCTCCTCAGATGCCTTGGAATCATCCTTGTTCCGATCCGGATGGTGCTTCATGGCAAGACGCCGATACGCCTTCTTGATCTCGTCAGCTGGAGCTGATTTCGAGACACCCAGGATTTCGTAGTAATCGCGTTTTGCCATGTCTTCCTGTACGTCGGGCGCCCCGAAGAGCGCCCGCGCATTTCCTTTGGATTAAGCCCAGCTTACTAGGACTTGGACTTATCGTCTTTTTCGACTTCTTCAAACTCGGCATCGACAACATCGTCGTCAGCGGCGGGACCGCCCGGTTCACCCTCAGCGCCCTCAGCACCCTGCGCCGCCTGCTCTGCGTAGAGCTTCTGCGCCAGACTGCCGGACGCTTCGCCCAGTGCCGCCGTCTTCGTCTCGATGTGCTCCTTGTCGTCGCCTTCGAGTGCGGTCTTAAGGTCCGCAATAGCATTCTCGATTGCGAGGCGCTCTTCGGACGTGGCCTTCTCGCCCATCTCCTTCAGCGTCTTTTCAGCCGCGTGAATCAAGCTGTCGGCCTGGTTACGTACGTCGACCAGCTCACGGAACTTGCGATCTTCCTCCGCATGACTCTCGGCATCGGTGACCATCTGGTCGATCTCGTCGTCAGACAGGCCGCTCGAGGCCTTGATCACAATATTCTGGCTCTTGCCTGTCGCCTTGTCTTTTGCTGACACATTGAGAATGCCGTTTGCATCAATATCGAACGTGACCTCGATTTGCGGCAGACCACGCGGCGAAGGTGGAATGTCGGTCAGGTCGAAGCGACCCAGCGACTTGTTATCCAAAGAGCGTTCGCGCTCACCCTGCAACACGTGAATCGTCACAGCCGTCTGGTTGTCGTCAGCCGTTGAGAACACCTGCTCAGCGTTAGCCGGAATTGTCGTGTTCTTGTCAATCAACTTGGTCATAACACCGCCAAGCGTCTCGATGCCGAGCGACAGCGGCGTAACGTCGAGCAGGAGGACATCCTTAACGTCACCGGCGAGTACACCGCCCTGGATGGCAGCACCCAACGCCACGGCCTCATCAGGATTCACATCACGGCGCGGCTCCTTGCCAAAGAAGTTCTGCACTTCCTCGAAGACCTTCGGCATACGTGTCTGGCCACCCACGAGGATGACATCGTCGATCTCATTAACCTTGAGACCGGCATCCTTGAGCGCTACCTGGCACGGCCCGATCGTACGCGTGATCAGCTCCTCAACCAGCGACTCGAGCTTGGCGCGTGTCAGTTTGATATTGAGATGCTTGGGACCTGAGGCATCGGCGGTAACGTACGGCAGGTTGACTTCGGTCTGCTGCTGCGAGCTGAGCTCGATCTTCGCCTTCTCAGCCGCCTCTTTAACGCGCTGCATGGCCAGTGGATCCGACGTGATGTCCACACCGCTCTCGCGCTGGAATTCAGACGTCAGGTATTCGATAACGCGCATATCGAAGTCTTCACCGCCCAGGAACGTATCGCCGTTCGTGGCCAGTACTTCGAACTGGTGCTCACCATCGACTACGGCAATCTCGATGATCGACACATCGAAGGTACCGCCACCGAGGTCGAAGACCGCGATTTTGGCGTCGCCGCGCTTCTTGTCCATGCCATACGCAAGGGCTGCAGCGGTTGGCTCATTGATGATGCGTTTAACATCGAGCCCCGCAATCCTGCCGGCGTCCTTGGTGGCCTGACGCTGCGAATCATTGAAGTAGGCAGGTACCGTAACCACGGCTTCCTTGACCTCTTCACCGAGGTAATCCTCGGCCGTCTTCTTCATTTTCATAAGGACGCGCGCGGAGATCTCGGGCGGCGCCATCTTCTTGCCCTGAGCTTCAACCCAGGCGTCACCGTTGTCCGCCTTCGCAATCGTGTAGGGCACCATCTTGATGTCCCGCTGCACCACGTCGTCTTCGAAACGGCGACCGATCAGGCGCTTGATCGCATATAACGTATTCGACGGATTCGTCACGGCCTGACGCTTGGCTGACTGGCCAACGAGCACCTGGTCGTCTTTCGTGAACGCAACGATCGACGGCGTCGTACGGTCGCCTTCGCTGTTCTCAATGACCTTGGGCGTATCGCCTTCCATCACTGCTACGCAGGAGTTGGTGGTACCAAGGTCGATACCGATAACTTTACCCATGATTTTCTGCTCCAAAATCTGTTGGAATTTCGTAAAACTGGCTGTTTAGGTGGGGCCGTGTTCAGCCCTTTCAAGCGTTTTGGTCCTTGTTTTTGCTGAACCAAATCATTCAGATGCCTATTCGGCGGCGACGATCACCATCGCCGGCCTTAGGAGGCGGCCGTTGAGCGTGTATCCCTTCTGCACGACGGCGACAACCGAGCCGGGCTCGACATCGTCCGAAGGCTGCATGCTGATCGCTTCATGGAACTCCGGGTCAAAGGGCTCGCCTGCCGGGTCTACCTCAACGATGCCAAAGCGCTCCAGCGTGCTGCCCAGCAACTTGAGCGTTGCATTGCTGCCCTCCAGCAGGCTTTCGACACTGGCGCCTTCGACCGCCAGCCCCATCTCAAGCGTATCCTTGACGCCGAGCAGTTCCTTGCCAAAGCGTTCCAGCGCAAACTTGTGGGCGTTCTCGACATCCCGGCCGGCACGCTTGCGAACATTCTCGACCTCGGCCAAAGCTCGAAGGTATCGTTCCCAGTTCTCGTCCGCCTTGGCCTGTACTTCAGCGAGCGCTGCTACGGGATCGACGTCCGCCTCGGCGCCTTCGGGCTCAGGCTCCGAGACTTCGGTTTGCGCGTCTTCGAGCGCCTCTTCGACGACCTCTTCCGGACGTTCAGTGTTCATTTAGTACTCCAAATCAATGAGTTAGCCGAATTCTGGGCGGCTTACGTCTGTCGACGTCAAAATCAGATGTGCGCAGTTTGGGGACCAACGCGGAAATATCAAGCCATGCGCGGGATTTTTTTGGCTACCTTTGGTGCCCGTGGCCGAGCGCCGTCTCGAGTAGTCGCGCCGTGATATCCACGATCGGGACAACCCGGTCATATGCCATGCGCGTCGGCCCGATGACGCCCAGGACACCGATCGTGTCGTCGTCAACCCGGTACGGCGCGGTGACAACACTGCAATCGTCGAGGATGCCGTAGCCTGATTCCTCACCGATGAAAATACGAACGCCGTCCGCATTGATACTGCGGTCCAGCAGATCAAGTATCAGGCGCTTGCGCGAAAACGCATCGAACAGACGTCGCAGGGTATCCACATCGGACAGCTCTGCGAAGCTCATGAGGTTGGTCTCACCCGCCAGCACATACTCGCTGTCCGGGTTTTCCGCTTTATCCATCGCTGCATGCGCGAC
>Ga0316201_10004128_pt1 | contig 10890 bp, 8 predicted proteins | sample CS6wburrow_MG_FD_204516 | JGI IMG/M metagenome (GOLD analysis project Ga0316201, IMG submission 204516) | Coastal sediment microbial communities from Delaware Bay, Delaware, United States - CS-6 worm burrow | ecosystem: Environmental > Aquatic > Marine > Coastal > Sediment | place: USA: Delaware... | reverse complement strand
AAAGCGCCCTGCCAGAATCGAAAAAAAGCGGTCATTTAGACAGTTCGATGACCATCCACGATGCACCAAAAAATGCGGCCGCCTTTCGGCGACCGCTTTGGGTGTAAACGTTTTGAAGGGGCTGATTACTCAGCTGGTGCTTCTTCGGCTTCTGCTGCGGGTGCTTCCTCTTCGGAGCCTTCCTTGGCTTCTTCGAGGGCGGCGCGACGGGAGAGGCGAACCTTGCCCTTTTCGATGCCGAGGCACTTGACGACCATTTCGTCGCCAAGCTTGCAGATGTCTTCGGTCTTGTTGACGCGGAAGTCAGCAAGCTCGGAGATGTGCACGAGGCCTTCCTTGCCAGGCAAGCATTCGACGAAAGCACCGAAGTCCTTCACGCCGCGAACGATACCACGGTAAGTTTTGCCGACTTCGATTTCTGCAGTGCAGGCATCGACTTCTTGGATCGCACGATCCATGGCTTCCTTGTTGTTCGCGAACACGAGTACCTTGCCTTCGTCGTCGATGTCGACTTGAGCACCGGAGACTTCAGTGATGCGGCGGATGTTTTTACCACCTGGGCCGATGAGGGCACCGATCTTGGATGGGTCAATCTTGATCGTGTGGATGCGTGGTGCATGCTCACGGAGATCTTGGCGGGACTCAGGAAGGTGCTCGGACATGATGGCGAGAATCTTCATGCGTGCATCGCGGTTCTGCTTGATTGCTTCGAGTGCGATGTCGAAGGGAAGACCTGTGATCTTCAAGTCGAGTTGGAAACCTGTGATGCCGTCGGGTGTGCCGGCGACTTTGAAGTCCATGTCGCCGAAGTGGTCTTCCGCTCCGAGAATGTCGGTTAGGATGACGTGCTTGGTGATCTTGCCGTTCTCGTCCTTCTCAGTAACAAGACCAGTGGAGATACCGGCGCAAGGTGCAGTGATCGGCACACCTGCATCCATCAAGGAGAGGCAACCGCCACAGATCGATGCCATCGAAGTGGAGCCGTTGGAGCTCATGACTTCGGAAACAACGCGGATCGCGTAAGGGAACTCGTCTTCAGGTGGAAGGATCGGCAGGAGAGAGCGCTCAGCGAGGGCACCATGACCGATTTCGCGACGTCCGGTAAATCCGAAACGACCTGCTTCACCAACCGAGAACGGAGGGAAGTTGTAGTGAAGGATGAAAGACTTGCTCTTGGCACCACCAGTGAGGCCGTCGATATCTTGCGTGTCGCGGCTGGTGCCGAGTGTGCTGATAACGAGGGCTTGTGTTTCACCGCGGTTGAAAACGGCAGAACCGTGAACACGTGGGAGTACGCCGGTCTCGCAAGAGATCGTGCGAAGGTCGGCAGAACCACGACCGTCAACACGCTTGCCGGTGTCGAGGATGTTTTGGCGGTAGAGCTTTTCTTGGATTTCGTCGAAAGCGCGGGCGACATCGTTGCCGTCTACATTTTCAGCGCCGAGCTTCTCTTTGAGTGCAACGGTGGTTTCTTTCGCGATGGCTTCGATCGCGAGCTTACGTTCGGAGTAGCTATCAAAACCAAGCGCACCCTTGACCTTCTCAGCGGCGAATTCTTCGCAGAAGTCGACGATTTCCTGTGGTGTGACCACCAGTGCGAAGTTCTTCTTCTCTTTGCCCGCGAGCTTAGCCAGTTCAAGCTGTGCGGCGATGAGAGGCTGGATTGCCTTTTGGCCGTATTCGAGGGCTTCGTAGAAACGCTCGTCCGAGATGAACTCGGCGGAACCTTCGATCATCAACATTTCGGTTTCGGAACCGACGTAGATGAGATCGAGGTCGGAATCGAGCATTTCGTCGTGAGTCGGATTGGTGACGAACTCACCATCAATTTGACCGACACGCACACAGCCGATTGGGCCGTTCCAAGGGATATCGGAGATCAAAGTCGCTGCCGAAGCCGCGTTGACCATGAGGATATCCGGCTCGTTGACAGTGTCTGTCGCGAGGAGGAGACCGATGACCTGAACTTCGTTCATGAAGCCCTTAGGGAAGAGCGGACGAAGGGGACGGTCGCAAAGGCGGGATGTAAGGATTTCCTTTTCGGAAGGCTTGCCTTCACGCTTGAAGTAGCCACCGGGGAACTTACCTCCAGCGGAAAATTTTTCGCGGTAATCGACAGTGAGCGGGAAGAAGTCTTGCCCAGGGCGGAGTCCGGAAGCGGCAGTGGCCGAAACGAAAAGTTCGGTTTCGCCCATGCGGATGGTGACAGCGCCACTTGCGAGGCCTGCGAGGGTGCCGGTTGAGATCTCGATACCAAGACCTTCTACGGTTACGTTGTGTTTTTGTTTCATACTATTTTTTGTGTGTTGCTTTATGCATTCAACGACAGTTCGGGGATAGGACCCTACTTTTGTCGTGCGCGTCTCAAATCGGTTGAGGCGCTCGGGAAAGCGTGGAGAACGTCGAACTTTGAACGTTCAACGTGGAATATTAAATTTGGATTAAAGTGAGGTCTCTTCGCCTACATCTCTTAATCTTACTCCTAATCGTAATCCTAATCATTCGTTTAAAACGGGGGGATGAGGATTACGATTAAGATTATGATTAAGGCAGTCGGTCGAGCGGGGTGATTTTGAGGTACTGGCTGAAAAAGAAAATGCCGGACTCTAGCGAGTAGAGTCCGGCATTGAAAAATTTGATTAGCGGCGAAGCTGCAGCTTCTCGAGGATCGCGGTGTAGCGATTGAAGTCTGTGCGCTTGAGGTAATCGAGGAGCTTACGACGGCGGGCGGTCATTGCGATGAGGCCGCGGCGTGAGTGGAAGTCCTTGCGGTTATCACGCAAGTGCTCGGTGAGGTGCTTGACGCGGGCGGTGAGGAGTGCGATCTGCACTTCACTGGAACCTGTGTCTGTTTCGCTGGCACCGAACTCTTTGATGATCGCTGCTTTATCTACTGTTGTGTCCCCTACGGGTGCTGATTTTGCCATGGTATTTGATGATGTGATCACGACTTATGGATTTCGAGTTTTCGAAATCGCTAAGACCGCCACTGAGCCGTCTTAGCCGTTGGACCCGCCGGATGGCGGGAAGCCGAGGAACGGGCTCTTCGCAGAGCGCGCTCTAACGCTGAAGGGCAGGAAAATGCGGTTTCGTGGGCGCGGGGCAAGGAAAAAGTGAGCCCCCTTATTGCCCCTTAAGTTGCCACTGAGCGAACTGAAATTCGGGGATGTCGGGGTTTCCGATTTGGAGAGCTAAGTTCAACAGTTCGTTGGCAGTGTCGGGACGGTTGTTCTGGCGCTCGTGCTGGGCCATCCAGTAGGCGGCGGCGCAGATTTGCTGTTGGGCGATTTCGGGCGTTGCGGCACGTCCGGCTGTATCGAGGACTCCCTTGCGATCCAGTTGGCCTGCGCAGTAGTCGTGAAAGCTTTTTAGAGCTGAGCTGGTATCGGCTTGGTTGGCATGCTGCGTGAGTTTTTTTAGGCCATTGTCCGAATTGAGTGCGTATTCGAGATAGTAGGCGGTCTCGTTCGGTTTCTCTGGGCTGAGCTTTAAAGAGCGATCGAGTGCCGATTGTGCGCTCTTCGGGCTGCCGATCGTGTAGGCGAGGAGGGCATCGAGAAGCTGGATTGCTGCATTTTCGGGCAGCAATTGGGCGGCAAGGCCAATTCTTTGCTCGGCTTCGATGAGTTGACCTTGCTGAAAGTGAACGAGGCCGAGGGCGTAGAGATAGGCGGGATTTTTCGGGTCGAGTAAGCAGGCGGCTTCGTAATCGGTTCCCGCACCTTCGAGGTCACCGATGGTACGTAGGAGGGAGCCTCGGATCGCGCGGATTTCAGCTTGGTCGGGATCGATGGCGAGCGATTCGTTGAATGCACTGATCGCGAGTGTGGTCGTGCCCTCGGCATGATGGGCGCGGCCAAGCAGTGCCCAAACTTCGGCCGAAGGGGCGATTTTGTTTAAACTCAGTGCTTCGAGAATCGGAATCGCACGCGCGGCCTGTTTCGCACGAATGAGGGTGCGGCTGGCGAGGACTGCTTCCTCCGTTGTCTCGGGAAGGAAGTCGGCATCGAGAGCGGTTAAGATTTCGGCCTGAGCTTCCTCTTTGCGTTCGAGTCGATCGAGACAAAGCCCGCGGTAGAAATGAAGTGAGGCTTGGAGGGGACCTTGATTGCGGAGCTCGATGGCTTCTTCGAATTTGCTACGGGCCGAACCGACGCGGCCTTTGGCGAGGCTGGCGCGGCCTTCGAAATAAAGCGCGATGTCTTGTAGGTTTGGTTGTGTTGCGATGATCGGAATCAAGCCTTCAAGCGAGGCCCATCGCCCCGCACTGGCATAGAGCGATGCGAGGGTGATGGCGGCTTCGAGGTTTTCGGGTTGTTGGCCGGTGAGGATTTGGAGATCACTTATGGCGGCATCAAACTCGCCGAGTTGGGCGAGCGTGCGGGCCCGCATCATGCGTAAGTTCGTGCTTTCAAGCAGCGCTTCTTGGCCAGTCTTTCCTTGGTAAACGGCGATCGCTTGATCGATTGCTGTAATCGCTTCCTGCTGCTTCCCTGCGCGCAGTGCGGAACGTGCTTTTTCCAAATAGGCCTCGCTGCTTAGCTTTAAGCTGGTTGTGGCAGATTCCGGATCGGACAGGTATATCCGGTTAAAGCTTTCGGCTGCCGCGTCCCAATTACCTTCGGCCATACGGATGAGCCCCATTAATTGATTCGCGGCTCGATGGTCGTCGCTCGCGGGCGTGGACTGGGCGATGACCGATTCTATAAGTTCGAGGGCTTCTTTGCGGCGATCGAGATTTCCCAGAATTAAGGCTTTGAGGAGCGGATGTTCAAGGTTCTCGGGTTCGAGTGCGATGGCACGCTCGGCGGTTGCAAGTGCGGCTGTGGCCTTGCCTTGGTCGAGCTGAATTCGAGCTTTCAGAGTGAGAGCCGGGACAGAGTCGGGGTCGATTTTAAGGATCTGTTCGGTGCCGCTGGCGGCGCCTCGAAGATCACCAATCAGATAATTGCCCTGAGCGATCCCGTAGTAGAGCTCGATGCGCTCGGCCTTTTCTGCGCTCAGAGGACTGAGCCAAAAGAGGAAGAGTAGGAGCGTGAGGGCGCGTGGATTCCAGGCGGGCATGAGTGAGGAATGCAGAAGAAGTCTAGGTGGATCAAGTCACATAGTGTTCGCGGAAGGTCTCGGAAAAAGAATCAATCGGGCTGGAAATTTCCGATTCCGTGTCTAGGTTGTGCGTTTTATGGCCAAAAAGAAACCCAGTTCCCGTTCGGTTGCCGATGTCTTATTTGATGCGGTTGGTGCCGTCGTGCCTAGTTGCGGTTCGGCTTTGCGCATGGTTGAGCTGGGGCAAGAGCGGCCACTGACTTTACGTGAGCGGTTCGTGCTGACATACAATTCGCCTCTCTGTCCCCACTGCCGCTGCAATCGGGAAAAGTTCAACAAAGAGCGCGCGAAGCTACGCGCGATCGAAGCGGGGCGCTAGTTGCCCATCAAAATGATGCCGTTATTGATTGCGTAGCGTGTGAGGCTGGCAACGTCGTGCAAGTCGAGCTTGCGCATCAAATTGGTACGGTGGTTTTCCGCAGTCTTTACACTGATCTCGAGCTTGGCTGCGATTTCTCGCGTGCTGTTACTTTCGGCGATGAGCTTTAAAATTTCGCGTTCGCGCTTGGTCAGGATGTTGACGCCTGACTCGCTGCTCTTCGGATCGGTCATCGCATGGCGGAGAAGGAGAGCGACTTCGGGGCCGAAGTAACTGCCCCCACTGGAGACAATTTCAATGCCCTTCTTCAGTTCGGAGAGAGGAGCGGACTTCTCTACGAAACCGTGGGCGCCCGCTTGCAGGAGTTCGCGTACAAGGCCGGGTGTTTGATAGCCGGAAAAAATGAGGACGCGGGTATCCGGGAGTTCCTTAGTGAAGCGGCGGAGGACTTCCGTGCCGTTCAAATTTGGCAGCATGACGTCGAGGATGACGAAATCGGGTTTTAATTCGAGGCACTTTGCGCAGCCTTCCAGCCCATCACCACTTTCAATGATTACATTGAACTCATCTTGGCTTAAGACCGCTTGGCTGACCATTTCGCGAATAGCGGTTTGGTCTTCGATGATGGCGACGGTTTTCATAAGTTTAAAAAATGGCGGAGAGAGAGGGATTCGAACCCCCGGAACCTTTCGGCTCAATAGTTTTCAAGACTACCGCATTCGGCCACTCTGCCATCTCTCCTGAGTAATGTCGAACCCATTCCTAGGGGAGTCTGAAGGGGGAGTGCAAGTCGTTAAGCTAATCTAATAAAATAAATTCCGGTCGAGACTGCGGTATTGGATGGCTTCGAGGAGGTGAGGAGTCTCAATTCGGTCGGCTCCGGCGAGGTCGGCAATGGTTCGAGAGACTTTTAAGATGCGGTCGTAGGCGCGGGCTGAGAGGGCGAGTTGTTCCATTGCCTGTTGGAGGAGATCGCCCTGTTCCTGGTTGATTACGCAATGTTTACGAATTTGGGAATGCGACATGCGGGCGTTACAACGGGCGCTGGGGTCGGATCCTTCTGAAAAGCGTGTTTTTTGAACTTTTCGCGCGTTTTCGCAGCGTGTGCGTATGGAATCGGAGCTTTCGCCTTGCTGTGTGTTACGTAACTCTTCGATCCGCAAGGAAGGTGCTTCGATGTGGAGGTCGATCCGGTCGAGGAGCGGGCCGCTGATTTTTGAGCGATAGCGCTGAATTTGCGGCACACTGCAGCGGCACTCTCGCGAGCCGTCTCCCGTGTAACCACAGGGGCAGGGATTCATCGCGCAGACAAGCATGACGGAGCAGGGCAGAGTGATTTTACCGGCACTTCGTGAGATCGTAACATTGCCGTCTTCGAGTGGCTGTCGGAGAACTTCGAGTGCCGATCGTTTGAACTCGGGCAATTCGTCGAGAAAGAGCACGCCGTTATGGGCCAACGAAATTTCACCGGGGCCAGGGATGCTGCCTCCTCCGAGCAATCCGACATCGCTAATCGTGTGATGAGGCGAGCGAAACGGACGTTCAAAGTGTCGGTTTTCTTTTGAAAGCGTTGTTCCGGCGGCGGATTGGATGCTCAGAATCTCGAGGAACTCGTCGATCTCCGGCTGAGGCATGATGGTCGGAATACGCTTCGCGATCATCGATTTTCCTGAGCCGGGACTTCCGATCATCAGGAGATTATGACCCCCACTAACTGCGATTTCGACGGCACGGCGGACCGCGTGCTGTCCTTTGACTTCAGAAAAATCGACTCGCTGGCTCGCGGGTGCGGTTTGAAAAAAGCTACTTTGGCGTGTGGGGATGGGCTCGATGGTGCATTCGCCATTCAAAAAACGTACGGTTTCGTCGAGGTTTTGAACTGGATAGACTTTCACTTGGCTGACCAGTGCGGCTTCGTCGGCGGATTCCGCGGGTACGATGAGGCCGCGTTTACCGGTCTTGCGTGCCAGAAGCGCCATGGCGAGGGCGCCGCGAATCGGGCGCGTTTGCCCGGATAGGCTGAGCTCGCCGGCAATCAGAAAATCGCCGAGAGGTTCTTGGGCGCACTGCTTCATTGAGGCGAGGATGCCGATTGCGATCGGCAGGTCGTAGGCAGGCCCTTCTTTGCGCAGGTCGCCGGGTGCGAGATTGATGGTGGTGCGGGTCGCGGGCATGCGATAGCCGCTGTTACTAATTGCCGAAAAGACACGATCCTGTGATTCCTTGACCGCTGTATCAGGCAGCCCGACTAAAATAAATTTGAGTTCTCCCGCCTCTCCTGTATTGACCTCTACTTGAACGGGATGCGCATCGACGCCGACGAGCGCTGCGGATTGTGTAATTGCTAGCATTATTTCGTTAGGTTTTTTTGAAAACGTGAACGCTTTTTCACGTATGTCACTATCTAACTTTAATTACCCAACGGTATTGAACTTATATTTTTAATTTGAAGGTAGGACTCACAGGTGGCATCGGGTGTGGCAAATCGACGGTCGTACGTTTTTTCGCGGAGGCGGGTTGGCGAACGATTGAATCGGATGCGCTTGTGCGCGACTTGATCGCGAATGATGTTTCCGTTCATCGCGCATTGCGTGAGCGATGGGGCGACGAGGTTTTTCTAGCGGAGGGCGGAGGCGATCGAAAGGCGATCGCGGCCAAGGTATTTGCGGATGAAGCCGAGCTGCACTGGCTCGAAAGCTTGTTGCATCCGCTTGTACGAGACGCATGGGCCAAGGCTTTTAAGGCGGAGCCTGATGCAAACTGGTTGGTCGAGATTCCGCTCCTCTTTGAAAAAAGGCTTGAAACCGAGTTTGATTTGATTGTCTGTGTTATCAGTCCTCCCGATGTTGTTGAAGCCCGAATGGTTTCCAGAGGTTACACTGGAGCTGAAGTTGCACAGCGCCGCTTGCGGCAGATGCCTCTAGAGGAAAAAGCCAAACGTGCTGACCACGTACTCACCAATGCGGGCAGCTTAGAATTTTTAAAACGACAAACGAATCGATTGATCGAAGAGACCTTGAGGTAGTTCCCGTTTATAGCGGTCCTGAACTCTGCCGCCCCCTCTCACTTTTGAACCCGTAGCGATAGCGGGTCACCCTAACTTATTAAATCTAGTTATGAGCGAAGAAGAAAACACCAGCCTCCCTCGCGAGGAAACTCCGGCAGTCGATGCCACTCCTCCGGTGCGCAAGCGCGCGACCAAGAAAGCTACTAAGAAAGCAACCAAGAAGGTGGCGAAGAAGCGGACCACTAAGGTGGAGGCCCCGACTGACGTTGAGCGTGCGCCCCAGACGGAAATGTTTTCCGAGGAGAGTTCGGCGCCCCGCGAAGAGCGCCCCCAGCGTGAAGCGAAGCCGCGCCATGAGGCGTCGAGTGAAACTGCCGAGCAGTCCGAGCCTAAAACACAAGAGGAGGGGCGCGAGCGAAAGGAGGGCGGTCGTCAGCAACATCACCGCAATCGGAATCAAGACCATAACCCGAGTCATGGTGACCGCTCCAACCGGAATAATAAATTTACTAAAAATAAGCGTAACAAAAAGGGTAAAGGTCGCTGGCAAAATAGTCCTAAAAAGAAGCGCCCTCAGGAAGAAGACACTCTGATTGAGTTTGGTGATTTGCTTGAGTACGAAGTCTTTGAAAGCAAAGAGGCGATCCATGCTCTAGCAACGGAACTGAGTGAAAACGGCGGCGAAGGACTCGACTTTAACCGTATCTATGAACTGCCGCTCCCCGAGTTGCGTGCCGAAGTCGAAGCGCTTGCATTGGACGTTCCGCATGCGCCGAATCGCGAGCAGTTGCTCAATGCCGTCGTGGCCAAAGCGGCCGAAGTAAAAACGCCGATTACTACAGTCGGTGTCTTGGAACTGATGGATGATAAAGAGGGTGGTATACTTGTTTATCAGCGGGACAGCTATCGTATCAAGGCACTCAGTGCGTATGTTCCGCAGGCCTTTATCGAGCACTATGGTTTGCAGCGCGGGCATATTGTAAAAGCGCAGTTACATCCGCATCGCGAAAATGAATCCTGCCCGTTTGTCGTCCGTGTGCATGAGGTGATGGGGCGCGATCCGGAAACGCTTACAGAGATCGTACCCTTCACCGAGGGGGTGCCTTACTATCCGCTTGAACGCATTCTCCTTGAATCGGATAGCGAATCCAAGTGGGACAATCTCTCGATGCGCGTGGTCGACTGCCTGACGCCGGTTGGCTTTGGTCAACGCGGGCTGATTGTGGCGCCGCCGCGCACAGGTAAAACTGTGCTGATGCAAGGCATGGCAAATTCCATTCAGAAGAATTATCCCAATGCGCATTTGATTATTTTGCTTATCGATGAGCGCCCCGAAGAAGTGACGGACTTCCGTCGTCAGGTCGGTGGCGAAGTGATTAGTTCCACGTTCGATGAATCGGCGGAAAGTCATGTCCATGCTGCTGAAATGGTGATCGAGAAGGCGCGCCGGATGGTCGAAGTCGGGCAAGATGTGGTTATTTTGCTCGATTCGATTACACGTTTGGCTCGTGCCTATAATACGACCATGCCAAGCAGTGGCAAAATTCTCTCCGGTGGTGTCGAGGCCAATGCGCTCCAAAAACCGAAGCGTTTCTTTGGTTCGGCCAGAAACATTGAGGATGGCGGTAGTCTGACGATTATCGCGACCGCACTGGTCGAAACCGGTAGTAAGATGGACGAGGTGATCTTTGAAGAATTCAAGGGTACCGGTAACATGGAACTCCACCTAGATCGTGGCCTTTCCGACAAGCGTATTTTCCCTGCCCTCAGTATGGATAAGAGTGGCACGCGAAAGGAGGAGCTTTTGTATCACCCTGACGAAATGCTTAAAATTTATTCGTTGCGCAGGGCGATGAAAGGATTACCCTCTACGGATGCTATGGAAATGCTTATTCAGCGCATTAAGAAGACTAAGACTAACGCCGAATTCTTAATGAGTGTAGCCCGTTAGCCCGCGTTTAAATATACCCCGATTACAATTGAAAAACACGTGACCTCTGCCGACGAATTTGTTCTTCAACTTTTAATCGATAAGGGAATTCTTGATCCCGGTATTATCGATGCCACACGTGGTAAAGTGATCGAGGCAAATGTAGAGGGAAATGTGGATTCAGCGACACTTGATTTGCTAGTCGCGGAGCACACGCTCACGCAAATGCAAATAGCGGAAGCGCTGGCCGATGAGTTCAACATGGAGGTCGTCAATTTGGCCGATGTCCGTGTCTCGCCTGCGGCACTGGAAGTGGTTTCCTACGAGCTGGCCAGTCGCTATAAGGTCTTTCCTCTTGAAGCGGATGATCGGGAGGTCGAACTCGCGGTCTGTGATCCGCTTGATATGGATGCGATCGATAGCATTAGCCATGTTTTGCAGCGATCCATTGTGAGTCGAGTCGCACCGCTTGAAGCTATTGAGAAAGCGATCCATCAGTATTACGAAGGGGTGGCTCAAGCCGAGCAG
>Ga0316201_10004127_pt1 | contig 10891 bp, 7 predicted proteins | sample CS6wburrow_MG_FD_204516 | JGI IMG/M metagenome (GOLD analysis project Ga0316201, IMG submission 204516) | Coastal sediment microbial communities from Delaware Bay, Delaware, United States - CS-6 worm burrow | ecosystem: Environmental > Aquatic > Marine > Coastal > Sediment | place: USA: Delaware... | reverse complement strand
GAAGGAAATTCAGGCGAAAGGGGGAGGGCTTGTTGAATGAATTGTAGAATTGTATTTATCTCACGCAGAGCCGCAGAGCCGCAGAGAATAAGAGAAGACTGAATTCAGGGTTAGACAAGCAGGTGGTAGCAACATCTGCTTTCTCTTTTCCTCTGCGTCTCTGCGGCTCTGCGTGAGCCTATTTTTGATAACTGATAACTGATAACTGAAAAAATGCGTCCAGAAAATTATCAACCTGTTGAACATCCTGCTAGTCACGAGTTTGAACTGTATTTTGGGCCCAATCATCCTGGTATTGAGGGCAATTATGCCTTGAAGGTGCGTCTCAGTGGTGATGAAATTGTGGGCATGACGGCCGATGGTGGCTATTTACATCGTGGCTTTGAAAAAATTATGGAAGAGCGTTTATGGATTCAAAATGTGGCGCTTGTTCCTCGTATTTGTGTACCTGATCCACCCCCTATGGAAGAGACTTATGCGAGAGCGGTGGAAATGCTTGGTGGTTTGGAAGTGCCTGAACGGGCCCAATGGATACGGGCTATGATTTTAGAAATGTCACGTATTTGTGGACACCTTTTTATTGTGGGTGGCACTGCGGCTACGATAGGGCAATACAGTAATATGTTTTGGGGTATTGCAGATCGTGATCGCTTACTTGATTTATTTGAAGAACTGACGGGTGCGCGTATTTACCATATGTTTATTACGCCAGGTGGGGTACGCCGTGATCTTCCAGATGGTTTCTTAGATCGGTTGAGTCAGGAGTTGGATTATTTAGAAGCGCGTTTGCCAGAATATGATGATTTATTTTTCAATAATCCGGTTTTTCATCGCCGTGCTGAAGGAATTGGGCAGATGACGCAGGAACAAGCGTTAGCTTGGGGTGTCACGGGGCCTAATTTACGAGCCTGTGGTTTAGCTTTTGATGTGCGTCGCAATGATCCTTATTTGATTTATGACAAGTTAGATTTTGAGATGCCTACCGAAACAGGTGGCGATGTGTTAGCACGCACTATGGTAAGACGTTCAGAAATGATTGAATCAATTAAGATTTTGCGGCAAATCATTCAGCGTCTTCCTCATATCAAGGGGCCTATTCGTTGTGGTTTACCCAATCCGTTGGCTTGGAATATCCCGGAAGGTGATGCTTACGCGCGCACAGAAGCGCAGAAAGGTGAATTAGCTTTTTATGCGGTTTCCAGCGGTGGGGCTAAACCTTGGCGAGTACATGTTCGTGGCCCGTCAAGTATGCATGCTGTGCAGGTTTTAGAAAAACTGTGTATTGGAGGGCGTGTTGAAGATATTGCTATGATTATGTTTTCTTTGGATGCTTGCCCACCAGAGGTGGATAGATAGCATAGACAACGGTGGTGGGGTTGAATGTGAAACGACGTTCTTCGCTACGCGAGATTCATAGCCCCAGGTGCAACCTCTCATCGTTATTTATACATAAGAATGAGAAAAGCTAAATCACTTGAAACGAACTCGACAACGTCCAGAAATAGCTGAACAACTTGTGTCATATCCATGTCAGAAAGGGCTGTGCTGTTGCTAAATTTTGGGTCGTTCCAGAAGTGCGACTTGCAGAAGCCTATGATAGGTCTTCAGCAGAATTACGAAAATTATTATATGTTATTGAGCAGAATCAAGAATTAATTGAAAGGAAATGGAATGAATATTTTGGCTCATAAACCACTTGCGAAAACTATAGAATTTGATTCAAACATGATGTGGGTTGATTTAATTGATGGAAGAAAATTGGGAGTACCACTGGCCTATTTTCCACGTTTACTCAATGCAACATTAGAACAATGTCAATCGTATGAAATAAGTGGTGGGGGTAGTGGGCTACATTGGGATGAAATTGATGAAGATATCAACGTTGAAAATCTGTTAATGGGAATAGGTGATATAACACATTCTTATTCACATTCAGAACGTTTAGCTGCATAGCCAGCATCGTTTTAGTTTAATTAGCTTTCGATGTTCAAGTTGGATGCTTGTCTAGCTAATGTGGATAGGCGTTGCGTTTTTAACGAACGCAACACAGAGTTCACAGAGTATAATGTTTAACAGTTAAATTCACTCTGTGAAACTCTGTGCCACTCCGTGGACTCTGTGTTGAAAAGGGATAAGGAACTTTAGTCTTTATCTTTCACTTTGTTATGAATTTTCTCCATAACCCCTTTCAATGATAATGCCCCTGCTGTTGTTCCGGCTGTTGGGGGCGTTGACTGATTTCGACTGATACGCCTCGCATCTACTTCTAACCCTTCTTGGTTCCAAGACAATTCATTGTTGAAAGTGAACCACAGTTCTTGGTAACAACCATTGTAGCCTCCCTCTTTAGCAAGGGGTTTGTCTTCTGGTGCAGAATAAGAATCTTCATAATAGCACCAATCCATCACAACCCACTGTTGATTCCCACCTCTTCTATCCGCTAAATAAATGCAGTAAGCGTGGCCGCCTTGTGGTGCTGTGGCTGATTCTTGGACGTAACCCGCACAAATTTTAACGCGATAAGGAGGAATGCCGCATTGAATCATTAAACTGGCCATTAAAATGGCACCGTCTTCACAATCACCGATGCCAGATTGTAAGGTTTCAAAGGGAAATTGCCAAAATTCAGGACATTCACTTGATTGTTCGTCACCCACATACTGAACATAGCTCACGACAAATTTTTGAATCGCATGGGCCGTCGCGTTGTCCGTGTATTTTTTGAGTTGATAATCCTGAATGATTTCAGCCAGTATGGCATCGTTCGCTGTCACAAACGCTTTCACATCACAAACGATTCTTTCCGAAGAGCCTCTTAATGCGCGGCCACTATAAGTAATAGGCGCTTGTTGCCATTTGTTATTCCAATAATGAGCATCTCTATTCATATTGATATTGTCGTTTTAAGTTGAATGAAAGAATTGGGATGATTAAAAGCCACGGAATGACACTTCAATGCACGGAATTTTTCCGTGTTTTTCCGTGTTTTTCCGTGGCAAAATCTATCGAAGAAAATCACACAAGTCATTGATTTTTAAGACCACAACGGGTTTGTAGGGACTACCCAAGCATCGCGTCTCTACCTACAAATTATTGAGATATCCATTGTTCTAGCCGTTCAGGATTTTTCTTTAGCCAAAGTTTGGCATTTTCATAAGGTGTACTCCCTTTTTCTTGGTTCATTGTCATTAATTCTTGCATTTCTGCCGCTGTCCAAGAAAAGTGGTCTAGCACACGATAAACTTCTGGCATCTCTTCTTTTAATCCCTTTCTGACGATGGTGCCAATATACTCTTTTTCACCATAAATCCCTTTAGAATCTTTAAGATACTTGAGTTGCCAACGCGCAAATTTCCAATGGGGTGTCCAGCCCGTTACAACGACCCATTGCTTATTTTTGATAGCGTCTGCTAGGACGGCCGTCATGGTAGCGCCACTGCCTTCTACCAGTTTAAATGTGTTGAGATTGTACTGTTCTATAACGGTCTCTGTCTTGCTCATTAATCCCGCGCCGGGATCAATGCCAATAATCTTGCCCTTGAATTTGTCAGCATAAGCATTGAGTTCTTCAATGCTATCAAGGGTGACATAAGTGGGAACCACTAAACCGATCTTCGTGCCTTCTAAATTGGGCCCCAAATTGTCCACTTGATCTTTGAGTGCCCTGTAATAGTGGGCATGTGTGGTAGGTAGCCAAGCGGCCAGATGCCCATCAGCATCGCCACTGGCTACGGATTGCCACATCGCTGCCGCACTCACTGAGAAAAGATCGACCTCAAAGCCGAGTTTTTCTAATAGCACTCTCACCACGTTCGTGCTGGCTATCTCGCTAGCCCATTCGACATAGACGAGTTCCACTTTACCGCGGGAAATGGCAACGTCCTCTTCGGAATTCTCTGTGAGATAAGTAGATAATAGTAGCCAAGTGCAAATGATCACGACAATCAAAAAGGTAAAAAAGGTAAAAAAGGTGAGTTTGTCAAAATGCATTTTCATTTTTCCTTTTAAGCGTTCATGAGTTCAATAGTTCAGGAATTAAGGAATCAATTGTAGAGTTGTGGCTCAATTTCCATTGGTGTTAACGCATCATCACCTGGTAATAGGGTCAAAAAGTCGTCTAAATCGGGCAACACGGGGAATTCATCGACCGACATCAACGGTAAACCTTGTGCTTTTTGTTCAAGTTGTTTGATACGCATATAGCTGTATTTGTTGCTGCTGATCAGGCTATCATTGGCCGCATCACGTATAATTATGGGATGTAAGAAAACCATTAAATTGCGTTTCACTTTTTTGGTACTCTGTGAGCGAAACAGGCCACCAATGATAGGTAGATCGCCAAGTCCTGGGACTTTTTGAACGGTTTGTTGTAAATCTTCATCTATTAAGCCACCCAGTACTACCATCTTACCATCTTCAACAATAACGGTCGTTTTTATGGTGCGTTTATTGGTAATAATATCACTTGTAGCAATGCTTGAGCGGCTGATACTTGACACTTCTTGTTCAATTTCCAATTTGACGGCATTGCCTTCATTGATTTGCGGTTTGACTTTGAGTTTGATACCAATATCCTCGCGCTGTATGGTTTGAAAAGGATTACTGACATTACCTGTCATACCGGTACCTGTGTATTGACCCGTGACAAACGGTACATTTTGACCAACGACTATTTCGGCTTCTTGATTATCAAGGGTTAATAAGGAGGGTGTCGATAGCACATTTGTATTGGTATCAGCAGTCAGTGCCCGTAATAATACCCCAAAATTCAATATACTGTTGTCAAATTGACCTAAACCCAAAAATGCGCCTGCCCCAATATTCGGTAAAGTCACATTGCTATTTTGGTTGGCGCGATAAGCGGTAGCCGCTAAATCAATTATTCTTGTACCCGTATTATCAAAATTGCTAAAACCAGCGGGTATTGTGCCTTGCGTGCCAGAGAAGAGCCATTGCACACCTAATTCTCGCGTCGTATCGCTGGAGATTTCAGCAATCACGGCTTCGACAAGCACTTGAGCACGTCGCACGTCCAGTTGACGTATCACGTCTTGTAAATTTTGTATCATTGCTGGGATAGCGGTGATCACTAAACTATTGGTACTTTCATCAGCCTGAATATCGGTTTTGATCTCTCTTGAGGCAGGTTGGCCTTCAATTTTTAGGCTATTTCCCAAGCTGTCGCTCACGCCTTTGAGTATATTAGCTAAATCTTTTGCTTGAGCGTAGCGTAAATAAATGACTTGTGTATTACCGTTGTTTTTTATGGGCGTATCCAAGTGGGTGATCAGTGTGCGTAAACGCAGACGTGTTGGTTTATCTCCATTAATCAGTACACTATTGGTTCGTTTATCAGCAACGATTTTGGGCGTATTTTTTGTGTGTTTATTCGCCGTAGAATTAGCTTGTTCAAGCGTCGTCAGTATCCGCACCACTTCCTCTGCGGAAGCCTCTTCTAATACGATAACTTCAAGCCCTTCGTCAGTGGCTTTATCAATCCGATGAATAATTTTAAGCAAACGTTCAACATTATTGCCATGATCTGAAATAACGAGGGTATTATTTGCCGGATAGGCCACTAAATGTCCCTGTTGGCGAATCAGGGGCCGAAGCAAGGGAATTAATTGTGGTGCTGAAACGTGTTTTATCTGTACGATTTGTGTGATTAAGGCATCGCTTTCTAGGCTATCATTGGCTGACAACACAGGGGTATTTTGAGATTTAGCCAGATTTTCAGGAATGATTTTAATCACAGCCCCCGTGGGGATAGCCGTAAAACCATGCACACTGAGTATGGATAAAAACACGTCATAAAGTTGCTCACTGTCCATCGGTTTATTCGATATCACAGTCACTTTACCTTTGACACGCGGGTCCACCACAAAAGCTTTTTGAGTGACTTCGGAGACAATATTAATCAGCTCAGTGATATCGGCCTCTCTAAAATTAAGCGTGACAGCTTCTGCACTCACAAGGCTAGGCAAAAAGCATAAACATAAATAAAAATACAGAAAATGTGGGTTAAACCGCATGAGTTTATTATAATAGCGTTTAGGCGTTTAGGCGTTCATGAGTTCATAAATTCATTGAAAATTATCATTTTTCAACCGCAAAAGATAAGAAAATCGTTTCCCCATTGCGTAACACTTGCAAATCAATTTGATTAGCCGTCGCAATTTTTTGTACAACGCCCAATCCTTTGAGCGGAGAGTCAAGTTTGACACCATTGATCGTAGTCAGTATATCACCTGATTGCAAATTAAATCGTGATAATAGGCCGGGTTCTTTGCCCTGTCTGAGGCGATAACCTAGCAAACGCCCGTTTTTCTTCACAGGCGAAATGCGCATCAGTTTCATTAAACGATTTGGGTTAGTTTGTAATTGATGTTGGTAATGAGCCAATAATTTTTCAGGGCTTAGGTTTTTGTTTGAAGAACTGTTATTGAGCATATTTTTTGCATGGTAGTCTTTGCTTTTATCGGCCATATCTTCCCGGTAACCGATAAGACGTAGGCTTTCATACCGCCCATTTCTGAGTAAAATCACTTGTTTAGGTAGAATTTGATCGATTAGTGTTCCCCCAGGCAAGGATTGATTGACATGATAAGCAGCACTTTTGCCCTTAGCCGTTGCAATCATTGCAAATGAGGCTTCTGAATTGGAACTGTAATAGATACCATGCAATTTTAACTTAAGATTCGTTTTCGGTGCTTCAGTTGCACTTTGCGTCGCTATTTGCTTTTGAGTAGAGGATTTGCCAAACAAACGTGCCTCAAATAGTGCTGAAATATCAAGCGCAGACGTAGAAAGTCGTGGTTGACTGAGCACTTGTGAAAAAGGGTTCTGTGAATAATTTGTTTTTAAGGTTGTTGTACTCAGTAATAACAATAATTGCACTGTGCTGTATCCAAGCACAGCAGCCAGCACAATATTGATAACGGCGCTCCAATGTGCTGAAAAAATGAATTTTTTCATATTACTTTAAGTTCTCGTGTCAATTTTTTAAAAGAAAATAACGCAAAAGCCGCAAAGGACGAAAAAGATCGCAAACGATTGATTTTTAGCGTTTTTAGCGTTTTTAGCGTCTTTAACGTTATTTTCTTTAATACTTCACTCAGTCTTACAATTCACAAATTATCCATTGATAATTTATAATCCACCAATTATCCATTAGATTTTCGAGTTTAATCTATACTATAAGCTATAGTAAAAGTATACCTTTTTTCGGAATGAAGAAATCATACATCATTAAGGAGTCTATTTTTTATGAAAAAGCACATCTTATTGGGGATTCTGATACCTTTTGTGTACGCGATGAGTCAAATCGCTTATGCGGAGGATTGTTTTGAAAGTGAAAATCCAAACGCTTGTTATTACGATGAAGATGAAGATACTGTCGCGCCGCCAGTCAAAGACTCACAAAATGCCGCCACGACAACTTCTTCTTCTCAAAAAAACAACCCCCCTCAATCATCCCCGGCTAACAGTTCAAGTAATACTCAAACCACCAAGCCAAGTCAGCAACCCGCAACAGGGAGTCAGAAGCAACCCGCAACGGGAAGTGATCAATCCACAACAGGAAGCGGTAAACCGGCAACAGGCAGTGAGACATCCACAACAGGAAGCGGTAAAAATGCAACAGGAAGTGGTCAATCCGCAATGGGTAACGGCACCAAGGATGAGGGGGTTAGTACGCCCAGTGGCCCGGTTCAGTGGATCAAAGGCCGTGTGGGTAATGTCGTGATTATCTATCTCAATGCTCATTCTGATTATAGCGGAGTACGAACCTTGGTTTTTAATATCCGTCCCAGAAACGGTCAGGTTAGCAATAATAAGGATGGTACATTGACTTATACACCCAATCCGGATTTTGACGGTGTCGATAGTTTAACTTACACCTTGACTGATCAAGAAGGCCATTCTTCTACTGTAACGCTCAAAATTTTGGTGATGAAGGCAGATGATGAGGATTTAGATGAAACCGGTTCCTCAAAAAAAGCGATACAAACGGCTCAAACCAAAGCGGGTGGCACATTGGATTTACAACTGGCTAATAATGAAGACATCAGTCAATTGATTTTAAATCCTTCTGAAAATAGTCAGGTCAGAGATAACCAAGATGGCACACTCACTTATATCCCTAACCCAGGTTTTAGCGGCACAGATCAGTTTTCGTACACCGTTATTTATCTTCAAGGGCAAAGCTATACCTTTATTGTCAAAATAGACGTTGGCGAACGGGATTTCGATGAGATGAATACCGTCGTGGTAGCCGAACCGTCCATCAATTTTTATACTGATCACAAGGCCATCACTCACCGTGGTGCGATAGTCACCATTGATATCAGCGCCCACTATGATCCCCGTAAACATAAAATCACTGTGGAAGGTTCTGCAAATAGTCAAGTCATTGTCAACCGAAATGCGACACTGATTTATATGCCCAATCCCAGTTTTGGGGGGGGGGTTGATAGCTTTTTTTACACCGTGATTAATAAACAAAGCGGTGCCCGCGAGACTTTTTCTGTTGGTGTTGAAGTGCTCAAAGAGTACAACATCAAACCCATATCAGCATCCTGCCGAATTTATGCCGTTCACGATAAAGACGTGAGTGATTCACAACTGTTTACCATCGATCCAATGGGATATAGCGCCAATAAGCTTGGTCTCTCGTATCTCGGATTAGATATAGAAGGTATGGCGATTGATCCCACTAGCAAGTTGCTGTATGCCATTTCAAGTCGGGGGATTGGAAATCGCCTTGATGGTTATCTCTATTTAGTTCATCCCCAAACGGGGGCCTTAACAGTTGTTGGTGACACTGGCTATAGTGAATTAACTGGCCTTGCTTTTCACTCGGATGGTACGCTATGGGCTTGGTCAAAAAGAGGTGTCAAAAAAGGGACCACCAAACAGGCTGCGATTATTCAGATTGAGCCTAAAACGGCCAAGAGCAAATTGATTTTTTCCTCTTCAAATGATCAGCCTTTTCCAACTGAAGTGGATGGCTTAGCTTGGAATCTTGACGGTTCAGTGCTGTATGCCACTGAAAAAACCACTTTATGGAGATTTAATTGCCAGAAGTTTGAACAACAATGTCCTTATGTTCTCGGTGAAAAATTCAGAGGAAAAATTGAGGCCCTAGAAACGCTGGCCGATGGCATGTTGATGTTTGCCTATCATAATAACAAAGTGAATACCGTCTATATTTTTGATCCGGAAACGTGTACCGTACTCCTTTCTCGCCCATTTGAGACAACAGAGCATTACTCCGATGTAGAATCCATCGTCTGGCCTGTAGACTGTCAATTCACTAAAGCCCTGACAAACTGGGAAATGGGCTTTGAGGCTAACGCCAAAAATAAGGTTTGCTTAGAAAAAGCGCACTGGATTAATGTAAAAGGCAGCGTCATACTTGAACCCAAAGACACCTTAGCCTATATGGAAACCCACTGGAATATTAAAAGTCCAGACAATGTCACCGTGCCCTCCCACGATAAATCGGCTGATTGTAATGCCATTTTGTCTCAAAAATCGCCAAGAATGATCACAGGCGGTGAAACGCCATTTAACATCTGGGGTTGGTGGCCGGGTATTAAAGGCCTTAAGAAAGGCGCTTCTGTAGAAACGCATTATGGTATCACTCTCTATGATAAAGAACGTAATCCATTGGGGAGTGAAGAAATTATGTTGTTAGGGAAACCAAGCATTTGTAAATAGCCAATGAAAAATGAACAATGAACAATGAGCACATCAGATCATAGCAGTTCATTAAATCTGACAGAAATCATTGAAAATTGATGATTGTTCATTGATGATTGACGCAAAAAAACCTCCGTAGGTTTAACCTCGGAGGTTTTTCTGTTTTTAAGCTTGTTGCGAAACTAAAAAACGGTCCACCGTTATAATATTGGGCGCATTTCTAAAAAAAGGGTCATATCGATAAATCTTGAAGGCCCGCTTTTCGTTAAAAATTTATTTTGCCTCTTTACGATTTTCGTTCCAAATTTATTTTGCCTCTTTATGGAGTGCAAAATTTATTTTGCAAAGGCCATGATAATGACCCTTTTTTTGGGAATGCGCCCTTATAATTTGCGCTTTTACCTTTTGGAAAAATATTTGATATTTCACATTAAGGGGATAAAATGCTATTTATAGATATTTTTGGTTAGTCACCACCACCTGACTTTAGCTGTTGACTATTTTATATCCTTTCTGAGCCTCTTGCAAAACTCTTGGGCATAAACGAGAAATCAATAACTTACATGCCATTAGAGATTCGTAACTTATTGATTTATGCTTGAGCATCGGAGTTTTGCAAGTTCCTCTTTCTTATAAACAATCCTTGTCGTTATGACATGACATATTACTGTATAATAATTTACTTATAAATGATGGCATATGATTACTCAGGGGAAGGCCTTTGAAAATAGCTGTACTTCTGAATGATTGAACTTCTGACACCAGACGCTTACGGCAAAGACTTGTCAATGCCAATGTTGACTTTTTGCCATCCCTGAACTATATGAAGAGGGCAGCGATAAATCGTGCCATACACCAACGCAGTCTAGTTGCCCAAGTTGCCCAATGCCTGAAAACATATAAAATTATGAACTTGTGAACTGTTTTTTGAACAAAACTATAAAGATGAACATCCACTGTTCATACCCGTTTTGAGTTTTACTGATGTTAACTCATAACGGTTTCGCACTTAAAGTTTTTGTGTGCAAAAAACTTTTGCAATCCTAACCTAAAAAAACATGGAAAATCAGCCTCAAAACAGAGTGTTATTAGCAGAAGATAATATTTTTAATCAAAAAGTAGCGGTTGCTATGCTCAAAAAGTTTGGGCTGACTGCCGACGTGGCGAGTAATGGGCAAGAAGTGCTTGA
>Ga0316201_10004126_pt1 | contig 10893 bp, 9 predicted proteins | sample CS6wburrow_MG_FD_204516 | JGI IMG/M metagenome (GOLD analysis project Ga0316201, IMG submission 204516) | Coastal sediment microbial communities from Delaware Bay, Delaware, United States - CS-6 worm burrow | ecosystem: Environmental > Aquatic > Marine > Coastal > Sediment | place: USA: Delaware... | reverse complement strand
GATGAGGCTGAGGCGCTGGCCGGCCGTCAGGAAACCTTGCTGCATCCGGCACTGGCAGAGCTGCAGGAAAGCTTTACCGGGCATCGCCCGCGGGCCTCCATCAGCGGCCGAATCCACGGTCTGCTGTTAGGGATGTTGTGGCTGCTGCTGACGCTGACCCTGATGCGTCCCCAATGGCTGGAACCGTATACCGAGACACGCGCCGAAGGTTACGATCTGATGCTGGCGGTGGATGCGTCGCATTCCATGGAAGCCCTGGATTTCACGGTCAACAATGCCCAGGTTACCCGCATGGCCGTGCTCAAGGGCGTTTTGAGCAAATTCATCGCCAACCGGTCCGGCGACCGGATTGGGCTGATTATCTTTGGCAGCCAGGCCTATACCATTGCTCCGATGACGTATGACCTGAATGCGGTACGACAGCAGCTGGACGATGTGGTACCGAATATTGCCGGTCAGGGCACCGCTATGGGCGATGCTATCGGCCTGGGGGTGAAAAAACTGCGTGAGCGCCCGGAAGGGTCGCGGGTGCTGATTCTGGTTGCAGACGGTGACAATACCGCCGGTACGATACCGCCCCTGGATGCGGCCCGGCTGGCGGCGCAGATGGGGATCCGTATCTATACCATTGGTGTGGGCAGCACACAGGATACGGTGCAGATCATCGAAAACGCTCGCCTGGTGGCCCGTGATGACCTTGGTATGGACGAAAAGGTCTTACGCGCCGTCGCCGGCATCACCAACGGCGCCTATTTCAGGGCCACTGATACCCGAGCCCTCGAGGAGATCTATACAAGAATCGATGAACTGGAGAAGACACAGGCTGAGTCGCGTACGGTCATGATTCCTCATGCCCTCTATCCATGGACACTGGGTTTAGGTCTGCTATCACTGCTGGGTCTGGGTATGTTTCCGGATGGTCGGGTCCGCATCGCAGGCGGCGGCCGACATGCCTGAGGCCGGTTTTCACTTTGCCCAGCCCTGGCTTTTATTGCTTCTGCTGGTGCCGCTGCCGGTCTGGTTTTGGTTGCGTATGACGTCGCCCCGCGAGAACAATGAAAGCTACCGGGCTTATGCAGACGCTCATCTGTTGCCCTTTCTGACGGGGCGTCATGACCTGCCGCCGCGTCAGCAACGCCAGCGTTTTTTCGTCTGGTGCGTGCTGTGGGGGCTGCTGGTTACCGCGATCGCTGGCCCACGCTGGGATTTTCGAGACGTTCAGCTATTTCGGCCGGGCAGCGATCTGGTCATCCTGCTGGACCTGTCAAGTTCCATGAATGTGACCGACATCAGCCCGTCACGTCTGACCCGTGCTCGCCAGGAGATACAGGACCTGATAGAAAACAATCGCCATTCACGTCTAGGTTTGATCGGCTTTGCTACTCTGGCCCATATCATTGCGCCCCTGACCGAGGACGGTAATAGCTTGCGGGCATTATTGCCGGCTATCTCGACGGACCTGGTTGAACTCAAAGGCAGTCGACTCACCGAAGCCCTGTCTCGTGCGCAGCAGATGTTGGCCGGGCAACCTGCTAACAGCAGCCGTCACCTGCTACTGATCACCGATGGGGATTTTGGCGATGGCAACCTCGAGGAATACGTCAAGCGCCTGACTCGTGAAGGCATACAACTGCACGTGCTGGGTGTGGGTACCGAGGAGGGTGGACCGGTGCCAGGTGCGGGTAACACTTTCCTGCGTCAGCAGGATGGTTCCCAGGTGATCTCTCAGCTCGATGAGGAGAATCTGAAAAAATTGGCCGAGGTCGGTAATGGCATTTATCAACGCGCTGTTTACCGCGATGCCGATACCGCCGCACTGATGCGCCGTGTCGGTCGGGCAAGCCACGCTCACGCAGTCGCCAACCAGAAAACCCGCATCTGGAATGAACGCTACTTCTGGCCGGTGGGGCTGGCCATGCTGCTGGTACTGCCATTGTACCGACGCTTCTCAAGACTGTTCGTTCAGCAGGAAGCATCATGACACGCCGGTTACGATGTCTGGTCTGTAGCCTGTTGCTGATTGGCACCAGCCATACAGTTTGCGCCGGGCTGTTTGAAAATCAGGAACAGACAGCTGAACGCCTCTACCAGGAAGGCCGCTACGCTGAGGCTGCCGACACGTTTCAGGATTCGTATCGTCGTGGGGTGGCGTTGTACCGGGCCGGTGAATACCAGAAAGCAGCCCGATCCTTCCAGCAGGTTGACCGGGAGGAGGTGCGTCTGGCGGCTGAGTACAACGCGGGCAACAGCCACTTCCGCATCGGCAACTATGAAAAGGCCATCAAGGCTTATGACAAGGTATTAACGCAGGATCCCGGCCACGAAGGCGCGAACTTCAACCAGAATCTTGCCCGGATCATGCTGGCCCAGGTCAGCCCCAAAACGGATGACGAAGAGGAGGAGAAACAACAGCAGGAAGAACAAGAGAAACAACAGCAACAGCAGGAGCAGCAACAGCAGGAGCAGCAACAGCAGGAGCAGCAACAGCAGGATCAACAGCAGGATCAACAGCAGGATCAACAGCAGGAGCAACAACAGCAGGAGCAACAGCAGGAGCAGCAACAGCAGGATCAACAGCAGGATCAACAGCAGGAGCAACAACAGCAGGAGCAACAGCAGGAGCAACAACAGCAGGAGCAGCAACAGCAAGAGCAGCAACAGCAGGATCAACAGCAGGATCAACAGCAGGGTCAGGAACAACAGCAAGAGAGTGATCAAGGCCAAACGGGACAGAAAAACGAGGAAGGCCAGGATGGCAAAGTGGTCGGGGAAAGCCAGGAAGGCGAAACAGACGAATCCAAACTTGCTGGTGAGAACGGCGCGGATAGCCCGACCGGTGAAAAGGGCGATAAAGACGAGCAAACCGAGTCCGGCGAACAGGGTGAGGAGACAGAGCAGGATTCTGAAAGCGCGATAGGCAGCGATTCGGATACCATGGGACAGAAAGCGGACGATTCCGGTGACCGGCAGGAGCACCAGCAGAGCGCCAGCGACGCTACTGAGAAAATCGATTCCAGTAGTGAAGAAGCGGCCGATCAGGAATCGACGATGAATACCGGCGGCCTTGAAGAAGGCGAGCAGGGAGCGCGGGAGCAAGACACGCAACAGCAGGATGGCGGTGGAGCAGATCGCCAGCAGATGGCCAGAAAGGCGCGTCTTCCAGAGGCAGGGGAGCTGGATATGACAGAAGTGGGCAGCCTGACCGATGCTGTCGATCAGTTCGATCAATTTGGTGAGCAGCAGGACCCGGATGCAGGCAATACCGGCCAGAAACCTCAAGAGGGCGGCGAGGGCAGTGCCTATATGACCCTGGTGGAACAACAACTCGACGGCATAGAAGGTGATCCTGCACAGCTACTGCATAACCGTTTCAAGCTGGAAGAACGCCGCCGGTTGCGGCCGCGCAGTCTGGGAGGTGCGATTTATGAACACCGGCCGTGGTAATTCCTGCAGTTTGCTGAGAGTGATCTACCTTGGCCTTTGGCTTGGCGGCCTGTTTCTGCCGGTCGACGCCATGGCCCAACAGCCGCCAACCCCGGTACCTGGTTACAATCCCTGGGCAATCGCCAATCCGTATTATCAGGTTCAGAACCCGGCTCCCCCGGTTGGCCCCGCGACGGATAATCGAATTCAGTCAGGACCCCAGGCCTACGGTGTCGTTCCCCCCTGGGCGTATCCTGTAATGCCTGCGCCGCCGCCAGGTTACCAGGCCCAATACCCAGCATCTGCGCAGGTCAGCAGACCTTATGTGGAAATTGAGCTTGATAGCACTGAGGCTTATGTGCATCAAAACTTGGTGATGTCGATCAAGGTCATCAGCACGGGCAATCTGAAAACCGTCGCTGCGCAGCTACCTGACAACGAGGGTGTCATCATTCGTCAGCTGGGGGATATAACCGTCGGTACGCGAACCAGGCGGGGGCAACGGGAAATTGTTAATACATTGTATTACCAGCTGACGCCCATTCGCAGTGGTCGCTTCGAGCTTGATTCCGTGCGTGTTACCGGCACTATCGACACCGCGTCACCCTATCAAGCGGACTATGACGCGATCACCAGCCGACCCGTGGTGCTGATGGTTTCTGATCCGGAACCCGGTGTGTTGCCCTGGCTGCCGTTGCACGAGCTGGAATTGAACGCGCGCCTAAGTAATGATGAGCGCATTGGTGAGGGAGAGCCACTGACCCTGACCGTAGAACAACGGGCTGTGGGTATGTCCGGCACCCAGTTGCCATCGATCGAAGCCCAACTGCAGGCTCCTGGACACCGCCTGTACCGGGAGAAATCTGAATACGAGGGCACCATCTCCAAAGACGGCAAACTCGTCGGTACCCGTAGGGACCGCTTTACCCTGGTGCCCCAGCAGGGAAACCGGGTAGATATACCGGCAATCCGGGTCGGCTGGTGGAATGTAGATCGTCAGCGCAAGGAAACTGCGGTTCTACCCGGCCGCCTGCTGAATCAACGCGACCTTCCGCCGGGGCAGGAGAGCGATAGCGCTAGCCGCGTGCTGAGTGAAGTCACGGAATCTTTAGCTATGTGGTTGTTCTTGCTGGCCCTGACCTTCCTGTTGGGCCGGTTCTGGACCCGCTTGATGCCCGGCCTGCGGCATTTCAGGCGCTGGCTCTGGTCGCACATCGTTACCCTCTGTCAACCACTTTATCGACGCATGTTGCCTGTACTGGTGCGGCTGTCCCCGCAGCGCAATCTCCCCCTTATCCGCCGCAGAGTAGCCGACACTCTGCCCCGTTCTGCACGTTTGTGGTTCTGTGTTCGTGGCGCCGATGAAGAACAGGATGCGGATGACTGGAGCCAGGTCCTTCGCTTTCTGGTCAATCGCCGACTCGGACTGTCGGCGCAACTGCCCATGTCGGAACTGGCGGAGCAAATCATTCAAATTCATCCAGGCGCTGATGCCAACAAGATCCGGTTGCTACTGAACGAACTCGAAGCGGCCTTGTTCTCGGGCCGTCCGATACAGGATTTCGATAGCTGGAAAAAGGCGTTCAAGCATCAGCTTCGACCGCGGTTATACGTCCCGCTGCGACGCAAACAACGGATTAACCGTGACCGTGTGTTGCCCAGCCTGAATCCGGGATAGGGGCGATTTCGTCTATGATGGGTGTTGTAGGCCCGCGAAAATCCTTATTTTCGTTTTTTATACTATTTGCTTTGCTCCGCTAACAACCATGACAGGGCCTCGTCTCGATTCTGAAAAATCTTAAGGGTCCATTTAATTTTCCGCGGATATGACGCCAGCATTTCGGTTGTGATTCTTGTTGTACGACTGTAGGCAACCACGGCCATTGCGTTTATTTCCGGGAGTGTCGCGAGTATTTCCTGGGCAGAAAAGTCATACGAGTAAGAGTGAATCTTGTTAACGAGTAACGAAAAAGGGGACTGCAAATGCGACAGCAGAAAGTCGTGATATTGCTTGACCATTTCAACGTCCATTTCAACGCCCTCGTTAATGATAACTTCGGCGATATCTTCGCGAAGGATGTTTATCTTCGCGAAAGGTAATTCGTATGTATCCATTCTTCATATCACATTTTTGGTTCAACTAATAATTTCTTTTAAGCAATTAGTGTGCCGTTTTTAGCGTCGGTTCGCGGTATTACACTGAAATGCTTGATTATCGTCGCTACAGGCAGTCAACCAGGATCGCGACAAGTCGTCATAAATGCGGCGTTTACAGAGTATTTCTATGCTCTGCTTCGCATTCGTGTATTGCTCTGGTGTTTTCGGGATTATTTCGTGCGTTAAGTGTGAATATGTGATCAAACACTCCGTAATCTGTAAAAAATACCGAATCTTGTCGGCATAACTTTACACATGTGCGATCTTGAATGAAGTAGGTGATAACTTTATTGACAAACGCATCGATGTTTTCTGGTATACAGATGAATTCTGGCCCACAATACGCATCGATGGATGAGAAATGCGCGTGCGACGGACAAACTTAATGCTATACACCAAAAGATAATGATAGGAGTAAACCTATGCCTGTAGTAGGTTTTACCGGGCTGCATGAACATGCCACTAAACTTGGATATGATCTGGCCGTGGTTAATGTAAATTCTCTACCGATAGCCAGGGGTATCATAGGAAGCGGTTCTGATCAGGACGCACCAGTCGTGCTTGCTGTCTGTGGCCGTGATCTGATGCAAGAATTATTGCCATCACTTGAGTCGATGGCACGACGAGCGCTGAATCCAATCAGCTTGCTCGCCAAACGTATAAAAGATGCCGAACAGGCAACCCTGGCCATTCGATTGGGCTGTAGCGGTCTGGTAATGGCTGATGATATCAGTGATTCTGCGGGCAGCGAAATTCGCGCTATCGCTGCCTCCTGCGGGATACCTGTGATCGAACAGAGCGTGTTGTCAGCATCGCTGGTCGAAATCGACGAAGAGCTGGAGGCAGTGACGTTAAATGCAATGGCCAGGGCATCGTCTTCCTGGCAGCTAATTGACGCGTCTGTGGCACAGGCAGCCGCACGCTATCTGCAAGGTATTTACAGTCAAACAGGCGCTTCTGGGCAGGGTAGAGGTGCACTTGAAACCTGTCAACCCTGGCGCCCGGTGGAACACTTGATCATTTATAATACAACCGCAGATGACGAAACATCTGCCGAATTGGCAGCCGAAGGGCGACGTGTACTCGACCGAATTCCTGGTGTACGCGCGACCTGGAGTGGACGTTCTATCAAGCCGGATGCCAGTTACCGTTGGTGTTGGCTGATTCGATTCGCACACCCGGCGGTTATCGACGCCTACCGGGTACACCCGGATCATCAGGCGTATGCGGACAATCATTTTCGCCCCATTGCGGGTGATCGCATTAGCATCGATTACGAATTATTTGGTGTAGAGGAAATTCAGGAAAATCTGTCCTCAGATTAATTTTTAGTCCGAATGTCTCTATTCTCTCGATACCACGTTTGATCACAGAACAATTTGACACAACAGTATTATTTATACTTGAGGCGAGTGTATGAAACTAGAATCCCTTGCGCTGCATTATGGCTATACATCCGAAGCGACAACCAAGGCTGCGGCCGTTCCGATCTATCAAACAACCTCCTATACCTTCGATGATACCCAGCACGGCGCTGACTTGTTCGATCTTAAAGTACACGGGAATATTTATACGCGGATCATGAATCCGACCACCGACGTACTCGAACAGCGATTGACGGCTATGGAAGGTGGTGTCGGTGCTGTTGCGGTCGCTTCGGGAATGGCGGCCATCACCTACGCGGTCCAGTGTATATGTAATGTCGGTACGAATATTGTCAGTACCAGTCAGTTATATGGCGGCAGTTACAATCTGTTCGCACACACCCTGCCAAGACAGGGCATTGAAGTGCGTATGGTTTCCTCTGATGATTTCGACGGCTTCGAGCAAGCAATCGACAACAACACGCGCGCGATTTTTTGTGAGTCGATCGGTAATCCTGCCGGTAATGTCGTCGATATTGAAAGACTGGCTGCTATCGCTCGAAAGCACGGTGTTCCATTGATGGTGGATAATACCGTTGCAACGCCTTATCTATGTCGTCCTTTTGAGTTGGGCGCAGATATCGTGATTCACTCATTAACGAAATATATCGGCGGCCATGGTAATTCGATCGGCGGCATCATTATCGATTCAGGAAAATTCGACTGGGTGCTCCATAAAGACCGGTTCCCGATGCTCAACGAGCCTGATCCTTCATACCATGGCGTGGTATACACAGACGCACTTGGGCCAGCCGCCTACATCGGGCGCTGCCGCGTCGTGCCTCTCAGAAACACAGGTGCTGCACTGTCGCCGATGAATGCCTTTCTGATATTACAGGGCCTGGAAACACTGGGCCTCAGAATGGAAAGGCATTGTGAGAACGCTGAGAAGCTTGCAGATTACCTCAGTAAACACGAGAAAGTGAAATGGGTCAGTTATGCTGCGTTGCCAGACAGCGCCTACTATCAGACCTGTCAGCGGATAACTGGCGGAAAAGCGTCAGGTATCCTCAGTTTCGGGATTGAGGGTGGTGCTGAGGCCGGTGCCAAGTTCATCGATGCGCTGCAAATGATTTTGCGTCTGGTCAACATTGGCGACGCTAAATCTCTGGCCTGTCACCCCGCATCAACAACACACAGACAGTTGAACGACGATGAGCTGGCTGCCGCCGGTGTCAGTTCAGACCTGGTTCGAATCTCGGTGGGTATTGAAAATATCGACGATATTATCGCCGACGTGAGTCAGGCCATTGATAGTGTGTAGAAAAAGGTCACAAATGACAGATGGATACTGTGACTGTGCTGACAAATATCAGCGGGTTTCAGTCGATTTCGAACTTGTTGGCCCTGACCGTATCCCGCCGGATATCAGCCAGTGGCGCATCGTCATCAAGTGAGATAGCACCTGTCGACTCCTCCTGGCCAACACCCAGATCGGTGAGTATCGATTCATAATCCGGAATCGAATGACTGGCTCTGTATTTTTTGAAAAGCGGGACGAATAGTGTCTCGTTGGTTACTTGATCAAGTTTGCTGACTATGGCTTCAGCAGACATCGGCCGTCCTTCACAGCACAAGCGTAATTGCTTCAGTGCATCATCTAGACTGCTATTGCCTTTTTTTCTCAGTTCGACGTCGGCAGTCAGCCAGAACAGAACACCGCTCCAATGCACACGCATATATTGCCGGGTTTCGCCGAGATTGTCGCTGACCTCAGTCAGGTTGACATGGCGCCAGCCTTGCTGCTTCTGGCCACGTTTGAATCCAGCCACAATTTTGTGCCACATCTCGCTATCATCGAACAGTCCGCTGCGAGCCTGAATGATATTCTGATAATAGGTCGCCAGGCCTTCTGACAGCCAGATATCGCCATAACCACGGTAAGGAAGCAGCAGGTGGCTGAATTCATGGAAGGCAGTCCAGTCGCTGATGAGCGCGTCGTAACCGAGCTCAGGATTTATCACGAGAACAATATTTGTTGGATCACCTCGCTCGACGTGGCCCCAGGGTACCGGACCTGAAAGGCTCGAGCTCCGTTTGAGCGTGATCTGAAAGTGATCCATAGGCAACACATGGTAGACGGTCCGGAGTGCATCGATGACCGCGTGCAGCCACTGTCGCGTCATCTTGCGTTCAGCTTCATTGAATGCGTCCTGATAATAGATGGTAACTCTCTGATCTTGAGTCACTATTTGTTCGTATTGCCCCGCTGCCGATAGCTTGAACGGATGTAGTGGCACGCTCAGCAGGAAACAAATCAATACGCGTCTCGGGAAGTGATTCATAACCACTAGGGTGGACAGGTTGGTCGTCAGTCTTTGGTGTGACCGGTTGATCACCGTATCGTTCCTGAAAATGGACACAAAGGCACAGGGGAATCTGTCAATGCTGCCCCACTTACACCTCATTGCAAGTCGCGATAGCGGCGTGGCAATCTCCTGCCTAAGGCAGCATTAAAGCACGGTGGCGTTATCATGAAATCGAAAATTCCCAATATGTCAGGTAGGTATAATCCTCCCTGCCTGATATCATATTGCGTTCGTGCTGCTCATCGGGTGGAAATGGATGTGACTGATTGTCGCTTATGCAGGTTGTTTCTCCTGTTCTTGCTTATCATGGTCTTCACCGGTTGTGCCACCGTACCCTTCGATGAACCCAAACCGTACAGTAAGACGATCACCGATACCGCGGATACCAACCTCGGTAAAAGAGTGTCTACATGGGTGGATGAGCTCAATTTTCTTGGCGATTTCAGGCAAGCCAACCGGCGCATGCACAACAAGTCATTTACGGCTGATAACCAGATCAGCATTGTCGGTGGTCGCAATATCGCCGACGAATATTTCGAACTAAAGGCTGGGTCTGAATTTGTCGATTTCGATGTGCTGGCAATGGGGCCGATCGCCGCTGAAATCTCGAAGTCCTTCGACGAGTACTGGAATCATTCCCGCGCGGTGCCGATGGATCGGATAGCCGCCAACAAAACAGATGAAGGCCTTGACTCGAATCGGCTGTAGTCGAGTGTGTTTTATTTCCTTCACCGTGATATAGAGTGTTTAGGTGTTTTAGACTAACAATAATGGAGTTCACAATGATGCACGAAATTAAAGATATCAGGCTTGTTTCAATAATACTTGTTCTGCCCATTCTCCTTTCACTTCCTGTGAACAGCCTGGCACATGAACATGAAGACCATTATGACCGCGTCCAGCTAAGCGCCAGCGCGCAAACCCAGGTCGACAACGATACCGTGATTGTGACGCTGTACGCTCAGGAAGAGGGCAGTGACTCAGTACAACTGGTGAACCTTGTCAACGAACGCATCGAGGTGGCAATCAGGTATATCAAGCAGCATGATGCTATCAAGGTACAGACCGGCGGGTACAGCACCACCCCTGTCTATCATAACAACAAGATCACCGGCTGGCGTGTCAGGCAGAGCCTGCGTCTGGAGTCTCTGGACATGGCGTTAACGAGTCAAGTACTCGGACACCTGCAACAGACACTGTCCCTGCAGGGCATGAATTTTACGGTTTCACCCGAATTAAAAAATACAACCGATGACGAGTTAATCGGACAGGCATTGACAGTATTTGAGCAGCGTGCAAAAGCTATTACATCGAAACTCGGACGAAAAAATTACAAAATCGTTGATATAAACGTTTCTACCCAGGTAGACCAGTATCCTCGGCGTAATTACGAAGTCGCTGCCATGGCCTCAAAGATGGCTGCACCTCCGATCGAAAGTGGAGAACAGACACTGCAGGTCACCGTTTCCGGGCAGATAGAGATGGAATGAGGATCGTGTGATCACGATCTCCATCAGGCTTCTACACCCAACAGACAGCCTGCGACTGTTGCACTGCAAATCTGGCGGCACGAACTTCGC
>Ga0316201_10004125_pt1 | contig 10893 bp, 9 predicted proteins | sample CS6wburrow_MG_FD_204516 | JGI IMG/M metagenome (GOLD analysis project Ga0316201, IMG submission 204516) | Coastal sediment microbial communities from Delaware Bay, Delaware, United States - CS-6 worm burrow | ecosystem: Environmental > Aquatic > Marine > Coastal > Sediment | place: USA: Delaware... | reverse complement strand
TCTGACTACGACCTGGTCGGCTCGCGCAAACATCGCAGCGGCCTGTTCGCACTTGAGCAGGTCGACAATTTCGATATTCTCTATTTACCACCGCCGGGCAAGGGTATTGATACGGGTCCGGCAGCGCTCCTGGCCGCTGAACTCTATTGCCGCGAACGGCGTGCAATGCTGGTCGTCGATCCGCACATCGAGTGGACGAGTGCCGAGGAGGCCGTACGGGGCGTCCGCAACCTCGGCTACGCAAGTCCCAACATGCTTGGCTACTTTCCGCGCATGTTAAAACGTCGCAGTGATGACATTGCGCGCCCGGCGGGTGGGGCGATCGCGGGTCTGTTGTGCAAACAGGATCGTACCTATGGTCCATGGCAGGACCTCGACCAGCAGGGCATGGGTTTGCATCGGCATTTACTGCCGGCGGTCGATATTAGTGATGAAGATATGCGCCTGCTGCATCGTGCCGGCCTTAATGCCATTGCCGGTGGGCCGGCGGGTCGATGCCGTATCAGTGGGTCGGTGACCATGGGGCGCGGCAGCGAAGGGCACCGCAAGTTCGCGCGGTTGCCGGTTCGGCGCACTTGCCTGCGAATCGTCAGCACCGTATCGGCTGCTGCGCGCTGGGCCGTGTTCGAGCCGGGCGACAAGAACCTCGCGCGCCGCGTTCGCGCGCAGATACTCACCTACTTCTATTGCCTGAACGACCTTGGCGCTTTCGCCAACGATCGTTTCGTCGTCGAGTGTGATGCTGGTGTCAGCAAAGGCAATGAAAACACGGAGCACGGCATTACGATCCTGCTGGTATTCCAGCCGGCAGCTTGCGATGAAGCTATCTCGCTGACGCTGCATCTCACGGCAACCGGTTGTCGTGTCGGCAGCGCGGCGTTTGCTCCGTCCGTCGCGGACAGTGCCTGATTTCGCGGCCCGGCGTTAAACATAACGCTGTAACGCTTTATTCCAATGCTTGTCATATAAGCATCTGTCTTGTGCCACCAACATATCGGGAGGGGGTATGAGAGACAGCGATGTCCTGGATAACAACCCGCATGTATCTCGATCGGCACTGGAAGCCATGCACGGCCAGGTATTCGGCTGGGCCCTCTCCCGCTGCGATTTTGAACAAACGGTAGCGGAGGATCTGGTGCAACAGGCGTATGTGGAACTGCTGACGGGAAGAGCGCGTTTTGACGGTGAGTCATCGCTGAAGACATTCGTGTTTGCTGTCGTACAGAACCTGTCGCGCAACCGCTACCGCCGCATGGCGACGCGCCTGCGATTGTTGGAGAAAGCGGGCTCGGAACCCGGCGCTGACGCCGCTGAAGCGGCGGAACCAGGCGAGCACATCGAACTTTGGAAGGCGGTTCAGGAGTTACCTGCCAGGCAGCGCGACATCATAGAACTCGTGTTCTGCCGCGACCTGACCATTGCAGAAGCGTCCGCTGTTATGGGCGTCACAACCGGAACCGGCCGAGTGCACTACGACCGGGCAAAGAAGACTTTGAAGAGCAGGCTGGCAAATGACTGACATCGACAACGAATTACACGACGCGCTGCGAAACGGGCAGGCAATGGCCGAGGCGGGGCGCATCCCGGACTTCGACACGGTCTGGGCACGCGCAGAATGCACGGTCGTTCACCGCCGTCGTCGGGTCCGGGCTGCCGGGGGTATTGCCGCCGCCGCGGCGCTCGTCGCGGTCGCTTTCGTGAGCCAGTTCCGTCAGACCGAACACGAGTGGCAATTCGTCAACCCGGACGATTTCGCGAGTAGCACCAGCTGGCTCGCACCCAGCGATGTACTGCTGCCAAAGCACCGAATTGACATATACGAGGAGATTCCAGTGCTCATCGAGTCAACCGACGAAGATGGAGGAACGTTACTATGAAGAAGGGAATTCTGTGCCTGCTGGCCGTGGTCAGCCTGGGAATGGGTTCGGCAATGGCCGAGCAGCCCAAGGATGTGTTCAAGGGCAAGTTGTTTGCGCCGAACATCATCCTGGAAAATCGCGACGCATTGCAGCTGAGCAAGGAACAGTTCACGGCTATTCGTGCGGCTGTCGTTGAAGTACAGGCGGGCGTTGCAGAGCATGAGTGGGATATGCAGGAGGCCTATCAGGCGCTCATGCTGGAGCTCGACAAGGCGCCGATAGACGAAGACAAGGTATTGGAATACGCAGGATCAGCATTGCTGGCCGAGAACCAGGTGAAGAAGAAACAGATGGCCATGCTCGTTCGACTCAAGAACCTGCTGACCGCTGAGCAGATAGATCACCTGGAAGCTGTGCACGGTAGTCAATAGTCCGGCACGACAGGAGACGGGGTAAAACCATGATCGCGAATCGCAGGGTTTCATTGCTGGCATCGGTGTTGCTCGGCGTCGCTGGCTGCGGCGGAGGTGGAGGCGGAGACACGCCCGGGCCGCCCCCGCCGCCACCACCGCCGCCGGTCACTAAAGCGGAGGCCTTCCAGTTTCTCAACCAGGCGAGCTTTGGTGCCACCGAGTCCGAGGCGCTTGGTGTTATCGCGATGCGACAGGAACGCTGGATAGACGACCAGATGACGAAACCGGCATCGTTGCAGCTGCCGCATATGTTGTCATTGCCGCCGCCGCAGTTTATGGGGCAGCTGCATACCGATCGCGTCGATATCTGGTTCCGCAATGCACTCTGGGGCGACGATCAGTTGCGCCAGCGTGTGGCTTTCGCGCTTTCCGAAATCATGGTTGTCTCGCAGCTGGGCGCACTGCAGGCACGTCCATTTGCTGTAGCGGATTATTACGACATGCTCGCCGAGAATGCGTTCGGAAACTATCGCGACCTGATTGAAAAGGTCACGTTGCATCCGGCCATGGGCGTCTACCTGAGCATGCTGGGTAACGAAAAGCCGAATCCGGCGCTCAACATTCGGCCGGATGAAAACTACGCTCGCGAATTGATGCAGCTGTTTTCCATCGGCCTCGTGCAACTCAATATCGACGGTACCGTAGCGCTCGACGGCAATAATCAGCCCATCCCCACCTACAACCAGGAGATCATTGAGGGCTTTGCCCATGTATTCACGGGCTGGACGTGGAGAGGATCACCGAGTTTTGGCAGTGGGCGTGTGCCCGTCTCAAGTCAGTATTTTCCTATGGAGCACTGGCCTGAATTTCATGATACGGGTGAGAAGATGTTGCTTAACGGCACGGTGTTGCCGGCTGGGCAGTCCGGCGAGCAGGATCTTGCGGATGCGCTCGACAATATTTTCAATCACGCAAATGTTGGCCCGTTCGTGGCTATCCGCCTGATTCAGCGGCTGACAACGAGTAACCCATCACCAGGCTATGTGCGCCGGGTTGCCGAGGTCTTTAACGACAACGGTTTCGGTGTGCGTGGTGATCTGGGCGCCGTGGTTAAGGCGATCCTGCTTGATCCTGAGGCGAGCCCGTCCATGGCGATGGAAATCGATGGCAAGCTCAAAGAGCCGCTGCTGCGCCTGACGCAGTTATTCAAGGCGTACAACGCATCATCCGCGAGTGGCCGGTACCCGCTGGTTGGGTCGTACATCCTGTTTGGCCAGGGGCCATTGCAGTCGCCGTCGGTATTCAATTTCTTTAGTCCGTTCTTCGCGCCGCCTGGCGAGATCCGCAACAGCAACCTCGTCGCACCGGAGCTCGAGATTGCGACGGAGTATCTGAGCACTCAGTACACAAACTACATGTTCTTCCAGGCCTTTGGTCTCAATCACACCAACGAGAACCTTGATGAAGACGACATCTTTATTAACTTTCAGGAAGAGATGGAGGTGGCGGCGGATATCAATGCGCTAATCAATATGGTCGCCGGCAAGTTGCTGGGCGGTGAGATGTCGGACACATTACGAACCGAGATTACCGGGATGCTCGAGCGCATTCCGGAGACTGACACCGCCATTCGTGCAGCTGAAGTCATTTACTTCATCACGACATCACCTGAATACGCTTACCAGCGCTAGGAGGGGAGACACCATGAAAACCTTTAACAGACGTGACTTCCTCCGGACAAGTGGCGCTGCCGCATTGTTCGCCGCAACGCCAGGCCTTGCCTATTCGCAGGTCGTCGGTGGTGGCGGATCGTTTACCGATTATCGCGCACTGGTGTGCGTATTCATGTTTGGCGGCAACGACTCGTACAACATGCTCATACCGAATACGAACGCAGAATATGCGGCCTACGCAGCGTCACGGCAAAACCTGGCGCTGCTGCAGTCAGACCTGTTGCCGATCTCGCCGGCGTCGACAGGCACGCCGGACTTTGGCCTGCACCCCGCGATGGGCGGTATCCAGGGTCTGTTCCAGGCCGGCAACGCTGCGTTGGTGACGAATGTCGGGCCGCTGGTGGAGCCCACGACGAAGGACCAGTACTTCAATCAATCCGTCACACTGCCTCCGCAGCTCTTCTCGCATAATGATCAGCAGGATCAGTGGCACTCATTGCGTGGCAACGTGCCGAGCAAAACAGGGTGGGCTGGTCGCATGGCGGATCTGATTCGGAACAGCGTTGCAGGTCAGCAGATGGCGACCAATGCATCGTTGAGCGGCGCCAGCCTGTTCCAGTCTGCGGATGAGACGGTCGCCTACGTCATGGGTCCCAATGGTCCCATCCAGTTTGAGGGGTTTTCGACGACGCCCGGCGACATCCTTAATGAACAACGCCTGGCCTTCGGTCGCGTAGTTGATGCCGCATATGGCTCGGTTTACGAGCGCGGCTATGCCGAGGTGCAGCGTCGGGCCATCGACGCGGCTGATACGGTTAGTGCCGCGATTGCCAACGCACCGACAATCAACACTGTGTTTCCGCAGTCTCAGCTTGGCACGCAGCTTCGCACAGTGGCGCGCCTTATCGCTGTTCGTGACGAGTTGCAAATGCAACGGCAGGTCTTTTTCGTTGGCGTGGGCGGGTTCGATTCACACGACGATCAGGAATTGAACCAACCCGGGCTTCTTGGTGGTGTCAGCGATGCAATAACCGCATTCCATGCCGCGACCGTCGAGTTGAGTATTGCTGACAGCGTTACGACGTTCACGCAGTCGGACTTCGGCCGAACTCTGACCTCAAATGGTGATGGAACCGACCATGCCTGGGCGGGTAACCAGCTCATCGTAGGCGGTGCCGTCAATGGTGGTGACCTTTACGGGAGCTACCCGCAGCTCACCATAGGAGGCCCGGAGGATGTTGGCGGCGGTCGCATGATTCCGTCCACTTCGTCCGATCAGTACGCGGCAACGCTGGCCAGGTGGTTCGGTATTGCTGATGCCGATCTCGATATCGTGGCACCAAACCTGGCAAATTTTGCACAGCGTGACCTGGGGTTTATGATTCCCTGAACGAAACGGGGCCGCGACGGTCTCTAAATCAACAATCACTTTCCGGGGAACCCAGATGAATCTGCGACTTTCAGCCGTACTGGCAGCTGTTTGCCTTTTTGCCGCGTGCGGCAGCGAAGAGCCTGCTGTGACCGACGCCGCCGATGCCGGCACTGCGCTTCATGCTTTGTTTGACGAGCATTTTGAGCGCAATCTCGAATTGAATCCGTTGAGCGCTACATTTATTGGCGACTACCGTTACAACGATCGCATGGCCAACAGCAACAGCCCCGAGTACCGGGCGGCGGCAGAGGCGATGGATACGGAGTTCCTGCAACGACTGCTGGAGATTGATCGTTCGCAGCTGGGTTACCAGGACCAGCTTAGTTATGACATTTTCCGCATCAACCGCGAAGAGTCGCTGGAGAGCAACCAGTTTCCGTTCCACCTGCAGCCGATCAACCAGTTTTATTCGATTACGAACTTCTTCGTCCAGCTTGGTAGCGGAGCGAGCGCGCATCCGTTCAAAACCGTTAAAGACTACGAGGACTTTCTTTCTCGTGCCGACGATTTCTCCGAGATCATCGACCAGATCGTCAGCAACATGAAGGAAGGTATGCAGGCTGGCGTCACGCAGCCGCGCATTCTCATGGCCAAATTGCAGCCGCAGATCGACGCACATGTCGTTGATAATGTGGAAGACAGCAACTTCTACACCCCGGTGCGAGATATGCCCGAAGACTTCAGTGCAGAGGATCGCGAACGTCTTACGGCTGCATACGAAGACAAAATCATGAATACGATTGTTCCGGCGTATCAGCGTATCAGCAACTTCATCGGCGATGATTACCTCGACAATGCGCGTGAGACGGTTGGTCTCTATGCTCAGCCCAACGGCGTGTCCTGGTACGAGTACATGGTTCGCGTACGCACCACGACGGATATGACGCCAGAAGAAGTTCACCAGGTTGGTCTCAACGAAGTCGCTCGCATCCACGGCGAGATGCACTCGGTCATGGAAGAGGTCGGCTTCGACGGCGATCTCAAAGACTTTTTCGAGTACATGAATACGGACCCGCAGTTCTTCTTCGATGAACCCGAGCAACTGATCCAGGGTTACCGTGACATGTCGGATCACATTGCCGGACTGTCGAAAGATCTCTTCGAGATATTTCCAAAAACCGAATTCGAAGTGCGCCGCGTGGAGCCGTTCCGCGAAAAATCGGCGTCCGGTGGTTCTTACCAGGCAGGCACGCCTGATGGCGCGCGACCCGGTGTTTTCTACGCGAATGCGTACGACCTCAGCGCGCGGCCGAACTGGGCAATGGAGTCGCTGTACCTGCACGAGGCAATCCCGGGGCACCACTTCCAGATCATGATCCAGCGTGAGAATGAAGACCTGCCGAACTTCCGCCGCTTCGGCGGGTTCACGGCGTTTTCTGAAGGCTGGGGCTTGTATGCGGAATCGCTGGGTAAGGAGATCGGCGTCTACACCGATCCCTACCAGTACTTCGGAGGCCTCAATGCCGAACTGTGGCGCTCAATTCGACTGGTGGTCGATACTGGCATTCACGCCAAGGGCTGGTCGCGGCAGCAGGTTCTCGATTACATGTACGAGAACTCGGCTGTTGCCGAAGCCCGCGCGGTCTCCGAAGCCGAGCGTTTCATGGCTATCCCGGGCCAGGCTCTCGCTTACAAGGTAGGGCAGCTCAAAATTCGCGAGATTCGCGATGGTGCCGAAGCGCGACTCGGAGACAAGTTTGACGTCAAGGCCTTCCATACCGAGGTTCTGCGCGACGGTGCGATGCCATTGTCGATGCTGGAGAGCAAGATCGACCGATGGATCGAGTCGCAATTGATGTAATCTGCGCGTATGAAACTCGATCGATTCATTCGCGTCGCGATTGCGGTCGTCATACTGCTCGTTTTTATCGTCGCGACGGGCGCGCTGCTGTTCATCTCTGAAGCGGCACTCAATGTCTGGGACCGGCTCAAGGCCGGTCCCCCGATTTTGCTCTACGCGTATGTCGGCATCATGGTGTTGCTGGCCATTACGGCTGTCTGGCTGATCTGGCGCCTGGTCATCCGCCGCAAGATAGCGCCGAAGAAGGGGTTCAATGCCGAGCCGCTGTCGCAGGCGGATATCGAAGCGCGGCTCCGCGAAGCGGAAGCTGCCGGCGTGGATGTCAGCGATGCCCAGGCAGAACTCAAGGAACTTGCTGCGCGCAAGGACACTGTACACCTGTGTTTTTTCGGTGAAGTCAGTTCGGGCAAGAGTTCCCTGATCAAAGCCCTGGTGCCGGACGCCAATGTTGTCGTGGATGTGGTCGGCGGCTCCACTGATGACGTGCGCCACTATCGCTGGCGCGACGACAGCGGTGCGGAAATTCTCCTTACTGATGTACCCGGGATTGGCGGTCATGAACACGGCCTTACACATCTCGCCGTCGAAGAAGCCACGCGTGCGAATGTGGTGCTCTTTGTTTGCGACAGCGATCTCACTCGCTCAGAAGTTGCTTCCATCAAATCACTGCTCGAGTTCGACAAGCCATTGGTCATCGTTCTCAATAAAGCGGATCGCTATTCCGCTGAGGAACAAGCCGCACTAATGCAGACTTTGCTTGAGCGTGTTGATGACATTGGTGGCCAGCTCGATCGCGATCACGTCGTGGCCGTATCGGCCGGCGGCGAAATTGATGTCATAGAACGCGGCAACGACGGTGATGAGACCAGTACGCGCCGCACGAGGCCTGCCGATATCGGTGTGCTTGTGGTCGCGATCAATCGTTTACTCACCGAGGAAGGGGCTTCCCTGGACGTGCGGCGAGAACGCGCTGTGTTTCGCATGGCTGCGGCGCGGCTTGCGGAGGCGGAAGGGGAATACCGGCTGCAACGGTCCGAGCAGGTCATTCGCAGCTCGACACGCAAGGCCATCATTGGCGCACTGGCCGCGATCAGCCCGGGTACGGACATTCTCATACAGGGGTACATCGGGACGGCCATGACGCAGCAGCTCTGCAAGTTGTATGGTGCGGCACCGCGCGATCTCGACATCGAGGAGTTCCTGTCCCTGAGTCAGAGTCGCGTAGGACGGGCTCTGCCTCTGTCACTTGCTGTGGCGGGCAACGGCCTCAAGGCGTTCCCCGGTATTGGTACCGTGGCCGGAGGCCTTGTCCATGCGGTCGCATATGGATTGATTTTCGATGCACTTGGCCGCAGCCTCGTGCTCACATTGTCGCGCCACGGTGAGCTGTTGCCCGACGTGGCTGCACGGGAATTCGAGGAAGGAATCAGTGAGCATCTGGAAGCGGGCGTTCGCCGCATTGCCAAAATGGCCCTGGCCGAAAAAGCAGACTGAGGAACGCGGCAGCTCCGGCGCCGACCACCTTGGACTCGCACGTGAGAGCCTGCGTGAACTCGTGCACGACTCGCGGCTGCCTGCCGGTGTTCGCGAGTCCCTGGTGCATGACTACGATGCGGTGCAGGCGATGCTCGACAAAATCGAGCACGGCCATCTGCATCTTTCCGTTTTTGGCCGAGTCAGCACCGGCAAATCGTCCCTGCTGAATGCGTTAATCGGTGAGGAGCGATTTTCAGTCAGTCCGATTCATGGTGAAACGCGTTTTTCCTCGATGCAGGCCTGGAAGGAAGAGGAGGCCGGTGGTGTCTTCCTCATCGACACTCCCGGTCTTGACGAGGCTGGAGGGGAAGACCGCGAGGAACTCGCGAAAGAGGTTGCGGGACGATCCGACCTCGTAATATTCGTCATTGACAGTGACATTACGGAAACCGAACTGGATGCCCTGAAGGCTGTGTTGTCCCAGGGCCGGCCGGTTCTCGTGGCGCTGAACAAATCGGACCTGTACACCACGGAGGAATGCGCGTCGCTTCTGGCGTCCGTGCGCCGCAAGACCGACGGGCTGATAGAGCCCGACCACGTGATCGTTGCTGCCGCACAGCCACGCCCGCAAACCCTCGTTGAAGTGGCTGCGGACGGCACCGAGGTCATGACGGACCGCGCGCGTGTCCCCGACGTTGCTGCGCTGCGCGTCAAGCTCTGGGATGTCCTGGAGGCAGAAGGAAAAACCCTCGCCGCGCTCAATGCGAGTCTGTTCGCAGCAGACCTGTCCGACCAGGTTGGGCAGCGCATACTGATGGCTCGCCAGGAGCTGGGCGACCGCATGGTGCGTACCTACTGCATTGGCAAGGGTATTGCCGTCGCACTCAACCCGGTTCCGGTTGCGGACCTGTTTGCCGCGGCGTTTATCGATGTCGGTATGGTGGTGCACCTGTCGCGTGTTTACGACCTGCCGCTAAGTCGCAAAGAGGCGGGTTCTATTGTGCGCGTTATCGTTGCAGAGTCTGCGGCGCTCATGACGACGGTGTGGGCATTGCACCTTGTGTCCAGTGCACTCAAGGTCGGCACGCTCGGGCTGTCGACAGTCCTTACGGCCGGCGCTCAGGGTGCAATTGCGTACTACAGCACCTACCTGGTCGGGCAGGCCGCCGGCAAGTACCTCGCCGAAGGCAAGTCGTGGGGCGAGGGCGGTCCCAAGAAGGTCGTCAAGGAAATCCTGGACTCGCTCGATCGGGATACCGTGCTGTCGGATGCACGCCGTGAGATTCAGGCACGACTGGGACTCAGCCGCTCCTGATGGATCGCGAGACCCGCATGCGCCGTATCTGGGAGACGATCCAGGATATTCCGCGTGGTACTGTTGCCAACTATGGTCAGGTAGCGGAGATCGCCGGAATTCCCCGAGGTGCCCGTCAGGTCGGCTATGCATTACGCCATGCGCCAAAGGACCTGGAATTGCCGTGGCATCGCGTAATTACATCGTCGGGCAAAAGTGCTTTCGATCCGGACAGCCGCGCGTATCGAACCCAGCGGGACCGCCTCGCGGCCGAGGGCGTTGTGATGGTGCAGGGCAAAGTGGACATGCAGCAATTCCGTTGGCAGCCTGACCTTGACGAGTTGCTGTGGAAGCCATCTTCCATGTGGGACGAAGATTGAGTATCAAACGCAAGGCGCTATCGCACTTTCTTAATGTGTTGCTGAGTCCGGGCGTGCGACGCCTGCAGCGCAGGTCACGCGAACTGCGACGCAAGTTGACCGGGTCGACGCACAAGGTATCGGTATTCCTGCAACTCGATGACCCATACTCCTACCTTCTGGCGCACTACCTGCCTGAATTGCAGGCGCATTTCGAAATCGAACTTAAGGTCTACCTGTCGCAGGCGCGTGGCGACGAGTACCAGCCGGCACCGGAGATGCTGTCCGAGTATGCAGCGGTCGATGCACGCCGTCTTGCGCTCGAGCTGGGTATTCCGTTTCTTGACCGCGGCGCGGCACCGCCGGTTGAACACCGACGGGGTTTGCTGGACCAACTCGCGTCCCACGCACGTTCCCCTGATTTCCTTGAGCAGTTTCTCGAGGTTCTCACCATCTACTGGCGTGGCGACACCGAGGCCGCGGCGCGGCGATCCGACACCGGGGAGAAGGGCGCAGCAGACCGCGAAATTGCTGCATCACAGAAGCTGCGGCAACGCCTCGGCCATTACAACAGCGCTATGCTGCA
>Ga0316201_10004124_pt1 | contig 10896 bp, 8 predicted proteins | sample CS6wburrow_MG_FD_204516 | JGI IMG/M metagenome (GOLD analysis project Ga0316201, IMG submission 204516) | Coastal sediment microbial communities from Delaware Bay, Delaware, United States - CS-6 worm burrow | ecosystem: Environmental > Aquatic > Marine > Coastal > Sediment | place: USA: Delaware... | reverse complement strand
TTTCCCGGTGCGATGGTCGATGCCGTGGATATTTCCAGCGATGCGCTGGCCGTAGCCGCCATCAACATCGAACGCCACGAGGTTGCTGATCGGGTTCACGCAATCCGCTCCGACCTGTTCGACGAACTCGGGTCTCGACGCTACGACCTGATTGTCAGCAATCCACCGTATGTTGATGAGCAGGACCTGCTGTCCATGCCCGACGAGTTCCGCCACGAACCTGAGCTCGGTCTCGCATCGGGCAGCGACGGGCTAGATGCCGTCTCAAGAATTCTCAAAGATGCCTCGCGATTTCTGACAGACAATGGAATACTCGTCTGCGAAGTGGGCAACAGTCAGGCGGCGCTCGAGCGGGCGTTTCCCAACGTTGGTTTTATCTGGCTGGAGTTCGAGCATGGCGGGGCAGGTGTATTCCTGCTGGCGAAGCAGGATCTCGTCGCGCTCGGGCCTCAGGCATAAGAAAGGTTGATTCGAAGTGTCCGGCAATAGTTTTGGCAGGTTGTTTACCGTAACGACGTTTGGCGAAAGCCACGGTCTTGCATTGGGCTGTATTGTTGACGGCTGTCCGCCGGGCATGGAATTGTCCGAAGCGGATATCCAGGTCGACCTCGATCGGCGCAGGCCCGGACGCAACCGACATACGACGCAACGCAACGAACCCGACCAGGTCAAGATCTTGTCTGGCGTATTCGAAGGCAAGACGACAGGCACGCCGATCGGGCTCATTGTTGAGAATACCGATCAGCGCTCGCGGGATTACGGCGATATCAAGGACAAGTTCCGTCCGGGGCACGCCGACTACACCTATCAGCAAAAATACGGCATCCGCGATTATCGTGGCGGTGGCCGCTCGTCGGCCCGGGAAACAACAATGCGTGTTGCCGCCGGTGCAATAGCGCGCAAGTATCTGCAGCAACGACTGGGTATCGGTATTCATGGCTTCGTCGCGCAACTGGGTCCGCTGGTGCTGGCCGCGCGCGACCTTTCCATCGTCGATGACAACCCGTTTTTCTGCGCCGACCCTGAGCGACTCGAGGAACTCGAATCATTCATGGATGCGCTGCGCGAAGAAGGGGACTCAATTGGTGCCAAGATCAGCGTGCTCGCAAGCAATGTGCCGCCTGGTCTGGGCGAGCCGGTATTCGATAAGCTGGAGGCCGATCTCGCACACGGGCTGATGAGTATCAACGCGGTCAAAGGTGTCGAACTCGGCGCGGGCTTCGACGCAGTGACCCAGCGTGGCAGCCAGCATCGCGACGAACTCGGCGCGGACGGCTTCAAGAAGAACGACGCCGGCGGCACGCTGGGCGGGATTTCGTCGGGCCAGGATATCCTGGCGAGCATTGCTCTCAAACCGACGTCGAGCATTTCAGTACCGGGCAAGACGATCGACAAGGCCGGCAAGGAGACCGAAATCGTCACCAAGGGGCGGCACGATCCTTGTGTGGGATTGCGGGCAACGCCGATCGCCGAAGCAATGGTGGCATTGGTGCTCATGGACCACTACCTGCGTCACCGTGCGCAGAACGCGGATGTCGATTCTGCGACGCCGGATATTTCAAAATAATTTTTGCGCCAGGTCGGCGCAGGTACCTCCAGGAAAACACCCATGTCAGATCGTATCGATGTTGCAGTTGTTGGCGCGACCGGAGTTGTCGGCGAAGCGATGCTGGAGATTCTCAACCAGCGGAAATTCCCCGTAGGCAAGTTGTATGCGCTGGCGAGCGAACGTTCCGTCGGGACGCGCGTCGCTTTTGGAAGTCGGCAGCTCGATGTCGAAAATCTCGCCGACTTTGATTTTTCCAAAGTGGCAATCGGTTTGTTTTCGGCTGGCGGATCGGTGTCGGCAGAATTTGCACCGAAGGCCGCGGCAGCCGGCTGTATTGTCATCGACAATACGTCCCATTTTCGACGCGACGACGACATACCGCTGGTCGTGCCCGAGGTGAACGCGGACGCCATTGCCGACTACAAGGCGCGCGGGATAATCGCGAACCCCAACTGCTCAACCATACAGATGCTGGTTGCATTGAAACCGATTTACGACGCGGCAGGCATCGAGCGCATCAATGTCTGCACGTACCAGGCAGTCTCCGGTGCCGGTCGCAGCGCGGTTGAAGAACTCGTACGGCAAACGGCTGCCCTGATGAACGGTCGTCCGCTGGAGCTCGAGGGTGATACCAAGCAGATCGGGTTCAACGCGGTCCCGCATATCGACCAGTTCATGGACAACCGCTACACGCGCGAAGAGATGAAGATGGTCTGGGAGACACGCAAGATACTGAATGACGACGAAATCCAGGTAAATCCGACCACCGTGCGAATTCCGGTCTTTTACGGTCATTCGGAGGCGGTGCACATCGAGACACGAGATAAAATATCGACCGAATCGGTGCTCGAATTGCTCGCGAATGCGCCCGGAATCGAGGTCCTCGATGGTGTCGAAACAGGGCAATATCCGACGGCTGTGACGGAGGCCTCCGGGACTGACCCGGTTTTCGTGGGTCGGATTCGCGAAGACATCTCTCATCCACGAGGAATCAACCTCTGGGTGGTCGCCGATAACATTCGTAAGGGCGCGGCTCTAAATAGCGTCCAAATTGCTGAAATATTGGCAAAAAACTATCTTTAGGCTATAGTTCGCAGGCAACTGGCAGGGCAGTCTGTCTGCCAAGAATTTGGCCCGTAGGAAAGCTGCCCACGGGTTCTTGGGGTTTGGAGATTTACATTATGTCGCGACGTCTTACTCACATCTCGCTTGTGCTTGTCCTCTTGCTGTCGAGCGAGGTCTGGGCCATCGGGCTGGGTGACATAGAGCTGGATTCGGCGCTCAATCAGCCGCTGCGCGCTGAAATTTCGCTGCTTTCCGCCACGCCGGACGAACTCGGTAACCTGACGGTATCGCTGGCGTCATCGGAGACGTTTCAACGCTACGGCATCGATCGCCCGTTTTACCTGCAGGACATCGAGTTCAAGATTGTCAGCGGGGCGGATGGCGCCGTTGTGCAGTTGCGTTCGCGCCAGGCTATAACAGAACCATTTCTCACCTTCCTCGTTGAGGCAAGCTGGCCGAGCGGCCGTTTGCTGCGCGAATACACCGTGCTCCTGGATCCGCCGACCTTCGCGCCACCGGCAGCGCAACAGGCACCGGCCGTAACGGCACCGACACGCAGCGCGCCGGCAGACAGCGGGCGCATCGAGCGACAGGCACCGGTGGCACAACCGCAGCCAACGCGGTCAGAGCCGACTAGCGCCAGCGCGCCACGAACCCGATCTTCGCAACCGTCGACGAGCCCGGCAGTTGACAATACGCCTTACGACACCAGCGCTGGTGGCGACTACGTGGTGCAACGCAACGAAACGTTGTGGGGCATCGCCAGCCGAATACGTCCGGACGCCCGTCTGACGATGAACCAGACCATGCTGGCAATTTTTGAGGCTAACCGTGATGCCTTCGGCGGCAACATTAACGTTCTTCGTGCCGGAGCCGCACTGAGAATTCCGAGCGCGGATGAGATTGTTCGCATCAGCAGCGGCAACGCTTTTCAGGAAGTGAAACGCCAGAACGAAGCCTGGTCGGGTGGCATCGTTGATAGTGCGCCGCCTGTTGCTGAAACACGACCGAGCCTGCAACTCGTGCCGCCCGATGAAGAGCCTGAGGGCCTGGTCTACGACGATGACCTGGTGACCTCGGAGCCCCAGAACCGTGAAGAGGAGCTGGAGCAACGCATTTACGAGCTCGAGACCGCCGACGTCCCCGATCAGCCATCGCTGATTGAGGTTCGCGACAACGAGCTTGCCGAGCTTCGCCAGGAACTGGCTGAGATTCGTGGTGAAGTCTATGAGCCGCCGGCGGATCTTGATGACGATCCATTCGTTGACGAGGTAGATGACGCGGCAGCGGACGAGGCGTTAGACGACGAAATTGGCGTCGATGATCTGATGGCTGACGATGACCTGATAGCCGAAGACGAAGCGACGGCAGATGCCGATGATACGGCGGAGCCCGAAGCAGAGCCCGCACCGCGGCCGGCGCCGGTCAGTGAGCCTGGCCTCGTTGATCAGATACTCGGCGCCCTGACGAGCATGTGGGCAGCTATTGGTGCCGCGCTGATCGTTGTTGTTGGATTACTCGTCTGGTTCATGCGCCGTGATCGCGACGACGATGTTGACTCGGCCCCATGGGAATCGCTTGACGCAGACGAAATGCAACAGGATACCTTGTCGTCGACCGAGTCAATCGCTGCACCGACCGCCGATGAGGCCATCGTCGTGGTCGAACAGGATTCGGCGATTCGGGCGATGGATGAGACAGGAGAGCTTGCTACCCTTGACGGAGAGGGTGACGCGACGGGCGAGTTTGGCTCGCTCGAAGACACCTTCAGCAGCGAAACTGCTGTCAATCTCGATCAGACGGACCCGATTGCCGAGGCCGATTTTCATATGGCCTACGGTCTGTACGATCAGGCGGCCGACCTGATCAATGGTGCGCTGGAAAGCGCTCCTGAAGACACGGGCCTGATGTCCAAGCTCTGCGAAATCTATTTCGTCTGGGGTAATCGTGACGCGTTTATTGACGCGGCCGGCAAACTGAAAACGGCCGGGGGTGATAGCGCCGAGTGGGACAAGATTGTCATCATGGGCCAGCAGATTGCATCGGATCACGAGCTGTTCGCGGGCGCCGGCGTTGCGGGTGCAACCAAAGCGGTAGACCTGGCGTTCGAAGCCGATGGCGATGCGGCCGGTGAACTCGACATGGACTTCGGCGGTGATGACGCCGGCGGCGACGCTGCCATCGATCTGGGTGCCGCGGACGACAGTGACGGTGGCGTCGACTTCTTTTTCGACGACGACGCGGGTGGCGAAGCGGTCGCGGGTGATGCTGAAGCTGACGAAACGGCCGAAAGCCCGACCATCGAGGTTACCGGGACCGAGAAGACGGTCGAAATGCCGTCGCCCGAAGACGAAACGCTGGAGGCAACAGCGGAGACGCCCACAATCGAGCAGCCTGTCGATCTTGGAGATGCGACTTCCGAACTGCCGTCGCTCGACGACTCGCTCGGCCAGGCGATCGCGGATACCGGCCAGGATTCAGCGGCTACCGCTGAAATTAACCTCGACGACCTCGACCTCGGCATCGACGACCTTGCCGAAACGGAGCTGGCATCACTCGATGACATCGATGCAACAGGAACGAATGAAGCGCTTACCGATATCCTGACCGACACCGGTTCGGTTACTGGCAGGAATCCGGAGATCGATCCCAATGCGACCGGCGTGCGGGAAGGACCGGACCTTAGCGAGATGTTCGATATCGACGCCACCGGCGAAATGAACCTCGCGGCCGATGAAACTGGCCGTAGTCCGCTGCTCGACGCGTCCCTGGATGACGCAACAGCAGAAACCGAGGTCAATATCGACGACAGCCTTCTGGATGCCACCGGCCTGACACAGGTCCTCAGCGACGAAATGGCGGTCGAGACAGGCACGCTTGCTGAAGCCGATCTTGGTGACGATGAAGCCACCATGCTCGCGCCGATGGATGACGATGGTGACGATTTCGATTTCGCAAAGACCGAGGCTCTGCCACCGGATGCTTTTCCTGCCCAGGACTCGGACGCAACCGGTGAGATGCCGGCGATGGCAGGGGCCGATGACGACCTCGATCTCGATGATCTGACGGCGGCGCTCAAGGTCAGCGAAGCCGGCGACACCATCGAGCAAATTCGCGACGACGCAACAGTCGAGCAGCCGCGCCCGTCAATCTCAGGGAAGACCGCTGAAGTGCCGACGATGTCGCTGGGTCCCGAGGACATGAGCGACGATCTGCACGAAGCGCGCACCATGACTGAAGTTGGCACGAAGCTTGATCTTGCACGTGCTTACGTTGACATGGGCGATCCTGCGGGTGCGCGGAGCATTCTCGAGGAAGTCCTGGACGAAGGCGACGAAGGCCAGCGGCAGCAGGCGCAACAGTTGCTTGACTCCCTGCCCAGCTAGCGTCCCGAGCTGTTTCGCAGGCAGCGGTTTCTCACATTCGTATAGCGCTCGGCATCGAGTACGACGGGACGGCCTATAACGGCTGGCAGCGCCAGAAAACCGGCCTGGGCGTCCAACAGCGTCTCGAGGAGGCGTTAGCGATAGTCGCGAATGAAGCTATCGACGTTGTCTGTGCGGGCCGAACCGATACCGGCGTACACGCGAGTGGCCAGGTGGTGCATTTCGACACGGCTAGCGAACGCAGCGATCGCGGCTGGCTATTAGGCGCGAATAGCAATCTTCCTGACGACATCAGCGTTACGTGGGCTCGGTGTGTGGACGATGCCTTTCATGCGCGCTTTTCGGCGACCTCGCGCAGCTACACGTATCGCATACTCAATCGGCTTGAGCGATCCGCGCTGTATCGGCACCGCGCCTGGTGGGTGTACCAGCCGCTTGATGCAGACGCGATGCATGCAGCCGCGTCCCGATTGCTGGGCCGGCACGATTTTTCGTCGTTCAGGGCTGCGGGCTGCCAGGCCTCGACAGCAGAGCGGGAAATCACGTCGATCGCAGTACGTCGAGATGGCGACTGGATAACGCTCACCGTGACGGCAAACGCGTTTCTGCAACACATGGTAAGGAACATCGCCGGGTCGCTGGCGACGGTCGGCCTCGGTGAAGAGGACGTCGCCTGGATCAGCGAGGTGCTGGAGAGCGGCGATCGAAAGGCAGGTGGCATTGCTGCGCCGCCACATGGGCTGACGCTGGTCAGTGTTGGCTATCCGCCCGAGTTCGGGATCCCTGCAGCTGTTGAATATGGCCCACCGGCCGCTGGCTGTTGATTCGCTATACGGATATCATAACGACATGAGTTGGTTCGAGAAATTGATGCCGTCGCGCATCAGCACGGAGAAGCGCACGAAGTCGGTGCCAGAGGGCGTCTGGATCAAGTGTCCTGCTTGCGATGCGCAGCTGTATCGCAACGAGCTCGAGCGCAATCGGCAGGTTTGCCCGAAGTGCGACTACCACATTCGCATTGGGGCGCGAAAACGCCTCGAGTACTTCCTTGACCCGGACTCCCAGCAGGAATTGTCTGCGGGCCTCGAGCCGGAAGATCCACTGAAGTTTCGTGATAGCAAGCGCTATCGCGATCGACTATCTGCGTCGCAGAAAAAAACCGGCGAAAAGGATGCGCTGGTCAGCGTGACTGGCACCCTGCTGGGCCGCCCTGTTGTCGTTTGCGCTTTCGAGTTCGGTTTCATGGGTGGCTCGATGGGCTCGGTCGTCGGCGAGCGTTTCGCGCGTGCGGCGAGACATGCGGCTGACAACAACATGCCCTTTATCTGTTTTTCTGCGAGCGGCGGCGCGCGCATGCAGGAGGCGCTGTTTTCTTTGCTGCAAATGGCCAAGACGTCGGCTGCGCTCGCCAATCTGGGTGACAAGGGCGTCCCGTATGTCTCAGTGCTGACAGACCCGACGACGGGTGGCGTATCGGCGAGCCTTGCGATGCTGGGCGACATCAACATCGCCGAACCGCAGGCGCTGATTGGTTTTGCGGGACCACGAGTAATCGAGCAGACGGTGGGCCAGAGCCTGCCCGAAGGATTCCAGCGCAGCGAATTTCTCCTTGATCACGGAGCCATCGATATGATCGAGGATCGTCGCAAGCTGAGGACCTCGATAGCCGATTTGCTGGCGAAGTTAGAAGGCCGCCCGACACCGGTGCCCGCCACGTCGTAACGGGGCGAATTGCGGCCTCTGAATTCCAATGAATTTCCGGGACAGGAAACCAACGGTCGATTCGTCGTTGCCGGAATGGCTGGCGTGGCTAGAGACCTTGTCGCCCAAGGAAATAGACCTTGGGCTCGAGCGTGTCAGGGCCGTCCTCGAGCGCCTGCAACTGCAGATGCCCGAACACTTGCTGCTGGTCGCCGGCACCAACGGCAAGGGATCCAGCGTCGCGATGCTGGACGCGTTACTGAACGCTGCCGATCTGCGGGTCGGAACGTACACCTCCCCACACCTCGTTCGCTACAACGAACGCGTTGCCATCGGCGGCGTACCGGTTTCTGACGATGAGTTGGTCGCGGCGTTTGCACGCGTGGAAGCCCTGCGCAAGGACCTGTCGCTGACCTATTTCGAGTACGGGACGTTGGCCGCCATGGCAATCTTCTCGGCGCGGGAACTCGATGCCTGGATTCTTGAGATCGGTCTGGGTGGACGCCTTGACGCCTGCAACGCGGTTGAACCAACGGCATCGCTGATTACGAACATTGCGCTGGATCACTGCGACTGGCTAGGCGCGGATGTTGAATCGATCGCCGTTGAAAAGGCCGGCGTCATGCGCAACGGTGTGCCGACCGTTTTCGGATCGCGACAAGTACCGCAATCGCTGCTGCGAGCGGCAGAGACATCCGGCGCAAATCTCGCATTGCTGGGTCGCGACTTTGATTATGAGGCAAATGCTGACGGCAGCTGGAACTGGGCAGGGCGAGCCGTATCGCTGTCAGCGCTCCAGCCACCGGGGCTGCAGGGCGAGTTTCAGCTGGGCAACGCGGCGGCTGTGCTCGCGCTTGTCGAGGCGGCTGGAATCGAGAGGGTGCTGGATCCCGAACGCGTGAACCGTGTCCTGCCCGGCGTGCATTTACCTGGGCGCCTGCAGGCTGTAACGGCTGCCGGAGCACACTGGTTGCTGGACGTTGCGCATAATCCCGCCGGCGCCGCTGTGCTGGCCGAGGCGCTGGCAGCCGCACCGGAGGCAGGGCGTACATTTGCTATCGTCGGCGTAGTCGATGACAAGGACGTAGAGGGGATTGCACTGCCGCTGAGCCCGATCGTTGATGAATGGATCGCCGTAACGGCTGACAGTCCGCGGGCGATCAGGTCCGACGAGCTTGCTCGACGCATTTCGAACGCCTGTAACCGACCCTGCCGAATAGCAGAGTCCCTGCGCGATGCGATGGAGTATGCGCAGCGAAACGTTGCCGAAAATGACAGAATACTGCTGACGGGGTCGTTCTTTCTAATTGGCCCCGCGCTTCGAATCCTTGAGCTATACTCGCGACCCGAATGATGATGGAACGAGCCTTGAAAGAGCGAATTATCGGCGCAGCCGTCCTTGTGCTGTTCGTCGTGCTGGTCGTGCCAATCTTCCTCGACGGTCCGCCGACTGAAAACGATATTGTCTCGGAGCGGGTCCTGTTGCCGGGTCAGGAAGCGCAGAAGACCCAGACCGTCGTCCTGGAGCGGAATAGAACCGAGCCGGTACCCAGTGCCAACGCCAAGACGCCAGTGGCGGTGCCGGCTCCGGAGCCCGAGCCGGAAAAACCGACAGAGCAGCAAGAGTCGGTGATAAAAGAGCCGGCTAAGGAACAGCAAGCACCGCCGGTGGCCGAGAAGAAACCCGAGGTTGCAGCCAAGGTTGTTGCGCCCGAACCCGAGGTCAAGAAGGCGCCTGCGTCGTCGACTACTGGCATGTGGGCGGTGCAGCTGGGAAGTTTCTCCAGCAAGGAGAATGCCGACAAGCTGGCGGCCAATTTGCGCAAGCAGGGGTATGCAGCGTTTCTGAGCCAACTCTCGACTTCCTCGGGGCAGCTGCACCGGGTCCGCATCGGGCCGCAAAAGGATCGACAGAGCGCCGAGGCAATGGCAAGCCGCCTGAAGAAGGTCGGCCACGAAGGACAGGTCGTCCCGCACCCGTGATAAACTCCCGTGCCTCGACGTCCCATTCCGGGCTGAACTGACCAACAACGACTGATGCCGATCATCGATATCATCATTGCGCTTGCACTGCTGGCCTCTATTGTTGTTGGTGTGGCGCGCGGCTTCGTCAAAGAGGCAATCTCCATCTCGGCGCTGTTGATCGCAATCTGGGCCGCGCTGTATTTTGGCCCTGCCGTCGGCGACGTATCATCCAGCTGGCTGAGCTCTGAAGGCCTGCAGATGTGGTTTGGCCGTGTACTGGTGTTTGCCATCATCCTGTCGATCGGCGGCTTGTTGGGGTGGGGCATCTCGAAGCTCGTACGCATGTCGGTATTGAGTGGCATGGATCGGTTCCTTGGCGCTTTGTTTGGCACGCTGCGCGGGATTTTGTTGCTCGCTGTCTTCGTCATTGGCGGCCAGTTCGCCGGATTCGACAAGGACGAGTGGTGGCTGTCATCGCGCCTGATTCCGCATGTCGAGGTTGTGGCCGACTGGATCAAAGTGATGGCGCCGAAAGGCCTGGAATTGCTGATGCCGGATGAGCAGGCGGAGACGCTGCCTATCGATATTCCGGAAGACCTAGTGAACCCTGGTGTGACCTGAAAAACACGGAGAGATTGAGCCATGTGTGGCGTTGTCGGAATTGTCAGTACACAAGCGGTTAATCAGGACCTTTACAACGCGTTGACCGTCTTGCAGCACCGCGGTCAGGATGCGGCTGGAATCGTGACCTGGAGCGAGACGGATGGTCTCGCGCAGCGCAAGTCGAATGGCCTGGTTAGAGACGTATTTCGCCACCGTCATATGATGCGCCTGACCGGAAATGTCGGCATCGGTCATGTCCGTTACCCGACGGCAGGTGGCTCGAAGTCCTCCGAGGCGCAGCCCTTCTACGTCAATTCGCCGTACGGGATCTGCCTCGCGCACAATGGCAACCTGACAAATTTTGACGAACTCGCAGAGCTGCTCATCGATGAGGATCGCCGGCACCTGAGTACGAATTCGGACTCGGAAGTGCTGCTCAACGTGTTCGCACATGAGCTGCAAAGCATCGTCAACGGCAATCCTACGCCCGAGAATATTTTTGACGCGGTTGCAGCGGTGCACAGGCGCTGCAGTGGCGGCTACGCAATCGTGGCGATGATCATCGGCTTCGGCATTGTGGCTTTTCGCGACCCTCACGGTATTCGCCCGTTGGTGCTCGGCAGGCGC
>Ga0316201_10004123_pt1 | contig 10897 bp, 9 predicted proteins | sample CS6wburrow_MG_FD_204516 | JGI IMG/M metagenome (GOLD analysis project Ga0316201, IMG submission 204516) | Coastal sediment microbial communities from Delaware Bay, Delaware, United States - CS-6 worm burrow | ecosystem: Environmental > Aquatic > Marine > Coastal > Sediment | place: USA: Delaware... | reverse complement strand
GTGACACTGAAGTAGTATTTTGACTTTTGCTTGCTTGCTTTAATGATTGTTGCTAGAGCGGAAGTTGCGAAAGCAGTCGCCGGAACGACTGCATCGCGGATCGATACTTAGATATTGAAGGTGTAGGCGTAATCCAGGTAAAGCCAGATATCCGTTTCGTCACCTTTAACGCCATCGAGTTGACCGGTCTTATCCGAATCATAGTCGTGCCAGCGGCCGATAAACTTTAGACCCTTAACCATGGGGAAAGTGTACGTTACTACCACTTCGTCCCATACTTCATCAGCAGAACCCAGGGAAGAGACAGCCGAGTTTTCTGCATCCCTGCCGTCAACGTGAGCGATGGATGTCACCAGACCTGGAATGATATCTTTCCAGTCATATTTCAGTCCCACCAGGTATAGTGTCTCATTGGCATTTGTCATATCCGGCCCAACAATCGAGCGTGTTGGAAAGGGGTTGGTACCAGGGTCGCCTGCATAATTGTCTTCGATCCAGGCTCCGTCAAACTGGGCTACTGCCACATTCAGCTGGAAATTGCCTATATTCCACTTGGCGTCCAGGTAAGCGCCAAAACCATCGTTTTCACTATCGGTTACACCGAGTACAGCGCCCGTCTCATTTTCATCATCCAACTCGGCGCCTTCAGCGCCGGTTACGAACAGGCTGCCATCATCCATAGAGCCGAATGCGCCAGCTGTTAGTGTCAATTTGGAGCCTGAAAGTTTGGTGGTGTATGAGCCTACCAAACCGTACTTGCTCAGGTAATCATCAGAATTGAGGTATTCGGCTTCAATTGAAAAAGGGCCATGCTTGTATTTTACGTTTAACAGGGCTATATAGTCGATTGCGCCTTTTGTGGACCGATCGGTACTGAAATCCATCGCTTCTTCGTTGGCACGGGGCACAAATTTATTGTACGCCGCCGCTTGAAAGGTTAATCCCTTGGCTGGCATAACTTGCAGATTAACACCCTGGTAGCTATCGGGTGCCGCACGAGTATATGAGCTTGTCATGAGCAGGGATTTGTGGGTTTGACGACCGATTTTAGCGGTTACATTCTCGCTCGGTGTCAATTTGATGAATGCTTGGCCAATTTTCGCAAAACCATCCATCTCGCCATCATTGACGGTCAGTACGTCTTCTGTGATTCGGCCGCTGTCATCGAGATCCTCAATGAAAAAGGGCGAAATGCCGAGCCCGAACCACCCGCCGTACTGGGGTGTGGTCCAGTCGGCAGTAATTCCGAGAGCGGTCTGTGTGCGATCATTAGTGCTAACCTCAAACTCCCTGTCGAAATGAATCAAGCGAGTTTTAGTTACGAGCTTGTAACCGCTGTCTTTGCCTTTATCAGCTGCGACGGTTTGCCCGGCCAAAAAGGCATATACTACGCCGGCAATTAATAGTTGAGTGCTCGATAGTTTCGTCATCTTTTGTTTCCCCCCACAGGAAGTATAAATGAATAAAGGCTCTGCTGGCCTTTCTGGCTTCTTATTTTGAATTTGTAATGTACGCCTTAATCGTTCGTTTTGTAAAGTTTTTCAGTCCTGCCCCGAGGCGATTTTGATGCCAGGCAGGTTTCTATTTCACGCAGGTTGGTTGGTCGCTCGAAAGGGTGAAGCATGGACCGATGAATATGTCCTTCCTGTAGTTTGCAATAAAAGGAATTCCTGGTCTTTAAGGTAGTTAATAATATGTTTGACGCTACATGTTCCGCTACGACGCTTGTTGGGCTCTTCGATCCATCCGCCTAAGCTATGTTGCCAGGAATCAAAAAGAGTATCTTTGAAGTTGACATAGGCAGGCATGCCAGACGAGAAGACCATCATGGTATATCCTTGCGTAATGTATACACACGCCACATGGCGTAACCCGGTAGAAAATCCTGTCGACCGATAATATTAAACCCGGCCTCCCTGAATTCAGACTCTATGACTTCTCGGTTGACTACAAAACGGTTTTGATTTGCTGAGCCCCGGCCATCTTCGGCACGTCGTTTTTCCAGGCGTTTACGTCGCCAGGCTTTATAGTTGCCATCCACCCAAAGAGACAGGATCACGGTGTCTCGGGTGACCCGCCGGAATTCACGTAACATCTGCATACGATGTTCATGATTGGCAACATGATGCAGTAACCGAATACAAAATATGCAATCCACAGCGTTATCATCGAGATCAATGTTGAACGCAGATGTCTGGAAAGTTTTAGTGCGGGCAGCTATCTCTTCCGGCTGGTTCTCTAGTGCAGTTGCCAGCATATCGGCAGAATTATCAGCAGCCAGTATTATCCTGTTGGGTTGTTCCGCCAGTAATGGCCAAAATCGACCAGCGCCGCAGGGCAGATCGAGAACCAAAGTGGGGTTGTCCGCTATTTTCAGGGCTCGCCGTAACATCTGTTCATCTCTATAATGAGACAGACGTCTACCCAAAGTCTCGTGGTGTTTTTTAAAGTATTGGAGTGAATGATCGTGGTTGTATTTGCGCGAAAAATCGAGTTCAACTGGCGTGTGTTTGGGCATGTTTAACATCCGTTAGTTATGGTGGCTGTTGCCACTTTACTGAGGAGGTTGTGATGCGTTTGTTAGATGAATGTGAAAAAAACGTTACACCTGTTTATTTAGTTTGATGCTAAAGCAACTGCCGCGAGGGGTAAGGTTGGAAATGCTGATATCCCAACCTTCGTGATCACAAATGCGTTTAACCAACGACAATCCCAGCCCCATACCTTCACCAAGAGCTTGAGTGCCGCGGTTGAATGGTTGAAATATTTTCTCCTGCTGTTCGATGGCGATCCCGATACCGGTATCTTCAACGCGAAAGCCACTTTTTTCCAGTATCAGTGTGACCTTACCCTGCTCGGTATAGTGCAAGGCATTACGTAGCAAGTTGGACATAACCGTTTGCAGAAATATCGAATTATACCGACCGGCATCGGGGCTTTCTTCTATTCGTGCAAACGTGAGCCCTTTTTCGAGAATCATTGGGGCCCATAGGTCTTCCTGTTTTTCTGCCATTCTCTTCAGTGAGGTTGAGTCGCCAAGAATGCTGTTGGATTTTTTATCTCTGGCCAGCAACAGAAATGTTTGAACCAGGTTGCTCATGTCATAGGCTGCCGAGGCTATCCGCGCTATTTGATCTTTTTGTCGCCTCGTTAACTCTGACTCTTTTAGTAACTCACAGGAGCTGGTGATGATCATCAGGGGAGTCCGCAATTCATGGCTTACATCACTGGTGAACAGGCGTTCGCGGGTCAGGAAATTACGTAATTTTGCCAGGGTGCTATCAAAAGCCGACGCTAACCGCCCAACTTCGTCATTGGCATAATCGGGCGCGAGGGGGGGCGCTAGGGAGAGTAGTTGGTCTCTGTGCTGAACTTGTTTGGCCAAACGGCTGACCGGGCGCATGATACGCTTGGCGACCATTAGGCCCATCAGCCAGGCACCCAGCAGGCTTATCAGAAAACATACCCATACCGTAGTAAAAATCAACCGCTCTCTGGATTCGAATTCTTGCTGATCCTGCAAAATCAGTAAATGTTGGCCATTAATTTTTCGACTATAGGCGTAGTAATCACCTTTTCCATTTAACACTTCGGTAAAGCCGTCCGGAAGGTCAGCAAACCCTGGTGGAATCGGATTGGTCGGGGAATCGGATGAATAAAGCTTGGTATTCCTGCCCAGGTAAGGGGGGTTACCATTTTGAATGCCTTGTTTCAAAATATTGTCAAGATCAATGCCAAACGTGTTTGAGATTATCTGTTCTTCGATGATGTGTACTACTGCAATGACGCCTATTGAAAAAAAACCGCTAACAACGAATGTCATCAAGACAAATGCAATGACAATGCGACGGGCAAACGGTTGTTTATTGGTCATTATTTTTTCCGGCAAGCTTAAAGCCTATTCCGTGAACGGTCTGGATCAGGTGTGCGTCGAAAGGCTTATCTACTATTTGCCGGAGTTGATGGATATGACTGCGCAGGCTGTCGCTATCCGGACGGTCCTCGCCCCATACGGCGTCTTCAAGAACTTTGCGGCGTACCACGGCCGGGTACTTTTGCATTAACAAAGCCAGCATTTTTAACCCGATCGGGTTGAGTTTCAGCGGCTTCCCCTGGCGTGTTACTTCCAGCGTATCGAGATCATAAATCAAATCTGCAACCTTTAGCCGGTGCTTCCTTGTTCCCTTGCTGCGTCGAAGGATGGCTTCAATGCGTGCGGTTAGTTCTGACAGATCAAACGGTTTGACCAGATAATCGTCGGCACCGGAATTGAGGCCCATTAACACGTCATTAATCGCGTCGCGCGCAGTTAACATGATAATTGGAGTATCGATCAGCGCGTCCTCCCTTAACCGTTTGCATATTTGGAGGCCATCGATTCCAGGCAGCATAATATCCAGAACGATCAGGTCAAAGTACTCGGTGGTGGCCAAATGTAGACCACCCAGACCATTTTGAGCGGAGTCCACAACATAACCTTTGAGTTCAAGGTATTCGACGATATTGCTGAGAATATCGTGATTGTCTTCTATAACCAGTATGCGCATCTGGCTACTTGAAAGCGCAAAGTAACAAGCAATAATAAAAGGGTTAGTTCAGGCATCTTCCGCTCTCACACCAATCATATCGATCCTCTCTGGAGGGAGGCGATACCGGTTGCTCGGCAGCCACCTAGGCAAGCGCGGAGTGCGAGGTATCTTTAGCAAGCCTGCCGCCATGCCCTTGAGTAGCACGCCATTTTTACGATAGTGTTTGCCGATCAAGGGTAGCAGCCCGATTTTTTTGTCCGGCTTAGCTTTGTTAGCCGCTCTAAAAACACGCCAGCCAGCACCTCTAGCTCCGCTCCAGATGATGTGAGGAAACAGGTTTTTTACGCCTTCTTTGGTAAATCGCCAGTAATCCGGATGATGGTCAAAGGATCGCCAGGCAAAAGGTACCGACAATACTATTTTTCCACCCGGCTTTAATAATTTCTCCATATTACTGGCCATCTGGAACGGGTTTTCACAATGCTCTATAACGCTAAGAGAAAAGATGGTGCCGAATCGTTTCCCCCCGAGCGCCTTATCAACAAGGGCAAATGGCTGGGTTAGGTCGACGATAACGTCGACACCATCACCTTCAAATATGTCTAAACCAATGTATTCCTGATCCGGGAAAAAAGAGCGCAACTTCTGAGTGCGTTCATAATCACGAGATCCTATTTCCAAAAAGGGGCCGGCTAAATTACTTTTATTTTTTAGTACCAACTGGCATTGATTGATTTCACTCATACCGGATGTTCCTGTGGATATGATATTTAAATTAAACCTTTAATGAGCCCAGGCAGAATTTTTAACTTTAGGTTTCGAACCTAGTTCTGTATTTCAGTGGGATATTCTTCACCTTCATCAATCGGGTCCTGGTGAATAATGATATCGGCATCGGGTTCAATTTCCAGAATTTTTAGTTCAACCTGTTTGCTGATGTGATGAGCGGCTTTTAAGGTTAACTGGCTATCCAGCTCAATGTGAAACTGGATAATTTTTCGATTTCCTGATTGCCATGTTCGCAGGTCATGCATGCCAATTACGTTGGGTGATGATGTCACGATATTCTCGATGGCTAGTCGTTCTTCGTCTGGCAGCTCTTTGTCCATCAGCTGGTTGATCGCTTCAAGAGCAATTTGATACGCGCTGTAAAGAATGTAGGCCGAAATCGCCAAAGCCAGATAAGGATCAGCCTGGGATACTCCAACATAGACTAGCAGGATCGCCAGGAGGGTAGCGCCATTGGTGGCCAGATCGGATGCGTAGTGCAGAGAGTCGGCTTTAATCGCAGTGGAATTGGTTTTTTTGATGACATACCGTTGCAGGGTTAATAACCCCAGAGTTGCCGCCATTGATATCAGCATGACGGCCATGCCGATGCCATAGGCTTGAAGTGGCATTGGATTTTGAAGGCGCTCTATCGACTGAGCAATAAGAAATAAAGCTGATCCGGTTATAAACAGAGCCTGCCCCAGCCCTGCGAGCGATTCCGCCTTGCCATGCCCAAACGAATGGTCGTCGTCTGCTGGTTTCAAGGCAAACCGAACGGCCACGAGGTTGATGGCTGAAGCGCTAATATCCATCAATGAATCAATAAATGATGCCAGTATGCTCACCGAGTCGGTTACCTGCCAGGCATAAAGTTTGAGCAGCATCAAAAATGCTGCTGTGAGGACAGATGCTGTGGTGGCAAGTTTGAGCAGGCGGGCACGTTCAGAGTTCATAAGGTATTAATCCAATATCCAGGGGCGAGAAGAGAGTTTAAAAGTTTTTCATATAGAAAGCGGGTTTTTTGATGTCTTACCCGGCACAGGCACGAACTTTAGCACATTCAAAAGTAGAGGTGCAGGCTGATTCGTTTTTCGGGTATCTGAAAATCCTGTAGCTGAGTCTTTTAAAGAAAAAAATGCAGGGTGCTGATCATTAATCTGTACAGCATTACTGCGAATAACATAAATAAGGGCAGCTATCACTGAATTTGAATTGGTATTTGTATATAATTTTTCGCAAGACTAATGCCTAAGAAATTGTTGTGGACGCGTACTGCAAGGAACTCCAAATGACCGATAAGATCAGTGTAAAAAAACCGCTCGTTATTTTACACGGCGACGAGATGGCTCAAGTAGCTTTCGAGCGAATATTAGCGCAGTTCGTCACCCAAAGGCTCGATATCAATCTGGTTGAGATAGACCTAACTGCCGAGAACCGCCTGGTAACCAATGGTCAAGCCGTTGTGGAGGCTATTGAAGCGCTCAAGAAATACGGTGTTGGTGTCAAGAACGCTGGCATGACGGTCAATCGTGAGCAGCTCGATGGCTTGCTGGCCAAACATCCCGACATCGATGAAAAAACACTTGATAAGCTGGCAACCAAGTCGCCCAATGGTGCGATTCGTAAAGGTATTGGCGGAAATATTACCCGCGAAGATATCTCATTTCGCAATATCCGCCATTGTCCGCCGGAATGGATTGGGCGTGACATTGAAGTTGAAACTATGGATGAGGGTGGCACAAAGGACAGCTCTAATGATCTCTCAAGTGCCACGGGCGTTGTCAGGGTTATGTTTGTTGGCAGTAGTGGCGATCCGGTTGAGCTGCATCGTCGTTTCATCAAAAAAGGCGACCCATGGTTACTGGCCACTAATAATATTGAGGCAGTAAAAACCTGGGCGCATAAGTTCTTTCAACGCGCACTTGACGAGCAGCGCGATGTTTATCTGGGATTAAAAGACACAGTGATCTCCGGGTATGACGGTGTGATGCGTAAGGTCATCGAAGATATTTACAAGAGCGACTACAAAGACCAAATCGCCGCCGCCGGACTCAAATATCATTACGAGTTAATCGATGCCCAGGCAGCGCGGATTGTGGCCAACCCGCCTGAGCGCGCGCTTTGGGGTGTGCCGGATAACAACACCGGTCGCAAACTTTTCAAGCTGGTTGAAAACCTTAAAAAGTACGGCATTCCTGCGCGCAAATATCATGTCTCACTGTCACGGATGAGCGCCGGTGGTGGTGATCAGTATGGCAGCTTTAACGCGCCCGCCGAGGAAGATGGCATTATCAAGGTCATTGTTGATGGTGACGAAAAACATGCCCGGAAGATAAATAAAGGTGATCCAATCCTGTTTATGACCAATGATAAGCAGGCAATTAAGGATTGGGTCAGCCAGGTATTCCGGGATGCTTCAAAAAAAGACAAGGAAGTATATTTCGGGCTCAAGCGCGAGTATATGAAATACGACGACGTGTTCAGCGCGGTCATTACCGAAGCACGACAGGAGCTGGCGAAAGCGGATACGCCGCCACCATCCTTTATGATTATGCGGCCTTCCAGTCAGCTAAGGAAAATGATTACCGACCCGCCCAGAAATGCCCTCTATCCTGCACAAAATCTGGATGGCGATATATTCTCCGATATTTCTGCGGCCTTGGGTGGCAGCCTGGCAACAGCCAGCTCTATTATTGAAAGCAAAGATGGCACCATGCTTTACGAGGCGCCGCACGGCACGGCTCACGATCTCTACATCGACTATCTGAAAAGTGACGGCAAAGTCGCGATATTTAATTCGTCGGCACTGATTTATGCGCTGGCCAATGCGCTACATACATTAGGGCAGCGGGAAAATAATGAACCATTGGTGAGTTATTCCGAACAGCTAAAAACCGCGCTGATTAACACGGTTGGCGAGGGCATCATTACCGGTGACATTAAAGGCCGAACCACGAACCCTGAAAATGAGGTCATAGTTGATATGCAAGGTTTCCTGGATGCGGTTGAAAAGCATCTTGAGAGAGCGACGCAATGTTAATTTCGGCTTGGCATAAAGCGGTGATCAAGGCGCCGTGGTTGGTTTCGACAACTGTTTATACTATCAGCGACCGTGGTGGCATATGAATGAAATGCTCGAAAAATTTACGCCCGTAGTCCACGACATCTGGCAATCATTACTTGCCTATATAGGTGGCCCCTGGTTTTACTATCAGCTGGTTATCATCTTCGTAGTCTTTATCATTGCGCTGTTATTAAACAAGCCGGTTTCAGCTATGGTCGAAGCCCGCTCCCGTCAGATTAAAGGTAAACCCAAGCTGCTGAGGTTTGCTGTTTCCCTGCGTCGCCGGGTCCGTGCAATCCTTTTCATGCTAATGCTTGGTGTCATTTTGGCAGTGATGCTCAATATGACCTGGCCAAGCCGGAGCTATCTGATAGCTACGCTGTTTCAAATGTCACTGGCATGGGTTTTGATATCTGTGCTGTCGCAGGCAATAGGCAGCCGGACTATTTCTCAGGTCGTTGCATTTGGTGGCTGGACCTATGCTGCGCTGTACATTCTCGGCATCACCGATAATGCGACACTGTTTCTCGATAACATTGGCTTTGAACTTGGTACGGCAAGAATCACCTTATTATTGTTAATCAAGGTATCTGTTGTCTTGACCGTGACACTTTGGTTAGCAATCACAACAGGCAGCTTTTTCGAATCCCGTATCCGGCGCTCGGAAGAACTGACGCCTTCATTGCGCGTGCTGATCGGAAAAATGCTGAAGATCACGCTGGTCGTGTTGGCTGTGACGGTTGCCTTATCCGGCCTGGGTATTGACCTGACAGCCTTCACGCTTTTCTCCGGTGCCATTGGTGTTGGTATCGGTTTTGGTTTACAGAAAGTGGTTTCCAATTTTATCTCGGGGGTAATTATACTGCTTGACCGTTCAATCAAGCCGGGAGATACCATTTCCCTTGGTGAAACCTTTGGCTGGATCCGGGAATTGAGTGCCCGGTTTGTGTCGGTGGTTACCCGCGATGGACGTGAACACCTGATTCCGAACGAAGATTTCATTACTACACCGGTTATCAACTGGTCCTTTTCCAACGAGCTGGTACGGTTGGATGTGCATTTTGGTGTTTCCTATGAATCAGATCCACACCAGGTCAGCGCACTGGCGATCGCAGCGGCGGCCACCGTGCCACGTGTTCTGCCCGAGCAAACCCCGGTGTGCTGGATGACCGCCTTTGGTAACTCTTCTGTGGATTTTATTCTTCGGTTCTGGATTTCGGACCCCCAGAACGGGCTCACCAATATCAGAGGTAAAGTGTTATTGGCTTTGTGGGATAGCCTTAAGGAAAATGGCATCAGCATCCCTTATCCTCACCGGGAAATTATCATGCACAATCCTGTTAAAATTGATCAGGCCAGCGAGAAAAAAGAGGGTTGAACGAAAGCGCCAGTTTAACGCGATCTCCACTTGCCTGCGTATAACCTGTCTGACATGACGCACTTGTTTTGCTCGCGGAGCGGAAGTATTCAAACAGAAAATTCATTAATCAAAGGAGTGGCTTATGCAACCCACGAATCTTAAGTATGACAATATTTTAGGAACCATCGGGAATACACCCGTTATTCGCATCAACAGACTGGCGCCGGAAGGAATTAACCTCTATGTGAAATCTGAAGCCTTTAACCCCATGGGTTCTGTTAAAGACCGGCTGGCGCTGGGCGTTATTGAGGATGCCGAAAAGAACGGCATGCTGAAACCCGGGCAAACGGTGATCGAAGCCACCAGCGGCAATACCGGAATTGGTCTGGCAATGGTTTGTGCGCAAAAAGGCTATCCCCTGGTAGTGACCATGGCGGACAGTTTCAGTGTGGAGCGCCGGAAACTAATGCGTTTCCTGGGTGCCAAGGTTGTGTTGACACCTGCCGCTCAAAGAGGCACGGGCATGCTGAACAAGGCTGTTGAGCTGGCGAAAGAGCATGGCTGGTTTCTGTGCCGGCAGTTCGAGAATGAAGCCAATGCCAATATGCATTACAGGACAACGGGCGAGGAAATACTCGGGGCCTTTGCAGGTGAAAGTCTGGATTACTGGGTCACCGGCTACGGTACGGGCGGCACATTGAAGGGTGTCGGTAAATTATTACGCGAACGCAGCCCGAACACTAAAATTATTGTCTGTGAACCTGAAACTGCGGCCCTCCTGGGCAGCGCTAAAAAGCAACAGCACGACAGTAATGGTTCGCCTCTCAGTCACGAAGCTTTTCAGCCGCATCCGATGCAGGGTTGGACGCCTGATTTTATTTCCAAGCTGACCGAAGATGCGATCAGGGATAAGTATGCTGATCAGGTCATACCGATAGAAAACCATGATGCCATGCATTTATCAATGGCGCTGGCCCAGGAAGAAGGCATCTTTGTGGGTATTTCAGCCGGTGGAACTTTCAGCGGGGCCTTGCAGGTGGCCATGCAGGCTCCGGCGGGAAGTAATATACTCTGTATGCTGCCTGATACGGGTGAACGTTATCTGTCGACGCCTTTATTCGGTAGTATTTCGGAAGAAATGAATGAGGACGAAATGATAATTTCCGAGTCCAC
>Ga0316201_10004122_pt1 | contig 10899 bp, 10 predicted proteins | sample CS6wburrow_MG_FD_204516 | JGI IMG/M metagenome (GOLD analysis project Ga0316201, IMG submission 204516) | Coastal sediment microbial communities from Delaware Bay, Delaware, United States - CS-6 worm burrow | ecosystem: Environmental > Aquatic > Marine > Coastal > Sediment | place: USA... | reverse complement strand
GCGATTAGCATTCCAATCCAAGAGCTCACGGGTCGGACCGAAGAGCTCGGCGACAAAAACGGCCCGATCGTCCTCTACTGCCAGAGCGGCGCCCGCAGCGCGATGGCCAAGCGACTGCTGGAAAGCCAGGGCTTCACCCAGGTCCACGACATGGGCAGCATGCGTAGCTGGTGATCCAATGACGATTCAGATCTCCTACGTCTCGGACGTCCTGTGTGTCTGGGCGTACGTGGCCGAAGCCCGCTTGGATGAGCTCCGCAAGGAGTTCGGGTCCTCGATCGAGCTCGAGTATCGCTTCATCCCAATCTTTGGGGCGACGCGACATCGAATCGCCGAAGGCTGGAAAAAACGCGGCGGCTACGCTGGCTTTGGCGAGCACGTTCGGGGCGTCGCGAAAGAGTTCCCGCACGTTTCCATGCACGAGGGGGTCTGGGACCAGGTCGCGCCGACCACTTCGTCGGCTGCACATGAAATGCTCTGCGCCGTGCGCCTACTGACGGAGGAAGGCACCTTGGACTCGGTGCGATGGGAGGAGCTCCAAGGGCGCACGCTCCTCGAAGAGTCGATTTGGCAAGTCCGCTTGGCCTTCTTCAAAGATGCTCGGGACATTTCGGATCGGCAGGTGCTCCTCGACGTGCTTGCGCAGGTCGGCATCCCAACCGCCGCGATCGAAGCGAAGCTGAGCTCGGGCGAAGCCATGTCGGAGCTCTGCCGAGACATCGAGCTTCGCGACGAACACAAGATCGAGGGCAGCCCGACCTATTACCTCAACCAGGGGCGACAAAAGCTCTATGGAAACGTCGGCTATCGGGTCGTGTCCGCGAACCTGCGCGAGCTCTTAGAGCAGCCGGGCCACCAAGCGTCCTGGTGCTGACCTACGCGGCCCGAGCTCACGCGGCGGGCTCAGTGGATCGAATCTCGTTCGTCGGCTCCGTTGGCGGTAGCCGGTCCGCGGCCGAGAAGCCGCATGATGCCCAGCACCAGGCCTCCACCAGCGATGGCGGCGACGTGGAGCGCGACGATAGACATGATGACGAGTAGTAGTTGCGTGTTCATAATGGGTAACCCCCAATCGGTCTTGCGGGGCACTCGCTGGGGCTGGTGATCCGCTTTCCTTGACCCTCACTCTGGAGACGACGACGCATTGCGTCAAGTATTAAGGCTGCAATTTTTCGATTATAACGTTATTGAAAGAGAGAAAACGCAATAATTTCAATAATCCTAGGCGGAGGATTCGACAGTTGAGTACAACTTCGGTCGGACTGGAGCCCGTTTGTCAGGGCGTGTGCGCATTGGTGCTGGCCGGCGGCCGAGGGCTCTCGCCGGCCTGCACGGGCGCCGCCTCCCGGAGCCGCACCTGCATCGGCATTCCGCGCTCCCCCGGATTGAGGGAAAGCTCCGCCGCGAAGTCCGGCTCGAAACCCTCTAGGACATTGATGTCGACGTTCTGAAGCAGAGTACCGAGGACGATTCGCATCTCCATCATGGCGAACTGCTTGCCGAGGCAAACGCGTGGGCCGGCCGCGAATGGCACGTAGGCGCCCTTGGGAAGCTGGCGCTCGAGCTCGCGCGTCCAGCGCTCGGGTCGATACTCGAGCGGCCGGTCGAAGTACTTTGGATTGCGGCCGATGGCGAACGGGCTGACGGCGAGGATCGCACCCTTCGGAAAGAAGTAGTCCCCGAGCCTGAGATCCCGCTGTGCTTCACGCGCGTAGATCCATACCGCCGGAAGGCGGCGCAGGGATTCTTTGAGGCACATTTCGAGGTACGGCAACTTTTGAAGATCATCGACGCCGATCGAACGGTCGCCGATGGTCTCATCGATCTCGCGCTGCGCCTTTTTGAGCTTGTCCCGGTTTGTCGCGAGCAAATACCAGGCCCAGGTCAGCGTGTGTGCGGTCGTCTCGTGCCCGGCAAAGATGAGGGTCATGAGCTCGTCCCGCATCTGCTTGTCAGACATGCTGCCCTTTTCGTCGGTGACGAACACGATGTGGGACATCAGGTCGCCCCGGTCTTTGCGGTCTTTTCGACGCGCGGACACGAGCCGTTCAATCACTCCGTCCATCGCATCGAGCGCGCGCACCATGCGCTTGTTGCGCTCGGACGGCCACCAGCGCGGAGTCGGAATCGGCGTTTGCGCGTGGTCGATCAGAGCTTCGCCGATGTCTCGCATCGCCTCGTGCACCGTCTCGGACTCGTGCGCGAGATCGGTGTCAAACAGGGTCTTTGCGACGATTCGAAGTGCGAGCGCCAGGATCTCGTTTCGAAAGTCGCGCTGCTCGCCGTTGTTCCAGCCCCGAATCATGTCGCGCGTGTATGTGGCCATCGTGGGCGCGTAGGCGTCGACCCGCATCTTGTGAAAGCCCGGCATGATGAGCTTGTGCTGCCGCTTCCACGACTCACCGTCGTTTGGAACCAGCCCGTCACCTAGGAAAGGCTTCCACATCTGCTTGACGACCTTGGGTTTGTGAATGTGCTTGGCGTGCGTCACGTTGATCGCGTTGACGACTGCGGGATCACGTATGAAAAACGACTGACCCGTGAGGACCCGCGTCACGAAGACGTCCCCGTACTTCTCGTGGCCGTCCAGCACGAACTCGGCCGGATTCCGCTGGAAGTCGAAGGTCCCGCCCCAGAGCCAATGGCCTTTGTGGCGTGGCACGGGCTTGGCCGCGGGCAGAAGGTCTTGGCCGTCGAGGAGAAGCGTCATTTACTTAACACAAAGTAAACTTAGTTCTCCCACTGGCGCAAGTTAACAGTTTGTAATTTTAGGGCAAACGGGGACACGCTCCCCCCCAGCACCGCCCTAATTCCGAGATGTTGGGCGCTATCCCGCGAAAACCGCAAATCCTAGTCGTAGGAAGCGGCAAGCGCGTCGATGAAAGCGTCGAGCTGATCGGCAGGAAGCGCGTTGATGCCCGCCGCTGCTGCGCGGCCGCCACCCGTCGGAAACTGCCGGCAAAGCTGGTCGGCACCTCGCTTGTTGTCGAGCGGTGCGCGCACGCTGACCAGATACGTACCGTCCGCACGCTCGGTGAGCACCGCGTGGGCGCGCCCGGGTGAAGCGTTGGCGAGGTCATTGCTGTAGACCCCCGACACACGCCGCGCCCAGGCCTCGTTCGGCAGGATGATCACGGCCGTCGTCTCGGTCTCTCGCTTCGGCTTGACCGCAGCGGCCGCGGCCATGTCGCCCCGGTAGCCGGCCTCCAGTCTCGCAAAGACGTCTGCTGAATCTTCGACGAAGGCAAATGGGCTCGGGAACGGACGCACGAGCTGAAAGAGCTCGGCCGGTGGGAAGTGCAGATCCTCGAGGGACGAGCCGTACCCATTGTAGTTGATGTAGATGCCGAGATGCTCGAGAAGGCTCAGCTGCTTGTCCGATAAGCCCAGGGGCCCAGCAAGAATGCGCGCGCTGGCTTTCAGGTTGTCCCCAAAAGCGCCGGTAACCGCCCACTCGACGTACTTTCCTTTGAGGTAGCCGTTGATGAGCAGACTGGTACACACGTTCGGATCGGGGTCGATAATCGTCGTGAGCTTGTCGCTCTCAGGTATCTCCCCCGCGAAATGATGGTCGACGTAGAAGACCTCCGCTCCGGCTTTGAGCGCCTCGAGCACGCCGTCGCGGTTCTTGTCGAAGCTGAGATCGAGCGCCGTGATTCGGTCGCCGGCATGGACCTCGGCCTTGGCCACCAAGGCGATGTCGCGCTTCACTCCGGTAATGAGCGTGCTCTGCAAAGGCTCGGCGTTACGAAGCTGGGTCAGCGCGCAAATGCCATCGGCATCGCCATTGAAGATGTCGATTTGAGCCATGCGGGTCTTTACCCCGACGATCCAGATTGCGCGAGCCCGCCGCTTGGCGCGGCGCTCAGGCGACGAGGCTGACGTTCACCTCGTGCGAACGGACCGGCTGATACCGTGCGAGACGTTCGACCCCGAGGTCGCGGCGCACCTCATCGACCGGCCGAGCGAGCCATTGGTGCCAGGGCACCTCGAGAAACCAGGCCGACCCTTTCGAGCGACGCCGGCCGTCGAGGATCACGTCGCGCGCGCCGAGCTGGGGGTCGGTGACGCGGCCGATCTTGAGCCAGGCCATCGTCGCAATGATGCCGACGCCGATGTTTCGGGTCTGGTAGTGGCTGAACGCCAGGAGCGCGGCCTCGCCAATCAAATCGCCCTTGTAGCCAAGCACCGCGTGCCACAGATCGTGCGAATCGCGCAGCCAGTTGCGAATCCATCGAAGCTCCGAGGCCTCGTCGCGCTGGCGCGAAATGTCCGATGCCTCGACCAAGCCATCGGCGCTGATGCCTTCGGCTTCGACGAACGCCAGATACTCCCTCCCCAAACTGCCTTCGGGCAAGGCGCGAAGCTCTTCCCGGTCGCTCAGCAAGGGGATGAGGTTCGGCTGCTCGGCGAGCAGCCGACGGCCCTGCTCGGACTGTTGAAGCCGTCTACGCATCCGAACCAGGGCCGGCCCTTGCATTGCGTCGATGATCTCGAAGACCTGCTGCGTGTCGTCGGGGTTGGCAAAGAGCTCGCGCAGAGCGCGCGCTGCTCTCAGAGGCCGCATGGTCCGGACGCCCATCCGCAGGTTCATAGCCGGAATCTCCGCTGCGATCATGCAGACATCTCAAAGATTTTGGCGGTTCCACTCACCCCGACTGGAGCTTCAGGGGCCAAAGGGCTACGATGGCCGACCCATGGCTGCGAAGAACGTCACTTCATTGGAACGAGACGTCATCGACGAGGCCAGGGGCCTTCGCGAACAGGTGCTCAACATGTCGCTTCTGATCGCCGTCGTCGCCGGCGGCGCTGCGTTTGTACGGACCCTCATCGACGCCGCAGAGAGAGGCGCATGGACGGTTCTGGTGGGAGCGGTGGCCATGTACGCCGGCGCCCTAGTGCTGCTCCTGATGAAGCGCCTGCCTTACGCTGTCCGCGCTCTGGGCTTTCTGGCCCTCCTTTGGATCGTGGGCGTCCTCGCCCTGCTTGCGGTGGGCTACCTCGGCGCTCCCATCCTGATTCTGGTCGGGCAGAGTGTCCTGGCGTCGGTGCTTTTCGGGCGCCGTATCACCCTCATCGCGCTCGGCTTGAACCTGATCGCCTTACTGGGCGTCGGGGCAGGCTTGTCGACGGGTCTAGTGACCGTGGAGACTTTGGAGTTTTACGAGCCGACCGTGTTCATGAACTGGCTCCGCATCACCGCGATCTTCGCAGTGTTTTGCGGAATCGCGGTCGTCAGCGTCGACGTGATCACCAGCCACTTGAACCAGAGCTTGAAAGATCAGGCCGAGCTCATCGAGAACCTGAGGGGCGCAATGCAGCTGCGCGACGCAGCAGAGGCGCAGCGGCGAAACGCCGAAAAGCGTCTTCGCGAATCGCAGCAGATGCCCAAAGTGTGACGGAGAGCCGGGTAAACGGCTGGCCGAAACGGCTGCGCTACTCGACGACCACTTCACAGGTCGCGCTGCATCCGGAGCCGGGCACACCATTGTCCAGACCCGCGTCGCAGCCCTCGCCGAGCTCCGGCTGCCGAATGCCATCGCCGCAGGTCGGGCCTGCGGTGCAGTCGGGGTTGCAGCCGCCAGGTCCTCCGAGATTGTCGCCATCGTCGCATTCCTCGAAACCAGCGTCGACGGTGCCATCGCCGCAGTACGGGCCCAGGCCGGAGCAGTCCGGCAGGCATTGTCCATAGGCGCCGGTATTTTGCCCTGGGCCGTCGTCGCAAAACTCGAAACGGGTCGCGATGCCATCCCCACAGGTGTAGTCGCAGGTCGAAATTTCAGTAACGAAACCGTCGAGCGTGAGCCTGAAATTGGAGGCGCCGGTGTGCCGCTCTGCGTGAAAGATCGCCACCTCGTAGACCAGCGGCTCTCCGGGCGGTGCTGCGGCTCTGTCCTCTTCTAGACGCGCTTTGCAAGCGCTCACGATGGCTTGCTGAGTCGCACTTCCTGCATCGGTGGGGTCAGCGAAGCTCATCACGTCGGTGACCCTCGGGTGCAGCCCGCCCACGTCGAGGCAGAGAAAACCATCGACGAAAACCCAGAGGTCGTCGTCGCCACTGAACGTCAGCACCTCATCGCCCTGATAAACGAAGAAGTAGTGGACCTCGGTCGTGAAGCCGAAATTCCGTGAATCGCCTCCACTGCTCGGAACGAAAAGGGTCTCCCCGTACGTCGGCTCGGCAGGCCAGGCAGAGGGCGCAAGCGCAGGGTCGTCGAGAGGGAAGAAGCCCTGAGGGGAATCCAAGCTGTCGAACTCGTACACGTTGGCGCCGATGCTTGGAAGGACGAGCTCCCCGACGACTTCCAGGTTGCCAGTCGGATCGAGCGTCGGGCTGGTTCGGTACCACTGCGCGAACGAAGCGGCGCTGTGAGGTGGTCCCTCGTTGGAGCCGTAGACATACGGGTTCTCTCCCGAGAGCTCGGGTTTGCCTTCTTCATCGAGCTGATCCGTCGTGATGTCGAATGCGATGGACCCGTTGGAGTCATCGGGGTTGTTGAAGTCCAAGCTAAACGTCGTCGGCAGCGGGTCGGTGGTGTCGTTGCTGCGGAAATCTCTGTAGATGACGGGAATCGAAAGCTCATCGCCAAGGTCGACCGGAGACAGCACGCATTCGAAGCCCTCTTCCTCCTGGCAGTCGCTGGAGCAACCATCGCCGTCGTTCGTATTTCCGTCGTCGCAGGCTTCGCTGGTGCCCGGAAGGATCACTCCGTCGCCGCAGACGGCCTGACAAACCCCTCCCTCGCAGTCGGGCTCGTTTCTACAGGTCGCGTCGCATCCATCAAACGGCGTCGCGTTGCCATCGTCGCACTGCTCGGTGCCTTCTCGAGCGCCGTCACCGCACTGGATCGGGGTGCAGTCTGCACCGGGCGTCTCGCACTTGTAGCCATCCTCGAGCTGACATGCCTCCGAACAGCCATCGCCAGGGACTGCGTCTCCGTCATCGCACTGTTCGAAGCCGGCCACGATCCCGTCGCCGCATTCGGTCGCCGCGCAGGCTACCCCAGGCAGCGGGCAGGACCAGCCGTCCGTTCGCTCACACGTCGCGCTGCATCCATCGCCATCGGTCACGTTGCCGTCGTCGCAGGTCTCCGGGAGGTCGATCCGCGAGTCACCACAGACGATGGCCACACAGAGCACGCCGACGGTCGGGCACCGGTACCCCGCTTCGATCATCATGCAGTCCGCAGCGCAGCCGTCGCCGTCTGCCTGGTTCCCATCGTCGCAGGCTTCGGTCGCGTCGCGTGTACGGTCGCCGCAGTCCGGAGAGATTCCTCCTCCTGTGCCTCCGTTGCCTCCGCCGACGCCGCCGCTACCTCCGGTACCGACGCCGCCCTGGCCGCCTCCACCAGCTACTCCGCCGCTACCACCGGAACCTCCTGGACCCATCGAATCCGAGTCACCGGAGCAGCCGGTCGAAAGCATCAAGGCGAGGCACAGCCCCGCTAGTGTCTTGCCAAGAAGACGCCCCATTGCTTCAGCTTAGACGCTTGCCAACGCCGCCGCCAAAAGCGGACTAATTCTCGGCGCGACGAACCCGGACCATGAGAATCGTGGTCGTCATCATGAAGGAAAAGGCCAGGAGCGTGCCCCAGGCCGCACCGACCTCACCCATGCGAGGAACCAGGATGAAATCGGCGAGGAGATTGACCAGGGCGGCCGCTACCGCGACCGCGGAAACGGTCTTTGCGTGGGTCGCCGCGAGGAGTGCCGACTGCCAGAGCATGGAGATGCCGAGGCACCCCAGGCCAAGCGCGAGGATTGGAATCGAGCGAAGAACGCTCGGCGAGGTCCGATAAGATTCCTCCAGAATCGGCGTGTACTTCACGATCAGCGGAAGCGCGATCACTAGAACTGCGACCCAGGCAGCAATCTGAAGGCTGCTCCGTCGCAGGAGCTTCGCGGCGCCATCACGGTCGCCTTTCGCATAGGCCGAGTAGTAGAGCGGATTGAACGAATGGAGCGTTACGATGTTGACCGTGCTGACGAGCAACGCGATCCGGTAGGCAGACTCGTAGCGCCCCGCCGCAGCGATCCCATTCCAGAGCGCGACGTAGAGACGATCGGCGCTTTGATACCCAACGTAGGCAAGCGCAGTGAGCACCATCGGACCCGAAAAACGAATTGGGACGCTCATCGAAGCGAGCGAGGGAGGCCGTTTGAGCCAGCCTCGTCGACTGAGGATGAAGAAGGCCGCAACGCCCGCGCCAATCTGAGCGAGCACGAGACCACCCCAGCGAGCCTCCCAGGTCCACCCGAGTAGGAAAAACAGTGTGATCGCGATGAAGGGGCGGGTTCCGTCGACGAATTCCGACCACATCGCCGCCCGCGTAGGTTGACTCTGGGCCTCGTGCACTGTCTGGGCCATGATGCGCGCCGTGGCGATCGTGGCAGCAACGACCACGCCCGCTACGGCCCATCGGGGCACGGCATCGCCCCCAAGCATGAACATCGAATCGGGGAGGGCCGCAATGAAGAGCGTCGTCAGAGCTCCGATGAAAAGCGACAGCCCGAGCATGCCGCCGAGGTCACCGGCAAGCCCAGCGCGTGGTTTCTTGTGGAGGTAGACCAGGATATAGGTCTGCGGCGCCAGTGTGATGCTGGCGGCCGCAACCCCAAACACGACCCCTTCCAGAATCGCAAACCGACCGTAATCGGCCTGGTCGAGCAGGTGGGTCCAAAGCAGGTTCGCCAGTTGAACTAGGCCGCCCATGGCGCTCGCCATCGTGTAAATGATGACGTTCCGTCGAAATGTCTTCTTTTGGGATGCAGCGTCCAGAGGGAGAGGAGGTAATCCAGCCTGGCCTCGAGCGCCAGTGGGAGTGGCGGGCGACGTCGGCTGGATCTTACCGAGCGTGCAGCTATCACGACGATTAGGAGCCGACGACCGCAAGATATGTTGAGAAGGATTAGGCAGAGGGCCTACATCGCCCGGGCAAAGGTTCAGCTGCGGGCGCTGGGCTCGAGAGCGGCGCAAGAGGGCCAGCGACGCCTCTTCCTCGATTGCGGATCGAATGTCGGACAAGGCTACACGTTCTTCAAGAAGTACCTGCCACCGGGGCGCTATGACGCGGTCCTAATCGAGCCGAATCCCAACTGCATCAAGTCGCTCCAAGAGAAGTTCGGGAGCTACCCAAACTTGGAGATCATCCAGGGCGCCGCTTGGGTTCGGAACGAAAAGCTGAAGCTATTCGGTCTAGTCGAAGACGACAGGGGCGCCATGACGCAAGGCGCCTCGGTGGTCGCTGACCACAACAGCGGGGACTACCAAGCAAACCAAGAAGCCGCGCTCGAGGTCGATGCCTTCTCTCTGAGCGAGCTGCTCACACGCAAAGCCGAACAGTACGATCAGATTGTCGTCAAAATGGATATCGAGTCGTCCGAGTACGAAGTGCTTCGCGACCTACTCGACACCGGGGCTGCCAAGCACATCACGCACATCTTCGTCGAGTTCCACAGCGAGTACTTCAAGGAGCCCGAAAGCTCTCAGCATAAAGCGCTCGAGAAAGCCCTGGTGGACGAGTTGCGGGCCACGGGCGTCGGCGTGACGATCTGGATTTGAGCGCTTCAGAGCTGCTCTATGGAGTGTCTCCTGGCGCCCCGCTCGAAAACCGGCCACAACGAGGCTGCGCGTCGGCGGGATCCCTGGCTCGCCAGGAATGCCAATGCTTCGATTTCGCGCCGACATCCGCACCTTGCTTTACATAGTCGTGACGACCGGATTGCTCGTAGTCCTGTGGACGGGTGATTCGTTCAACCCCCTGCTCTTCGTCGCTTACCTTTTCATGTCCGTTTCGGTTTCGGTCATCGCGCACAACCACAATCACCTCACGATTTGGAAGTCGAAGCAGCTGAACGCACTGACGGACTACTGGCTCACGTTGTTCTACGGATTCCCTGCCTTCGGCTGGATACCAACGCACAACCAGAACCATCACAAGTTCAACAACCGGGAGGGCGACTATACGATCACCTATCGGTACACCGAGAAGGCCAACCTTCTAACGCTCCTGACCTACCCTGCCGTCAGTGCCTTCCATCAGCAGAAGCCGATTCGTGATTACCTGGCCAAGCAGTACCGAATCAACAAGCGTCGCTTCTGGTTCTGCGTCTCGCAATACGCTCTCTTGGTCGCCTTCGTTCTGGCCGCGTTCCTCATCGATTGGAAAAAGGCTCTGCTTTACGTGTTCATTCCGCAGCAGGTCTCCCTGTACTCGGTGCTGATCTTCAACTACGTACAGCACGTGCACGCCGACGAAGAGTCGTCGCTCAATCACTCTCGCAACATCGTGGGCCCGGTCATGAACTGGTTCCTGTTCAACAACGGCCTTCACACCGTCCACCATGAGAATCCGGGGCAGCATTGGAGCAAGGCGCCGGAGGCTCACGCGAAAATCGCGCACCGGATCGACCCACGGCTGAACGAGCAGAGCTTCTGGTGGATGCTCGTTCGGGTCTATATCCTCGGGCTGTTCAGCGCCGACGTCCGGGGCCGCTCGATGCGTCTCGACCGTATCGCGGCGGAGCGACGGCTCTAGAAACGGAGCGTCTGGTCCGGTCCGAGGCGGGCTGATCTGCGTTCCCAGGCCGCCTCTTGGTCCAGAAACGCGAGTGGATCCATCTCGGGTTTCACCTTTTGGTAAACCGTCGGGAAAGTGCCTTCCGCTTGGTACTGCTCGCGCATCCGACGCCACAGCGCATGGTCGAACATCTCCATGAACTCTTCTTCGGTGCTGAAGACGTCACAATAGGTGTGAAGGAAGCCGCCAAGCGATCGCGCTTTTTGCTCGAGCGCCCGAACCTTGGTCACAGCGGGGTACTGCTCGTCGCCGTCCTTGACCCGCTGTGGAAAGCCGTAGACGCCGAGATCGAGAAAAGCGGCGGTCTCCGCGCGCCCTG
>Ga0316201_10004119_pt1 | contig 10903 bp, 10 predicted proteins | sample CS6wburrow_MG_FD_204516 | JGI IMG/M metagenome (GOLD analysis project Ga0316201, IMG submission 204516) | Coastal sediment microbial communities from Delaware Bay, Delaware, United States - CS-6 worm burrow | ecosystem: Environmental > Aquatic > Marine > Coastal > Sediment | place: USA... | reverse complement strand
CAGCGACGATGCTTGGGCTTGCATTGAACGCGGTTCTGGGGTGGTGGTGGGCGGATCCGGCTGCCGCCTTGGTGGTAGCCGGCGCAGCCGCAAACGAAGCCCGCGAGAACTGGCTCGAGGTCGGGAATTCCGGCTCGCACGGATAGGGTTTGGAGCACAAGCCAGGAGCGTGCGAGCGGGATCGAGGCGAGCTCGGCCGTTGTGCGGAACGACATTGGCTTCCAGATGTGGAGTGTGTGAAGTCTTTTGTGAGGCTCAACGGGCCGCGGTAATTGCGGCTCCCACAATTCTCGGCTTGGCCTGGCTTGCCTTTCCACTCCTCATCGGGCGCAACGGGGCCATCGGCGTGTCTCGCTAGCTTCCTGAGGGCGCCACAATCTCAAGTGCCTGGTTCAGATCGGCGATCAGGTCGGCCACGTCCTCTATCCCCACCGAGTATCTCACCAGGCTCTCCGGGATCCCCATCTCAGCGCGCTCCTCGGCCGTCATCTCGACGTGGCTGGTGGTCGCCGGTGGCCCCGCCACCGTCTCTACGGCGCCAAGATTTGCGGCGAGATGCGCCAACTCGAGCCGGGGGAGAACTGCCCGAACGGCATCAAGACCGCCGTTGATCGAAAACGACAGCACGCCGCCAAACCCGGTCATCTGCCGGGCGGCGATTGCATGGTTCGGATGCGACTCCAGGCCGGGATAGAACACCGCTTCGATCGCCGGGTGGTCTTCGAGATGCCTGGCGACGGCAAGCGCGTTGGCGTTTTGCCGCTCGATGCGGAGGTGCAGGGTCTTCACCGACCGTTGCAGCAGATATGCCGCAAACGGCCCCAAGGTTGCGCCGTTGATCTCGCGGTAGTGATAGATGCGTTGGATGAGATCGGTGCCGCCGACCACGATTCCACCGAGGGCGTCGGCGTGGCCGCCGAGGAACTTTGTTGCCGAATGCACAACCAGATCCGCCCCGAGCGCAAGGGGTCGCTGATTGATCGGGGTGGCGAATGTGTTGTCGACTACCACGGTCGCGCCAACTGCGTGTCCGGCGGCGGCGAGCCGTTCGAGGTCGAGGATCTTGAGAGTGGGGTTGGTCGGTGACTCGAGATACAGGACCTTGCAGCCCGCCGCCACCGCAGCCTCGATCGCATCGTGATCGTCGGTGGGCACTAGCTCCACGATGACGCCATCGCGGGGAAGGAACTCGAGGAAGAGTTTCGTGGTTCCGCCGTAGGTGTCGGTCACCGACACGACCCGGTCGCCCGGTCCAAGCAGCGTTCGGAGGGTGCCGGATATCGCAGCCATCCCGGTGGCGAACGCAGTGGCGGCGTCGGCTCGCTCCAGGGCGGCGATGCGGCGCTCGAAGACGTCGACAGTCGGATTGGTGTTACGGCTGTAGATGTGGCCCTCGGCCTCGCCGCGGGCAACGGCCATCCACTCGTCCACGTCTTGGTACCCAAAGCTGACCGTCTGGGCAATCGGCACCTGGGTTGACCGTTCCCACAGCGGGTGGTCCTCACCGGCCCAAACCGACCGGGTTCCGTCTCCGTGCTCCACCTGAGTCTCCTTGCGCTTGGTTCCGTCACGCTACTCGCCCGTAAGATGCCCCATCGGATTCGAGGGATGAAATGGACGAAGCCCGGATTGCCTCACGAGCCCTGGAACTCGTTGCGACCCCGTCGGTGACGGGTGACGAGCGAGCTGCGATCCATCTGGTCACCGGATGGCTCGAGCCGGTTGCGGACGAGGTCGATCAGTGGGTAACGCCGATGGCGGAACTCGAGTTGGATCCGGCCTATCCAGGTCGCGAGATGGAGCGGGACGAGGTGCCGGTCGTAGCGGCCCGTGTCGTCGGCAAGCGTCCGGGGCCGACGGTGGTCTTCACCGGACACGTCGATACGGTTCCCCTTGGTGACACCGGCCGGTGGTCACGGGATCCGTTCGGAGAGATCGACGATGGGGTCCTCTACGGACGGGGGTCCTGCGACATGAAAGCCGGCCTCGTTGCTGCCATCGAGGCCTTCACCACTCTTGCCACAGGAGATCGAGATTTCGCCGGCGAAGTGCGGCTGGTGGCCGTGCCCGGAGAGGAAGACGGCGGCACCGGAACGCTGGCGGCAATCCGTCGCGGCTGGACTGGAGATCACGTCATCATCACCGAGCCAACCGCAAAGAGCGATGAACTGCGTTTAGTCGTAGCTCACGGAGGCGCCCTCACCTACTCAATCGAGGTGCCCGGAAGGGCCGCTCATGCGGCGACCCGCCGGCTTGGGGAATCCGCACTCGACCATCTGTGGACGATTCACCGTGCTCTGCGCGGTCTGGAAGCGGAACTCAACGAAGCCGAGACAGATCCGATCATGCAGGAGCTCGGCCTGCCCTATCCGACCACCATCGGGATCGTGCGTGGTGGTGACTGGGCGTCGAACGTCATGGAGCGCCTCACCGCTGAGATCAGGGTCGGCGTAACGATTCACGAAACCATCGGACAGGCTGAGGAACGTTTCGTGCACACCTTGCGGGCGGCTATCGCCGGTGATCCCTGGCTGGATGCTCATCCACCCCGGATGGAACGGACCGGGGCAGCGTTTGGGTCGTCGCGGATCGACCCCGATCACCCGTTGGTTGCGGCGGTGCAGCAGGCTGCCGGCAGCGTTGTCGGTGCGACACCCCGACTGGTGGGGGCACCCTATGGCTGCGATATGGCGCTGTGGGCCAGGGAAGCCGGTGCGGCCACGGTGGTGTTCGGACCGGGCGATGTGAGCCGCGCACACGCCGTGGACGAGCAGGTCAGCCTGGAGCAAGTAGCGGACGTCGGCGGGGTGCTCGTCGCCGCAGCAACGCGGATGCTTGGCTAGGTGCTCGGTCGCTAGACATCTCTAGAGAGGGCGCTCGAGGTCGGTGACGGGTACTTCAGTATCTTCGACCGTGGTGATCGACTTGCCGGTCACCTCAAACCCCCGGGCCCGATAGAAACGGAGCGCTCGCTCGTTCTCTGTCTCAGTGCTGACCGTCATCAGTGAGAAGCCGTGACCTCGTGCCGACTCGACAGCGGCGGCCACCAACGGGGTGCCGATGCCGCGCCCGATCATCGCATCCAGGACAACGACTCCGGCGAGCTCGATGGACTGGTCCCCAACCGTCCGGGTGGCGGCGAATCCCACGACCGAGTCGGCGAGGTAGGCCAGGAACATCCGCCGGCTGGGACCGCCGATCCGGGCCCGGATTGCCTCCGGTGCCGCGATTTCTGCAATGACCTCCTCGGTAGCGCCGGCAAAGCCCGGTGCCTCTGGACCCGATTGGCGCCACATCTCGAGAAAGAATGAAGAGATCGCGGGAACGTCGGCTTCGCTTGCCTCCCGGATCTCGATGTGCGGGTCCATACCCGCTCAACGTACCCCCCGAGGGGTCTGGCGTCCATCATCACGGTATGCCGGCCTGCGGGACGCCAGGCCCCGCAGCAGATCGCGAAATCCGCGTTTCTGTCAGTGGTCGCCGATAACGTGACGGCATGCTGTCGCAGAGAGATACCCGAGTGCTCGAGTTTGAGAGCAAATGGTGGCACTACCCGGAGCCAAAGGACCGCGCCATCCGCGAGTACCTGGGCATGAGCGCCACCAGGTATTACCAGGCACTGCGGCGTCTCGTCGATGACGAAACTGCCACCGCCGAATACCCGCTGGTGATCCACCGGCTGCGGCGAATGCGTCGAGAGCGGCAGGAAGCCCTGGCACGGCGGTTGGGCTGATGGGCACCGAAGCCGAGGCTGATACCCCCGCGGAGACAGAGGAAGCACCGCCGGCAGAACGTGATCTAACCGCGTTGATCACCCGGGTCGGTATCTCAGCTTGGAGTCTGGTGGGGGCGGCTGTCCTCATCTGGGTGCTGCTGCAGATCCTGGCCCGACTAGACATCCTGTTGGCCCCAATCGTGTTGGCGGTAGCGCTCATTTACGTCCTCAACCCGGTGGTGAAATTCCTTACCCGCCATCGGACTCCACGCATCATCGCGACCTTCTTGGCGTTCCTCGGGATGCTCGCCCTGATTGCCGCCTTCGGCGCCGTTGTGGCCCCCACGGTCACGTCGCAAGCCTCCGAGCTGGCGCACCGCTTCCCTGAGATCTACGAGGAGTCGGCCGTCCAGATCGAGGACATCATTGACAGCTTTGGCTTCGAGGAAGTTGACCTGTGGTCGTATGACGAACTACGTGAATTCGCCCAGGATCCCGAAGCCCAAGACCAGATTCTCTCTGTCGTTTGGGATCGACTGGGCGAAGTAACCACCGGCCTGTTGGAGACGATCCTGGTCTTCTTCTTGGCCCCGGTTGTTGCCTTCTACATCCTGGTAGACCTGCCCCGGGTCCGCCAGGAAGCGGTTGCGCTGATCCCGAAACCTCACAAGGCCGAAGTGCTGCACGTATCCCGACGGCTGGGTGGGGCGATCGGGGGATTCCTCCGTGGCCAAGTGCTGGTGGCCCTCATCGTCGGGATAATGACCAGCGTCGGATTCCGAATTATCGGATTGGAGTTCTGGCTGATCATCGGGATGATCGCCGGTTTCCTCAACATCATTCCCTTCGTGGGCCCGTGGGTTGGCGGCATTCTCGGAGTGACGGTCGGGTTTGTCACCGCCGATGTCACCACCGCATTGTGGGCCGGTCTGGTGGCTCTGATTGTGCAACAGATCGACAACCATCTGATCAGTCCCAACGTGCTCCGGGCCACCGTGAGCCTGCACCCGGCGGTGATCATCCTGGTCCTGATCCTGGGCGGTGGGATTGGCGGCATCTGGGGGGTTCTGCTTGCGGTTCCGATCACCGCCGTGATCAAGATCCTGGCCGGACACCTGTGGCGAACCCGAGTACTCGGCCAGACGTGGGAGGATGCCCTCGAGGCCATCATTGAGTCATCACAGCCACCCGAGACCCTTCTCGAAGAGATCCGCGGCTCCCGTCAAGAACGTGAAGCCATCGCTCGGTCCCAGACAAGCGACGGGGCGGAGGCCGCCGGCAACGATCCCGGCGACGAGTAGGCAGGACAACCACCGTGCTTGATCTTGTTCTTGGAGCATTGCTCGTGGGCCTGGCCATCCGAGGTTGGTCCCGTGGCCTGGTCAAAGAGATCATCAGCCTGGCGGTGCTAGTAATTGGGACGGTTGCCGCCTTCCGCTTGTCAACGCCGCTGGGGCGCGTGTTCGCTGCGATGTCCGGAGCTTCCCCAGATGCTGCCCGTGTGGTCGCCGGTATGTTCATCTTCTTCGGGGTTGCTCTCGGTGCGGGTTTGCTCAGCAGGGCTCTTCACATCGGGCTGAGGTTCCTGCCGGGGGTGTCGACGTTGAATCGGGCCGCCGGTGCTGCGTTGAGCTTGGTCGCCATGGTTCTGGTGGTGACTCTTGCCGTCTCGCTGGCGACTGTCGTCCCTCTACCCGAAGCGCTGGCGGATGAGATTGCCGAATCGACCGTGGCCGACACGCTCATCCAACCGGACGGTGTGCCGCAGCGGGTGCTTGGGTTCCTGTCGGGCGATCGGGTCGTCGAGATCACACTTCGGATCAGGGATCTCACCGGTAGCGCCCGCGCCGTTGCCACTCGGGGCGATCCGGTGTCGATTCCGCCGGCAACCAGCGATGAGTTGACCCGGCTCCCTGCTGCCGAAGATGCGGTGCTCGATCTGCTCAACCGGGAGCGGGTCGCGGAGGATGCGGCGCCGCTTCCGCGCTCATCGGGGCTGGACCAGGTGGCCTTCGACCTTGCCATGGAGGGATATGCCACTGGTGAGCTGCGAATCTACTCGGACACTCAGTTGCGCTCTTTGCTCAACAATCTGAGTCTGCCGTCCATCGCTCGCACTCAGGCGGTGGTGTTGGCTGCCTCCCCGGAAGCGGGGCACGTCGCCGTCGTTGAAGAATCCGGTGCAGCCATCACCGGGCCTGACTACACCAAGGTCGGGATCGCCGTGGTGCAAGGACCCCTGGGGCTGCTCATCGTCGAGGTCCTGACCGGCTGATTCAACCCAACGACGGACCCCCGATCATCCCGCTGGATGACGACACGGGTATCGCCCGCCCCCTATGGTTGATGCGTTGCCACGAGGAGGAGAAGCGGTGAACGTCTTGGAATGTGCCGGCCTGGTCAAAGCCTTCGACGATCTTGTCGCCGTCGATGATGTCGGATTCCACATCGCCGCCGGCGAAACCTACGGGTTGCTCGGTCCCAATGGGGCAGGCAAGACCACCAGCATCTCGATGATTGCCGGCATCCTCGAGGCCGACGCCGGGAAAGTAACGGTCGCCGGGAAAGAGATCACCACCCGCTCCGTCGAGGGCAATGTCGAGATCGGATACGTTCCGCAGGACATCGCCATCTATCCCGACCTCACCGCTCGGGAGAACCTCAGATTCTTCGGGAAGTTGTATGGAATCCCCAAAGATCGGCTCGCAACCCGTATCGACGAGGTTCTGGCCGTCATCGGGCTGGCAGGTCGTGGCGATGACCGCACCGACGAGTACTCGGGTGGGATGAAGCGCCGGCTCAACATCGGCATCGGGCTGCTGCATGAACCCAGCTTGTTGATCCTGGACGAGCCCACAGTCGGGGTCGATCCGCAAAGTCGCAACTCCATCCTCGAGAGCGTCGAACTCCTCGGACGCTCCGGGACCGCCGTCTTGTATACAACCCACTACATGGAAGAGGCCGAGCGTCTTTGTGACCGGGTGGCGATCATCGACGGCGGCAAGATCCGTGCCGAAGGGACCAGGCGCGAACTCGTTGAGCTGGTGGGTCAGCGCGACACCATCAATCTTGGTGTGGTCGGTTCGGCCAAACGGTTGGTCGAGGCTCTACAGTCGGTTGGCGAGATCGAGAGCATCACGGCCGCCGAGGGAACCGTCGAGATTCTGGTGGAAGGTGCCAGTGGGTTACTGCCCCGAATCCTCGACGTGGCGCAGCAGTCGGGAGTGTCTGTTTCCGGGGTGGAGGTCGTCGAACCCAACTTGGAGTCGGTCTTCTTGCACCTGACCGGGAAAGCCTTGCGCGACTGATGCGAGCCTCAGTCATCATCGCCCTCAAGGACCTCTCGCAGCGGATTCGAGACAAGTCGGCAATCTTGCTCGGGCTGGTCGCCCCGTTGGGACTCGCCCTGATCTTCTCCGGCATCATCCCCAGCGACACGACATCATTTGATGTCAAGGTCGGCGTGGTCGACAACGACGGCGGGAGCATTTCAGCCACGTTCGTTGACCAGGTACTGCCGGCGATCGAAGCCGACGAGATCATGACCGTCACTGCCTACACCGACCTTGCCGCCCTGGAATCGGACGTCGAGGCGGGTGACCAGAATGCAGGGTACGTCTTCCCGGCGGGCTTCAGCGATGGGCTGTTGGCCGGGCAAGGTGGGACCGTTCGGCTGATCGGCAATGTCGACAGCTCCATCTCTACCCAGATCGCCAAGGCAGTGCTCGATGGATACCTCGCTGAGGTCGATGCGGTCGGCATTGCGGTTGGGTCGGCGCTGGTCAGCGGCGCGGTGGACGTGGATGCGATCAGCGCCGCAGCCGTTCAAACCCCCGCCGCCGTCGTGTTGACCGATGTCGCGGCTGCCAGCCGGGAGCTCGACGTCACGACCTTCTTCTCCGCAGGTATGGCGGTCTTCTTCTTGTTCTTCACCGTCCAGTTCGGTGTGTCTTCACTTCTCGAGGAGAGGTTCTACGGGACTCTGCCCCGGTTGCTTGGTGCACCGATCAGTCGGTGGAGCATCATCGGAGGAAAGGCGCTGACCAGCTTCGTCCTAGGTCTGGTGTCGATGATCGTGCTGGCGGTCGCCACCACGTTCATGATCGGCGCGGAATGGGGTAATCCGGTGGGCGTCGGCATCCTCATGGTTTGTGGGGTGCTTTCGGCTCTGGGGATCATGGCCGTCGTTGCCGTGATCTCGAAGACTGCCGAACAGGCCGCCAACTGGCAATCCATCGTTGCGGTGGCATTGGGTCTCCTCGGCGGTACCTTCTTCCCACTCAGCCAGGGACCGCGACTGCTGGCTCTATTTTCGAAGTTGACCCCCCATGCCTGGTTTCTGCAAGGTCTTGGTGATCTTTCGGCGGGGAGCGGGCTCAGCTCAGTGGTGACCCCTGCGCTGGCGTTGGTCGCCTTCTTTGTGGTGACTGTCGGGGCGGCGATGGCGTTCGGCAAGGAGGTGTTGGCGCCATGAAGAGCCTTGCCATCACCACCACCAACATCAAACGCATGCTGCGGGACCCCTCGACGATTTTCTTTGTCTTCATTTTTCCAATGTTGCTGATCCTGGTGCTCGGGGCTTCCTTTGGCGGCGGGTTCACCCCGAAGATTGCTTTGCTGAACCAAGGCGACGGGCCGTACGCGCAAGCGTTCGCCGACGAGATCCTGGCCGACGACGAGTTTGAGGTCTTCACTTACGACGAGTTCGATCTACTGCTCGAGGATGTCGAGCGCGGGATAGCTCAAATGGGCGTGGTCGTCCGTGCCGACTACGACCAAGTGCTGACCGCAGGCGAGACCGCGACGGTGGAGTTCGTCGGCAGGCTGGATCAGAGCGTGGTTCAGTATCGGTCCACCATCGAGGCGATTGCTGCGGATCAGAGTGCGATCTTCCGCGCCGCCCGACTCCTTGATGCGGAGGGCCTGGCGGACTTCGACGATGCGGTCGCAACCTCCCAGCTGGTCGCGGCCACGGCTCCCGGAGCCGAGGTGGCGGTGGAGACCACCGGTGAGTCACTGTTCGGGGAGGACGTGGGTCAGTTTGATCTGGGCGCTCCGCAACAGTTGATCCTGTTTGTGTTCCTGACTTCGTTGGCCGGTTCGGCCGCCCTCATCCAAACCCGCCGGCTTGGCGTATCGCGCCGCATGGTGTCAACGCCGACCTCGATGGCTCAGATTCTGCTTGGTGAGACCGGCGGCCGGTTCGCCGTCGCCATGATTCAGGGACTGTTCATCATGGTCGGCGCGGCTGTGGCTTTCGAGGTGCGTTGGGGCAATCTGGTCGGAGCAGCGGCGTTGTTGATCCTGATCGCTCTCGTCGGAGCCGGTGGCGGGATGCTGATGGGCGCCCTTTTCGACAACGACGAGCAGGCCGGGTCGATGGGTGTATTCATGGGGCTTGGCCTTGCGGCGCTCGGCGGCTGCATGGTCCCGATGGAGATCTTTCCCGACACGATGGTCCGGATCGCTCACATCACGCCCCACGCGTGGGGTCTCGATGGCTTTGCGGAGTTGGTAAGACGTGGTGGCACGATCACGTCGATAGGAACGGAGTTGGCCGTCCTCGCCGGCTTCGCTGCGGCGTTGCTGGCCCTGGGTACCTGGCGGCTGCGAGCCAAGCTGACTCACTGAGAGTTTCCTACTCGTCCTCGATCTCGAAGAAGGGCGACTCGGTGGTGGCTCCCTGGGTAGGAGCCCGATCTGCGGTCGGCGGTGGCGGCTCTGGTGCCGGCCTTCTGACTGGGCCGCCCTGTTTGTCGCGCCGTACTGCGGCGAACCACACGGCCAACGCCAGGCTCCCGGACAACCCGAGGAGCCCCGGCAGCCACCACGGGAAACCGCCGGTCGGGTAGAGAGTGTTGGCGAACATGTAGAGCTCAGAGTCGAGCGGGATGTCCCAGACGTAACGGCCGTCGGCGAGGATTTGGTCGGCGTTGTGTTCGTCCGGCTCGCCGGGCAGCGAAACGATGATCTGCTCCTGCAACGTTTCGTCATCGATGGCGTTTGGGTCGAGCGGGAATTCACTCAGGTCGAGTTCGCCGGCGAGGTCGAGAGTCGCTTCGAGAGACACTCCTTCGTCGGCCAGCTCGAGGCGGAAGGCAGTGAAGTTGCCGGCGGCGGCTTCCTGGATGGATTCGGGGTCCGAAAAGGCAACGTCGGTGGTGTAGATGGTCATGTTGCCCTCGGTGCGAGTCTGGGAGGTCCCTTCCAGGCCGAGGTCGAGGCCGGCGATGACTTCCTCGCTCTCGCTGCCAAATAGTTGGGTGATCAGATCGCGCAGCTGATCGTTGAGCCCTACCTCTGCGGCAATGGTTCCGCTGCCGTCTTCTGCGACATCCAGGACGATCCGAACCTCAGCGCGGCAACTAGCCAGTACCAGCGCAAGCAGGGCGAGGAGGATCGAGAGATGTTTCATGGATGGTTCGATGACTTTAGTCCCGGGCGTTGAGGGCTATCTCTGCCAGGAACTGGCGTATCCTTGGAGAGTGAGTAGCGAAGAACCATCTACCACCGAGCTGCTGGCCGCAGCCCTGGTTGTTGCTTTTCCTCAGTTCGTGGAGGCAAAGCTGGCGGCGCTGGGAGTAGAGCCGGAGGGGGAAGTTCTCCATGCGGCCGAATCGGGTTGCACAACCCTTGGCCATGCTTTGCATGAGCTGATCGCAACAGCGCTGCCGCTCCAGGGGGAATCTCCGCTGCAACTGGTACGAATTGCCACGCAGCCTCTGTCGGCGGCCTTGGCCGCAGCCGGCGTGTACCCGCCGGAAAGAGATGCGCAAGCCGTGGAGATTCACCCTGAAGATGTCTATGACCTCTACCCGGCGTCGTCTCGAGAACTCGGCGAAGAAGTCTGGCAACTACACATGCAGTGGGGCCTCGAGAAGGCCCGAGTGGTGGCCGGGATGGTTCCGGCGAAGGCACCACAAGACGGGACCCAGCCATCGGTGGGCCTACCGGCGGTCGCCTTGTTCGGCGTGAACGGGGAGTGGCGCACCGCCGCCGCCCCGATCCTGGCTGGGTTGGGCTACGAGATGCTGGTGTGGCGCAACCCGGCCGCCCTTGATGCCGGGCTGAAGCGGCGGCCGAATCTGGTGCTGGTGGATCTCGACCACCCGACCGCTCATGACGCAATCCGGGCGAGTGTCGCCGCCCAGGTTCGAGTCATCGCTGTTGGCTCGACGATCAACGACT
>Ga0316201_10004118_pt1 | contig 10903 bp, 9 predicted proteins | sample CS6wburrow_MG_FD_204516 | JGI IMG/M metagenome (GOLD analysis project Ga0316201, IMG submission 204516) | Coastal sediment microbial communities from Delaware Bay, Delaware, United States - CS-6 worm burrow | ecosystem: Environmental > Aquatic > Marine > Coastal > Sediment | place: USA: Delaware... | reverse complement strand
TCGCATATCTTGATATGCCAATAGCTCAGTAAGTTCATCAGCCGACAGATCTTCATAGGTTAAAGTCATCAATCTTTGTGTCTCTTCTCTTTGTGCTTGCAAGTCATTTTTTGAATCCTCTACATCCAATTTCCAGACTCTTCCATAGTTTTTTGTTCCCCAGCCATTTATCCAATCAGCAAGATATAGTGCACCATCCGGACCAAATTCCAGACCGGTAGGTAAGACTCCACTTAAAACATCTATTTCTTTTTCGAGATCAAAAGAAGCCCCTTTTGGCTTTAAGTTAAAGGCCCAAATGTGCGAGCGTGCCGGATCTCCGACAAATTCAACCAGGAAGAATTTATTCAACCAGTCCTTGCCAAGCGCTGTGCCAGGGTTATAAACCATCCCTGTAGGGCCATTATGGTAATTGGCAATTGGAGGAATTATATATGCCGCCTGTCCTTCCCAGCGGGGAAGGTATAGTTTTTCATCCATCCAGACTTTATAGCTATTGTTTTTAGGATCTGTATATTTTCCATATTGCCAATTAGCCCTCCAGCCAGCATCCGAACCTTCAACAATATGAACAAGTCGTTCACTTTCTCCCCTATGATCCCCATCATTATCTGAAGAAATTAAATTGCCATAAGCATCAAAAACAAATTCGTGTGTATTTCGAAGTCCCCTGGCAAATACCTCAAAATCAGTGCCGTCAGGTTTGCATCTAACGATCATACCTTGATTAGGCAAGTGATGTGTTTCACCTTCTACGGTGGTAATGCTGGCACCTATATCACCAATTCCCCAATAAATTTTACCATCGGGACCTTCTATTGCTCCTGACATGCCATGAGCTCCGAATCCAATATGAACAGCGAAGCCATGTGCAATGGAAGTTTTTGTATCCATAACACCATCACCATTGGAATCCTCAACACGCCACATATCCGGGCCTATACCAACAAAAATATCATTGTCACGTACCAATAGAGCACCAGCAACATCTGTTATTTCTTCATTAAAATCTTCCAAAATACGTGTTGAAACATCTGCAACACCGTCCTTATCGGTGTCTTCCAGTTTCCATATTTCATCTTTTTCAACCGTGAGATCCTTCCAGTCGTGAATACTGTCCTTATTTAGATCAGGTAACCATTCATTCTCTTCACTGCGTTTCGGATCAAATGTTTTGCGTAAAAAAGCACGTCTGTCTTCAACCGTTTGAAGACCAATTGAGGCCGTCATCCAATCCTGATGCCCGCGAATGTCAAATTCGGAATTTTTTTGCCTGTTGGTTCTTGTTAGATATACATTACCCTCATCATCTATGTCAATGGCAATGGGATCGGGAGCTAATGAATCTGATGCCCATAAGTCCAGGGTTAAACCATCTGCTAATTTTGGCGAAATATACTCCTGACTTGCATCAGCTATCATAGTGGCAGACAAAGAATCCAGTGAAAAAGTCAAGGGGGTTTCCTTTGGAATTTTTGACTTTTGACTGCAGGAGTACGTCAATAAACCTGCCGTAATTAATGTGATGAAATATATTAGGTGCCTTTTTGTACTCATAATTAATAAAGTAACTGATTATATTAAAAGAGGATTATTTTTTGGTGGGTATTGAACAAAGAGAATTGATATGATTGTCTAAGTTATCTAGTGTTTGGGCGAGTATTTTGATTTGTTCCTGGGCTTCCTGCCATTCTTTTTGCTCAATGGCTTCCCTAACTCCCGGCAATGTTTTAACCCCATAACCTGTGTAGAAACCAGGTGCATAAATCTGATGTTTGTACCATGATCTCCTTGGTAATCCGGAGGCATGGGTTAAGGTAAGTTCCGAATGCATAAGTTGTTTATTCAATGTTTCTAGTTCACTTTCGGAGAGTGAGTTAAAATTAATAGAATTGAACCTGGCTATCGATGCTTGGAGTCTAATCATACTGTTTTGTACTGGTGTAAAATCCAGAAAAGGGATAGATTCTTTTTTCTTAGGTTCAACAAAGGGTTTAGTTGGGTCTGAAGCCAGATAAAATGCATTTTCCTCCTTTAATTTGTTGTGTTTTTCCACTTCTTTTCGCATGTTATCACATGACTTCATTACTTCTTTAAGGTAGGTTGCAATGGTCTCGCGCAAGGGATCAAAATTGAAGGGTAGAATATCGGCATTCGCCAGACGCAGTACAATCCTGCCGGCTGTTTTTGCCAAAGTAGCTCCGTAGGCAAAGTCAGGATCCTTAAATCGCTTGTAATGTGAATAAGTATCATAGATAGTGTGATATTCTCCACCGGCATTTTCACCGCTAAATCCTAAGTTTAGCGAAGCAATTCCCGCATGTTGAATAAATGGTGTGTAATCAGATCCCGATCCCAGTGCATAAAGTTCAAATTTATCGTCCCCGCCATTAATCATATCCCTTGCAATTTTTCTTTCCTTAATAGGAACTCCTTTCTGAGGATCTGTAACCACTTCGGCTACTTCGCTTACCATGGTCTGTAATGTATGCGAGCCACCGGCGTTGAAGAAACCTCGTCCATTGCCATCGGTATTAATGTATGCTACCGCTTTCCTCTGCAGTTCCGCTTTATGATGTTCCACCCACTCTGTTGAACCAATCAGTCCTGGTTCCTCGGCATCCCAGGCGCAATAGACTAAAGTTCTTCTTGGCCGTTGTCCCTTTTTAGCTAGCTCACCAATAGCCCTGGCTTCCTCCATCAAAGCCACCATGCCGCTAACAGGATCAGCAGCACCATGCACCCAAGCATCATGATGATTGCCACGCAAAACCCATTCATTTGGAAATTCGGACCCCGTAAGAGTGGCTATGACATTATAAGCAGGCTTTAATTGCCAGTCAAATTCCAGTTTTAAAAGAACTTTTGCAGGTCCTGGTCCTATATGATATGTAATTGGTAATCCTCCCCGCCATGAATCAGGAGCTACAGGACCTCCCAGGGTCTCCAGCAATGGTTGGGCATCTTCATAGGAAATAGGTAATACAGGTATTTTTGTAATGGTAGGAGCATCTTTGCGGTCCAGTCTTTCCGCGTCCAATGTGGCCCCATAACCTGGTGTAAGGACGTCTCCCGGATAAAGAGGCATATCCATTACAGATCCTCGTTGCACGCCGGTTTTATTTTTAAATGCCCCTTTTGGATAAACATCACCGCGAACATACCCATCATCCTTAGGATCTGAATAAATGATACATCCAATTGCCCCCTTTTCAGCGGCTAGTTTAGGTTTAATTCCACGCCAGGATCCGTAATATTTGGCAATTACGATCTTTCCTTTTACATCTATTCCCAATTTATCTAACACTTCATAGTCTGCCGGTATTCCGTAGTTGACAAATACTAATTCAGCCTCAACCTCACCATCTGAAGAAAATGCATTATAGCTGGGTAATAACTCTTCTCCCTGTTCGGTAAATGTATCACCGGTGACAGGCACTGCTTTTAATTTAGCTTTGTAGGAAGTGGGTTCTATTAATTCCAGAACTCTGACTTTTGGATAGGGAAAGAGCACATGGTAGGTTTCTATTTTAGCATCATAACCCCAGGATTTGAATTGCTTCAACATCCATTCTGATAGTTCTTTTCCATATTCGGTTCCTACATAATGTGGCCTGGCTGCCATCTTTTTCATCCAAGAATCTAAATTCGAAGAAGTGATTTTTGATTCAAAGACTGTTTCCAGATCTAGTTGTTTTTGTACATTTTCAGGTTTAAACCCTCTAATGTTCTGTGCATTCAGGGATACAACAAAAAGGATTAAAAGGAATGAGAGGTATTTTTTATGCATATTGCTTTTTGTCATAATAATATTTGTTTAAACCGGCTATTCTAATTCTATCTTATCAAGGTATAATTCAAAATCTTCCTTTTTTTTATTTCCAATCAAAATTGCAAACTGCTCCAAATATTCCCCGGGATAATTAGGAAGATCTAATTTAGAACCCCGAAATGACGGAATCATTTCTGAAAAAAGAATTTCCAGAGTCTGCCATTCTCCATTTGTCTTAACATAAGCGATATATGAATAATAATCTGAAACCCTTGTTTTGACCCTTATCTGATATTGCTTGCCATCACCCTTAAGTCGCAGTTTGATTTTCTTGAAATTCTTTACTGATTTAGTTTCCAGATTGTAGCGAACGGAAGAAAAACCACCATTATTTTCCAGAGATACATATCCCTTAAAAAGGGCATGACCTTCATTGTCTATTGAGAAGTTACCTTTAGAAAGGCCTCCCATTACGCCATCATTTACCACTATCCAGTTCTGAATATTACTTTCTTTAGAGAAATCAAAGAGGACAAATGGTTTAGACATTATAAATATGAAAATTATTAAAATTAAATACCTCATAAATACCGGATTTGGGTTTTGGTCTTATTGGTTTACATTAGAAGAATTTTTCTAATTATGGCTCTCTCAATTCTTTTTTTATTTTTTGTCTGCAATAATTTTATTTCAAAAAGCAAGAGATCATTTTCTAAAAGTAATGATAAAAATAAATTCAATTTTTGTTAATAATAACTTTATTTTATCAATTTTTACTTCAATATAAACAGAATGGCGGCCCTGTTTGTAATTATGAGTTTCATCCTAGCTTCTTAACGATAAAAATCTCTGCAACAATAATATTTGGCACCCAACACAACCAGGCAATAATCTTATAAGCGTGAATAAAATCAATGTTCAGCAGCCCAGTAAATAATGGCAGATAAAGACGAAGTGTAACAGCGGCAAAACAAAGCGCATAACTTCTTATCATCCAACTCTGGTGTGCATCAATATCTATTTTTTTTATACTCGTGTAAGCATTTAATGTGGTATAAAGCCAAAATAGGGCTAATCCTGCAAAGCCGAGCGAGGGAATAATTCCACCAGTGGCAAAAAAAGCAATCCCCAATCCGGCTAAACCGCTAAATAAGACTGCTATAACATAAATTTTCCCCAATGCCCTGTGCAGCGGCAGTCTTTTTCTTCTTAAGGTTTTGAAAAACTGTGAAAACCCCGATAGCAATGCAAGTCCGCCTAAGAAAATATGAGTATAAAAAGCGGTTAAATAAATTGAACTTTTCAGCAGTGTCTCCGATTTGGATCCTAAAAGACTTTCTTCATAGGGTAGGCCAATAAAGCGCAATGGATACAAGCCTATGAAAACAGCAAACAATCCAAGAAAGAAATAGCCTGTATTGAGGCGTACTTTTTCTAAATCCATATTTCGAAATTGTTTATGTTTTCGTTTCACAGTCTCGTGAATTAAAGAGAGCTAAGCTTACGATATTATTGTCATATTTGCAAAAACAATTCATTATTACCCAATACATTAATCTGGATTATTTTTATAGTTTTAGCCAGAACAAATTATAGTTTTTATTAAAAGGAGGAATTATGTTTTATTTTCTAATGGATCTATTGGGTATAACGGCCTTTGCTATATCCGGTGTCCTTGTGGCCATGGAAAAACGCTTAGATCTATTTGGAGTGTTTATTATTGCATTTGTAACAGCTGTGGGGGGAGGAACGCTAAGAGATTTGCTTATAGGCAATACTCCTGTAGCCTGGATGCTTGAATCTACATATATAATAACCATTGTGGGCACAGTTATTCTGGCTATAATATTTAGGGAAAAACTCAAATATTTAAGAAGATCATTATTCTTGTTTGATACCCTGGGGATTGGATTATACACTATGGTTGGAATAGAAAAAGGCTTAAATGCAAACCTCCTTCCTGTGATGTGCATCATCCTGGGTACAATAACAGCTAGTTTTGGAGGTGTAATCAGAGATATCTTATGTAATGAAATACCGGTTATTTTTCGTAAAGAAATTTACGCCACAGCTTGTGTTATAGGTGGATTGAGCTATTTTCTCTTACGCAAATTACCGTTGGATGATGAATACGTTTATCTTGCCGCTATCCTTATTGTTATTGGCATTCGTCTATTGGCGGTTAGGTTCAAAATTGTGCTTCCCAATATCTATAAAACAACATAATTATTCAACAATTTCTGCTTTAACAATATAGATATTTTGCATGGGCCAGTCTCCGCTATCTACCGGCATCTTGTTAATTTTGTCAACCACATCCATACCGCTGATAACTTTTCCAAAAGGGGTGAAGTCACCGTCTAAATGGTAGGAACCTGGTTTTGTCACAACAATAAAAAACTCATACGGAGAGGCGAGCATATGTGGGTTATCTATTTCACTACTGGGCATAGAAATTGTTCCTCTGTGGTGTTTATAACCTTTTCTGGTATCAGGGGGTAAAAGGTATCGGCCAATTTCTCTTCGTTTCCTCGAAGTTTCAACGTTGTCTGCATTACCTCCCTGAATAATGAAATCCTTTACAACCCTGTGAAACATGGTGTTATCAAAATATCCTTTTTTGGTCAGGTAAATAAAGTTGGCCTTGTGATAAGGTACATTGTCATATAATTGTACTGTAAAATCACCCATGCTCGTAGTTAGCTTTACCTTAGTGGTTTTTAGATTTTTTTGGTACTCAAAAAAGAAGTCTATGGCATTTTCTTCGGTCAGTACAAATGCCTCTTCTTCTTTATTTTCAGTTATAGAATCAGTTGGTATAGAATCTATTTTAACTGCTTTTGGAGTTTCTGCCTTGGTATTTGAAGAAGGGGTTTGTTTGCATGCACCAAAAAAAAATAGTGGTAATATTGCAAGGCAGGTAAATTTTAAATGCGACATGTATTATTCTGATTTTGCACTTCAGGTAGCAAAAATAAAAAAACTACCTCTACCGGGAACATCTTCACACTATAAAATGGCCCCTCAAATTCGTATTCAGGAATTAAGAGCTATGAAAGAGAGGATCGTAAACCCAAAAAAGGCGGGTGTTGTTGCTTTGTTTTATCCTGACGAAGGGCAATTAACAAATCTATTACTTATCCTCCGGAATACGTATCCCGGGATACATTCCAATCAAATTGGATTTCCCGGAGGTAAGGCTGAAAAAAAAGATAAAAATTTGCTGGAAACAGCCTTGCGGGAAACCCATGAAGAAGTTGGGGTAAGACCAGAGGATATTAAAATAATCAGATCTTTAAGTGAAATTTATATACCGCCAAGTAATTTTGAGGTACGACCTTATCTGGGTTTATATGATAAAAGATACCCTTTTGTAAAAGATGAAAATGAAGTAGAGGAATTGGTTGAGGTACCCCTGATTGATTTTATGGATGATTCTAAAATGACGACCCAGATTCTTACCACTTCTTATGCAGATAATATTGAGGTACCTGCCTTTAAACTAATGGGTTATACGGTTTGGGGGGCTACAGCCATGATGCTGAGCGAAATCAAAGAGCTTTTCAAGCAAGTGTTATAAAGCATATTTTGTAGTTTTGTAGACTATGGGGTTATTTAAGGAAAATCCATTTGGACATATTTTATTTCTGAAGAAGTGGTTAATTCGCAGTTTGGGACTTATAACACATCAGCGTTATAAAGGATTTAATACGCTGGAAATAGAAGGTTCTGAAATAATACGGGATCTTCCCGATAAAAACGTATTATTTGTAAGTAATCATCAGACCTATTTTGCAGATGTGGTTGCCATGTTTCATGTATTTAATGCCAGTCTACACGGTCGTGATGATTCTATAAAAAACATAGGCTATTTATGGAACCCCAAATTGAATATTTACTATGTTGCGGCAGCTGAGACCATGAGAAAGAGTCTTTTGACTAAAGTTTTGGCCTATGTAGGTTCTGTGAGCATAGAACGTACATGGCGGGCGGAAGGCAAGGATGTGAACCGTCAGGTTAAAATGAGTGATATTACCAATATTGGAACGGCATTAAATGATGGCTGGGTAATCACTTTTCCTCAGGGAACAACCACTCCCTGGAAACCTTTGCGAAAGGGAACAGCGCATATTATTAAAAGGTACAAACCTGTAGTGGTGCCGGTGGTAATAGATGGTTTCAGAAGATCATTTGATAAAAAAGGACTTCTGATTAAGAAAAAAGGGATTCTTCAGTCGTTGGTTATTAAAGAACCATTGGAGATAGATTATGATAATGAATCTGTTGAATCGATAATAGAAAAACTTGAATATGCTATTGAACAACATCCTTCATTTCTGAAAGTAATTCCTGAGGATGAATTGCTGGCTTATGAAGAAAAAAACAAACAGCGTAAATGGAGGAGTTAAACCTCCAGTTTTTTCAATTCGAAGTAATTTTTTCGAAGCCTGTTTAAAAGTATTCCATATAGCAGTTTATAGAAAAGCCAGATCAAGATTAATACAATGCTTATAGCTACCAGGACCATACCAATTAGCATAAGCCAAAAAAACGTTTCATTGCCTGCCTGCGAAGCCGCCACTCTGATTTTTTCACTACTCGCACCATAGTTCAGATTACCATAAAGGCTTACGAGCAAGTAAGCCACAAATATACCAATGTTAAACCACACATATTGGGAGACGGTTCTTTTAACATCTAAGATGGTTTTCATTAATTTTTTTGAAGATTCTGTTAGGGATATCCGTTTGTAATTAGAGTAAAACTTATAAATAAAATATATTAATACGATATAATTGATGATGGTAAGTGTGGTTGTAATTTCATATATATGCCAGGTCTTTTCAAGCTCCAATGATTCCTTGCTGTATGAGATTAAATTAAGCACCGCCCAAAAGACAAATTCAATGATACTTATGTAAAAGATCCATTTTACCGTAGAAGATGACTTCTTTTTAATCATCCTGTAGATTTCGTCAAATGACAATTTAGGGTGGTGCCCCTCCTTTTTTTGCCAATCCTTCTTTAGTAATTCTAATTCATCCATCATAACCTTAAGGATTAAGTATGGTTCTAAGTTTATTTTTAACTCGGTTCATTTTCACCCTGGCATTGACCTCGCTAATTCCCAAAGTCTCAGAAATTTCGCTGTAATCTTTGTCTTCCAGGTAGAGAAATACCAATGCTTTGTCTATATCTCCTAACTGCCTTACCGCTTTATACATCAACTGCAGTTGTTTTTCCTCGGTAGCATCATATTCGTCTGTTTTAATTCTGTATATAACGGAATCAAAATCCTGTGTTTTTATGCTTTTTTTCGATTTCCGATACAGTGTTATGGCCGTATTTAAAGCTACTCTGTACATCCACGTGCTGAATTTAGAATCTCCCCTGAATTTTGGGTATGCTTTCCATAGCTGAATCGTTATTTCCTGAAAAAGGTCATTGTGAGCCTCCCTGTTTGTTGTGTATAAACTACACACCTTGTGAACAATATTCTGATTGTTCTCAAGTTCCGCAACAAATTTGTGCTCCAGTTCTTTGTTCACGCTTCAGGTTGGTAGTAAATTATCTATTAGTAGTATTTATTGCTGGATTGTTACATGCTTACTTATTAAAAGCAAACTTGCTTTTTAAAGGACCTATTAAATCAATGTTATCTGATATCTAATCTATGTCATTATTTTCTGTAATCCAGAGCGGGTGGCCTATCTCCAAGTAATGGAATATAAACAAATTCGGAGCCTCTGCGTTCCAAAAATTCAGCTTTGGCCTTGGCAATGAGTTCCTGTCTGGCTAACAGATCAATTGCAGTTAAAGTCAGGGTTTTTGCAGCGACCATCATTCCTTTTTTACCAATTGAGGTTCCCCCGGCAGCAACAGCCTGCCAGCTATGTGCCGGGGTTCCCGGAACCCAGGTTGCCGCACCCATGCCGGCAGTAGGCACTGTAAAACTTACATCACCTACATCTGTAGAACCTGATGTCTCACCAACGGTATTATAAGGTTGAATATTTTCAGCGATCTCCAAATCAGCTTTCTCAGAGCCCATTGTTTTTGCGATCTTATCTGCAAATACTATTTCCTCTTGCGTATAGTTAACGCCGCCTACCTTTAAAAGATTATCGTACATTAATTTTTGTAAAGTCAGATTCGGTAATAATTCGTGAGTGCCCCCAATAAGTTCATAATCCATTGTTGTGCCGGTACCCAATGCAGCCCCTTCAGCTGCTTTGGCAATCCGATCAAATATATTGAGAACAACATCTCTTTGGTCATGTCTGGCATAGTAGTAAACTTCAGCAAAATCGGGGACTACATTTGGTGCTTTTCCACCCTGTGTAATGACATAGTGAATCCTGGCTTCTTCCGGAATGTGCTCCCTCATCATATTTACCATCATATTCATAGCTTCAACACCATCGAGGGCAGAACGTCCTTTCTCAGGTGCTCCGGCAGCATGAGCAGAAATTCCGTAAAATCTAAACTTAGCCGATTTGTTTGCAAGTGCGGCTCCTGCATTTGCCTCATTTTCGGCTCCAGGATGCCAGTGTAAAGCTATATCCACATCGTTAAATAATCCATCCCTTACCATATATACTTTACCTGAGCCCCCTTCTTCCGCAGGACACCCATAAAATCTTATGGTTCCTTTTGTATTAGCCGCTTTCATCCAGTCTTTTACAGCTATTGCAGCTGCTGCAGAGGCCGTACCAAAAAGATGATGACCACATCCGTGCCCTGCTTCTTTATCTGCGGATGATTTCTCGGGTATTGCTTTTTGCGATAAACCGGGAAGTGCGTCATATTCCCCCAGAATTGCAATTATTGGTGCACCACTTCCGTATTCAGCTACAAAGGCTGTTGGAATGCCGGCTACGCCTTTTTTTATTGTAAAACCCTCATCGCTCAACGTTTTTTGCAATAAAGCAGAACTCATTTCTTCCAAATATCCCATTTCCGCAAATTCCCAGATATTCTGGGCTATGTCTCCATAGACTTCAGATTTCTTGTTCATTTCAAGCAGGACTTCATCTTTAGTAAGTTGTGCCTTCAATGTATGCCCACAATAAAGTATTAAGGCGCTCAGGAATACTAATTTTCGCATGTTCTCTATTTTTAATTTTGAAG
>Ga0316201_10004117_pt1 | contig 10904 bp, 5 predicted proteins | sample CS6wburrow_MG_FD_204516 | JGI IMG/M metagenome (GOLD analysis project Ga0316201, IMG submission 204516) | Coastal sediment microbial communities from Delaware Bay, Delaware, United States - CS-6 worm burrow | ecosystem: Environmental > Aquatic > Marine > Coastal > Sediment | place: USA: Delaware... | reverse complement strand
TGGATGTGCCACAGCAGGACGATCCGCGGGTGCTGACCTTCGCAGAGGTGTCGCCCATCGTGTATTCGGAAACCGTTGCCGACCTCAAGACCATCGCCGGAGAATCCTGACATGTCCTCCCCCACCATCTACGGAATCCGCCACCACGGGCCGGGGTGTGCCCGGAGCTTGGTGGCGGCGCTGAAGGCGCAGGCTCCGGACGTGATCCTGCTGGAGTCGCCGGCGGAGGTGGAGCCGTTGCTGGCCCAGGCAGGGGAGGACGGGGTGGTGCCGCCGGTGGCGGCCCTGGTGTACCAGGTTGATGCGCCTGAAGTGGCGGGATTCTACCCGTTTGCACGGTTTTCGCCGGAGTGGCAGGCGGTGTGCTGGGCGTTGAAGAACGGGGTGCCGGTGCGGTGTGTTGATTTGCCGTCCATGCATGCGTTCGCGCTGCGGGAGGAGGAACGGAAGAAGGCGATGGAGGAGATCGAGGCCGCGGCCAAGATGGCGGAGGAGGCGGGCGGTGAGAATGAACCAGGCGAGGGCGAGGACGCAGAAGAGCAAGAATCCGAACCTGAGCGTCCGGCGGATCCGTTCGAGTGGTTTGCGAAGGCGGACGGATACAGTGACGGCGAGCGTTGGTGGAACGACCGGGTCGAGGAGCGGAGTGACTCCACGGAGTTGTTTCAGGCGATTCTGGAGGCGGTCACGGCCTTGCGGGACGAGTTGGGGTGTCAGGAGACGCCGGAAACGCTGCGGCGCGAGGCGTGGATGCGGCGCTGCCTGCGGAAGGCGGAGAAGGACGGGTTCGGGAACATCGCGGTGGTGTGCGGGGCATGGCACGCGCCGGTCCTGGCAAAGCGTCCGAAAGTCGGTGAAGACAACGCCTTGTTGAAGGGGATGCCGAAGGAGAAGGTGGCGGCGACGTGGACGCCCTGGACCTATGACCGGCTGGCGGTCACGAGCGGATACGGGGCCGGGGTGCGTTCGCCGGGGTGGTATGACCATCTGTGGCAGAAACCGAAGCACGCCACCGCTGCGTGGCTCACGAAGGCGGCCCGCATTCTCCGCAAGCAGGATCTGGAGGGGTCGAGCGCCTCGATCATCGAGGCAGTGCGACTGGCCGAGTCGCTGGCCGGGTTGCGGGGGCGGCCGCGGGCGGGTTTGGACGAAAGCCTGGAGGCGGTTCGGACGATCTTCTGTGCCGGGGACGCGACCCCGCTTGCCTTTCTGGAGACCGAACTTCTCGTGGGGCGGAAGATGGGGAAGTTGCCGGACGGTTTGTCGACCCTGCCTCTGCAGCGGGACATCGAGGCCCTGCAGCGGCGTCTGCGGTTGAAGCCGGAGAATGCGGTCAGGGAGGTCACGCTTGATCTGCGGGAGAATGGCGGGCGGAACCGCAGTGTCTTCCTCCACCGGCTCCAGGCGCTCGGGATTCGTTGGGGGAACAAGACCGGGGCAAGGACGAAGGGGACCTTCAAGGAGGTCTGGAAACTGCAGTGGAAGCCCGAGCTGGTCCTGGCGATCATCGATGCCTCGCGGTTCGGCAACACGCTCAAGTCCGCGGCCACCAACTGCCTGCTGAAGGAAGGGGAGAACGATGGCTTGCCGGAGTTGACTGAGCGGCTGGACCTCGCGCTGTTGTCGCAACTGGACGATGCAGCCCGTCTCCTGCTCGACCGTCTCGACCAGGCGGCCGCCACGGCGCATGACACGGCGGACCTTCTGACGGCGATTCCAGCCCTTGTTCGGATTGCCCGTTACGGCGACGTGCGGGACACCGACACCTCGGCGGTGGAGCTGATCCTGCGGCATTTCACCGCACGGGCCCACATCGAGCTGTCGGCCGCGGTGAGCGGGATTGACGATGAACTGGCCCGGCAGACCGGAGGATTGGTCCGCCGGTATGGGTCGGCCCTGGCGACCTACGACGACGAGGAGATCTCCACGGACTTCTTTGTCGCCCTGCGTGGACTGCTGGACCGGAGTGCGGTGCACCCCGGGATCGCGGGCATCGCGACGCGTCTGCTGCGTGACGCCTCGGAGTTGGATGGCGACGAGGTGGGCACGCGCCTGTCGTTTGCGCTCTCGCAGGGCCGCGAGCCGGCCGACAGCGCGAACTGGCTGGAGGGATTCCTCAGTGGGAGTGGAAGCCTGCTGGTGCACGACCACGGGATGCTGGCCCTCGTGGACGCCTGGCTGGCGACTTTGCCGGACGAGGCGTTTCAGCACACGCTGCCGATGTTGCGTCGGACCTTTGGAAGTTTCACATCTCCCGAGCGGGCGCGGATCGGAGCGGTGGTGGCCCGGGGGAATCTGTCCGCGCCGCCAACGATTCAAGCGGGCGATCTCGAGCTCGACGCCGGGCGCGCCCGGCCGGCGGTGGAGACCGTGGCGCGCCTCCTGAAGCTCTCCCAGACCTGATGACCATGTCCGACGACCCCACACGACAGCGACGCTGGCGGCTGCTTCTTGGTGAACCGGCCGGAGGAAGCATGGGCGTCCGGTTGTCCGCGGATGATCTCCGCATGGATGCCGCGCTGGAAGCCCTTTACGGAGGTGGTGGTGATGACGACGGAAGCGGTGCGTCCCGGCGGGGCGGGCTCGGGAGCTCAAGTCCGAAGGTCGCGCGGTGGCTCGGCGACATCCGGCGCTACTTCCCGGCCGATGTGGTGCAAGTCATGCAGAAGGATGCGATCGAGCGGCTCAACCTGACCCAGCTTCTGCTGGAGCCCGAGATTCTCGAGCAGGCCGAGCCGGACGTGCACCTCGTCTCGACGCTCCTGAACCTGAATCACCTGATCCCGGCCGAGACACGGGAGACGGCGCGGCAGGTGGTGCGTCAGTTGGTGGACCAACTGCTCAAGAAGCTCGAGCAACCGACCCGGCAGGCCTTGCAGGGGGCGCTGGCGCGAAACATCCGCAACCCGAGGCCGCGGCTCAGTGAGATCGACTGGCACCGGACGATTCGTGCCAACCTGCACAACTACCAGCCGGAACACCAGACCGTGGTGCCGGAGAAGCTGGTGGGTTACGGGCGGCGGCGGAGTTCGCTCAAGGACGTCGTGCTTTGCATCGACCAAAGCGGATCGATGGGACCGTCGGTCATCTATTCATCGATTTTCGGTGCGGTGATGGCGTCGCTGCCGTCGATCAGCACGCGCTTCGTCCTCTTTGACACGGCGGTGGTGGACCTGACCGACGAGCTGCACGATCCGGTCGACCTGTTGTTTGGAGCGCAGCTTGGCGGCGGCACCGACATTCACAAGGCCCTGACATACTGCGAGGGGCACATCACGCGTCCCTACGACACCGTCATGGTCCTGATCTCGGACCTTGAGGAAGGCGGCTCGTCCTCCGGCATGCTCAAGACCGCGGCCCGCCTGGTGGATGCCGGGGTGACCCTCGTGACCCTGCTGGCACTGAGCGACGAGGGGCAGCCGTATTACGACAGCCATCACGCCGCGCAGTTTGCGGCCCTCGGAATTCCGGTCTTTGCCTGCACGCCTCACCAGTTTCCGGACCTCATGGCAGCCGCCTTGAGCAAGAAGGACCTGCATCTCTGGGCGAAAGGGCAGGGGATTGCGGCCAAGAAGGGGAAGTGAGGAGAAAGCCGGTCTTTCGATCCTGTTTCCCGACCATCCCCTTGAGTGAAAACTTGCAGAATTGGAGGAAAGCGACAATTTCTGGTAGGTCTGGCGTGTTTCGAACGTTTTCCACCAATTCATGATGAACCTCCGACAGAGAAATTGGCCGACGTTCCGGTGGTGCGGTGCGTTGTTGGGCCTGGCGTTGGCCGTTGGGGCCCGCGCGGAGATTTCGTTCAACCAGCAGGTGCAGCCGATCTTGTCGGACCGGTGCTTTCACTGTCACGGGCCGGATGCGGAGAACCAGCGATCGGAGTTCCGGTTGGATACGGCGGAGCATGCCATGGCCGACCTCGGTGGATACGTCGGGATCGCGCCGGGGAACCTGGAGAAGAGCGAGCTGCACAAGCGGATCCACAGCACCGACCCGGAGGACATGATGCCGCCGCCGGATTCGAAGCGGTCTCTCAGTGCCGAGGACAAGGCGATCCTGGACGAGTGGATCCGGGAAGGGGCGCGATTTGACAAGCACTGGTCGTTCAAGCCGGTGCCGGCGGTCGTGGAGGTGCCTGCGGCCGGGAATGCCTGGGCCCGGAATCAGATCGACCGGTTTGTCGCGGCGCAGTTCGTGGCGCACGGCTTGACGCCCGCGGAGGAATCGAGCCGCGCGAAGTGGTTGCGGCGCGTGAGCTTTGACCTGACCGGGTTGCCGCCGACCTTGGGGGAGATTGACGCCTTTCTGGCCGACACTGACGACGGGGCCTACGAGCGTGTCGTGAACCGGCTCCTGGACACGGACGCCCACGCCGAACGGCTGGCGAGCGAGTGGATGGACGTGGCCCGCTACTCGGACACCTACGGCTACCAGCGGGATGACGGGCGTTTCGTATGGCCCTGGCGCGACTGGGTCATCGGGGCGTTTCGCAAGAACATGCCGTATGACGAATTCATCACCTTGCAACTGGCGGGTGACCTGCTGCCCGGGGCCGGGCAGGAGGAGATCCTGCCGACCGTGTTCAACCGCCTGCACTCGCACAAGAAGGAGGGCGGGAGCGACCTGGAGGAGTTTCGCGTCGAGTATGTTGCGGACCGGACCCAGACGTTCAGCACGGCCTTTCTCGGTCTGACGATGGAGTGTGCCCGGTGCCACGACCACAAGTACGACCCGGTGACGATGGAGGACTACTACAGTCTGAGCGCGTTCTTTGCGAACATCGACGAGGCCGGGTTGCTCTCGTTCTTTTCGGATTCCGTGCCGACTCCGGCGATGCCCTTTGCGACCGCCGGGCAGCGGGAGCAGCTGGCGGCGGCGGAGGTGGCCGTTGCGGATGCGGAGCGTGCCCTGGCGGAGGCCGAGGAGGACGCGCGGGACGCCTTTGCCGAGTGGCTGGCGGCGCGACCGGCGGAGGTGGCCTTGCCGGGCATGACGGCCCATGTGACGTTCGAGGAGCTCAGGAACGGGAAACTCCGCAACGAGGTGATGCCCGACGCGCCGCCGACGAGCAGCACGCAGAACGCGATCGTGGAAGGGCGGATCGGCAACTCGATCCTGCTGACCGGGGACGACGCGGTGGTGGTGCCGAAAGTGGGGCGTTACGAGCGGGAAACCCCGTTTTCGGTGTCGCTGTGGGTGAAGACGCCGGAGGTGGTGCCACGCATGAACGTCTTTCACCGCTCCCGCGGGGCGGCGGATGTGGCGAGCATGGGCTACGAGTTTCTCCTGCTGGACGGCAAGCCGACCGCTTCGTTGATTCACTTCTGGCCGGGCGATGCGATGCAGGTCCAGGTGCCCGAAGCGCTCACGCCGGACCGGTGGCATCATGTCGTGATCACCTACGATGGATCTCGTAGGGCGGCGGGTCTGGGCATCGCGGTGGATGGCGAGCCGGTGGAGGTGGATATCGTGCGGGACGGCCTGACGCGCCAGATGTCGAGGTGGGGGGGCGGCCAGGCCGACGTGCGGATCGGGGAGCGGTTCCGGGATCGCGGCTTCGTGGGCGGGCAGGTGGACGAGTTCCGGATGTTCGACCGGGAGCTGACCAGCGCGGAGACACGGCACTTGTTCGACGGGTCCTACCTGCGGAAACTGCTGGCCATGCCGCAGGGAGAACTCGCGGACCGTGGGCGCGGGGAGTTGCGGGAGTATTTCCTGGCGACCGGGAGCAAGCCGGTGCGGGAGGCCCGGGAGCACCTGCGGAGCGCCCGCGCCGGATGGAACAAGATCATCGACGGGATCCCGGCGATCTCGATCATGCGCGAGATGTCGCCACACCGACCGACCTACATCCTGAATCGCGGGGCCTACAACGACCGGGGCGAGGAGGTGGCGGCGGCGACTCCGGGGAGCTTGCCGGCGATGGCGCCGGGGCTGCCGCGGAACCGGCTCGGCCTGGCCCGCTGGTTGACGGCGCCGGAGAATCCGCTGACGGCGCGGGTGGCGGTGAACCGATATTGGCAGATGGTGTTTGGCGACGGGATCGTTCGGACGCCGGAGGACTTCGGCAGCCAAGGGGCGCGGCCGACGCACCCCGAATTGCTCGACTGGCTGGCGCGGGACTTCGTGGACCACGGGTGGGACCTGCGGCACTTGCTGAAGCAAATGGTCTTGTCGGCGACTTATCGCCAGTCGACGGTGGTCAATCCGGAGATGCGGGAACGCGATCCGGAGAACTTGTACCTGGCGCGGAGCAGCGCGGTGCGTCTGCCTGCCGAGATGATCCGGGACAACGCGCTGGCGGTGAGCGGGCTGCTGGTGGACAAGGTGGGCGGGGCGCCGGTGAAGCCCTACGAGGTGGGCGTGTCGTTCAAGCCGACCAAGGTGGATTCCGGGGAGGGGCTCTATCGGCGGAGTCTCTATACCTGGTGGAAGCGCACCGCACCGGCCCCGGTGATGATGACCTTGAACGCGTCGAAGCGCGAGGTGTGCCGGGTGAAAAGGGAAGTGACGGCATCACCGTTGCAGTCGCTCGTGATGCTGAACGGTCCGGGCTTCGTGGAAGCCGCCCGTGTGATGGCGGAAGACCTGGTGCGCCGGCACGGGGAGCACACCGAGGCGATCCTCGGGGAGGCGTTCCGCGTCCTCACCAGCCGGGAGCCGGACCCGGAGGAAATGACGATCCTGACGGACTTGTTCGAGGGGCAATTGGGGGACTTCGCGGCGGCGCCGGAGAAGGCGAAGGCATTTCTGAAGACGGGGAAGGCACCATCGCAAGGAGACGTGCCCCCGGACCGGCATGCCGCGCTGGCGGTGGTGGTGAACACCTTGATGAACTTTGACGAATGCGTGACGAGACGATGAGCAATCCACTCTGCACTGGATACGAGAGCCCGGTCGGGGTGAGCCGCCGGAATTTTCTGAACACGCTCGGGATGGGGCTCGGCGGACTCGCCCTGGCGGACCTGATGAACCCCGCGCAGGCCGCAACGGTCGGCGAGGTGCCGTCGGGCTTGACGCATTTTGCGCCGAGGGCGAAGCGCGTGATCTACCTGTTCCAGGCCGGTGGTCCGTCACAGATGGATTTGTTTGATCACAAGCCGCGACTGAACGAGGAGCACGGCAGGGAACTCCCGGAATCGGTGCGCAAGGGGCAGAGGCTGACGGGAATGTCGACCAACCAGGCAAGCCTGCCGCTGGCGGGATCGCCGTTCCAGTTCGCGCAGCACGGGGAGAGCGGCGCGACGGTGAGCGACCTGCTGCCGCATACGGCGTCGGTGGCCGACGACCTTGCGTTCATCAAGTCGATGCACACCGAGGCGATCAACCACGGTCCGGGTGTCACGATGATGCAGACCGGATCGCAGTTTCCGGGGCGCCCGAGCATCGGGTCATGGCTGTCCTACGGGCTGGGATCGGCGAATGACAACTTGCCGTCCTTCGTGGTGCTCGTCACGAAGGGCAAGGGCGGCCAGCCGTTGGTTTCGCGCTTGTGGGGAAGCGGATTCCTGCCCGGCAAGCACGACGGGGTGCGGTTCCGTTCGGAAAAGGACGCCGTCTTGTACCTGAACAGCCCGGAGGGCATCAGCCGGGATGGACGGCGGCGCGTGATCGACCAGCTCGAGAAATTGCACCTGCGGCAGCTGGCCAAGACGAGCGATCCCATCCTGGAGACGCGCATCGCACAGTATGAGATGGCGTTCCGCATGCAGGCCTCGGTGCCGGAGGTCACGGACGTGAGCGGGGAGTCCGAGGCGACCCTCGGGCTCTACGGCCCCGATGTGAAGAAGCCCGGAAGTTTTGCGGCGAACTGCCTGCTGGCGCGCCGGATGGCGGAGCGCGGAGTGCGTTTCATCCAGCTCTACCACCAGGGCTGGGACCAGCACGGGAATCTGCCGAACGCGATCACCGGGCAGTGTCGCGAGACCGACCAGCCGTCGGCGGGGTTGATCAAGGATCTGAAGTCGCGCGGGATGCTGGAGGACACGCTGGTGATCTGGGGAGGGGAGTTCGGCCGGACCAATTACTGCCAGGGCAAGATGACGAGGAACAACTTCGGGCGGGACCACCATCCGCGGTGTTACTCGATGTGGATGGCCGGGGGTGGGGTGAAGCCGGGGGTAACCCACGGCGAGACGGACGAGTATGGATACAACATCGTGAAGGACGGGGTGCATGTGCACGACCTGCACGCGACAATGATGCACTTGCTGGGGATCGATCACGAGCGCTTGACCTTCAAATACCAGGGCCGGCACTTCCGGCTCACGGACGTGCACGGGAAGCTGGTGAGGCCGGTGCTGGCGTGAGGGGAAGCGGGCGCCTTGGTGACAGTGCAGGGACAGGTCCGTAGGCGCACTGGTGACGGTGCGGGAACGAGTTGACTTGCAGGGAATTTTCCATGGATTCACATCCATGCCTACGGTGGGGTGTGGCCTCAGGGTAGGGGCCATGGATTCACATCCATGCCTACGGTGGGAGGAGGCCGCAATCGGTGGTTGTTGATCCGCGGATTTCAGGGATGATGCGCCGGTCTTGGGGGAGCAGGCATACTGGTCGGACTCGATGCGCCGGGGGTGGAAGGCGGCGCGGACGAACGCGCGGCCGGGACTGGTCATTGTCATGATGGTGCTCGGGGTGTTGGCGGGATATCACCGCTGGCCGGCGTTCCATGAAGTTCTGGAGGTGGTGCGCGAGTGGAAGCTGCGGTTCGGGTTCGCGTTTTCGGCGGTCTCGACGGGTGTGTTCGGGGGATTGCTGCCCGTGTTGTTCCGGCTGATCCCGCGCGAGACGCGGAAGGATCCGCAGTGGAGATTCCTGCCGTTCTTCATTGGCTTCTGGGCCTTGAAAGGAATCGAGGTGGATGCGCTCTACCGCCTGCAAGCGTGGGTCTTCGGCGACCGTGCGGACCCGTGGGTGGTGGCGGCGAAGGTGTGCATCGATCAGCTTGTCTACTGTCCGGTCTGGGCGGTGCCGACGATGATGCTCGCTTACCTGTGGAAGGATTGCGGGTTCCGCGCGAAGGAGGCGCGGCGGCGATTGGGGCGGCGGTGGTACCTGACGCGCTGCCTGCCACTCTTGATCGCGAACCTCGGGATCTGGATCCCGGCGACCGCGATCATCTATGCGCTACCGCTGGCGCTGCAGTTGCCGCTGCAGAACCTCGTGCTGTGCCTCTCGGTGCTGCTGGTGATGATCTTGACGCGGGAGGATCCGTCGGCGGGTTAGCCCGCAATTCTCACAAGCTTACTACTGCGTCTCGCGACGAAATCTTGTGAGAAATGCGGGCTAGCGGAGGTGGCGCCGGGATCAGGCTCCGGCGGTTCAAGGTTTCGACGGAGGGTATTCGCACCGACCGGTCGTCGGTAGCCAACCAACCCGGGGCCAGGCACGGCGTGGGCGTTGTGGGGCCTCAGTAGGAGCGGCCCCAGATGGCGCGTTGGGTGGTGGGTGTATCGGTGAGGATGCAGGGGATCTCGCCGTCGGCGCCCTTCATCCACGGAGTCGGGTCGTTCGGGAGGCAGCGGATTGTGATCTTGTGTTCCTTCGAGAGTTCCTCTTCCTGCAGTCGTGAACCGGCCCACGGGGTGATGAGCCATCCCGGATTGTCCTGGTTCCAGTGCATGGCGAACTCCTGGAGATTGGTGCAGGAGGCAAGGTTGGCATCCCGCAAGGCGCCGGCCTGCGCCAGAAGGGCGGTGTGGATCTCGTCGAGGGTGTCGGTGACGTTGCGGAGGAACTCGTCGCGCTCGATGAACTGCTTTTCGTTGGCGGTCTTGTCACGGCGCTGGACGCAGACCTTGCGGCTCTCGATGTCGCGCGGGCCGATCTCGATGCGGATCGGGGCGCCCTTCTTGACCCATTCCCACTTCTTGACGCCGCCCCCGATGTCGCGGTCGTCGACATGGACGCGGATCGGGGAGCCGGCGTAGCGGTGTTCGCGGCGGATCGTTTCGGCGAAGGCGTGGCAGGACTCGATGACGGCGTCCTTTGTTTCGGGCTTCGGGGTGACGGGGATGATGATGATCTGCTGGGGGGCGACGCGGGGCGGGAGCCTGAGCCCGTCGTCGTCGGCGTGGGCCATGATGAGGGTGCCGATGAGGCGGGTGGAAACGCCCCACGAGGTGGTATGGACGTGCTGGGTCTTGCCCTCGCGGCCGGTGAAGGTGATGTCCTGCGCCTTGGCGAAGTTCTGACCGAGGTAGTGGGAGGTGCCGGCCTGGATGGCCTTCTTGTCCTGCACCATGGCTTCGACCGTGACCGTTATTTCAGCTCCAGGGAATCGTTCGGCCTCCGTCTTTTCGCCCATGACGGCGGGGATGGCGAGGGCGTCGCGGAGGAAGTCGGCGTAGAGTTGGTGGATCATGCGCGTTTCCACGATGGCCTCGTCCTTGGTCTCGTGGGCGGTGTGGCCCTCCTGCCAGAGGAACTCGGCGGTGCGCAGGAAGAGGCGGGGGCGCATCTCCCAACGCATCACGTTGGCCCACTGGTTGATCAGGAGCGGGAGGTCGCGGTAGGACTCGATCCAGCGCGAGAAGGCCGCGCCGATGATCGTTTCGGAGGTCGGGCGGATGACGTAGGGCTCGGTCAGCTTGCCGGTGGGCACCATCTTCGTCCTGCCGGTCTCCTCGTCCTTCGTGGTTTCGAGCCGGTGGTGGGTCACGACCGCGCATTCGGTGGCAAAACCCTCGGCGTGCTCGGCCTCCTTCTCAAGGTAGGAGAGCGGGATCAGGAGCGGGAAGTAGGCGTTCTGGTGGCCGGTGGCCTTGAAGCGGTCATCGAGGTCGTGCTGGATGTGCTCCCAGATGCCGTATCCCCACGGCTTGATGACCATGCAACCCCTGGTCTCCGAGTTTTCCGCCATGTCGGCGGCCTTGATGACTTGCTGGTACCACTCGGGAAAG
>Ga0316201_10004116_pt1 | contig 10905 bp, 6 predicted proteins | sample CS6wburrow_MG_FD_204516 | JGI IMG/M metagenome (GOLD analysis project Ga0316201, IMG submission 204516) | Coastal sediment microbial communities from Delaware Bay, Delaware, United States - CS-6 worm burrow | ecosystem: Environmental > Aquatic > Marine > Coastal > Sediment | place: USA: Delaware... | reverse complement strand
TGACGAAACCGATGAGCACAGACTGGTGGGCACGGACGAAAGGGCCAGTGGCAAGGTATAAGAAATTTCATGGCAAATCGATTGATTGCACTACAGGCAGATACGGTGATCGTCGCCGACGATCACCCGTTGTTCCGTACTGCGATCAAGGAAGCCCTGCAGGCAAGCCAGGGTGATACCAGGTTTCTGGAAGCCAGTTCATTCGAGACCTTGCAGGAACTGGTGGACGACAACCCGGATGTCGACCTGGTGCTACTCGATCTGCACATGCCCGGTGTAAGCGGTTTTGCCGGCCTGGTTTACCTTTGTAAACGCTACCCCAGTGTCCCCGTGGTCATCATATCCGCCAATGAAGACCCGGTTGTCATACAGCGCGCACTCGAACATGGCGCCGCTGGTTTTATACCCAAGTCCTCCGATATCAAGACCATAACCAATGCCATCAACGACATCCTGATGGGAGAGGTCTGGGCTCCCGAATCCACGAACTCAAACCTGCCCGGTACCAATGTATCCGAACTGGCTTTAGCGGAACGGATGGCGAAACTGACGCCGCAGCAATTCAAGGTGTTGATGTCGGTTTCGCAGGGTCTGCTGAATAAGCAGATCGCTTATGACATGGGAATTTCAGAAGCAACCGTGAAAGCCCATGTCACTGCGATCATGAACAAACTGGGCGTGAGCAACCGCACCCAGGCCGTGCTGGCGGCCAGTAAACTCGATGTGGCAAAGCCTGAGATTTAACGCCTGGTTTGCTTGACCTGTGACCATTCAGGGAGTTGTTTTCAGCATATTGTTCATCAAAGCCCTCAGGGCCGCTGGCCTGATTGGTTTGCGCAGCAGCCCGTAGCCTTTGGCCCTGACACGCTCTTCGAGCTCTTTTGAGCGGTCGGCGGTGATGACGATTGCCGGCAGTTGGGTACCGAGAATTTCATCGAGGTGTTCCATGACGCGCAGGCCGTTACTCTGGTCGTTGAGGTGGTAATCAACCAGCACGAAATCCGGATTGCCGTGCATCAGGACTTGTTGCGCTGCCTGGGCCTGGGTCTCTGCCAGCAGAACGGAGGGGCAGCCCCAGCGGTCCAGTAAGAGGTTCATGGCTTCGAGAATGTCGGGCTCATTATCAACGCACAGCACGACCATGTTCTTCAGTTGCGCTGATTCCACCTGGGCTGTTTCGGCGCGTTCCGGTGCCGGCAATTGGTCTGCGCCGGCAATGGGTACCGTCACAGAAAAACAACTGCCGTGCCTGGGCCTCGAGCTCACATCGATCTGATGACCCAGCATACGTGCAATTCGATCGCATATGGCGAGCCCCAGTCCCAGTCCCTTTTCGTCCAGGCGACGGGCGTAGTCCAGGCGATGAAACTCCTGGAATATGGCTTTGACTTCCGACTCTTCTATGCCGACGCCGGTATCCCAAACGCTGATTCGAAGCTGTTCGCCGCGCAACCGGCAACCCAGCAGCACGCCACCCTGTTCCGTGTAGTGAATGGCATTGGCCAGAAAGTTCTGCAAAATGCGGTACAACAGGTTGCGGTCACTGAAAATGACATAATCCGCCGGGTGAATCCTCAGCACCAGGTTATGACTGCCGGCGAGCGGCTTGAACCGCCTGCGCAGCTGCTCAAAAAGCTTGGGAATGGATATGGCTTCGGGTTCCGGGTCATACATGCCCGAATCCAGCTTGGAGATATCCAGCAGGGCGCTGAGTAATTGTTCCGAGGCCTTCAGACTGCGATCGATGCGTTTGACCAGTTGGGATTGCTCGTTGTCCGAGCCTTCCTGCTGCTGGCGTAATATGGAGACGAAAAGGCTGGCGGCATTCATGGGCTGCAGCAGGTCATGGCTGGCCGCGGCGAGAAAGCGTGTTTTGCTGAGGTTAGCTTCCTCGGCCACCCGTCTTGCTTTTTCAAGTTCCGCGTTCGCCGCGCTGAGTTCGAGCGTTCTTTGTTGCACCCGTTGTTCCAGCGTTTCGTTAATCACCTGCAATTCATGTTCGATGTCCTTGAAATGCGTGATGTCTGTGAAGGTTGTGACATATCCGCCTCCGGGCATCGGGTTGCCGCGAATTTCCAGTACCCTGCCGCTTGGCCAGGGTCGTTCGTATCGGTAGTTTTGTCCCTTGCGCAGATGTTCAATGCGTTTTTGTATTTCGTTCTTGTCGTCGCCAACCAGACCCCGGCGAACATTAAGCTGAATCAGATCAGCAATTGGTTTTCCAATATAGAGCGTACCTTCCGGGTAATTCATCAGCTCGACATAGCGCCGGTTCCAGCCCACCAACCGCAACCCCCGATCGACGACACTGACACCCTGGGACATGTTATCGAGAGTGGACTCCAAGAGTTCGCGATTGAACTGGACAGCCTGCGATGTCCGGTCAAGTAATTCCATCACCGCTTCGGGTCCAAGCCCGGTGTGGCTGAGTGCCGTGCTCAATACAGTCCTTGCCGAGGCGGAACCGATAGAACCTGCCAATAATCGCTCACCGAACTGTATGGTCTCGGGGGTCGCCAGTGCTCCCGGACGGATTTCTGCCAGTCCCAGGTGGGTGGTCAGAGCTTTGCGGGTTTTGTCGATGCCGAGAAAGCGGCCAATCGTGGCTTCGAGTTCTTCAATTGTGATCAGGCCGTTGCCTGCATCATCAACTGCCCCGCTCTTGGCACTGGATTCCCGGTCCGGTTTGATCAGTGACACCAAAATGATCGCGGCGCTGTTCAGCGCCAGTGAAAACAGGGCAGCCTGGTTAAAGTTCATTGCCGGGATAAATCTGAATAGTTGTTCGACGGGTCCGGTAGTACTGAACGAAGGCAGCAAAAGCCAGATGAACCAACTGCTCACACCCAGTGAAAGCCCCCAGATGGCACCTGTCTTGCTGGCTCCGCGCCAATAGATGCCGATCAACATGGCCGGTGCGAATTGCGCGGCCGCTGAAAAAGACAATAGCCCGATCGAGGCCAGCGGTACACCTGCCTCAATGGCCCGGTAGTAGCCAAACGCGGCCAGGGCAAGGAGGAGAATCGATACCCTGCGGACACGCAACAGCGTCTGCGAAAGACCGTGAGCCCCGCGGTTCCTTGCCATGCCGCTACGCAGCAGAAGGGGCATGACGATGTCGTTGCTGACCATGATGGCCAGTGCGACTGTCGAGACGATCACCATGCCGGTAGCCGCTGAAAAACCGCCCAGAAATGCCAATACTGTGAGCACAGGCTGATCAAACGCCAATGGCAGTGACAGCACATAGCTGTCCGGGTTGACGTCCTTTCCTGCGAACTGCGTCAGTCCGGCCAGTGCAATGGGTATGACGAGCGCTGCAAAAATTGCAAGGTACAGAGGAAACACCCAGCGGGCCATACGCAGGTCGGTGGAATCGCGGTACTCGACGATGGCTACGTGAAACTGCCGTGGCAGGCACAGGATAGCCACCATTGCCATGATCAGCTGGATCACAAAACCATCCGGCAGTCTCCACGGTGTGAACAGCTGCTGATATTCACCATTTTCGCGCATGGTCTCGGCAACGCTGTCAAATCCATTGAAGACTCCAAAAATGGCAAACAGGCCAATGGCAATAAAGGCCAGTAACTTGACCACTGATTCGAAGGCAATGGCCCACATCAGGCCCCGGTGGTGTTCGCTGGCATCCATGTTGCGGGTGCCGAACATCATCGCAAAAACGGCCAGCGCCAGCGCCAGGTAGAGCGGCAGCAGGTCTGGCAGTATGGATGCATGCCCCGTGGACCTGGTGATCACATCGATGCCTGTCGTGATGCCTTTCAGCTGCAGGGCGATATAGGGTACGGCGCCGATAATTGCTGCACAGGTCACCAGAACCGCGATTGTGTGGCTGCGGCCAAATCGATAGGCAATGAAATCGGCGATGGAAGTGATGCGTTGATCCCTGCTGGTCTCCGCAATGCGCCGGATCAGATCGAAGCCGAGTAACATCATCAGCACCGGTCCCAGGTAGATGGGTAAGAACCCCCAGCCGGTCGAAGCGGCGCTGCCGACCGCGCCATAAAACGTCCATGAAGTGCAATACACTGCCAGCGACAATGCGTAAATGATGGCTTTGAACCGGCGGTGGTCGCGCCCGATGCGTTGCTTGTCACCAAACCATGCGATAGCGAACAGCAAGCCCATGTAGGCCAGCACGATTAGGGTAAGTTTCCAGGGATTAAGCATTTGCCGCAGAGCTTTTTCAGTTCTTATTTCAACGGTCAGGTTTAAGCAACCGGGCTCTCTACGACTAAAGTAGGAGCGTTATGCTTGCGAGGTCAACGTAACATAGCGATCGGGAATTTACCATCTACAGAGAGGCTACCCATGAGTGAACAAACCAACAGACAGGCTTATTGGAAGGCAAACCTGAGGCTAGTGGCAATATTGCTCAGCATCTGGTTCGTCGTTTCTTATCTTTTTGGAATTATCCTGGTTGACCAGCTGAATGCCATCTCCCTGGGCGGCTACAAGTTGGGCTTCTGGTTCGCCCAGCAGGGCTCGATGTACGTCTTCGTGATCCTGATCTTTTTCTATGCAAACCGCATGGGAAAACTAGATAAAAAATTCAACGTGCACGAAGACTGAGGGAGATAAACGATGGATCTTAAATTACTAACCTATTTAGTCGTCGGCGCCACGTTTGCGCTGTATATCGGCATCGCCATCTGGGCCAAGGCCGGCACCACCAAGGAATTTTACGTGGCGGGGACGGGCGTTCACCCGATTGCCAACGGTATGGCCACGGCCGCCGACTGGATGTCAGCCGCGTCATTCATTTCCATGGCGGGCCTGATTGCCTTTCTTGGATATGACGCTTCTGTTTACCTGATGGGCTGGACCGGCGGATATGTTCTGCTGGCCCTGTTGCTGGCGCCTTACCTGCGCAAGTTCGGCAAATTCACGGTTTCCGAATTTATCGGTGAGCGCTACTATTCCAAGGCAGCAAGAATGGTTGCGGTGATTTGCCTCGTGGTAGCTTCCATTACCTATGTAATCGGCCAGATGAAGGGTGTTGGCGTTGCATTTGGCCGCTTCCTGGAAGTTGATTTTCACACCGGCGTTGGCGTTGGTATGGCAATCGTCTTTATCTACGCTGTAATGGGCGGTATGAAGGGCATCACCTACACGCAGATCGCACAGTACTGTGTGCTGATATTCGCTTACACCGTGCCAGCTATTTTTATCGCGCTTAACCTGACGGGTAACCCGATTCCGCAGTTGGGCCTGGGCAGCAGTATGGCTGACGGTTCAGGTGTGGCGCTGCTCGACAAGCTGGATATGATTGTCACCGACCTGGGATTTGCTGCCTACACGGCCCAGAAGTGGTCGACGCTGAACATGGTGCTGTTGACCCTGTCTCTGATGATCGGTACCGCCGGTCTGCCTCACGTCATCATGCGCTTCTTCACGGTGCCCAAGGTAGCCGACGCACGCACATCCGCCGGTTGGGCGCTGGTGTTTATCGCCATTCTTTACACGACCGCACCGGCGGTAGGCGCAATGGCTCGTCTCAACCTGATGGAAACCATCCAGACCGGTCCTGTCGGCGCTGCCGATGGCAACATGGTTTACGAGCAAAGGCCTGAGTGGTTCAAGAACTGGGAAATTACCGGCCTGCTGCAGTTTGAAGATAAGAACGGTGATGGCCGTGTCCAGTACTACAACGACCAGGATGAAGCGTTTGCCGCCAAAGCTGCAAGTTTTGGATGGCAGGGTAACGAGATGGTCAAGGTCGACCGTGACATTATGGTTCTGGCCAATCCCGAAATCGCCCGACTGCCCAACTGGGTGATCGCACTGGTGGCCGCCGGTGGTCTGGCTGCCGCGCTGTCAACCGCTGCCGGCCTGTTGCTGGCGATATCCACGGCCATTTCCCATGACGTCATCAAGGGTATGGTCGCGCCTGACATCTCGGAGAAAAAGGAGTTGTTGGCGAGTCGTCTTGCAATGGCCGCCGCGATTCTCGTTGCGGGCTATCTGGGGATGAATCCACCCGGGTTTGCGGCCCAGGTGGTGGCGCTCGCATTTGGGCTGGCCGCTTCGTCGATATTCCCGGCCCTGATGATGGGTATCTTTAACAAGAACATGGACAACATCGGCGCTATCGTCGGTATGTTGACTGGCTTGCTGTCAACGCTGCTGTACATTTTCTGGTTCAAAGGCTGGTTCTTTATTCCGGGCACGGCGATGGCCGCCAATACGCCGGATAACTGGTTCATGGGAATTTCCCCAGAGGCTTTTGGTGCGGTTGGTGCGCTGTTGAATTTCGTCGCTGCGTACCTTACGTCCAAAGTCACGCCGCCTCCACCGGAGCATATCCAGCATCTCGTGGAAGATATCCGCGTGCCAATGGGTGCTGCTAAAGCAGCGGCTGAACACTAAAACAAACCGGTAAATTAAAAGGGTCAGCGATTAAGCTGACCCTTTTTTTTATTTGCACAAGTCTTAAAATGCATCCATGAACAAAAACTTCAACGACGTCAGTTTTGCAGCGGAATTTCTGCACACCGTGCAACCCTTTAATGAACTGAAAACCGAGGATTTGCAGTGGTGCGCCCGCAAACTGGATGCAGTGTATTACCCGCAGGGCAAGGCTATCTTCGCTTCCCAGCCACCGCCGGGACTGGCCATTATTCGCAAGGGTGCAGCCCGCTTGCTGGACAAGGAGCACAGGTTCCTGGACAAGCGTTCAGAAGGTGAACTGTTCGGTCACGATATCTACTTCCACGGTGAACTGAAGGAGTATTTTGCTGAAGCTGAAGAAGATTGCCTGCTGTGGCGGATGAGCCCGGAGGATTTCAAGCTGGCTCGTAACAAGTTTCCTGTCATTAGCAAGTACTTCAGCAGTCACCTCAAGTCCCGTCTGAAAGCCGCTACCAAGGCTAAACATTCGGTCACGCAGGTACGTGATCTTTTGAACCGTGAGCCGGTAAAGGTTAACAGTGATATGAGTATTCGCACGGCAGCTCAGCAGATGAGCAGTGAGAATGTTTCCAGTATCCTGGTGGTTGAAGATGGCCTGCTCTGTGGCATTGTCACTGATAAGGATTTGCGTCAGCGCGTGCTGGTGGAGGGCCTTGATTCCAGCATGCCGATCAGCGCCGTTATGACCAGGAACCCGATGAGCATTCCGGCAGATTCTGATGTGGATACCGCGCTGTTGATGATGTTGCGTGAAAATTATCATCACCTGCCCATTGTGGATGGTTTGAAACCACTCGGGCTGGTCACTGCCGGGGATATTCTTCGAGCTCAGTCAGAGCATCCCCTGAGGCTTGTGCGTGATATTCACAAGAAAAATTCCATCGAAGAACTGATGGAACTCAGCCTGCGGCTACCCTCGTTGTTCGAACGGATGGTGCACCTCGGGCGAGGTGTCGGTCAGATCGGGCGGATGGTGACTCATATTACCGATGCTTTCACCGTACGCCTGATCCAGATTGCGCAAAAGGAACTGGGTCCGGCGCCAATGCCTTTTGCCTGGGTGGTATTCGGCTCGCAGGCGCGCGAGGAGCAAACGGCCAGAACCGACCAGGATAACGGCTTGATTCTTGGGCGGGATGCCAATGAGGATGAGGCGGTTTATTTTTCGAAACTCTCCACCATCGTCTGTGACGGGCTGGATCAACTCGGTTATGTTTACTGCCCGGGCGAGGTGATGGCACTGAATGTCAAGTGGCGGGTGTCGTTGCCAAGGTGGAAGCGTTACTTCGATGGCTGGATCAATGAACCCGATCCAAAATCCGTGATGCACAGCAGCATATTTTTTGACATACGTTGCGTTCATGGTGAATGCGCGCTGGTAGAAGGACTGCAGGAGCACGCCATCGGGCGGGCAAAGGATGACCGCATTTTCCGACGTTTCATGGCGGCCAATGCCCTGAAACACAGGCCTCCATTAGGATTCTTCCGGCGCTTTGTACAGGAGGATGACGGGTCACAAAGTGAGGGCCTGAACCTGAAGCACCGCGGTATTGTCCCGATAACGGACCTGGTCAGAATTCGCGCGCTCGAAGCCGGCATCAACGAGGCCAACACCTTCCGGCGGATAGAGAAAGCGGCCGCAGCAGGCGTCATGAACAAGAAAGATGCGAGCAGTTTACGCGACGCCCTGATTCTGATTAACCGGATTCGTATCTGTCACCAGTCAGAGCAAATGATGGCGGGTGAAAAACCCACCAACTTCGTGCCACCGGAGCAGCTGTCTCCGTTGATGAGGCGTAATCTGAAGGCCGCATTCATGCTGGTCCAGGAAGCTCAGAACGCACTGGAACTGAGGTACCAGGTTCACTGATGTTCCAGCGATGGCGCCTGCGCAGACGGTGCCGGACCCTGGCTCAAAAATGCGGCCAGGGCACGCTCAAGTCGTACATTGAAGATTGCGGCCGCCTGCAAATAGACAAGCTTGGAAACACGCCTTTGATCGCGGTCGACCTTGAGTTGACCGGTCTTGACCCGAAACAGAACAAGATCATCGCGATTGGCTGGACAAAAATTGATCGTGGGCGAATCCGCTTCGGCGCCAACCGGCACATATTGGTCAATGCGGACCAGTCGGTTGGCCACAGTGCGGTCATTCATGAGTTGATGGATAGTGAGGTTGCTGCGGGTGTACCGCTGAAGACGGGCTTGCGGGCGTTATTCAAGGCCGCCCGCGGCCGGGTCTGGCTGTTCCATCATGCGGGTCTGGACGTGGCGTTCCTGAGGCAGGCATGCCTGTCATGGGCCGGTTTGGTGCCACCATTTGCGATGCTGGATACCATGCACATGGAACTGATGTTGCGGCAACGCCGTGATCTGCCGGTGCAGCAGGGGGATCTGCAACTGGCCGCACTTCGCGCCCGTTACAACCTGCCGCGATACACGGCGCATAATGCCCTGATCGATGCTTGTGCGACGGCGGAATTAATGCTGGCAATTGCAGCAAAAATGGACTCTGCCGGGTCCATCAGGCTGCAACCACACATAAAATATTTTTAAGCACCCTTCACTAAAGTAGAATACATTTCTCTGGAAACCGGTGCTTAAAATAGCTTCTTGAACCACAAAGGACGGACTGACCATGGACTACCCAACAATTTATCGTCGCTCGCTGGACAATCCCGATGAGTTCTGGGCCGAGGCTGCCCGGGAATTGAAGTGGAGCAAACCATGGGACAAGGTGCTCGACGATTCGGGTGCGCCCTTTTACGAATGGTTTACCGGTGGTGAGATCAATACCTGTTATAACGCGCTGGACCGGCACTGCGATGAGGGCAGGGCGGAACAGGCGGCGCTGATTTATGACAGCCCGGTCACCGGCCAGGTCAAAACATACAGTTACGCTCAGCTCAGGGACGAAGTGGCGGTTTTTGCCAATGCTTTACAGAATCATGGGGTCGACAAGGGCGACCGTGTGATTATTTACATGCCAATGATTCCGCAGGCAGCCATTGCCATGTTGGCCTGTGCGCGGATCGGTGCGATCCATTCCGTCGTCTTTGGGGGCTTCGCAGCCAAGGAATTGGCCACGAGGGTGGTGGATGCCAGTCCAAAACTCGTGATCAGCGCGACTTGTGGCATCGAGGGTAAAAAAGTCATTCCTTACCTGCCTCTGCTCGACGAGGCCCTGGAAATCGCAGGTGTTCCGGACCTGCCGAGAATCCTCGTGTCCCGGCCGCAGTTGCCGCTAGACGACGCCCACCCCTCAGCGGTGGCATGGGAAGACGCTGTGGCGCAGGCGCACGCGGTCGACTGTGTGCCGGTCAGTGCTACCGACCCGCTCTATATTTTGTATACATCCGGTACGACGGGTGAGCCCAAGGGCGTGGTGCGCCCGAACGGTGGACATGCCGTGGCCCTTAAATGGACCATGCAAAATATCTACAATGTCCAGCCCGGCGACGTTTACTGGGCGGCTTCCGATATTGGCTGGGTTGTCGGGCATTCTTATATCGTCTATGCACCTTTGTTGCATGGTTGTACAACCATCCTCTATGAAGGAAAACCCGTGGGTACGCCCGATGCCGGTGCTTTCTGGCGAGTGATCGCGCAGCACAAGGTCAACTGCCTGTTCACTGCGCCGACGGCTTTCCGCGCGATTCGCCGGGAGGATTCGTCAGGATCCCTTCTGCATGAGCACGACATCAGCAGCCTCAGGGCGCTCTTCCTGGCCGGTGAGCGCTGCGACCCGGACACGCTGAACTGGGCAGAGGAGCAACTCAAAGTGCCGGTTATCGATCACTGGTGGCAGACGGAAAGCGGCTGGCCGATGGCGGCTAACCCGACAGGCATTGAACTCATGCCGGTCAAAGCGGGATCACCCACCGTGGCTGTCCCCGGTTATGACATCCGGGTGCTTGATGATGAAGGCGACGAGGTGCAGAGAGGGCAGTCGGGCTATATCATGGTCAAACTGCCGCTGCCGCCCGGTAATTTGAGCACCCTGTGGGGCAACCAACAACGTTTCAAGGACGCCTACCTGACCCGCTTTGAAGGTTATTACCTGACCGGCGATGCCGGTGTTATGGATGAGCAGGGCTACCTGTGGGTTATGAGCCGAATTGATGATGTCATCAATGTTGCGGGCCACCGGCTGTCAACCGGTGCGCTGGAAGAGGCGCTGGCATCAAACGCTCATGTCGCGGAATGTGCGGTCATCGGTGTCTACGACAAACTCAAGGGTGAGATGCCGCTGGGTTTCGTTGTGCTAAATAGCGGCTCGGACGTAAACCTCGAGGAGTTGAAGAAAAGCCTTGTACAAGTGGTGCGTTCGCAGGTTGGACCTATCGCCACGCCCAGGGATATTCATATCGTACCGCGCCTGCCGAAAACCCGCTCGGGTAAAATTCTCAGGGGTACCATGCGTAATATCGCTGATGGAAAAGAGTACAAAACGCCGGCTACCATCGAAGATCC
>Ga0316201_10004115_pt1 | contig 10906 bp, 12 predicted proteins | sample CS6wburrow_MG_FD_204516 | JGI IMG/M metagenome (GOLD analysis project Ga0316201, IMG submission 204516) | Coastal sediment microbial communities from Delaware Bay, Delaware, United States - CS-6 worm burrow | ecosystem: Environmental > Aquatic > Marine > Coastal > Sediment | place: USA... | reverse complement strand
CTGTATCGGGCGCATTCGTGGCGATGGGCGGGGCTATATTTGCAAGAGTTTTGGCTTAGTGGTCATACCGAGCTTGGCGATTGAGATCGATTTGCTCTCGGTTGATGACGGGCAGTGGCAAGAGGTTTGCTATGAGAGGTTGCCGCCCGATGAGTTCACTGGTCGACAGGGGACGATTCCCATTCGATACGTCGAGGTTTGATTTGACCGCGCCGGACCGAATGACTATTCTTTCTACGGAGGTGAGCGATGATTAATCGCGACGAACTGCACGAAGTCAGCCTGGCCATGAGTCGCCTCGAGGCAATTACGCCGGTCGGTAGTATCGGCTGGCTGGAAGGGGACGAAAGCGATACCTTGGTGCAGATTTGCGAGATTGCGGCCATTCCGACCAAGGCCGCTTCGCCAGTCGACGCCAAGCTGACGCTGGTCATTGCCTATCGGGTAGTCGGCAAGTTACCGCTGGGCCGCTTCGCCTGGATGAACCGGTTTCCTAAGATTTACCAGCCCGATTTGGGCGGGCACCGGCAAAAGTACCAGGTCGCGTACCTTAATTTGGACAGTCAGAAGTAGTTTCGTATTTTTTTGGGCATCGCTAGTCGGTGCTCTTTTTTTTGGGTCTGGCCAACGTTATGCGTAGCGGCAGAGCTTGCCTCCTCCGGAGTGCGTAGCGGCAGAGCTTGCCTCTGCTCTTAGCAAGAAGCGTTATCGTGTCTTGAGCAGAGCCAAGCTCTGCCGCTACATGCTTGCCAGGGCAGCGGTTTTCTGGCAACATAAGCAACAATTCATAAAGCTATAATATATGGAAGACATTAATCAGGCTCTCGACAAGGTCCGTCCGATGCTGCAGCAGGATGGCGGGGATGTGGAGATAGTATCATTCGATGAGGAGACGGGCACTTTGCTCGTGCGTTTTTTGGGGCATTGCGCCGGTTGTCCGTTCGCCCAACAGACCTTGAAGCAGGGAATCGAGAAGACCGTGACCGCGGCAGTGCCGCAAGTCAAGCGGGTCGAAATGGTTTCCTAATTATTGCGCGATGATTTATTTCGATTACGCCGCCTCCAACCCCATGGATGAACGGGTCCGCCAAGCGGTCGTCGAGTCTTTGGAGTTGCTCGGCAATCCGTCAGCTGTGCACCAGCCCGGACGCTCGGTACGCGAGGCGGTGGATCGATCTAGAACCGCAGTGGCCGACCTTTTGGGCGTCAAAAGCGGGGAGATAGTGTTCACCTCCGGCGCGACCGAAGCCAATAATCTGGCGCTGTTCGGGTACTTCGGTCGACTGCGGCAGGTTTACGGTCCGGACAGGGAATTACGTTTGTTGGTATCGAGCGTCGAGCATTCCTCGGTGCGCGACTCGTTGCAGCGCCTGGCGGCTGAACATGGAGTGGTTGTCGATCGTGTGCCGGTTGATGCCGCGGGCGTCGTGCAGTCCGAGGATGTGGCCAAGATGATTCAGCCCAGCACCGTCATGGTGTGCGTGATGTGGGTCAACAACGTGGTTGGTGCACGGCAACCGGTTGGCCAAATCGGTACCGCGATTCAGCAGGTGCGGTCCGAGCGCTCCGGTCAGGATCTGCCGATCGTCTTCATGTCCGATGCTGTTCAGGCTTTGCGCACCGAAGACGTAGCGCCGGTTACTGCCCATATCGACCTGCTCAGCCTGTCGAGCCATAAAATTTACGGCCCCAAGGGAATCGGCGCGCTCTACGTGCGGTCCGGTCTTGATTTGGCACCGCTCATGACGGGCGGCGGGCAAGAGGGTGGTTTGCGCCCCGGCACCGAGAACGTACCCGGAATTGTCGGCCTGGGACGGGCTGCCGAACTGCTTTTGTCCGAACGCGCCGCCGACCGCCAAAAAATCGCCAGTCTTTCCAGTGATTTTCGACTGTTTTTGTCTGCTCGACCAGGCCTGGTGGTAGTCGGTACGCCAGAAAATTGCGCTCCGGGAATAATCTATACCTTAAGTCAAAAAGAATCGGGCGATGTGCTGGCCCTGAAGTTGGACGCTGCCGGTCTGGCGGTTTCGTCCGGTTCGGCCTGCGATGCCGGCACCAGAAAAACGACCTCGGTTTTGCAGGAACTGGGCTTAGGACAAAAGTCCCGGCGGGGGGGAGTTCGATTTTCTTTCGGGCGATTCACAACCGATGACGAACTGCGGTCTGCCATGGATATAGTGCAGCGCGTCTAGCTTTAACCAAACAAAAAATGACAGCCAGCTGTCATTTTTAGGTTGTCTTATTCGGTCGGTTCGGTTTCCTCCGGTACGTATTCGACGAATGGGTTTCTCAGTCGTCCGGCCCGCGGTGCGTCCAGGGAGTTCTTTTTTTGGATCTTGCCGCGTAGGGCAGACAGATCTTCCAGGTTGATGATTTCGATATTTGACCGCTCCTCTTCCGTCAGCATAAAAGCGTCGCCTGAAATCTTGTTGAGCGTATCGCTGACGAAAAGCCCGGTCCAAACTAGCCCCGCCGAAACCAGCAGGAACACCAAAACCGCCACTACCCGTAAGGCAGTGTTTGTTCGTTCGTCGTTGTTCGTTTGATGAGTTTTACGCGACATAGCTCGATAGATTACTCTTCCGCACTGGGTAATGGATCCTCAGGAATCTGAAGGTTTTCCAGGCTAGAAAAATATGGCGCATCGGCGGCGATCCAATAGACCCGACCCTGGAAGTTGGCGCCCACATTTTTTTGTTCCTGGACGGTTCGGGTGTTGCGGTCGGTCGAGATGGTCATCTGGTCAAACAATACGTAGTAGTCCAGGTGTTCGATCTCGTTCAGCCAACTCATTACGCCGGGAAACGGCCCAGAAATCGTAATGCGCAGGGGGATTTCTTTTTCCCAAAGGGTCAGCTCTTTTTGATTCACCGTTTCCAGGTTGATGTTTTGGCTCACGCCAGATACGGCAGCCGCTTTTTCTAGGGCCTGAATGAATTCGAGCTCCTGCCCCTCTTGGATGAAGGTTTTTTTGAGGAGTTCAAGTTCCCCTTGGGCGGTCAATATGTCGTCACGGGTCTGCTTGATGTAACTGCGCAGGATATAGCGGCGCTCAATCTCTTGGTGCTGTTCGGTTAACTGCAGGGTCAGGTTTTTTATCTTCATGACAGTCGGTACGATAAAAAAGCCAACCACCAGTGCCGATATGAGCACCAGGAGAACCGTCGAACTGATAATTTTCTTTTCGACTTTCATAGCTATTCCTGGGTCGGTGGAATAAATCTCATCCGGAATTCAAAGCGTAGATTTTGCTTCTGCAAAATGTTCGAAAGCGGCGAGCTGATATCGATGAAGTGCGGGTATTCATTCAGTTGTTTCTCCATCGCCAAGACATCGTCGCGCGTTTTGGCCGAGCCCTCGACCATGAGCGTCATGTCAGGCTGGATAGTGATACCTTCAAATTGCAGGCCATGCGGGGCGGCGTGTCCGAGCTGCTCGAGTACCGCCGACCAATCGACGAAATGACCGTGGACGTCATCCACGCGATCAATATAGTCGTTTATCCCGCGCATTTGCTGAGTCAGCAGGTCATACTCCTCGAATGAGCTGTGCGACTGGCGGGCATTGCTCTCAACTTCATGCTCGAGAATCAGCTTCAGCGAAAAAATAAGTGAAGCGATGATTAGGGCCACCAACATCACGAATAAAGCCAGCGACTGCAAAAAGGCCATCGTTTGCGCGGTGCGCAAGGATTTTTTCTGGGGATTCGGTAGTAAGTTTAGGGTGGTGTTCATCGGAGTGGTCCTACTTTATTCTTCGTGCATTTTTGTTTGACTCATCGGCTGCTCGCATGGCCAGGCCAAGAGCGGTCGAGAAGGTCAGTCGCCGTCGTTTGGCGAATTTTTTGTTGGTCGGTGACTTGACGTTGATCAGGGCATCGCCTCGAATGACTTTGATGGCCATCTTGCGGGAAAGGACGGTGTCGATTTCGCGGAAGTTGGCGCCGCCGCCGCAAACCAGCAGGTGCTCTATGTCTCGACCGCACGGAAAGCTGGTCTTGTAGTATTTTAGGGCGCGCTTAATTTTTTGGGTCAGGTCATCTATCTGCGGCTGGACGATACTCCAGATTTTGTCTTCGCAACGGTTGGCGTCTAGACCACATTCAATTTTCAGGGTTTCGGCATCGTCCAGGCTGAGGTTCAGCGTCTTGCTGATCATCTCAGTGATCGAGGTGCCGGCGACCGGAATGCTGATCGACATCTGAATCATGTCTTGATCGTAAATGATCAAACTTGATCGAGTCGCGCCAATATCGAGAATGCCGATGGGGTGTGTCAGTAAGTTATCGTTCGGCACGATGGCCCGGCAAATGGCCATGGCCTCAATTTCGAAGGCGATTGGGGTCAGGCCGGCCAAGTCCAGCATCTCGGAGTACTGGTCGACCAGTTTTTTCGGCGCTGCGCCGATGACGATTTTGTTGCCGACCGGAATTTGATCCTCTTCCTTTTCGTCTTCCTCGTCATCTTCGTTTTGGGCCGGCTCATCGTCCTCCGTTTCGGCAAACGTCTCGAACGACTGGTCGTCGCGGCCATCGGGGACATGAGTCAGGTCGGATTCCGTCCTGTCTTCTGGTGTCAGCAGCTGCCAGTCAAAATACAATTCACCCAACGAAAGAGGAATGTTCTGCTCGATTTCTTTGAGTACTGATTTCTCGAGTGATTTCGCCGAAAGGTCGGCCGGCGCATCGATCAGTTTGATGAACGTCTTCGCTTCGGGTAGGCAGGCTACGACCCCGCGTCCTTTTGGGTGGCCGGTGCTCGACTTGATCAATCGATTGATTAGGCGGGCGGCTTCGCGCGGGTCGGCAATCGTTCCTTCCTCCATTATGCCCGGCGGAACCTCAATCGAGCCCAAGGCGGTCAGCTTGTACTTGCCGGAACCGTGAGCCTGCTTGAGTTGAGCCAGTTTGAATGACTGGTCTCCGATATCTAGCCCGAAGGCATTGGCGAGCGGATTAAACATGGTAATCTTTCTCGATTATTATAACCTATTCGGTTGTTTCCTTCACTTGACGCCATTCGCCTGGCTTAAGTCGCCATCGGGCGCCTGGGCTGTTGGAGAACTTGGCGTCGGCCAGTTCGCTTTCCGCATACGTAACTTCCGAGTTTTGGCTGATGTGCAGGCGATAGGCTGCGAGCGATTTGGCGCCGGCATTGTTTTCGAGCGCCAGCGTGCCGGCCGTCGAAAAGAATATCGCTCCAGCCGAGTTGTTGGAGACCGACAGTGCTGGATCGTCAGTTTCGGTTGATGTATTGGTGCTGACAAACAGGATATGGCTTTGTGGGTTACCACTGCCGGCGACCGCGGTGTTGTTGCTGATCGTCACCTTGCCATGGTTGTCCGGATCGGTTGTGTGGTCCGCCAAAATGACCGTGCTGTACTCGCCGAAATCTGGTTCCAAGGTAAACGAGCAGTTATTGCCGGTGCTGATGTCGCCGACCACCCAGATCGGTCCAGTGACGACTATGTCGATGTTGTTGTTCATGATCAGGTTGCCGTCGATTTTTATCGGACCCAACTCCTCGCCGTCGCTCGGGACGTAGTCACCGTAGATGGTTCCGCCCAGCGCAGCCGATTCGCGCCAGAAATCCAGGTTGATGTCAGGCATTGGTTCGTAGTCTGGCGTAGCGCTGTTTGAGTACTTGGTGCCGGTCACTGTTGAACCGGCGATGTCATCTGGGTCCATCTTATAGTAGGCATCGCCTTGGACTTCACTGTTCAAAATATTGTCGGCGTAAGCGTGGTAGTTGACCCGGCAGGAGTCAATCATGCCATCAGCCAGAGAGATATAGATGTCTCCGTCGACAATCGCTTGGGCCGTTTGGCAGGTGACGTCACCGTTCGTGTAGAGCGTTCCGTGCACGACAGCGTTGTTTTCCAAATGCGCGCCGCCGTCACCGGACTGCAGGGCGTAGGCAAAATCTATTTCATCGGAGGGGGGAATGGTCGTGATGCTGGCCGAGACGGTCTGTGAGTAGCCGCTGTAGGTTGACCCGACGGATGTGACGGTTTTGTTGACGCCATCACCGGTCAACGAGGTAGAGAAATATCCAGAATTCACGTCCACTGTCGATTCACCTGCATAGCCACTGCCGAAAGTGCCGCCGCAATTTTCTCCACTGTCAGCGTTCAGACAGTAAATGGCCTTATGGATTCCTGCTTCGGCGACCTGGACGGCGATTAGGTCCTGTTTCATGCCCTGCTCGGTTTTTTTCGAGGAAGTGATGTAGGTCAGTGCGGTCAGTCCCATGATTAATATGACAGCCAAAACTGCCATGGCAGCCACAATGATCGAGCCGGCCTGGCTGGTTAGGGCGATTTTTCCCCAACAGCGATTTTTTGGTTGTGTAGATTGCTGGAAACGCATGTGAATTTTGATGGTGTAATGTTGGCGTCAGATACAGCCTATAGTTCGCGCCAGGTGCCTGGCTCGACGGTCCAGTAAGGCCCGTCCTCGTAATACCTAACGGTTCTAATCTGTCCGGGCATGCCCGCTGCGTCGTAGCCGATTAACCCCTCTTTGCCGACTTCGGTGCATTTGGCCGCGACGGCTACCGCGGCAGCTCTGTCCTTTAGCTTGACGCTACCGTTAGCAGCCAAATATATTGCTCCATTCGACCCCTGCTTGGCCTCAATGGCTGGGCTCTTGGAGGAAGTGCTGACTAACCAGATGTAGCTACCGGCCTCGCCAGTGCCTCTAAACTGGACTTCTTTGCCGATTTTTATGCGGCCACCACTAGCTCCGCTGCCCTTGCAGCCGCTTTTGCCGCTGCGTCCGCTGCCGCCACTCCAATCGTCTTCCGATTCCGGCCAGTCTTCGCCCCAATCCTCATCAGTATCTTCGGTGCCGTCGCCTAAGATGATAGAGCTCAATTGTCCGAGGTCCTTGTGAATCGTCAGGGTGGCCCGATCTTTAATTTCTATTGTCTCGGTTACCCATATCGGACCGGCTAGAACAATATTGACGTCCTTTTCTATCTTGAGTTTGCCGTCAATTTTAACCGGCCCAAGCGTGGTGTCTTCTTTAATTACTAGGTCGTCATTTATTGTACCACCCTTGGAGGCTTCGTTACGCCACAGCTTTGCATCAAATTCAGGCATGGTCACTGGCGGCGGCGGCGTTTGTCCGGGGTATTCGCTGCCACACTCGGTGTCGTGGATTTCCGTGTCGTAATAGCAGCCACCGGTGACATCCGATTTTTTTATTCTGGCGGCATGGGCTCCGCCCAGCACCACACAATCGTCGATGACACCATCAGGCAACGATGAGTACGCGTCGTATTCGATTATTGCCCCTTTTTTGCAGTCAATGTCCGAGTTGGTATAGACTGGCCCGTTGGCCACCACGGCCTCGTCTTTTATTTTGGTCTTGTTGGAAGAGGTGATGGCGTAGGGGAATTGCGTCAATTCATCGGCGGGATAATCCCGCGCTAGGCGCACGATTATCATGGTTGACTGACCATCCGGACCAACTGCTTTCACAGCCACATCACGTTCTTCATCGCTGAATTCAATGACCGCGATGTCCAGCTGCCCATTATCGAGCATGACGTCTTTTTCACCGATATAGTCATCGCCGAACGTACCGCCGCATCCGTCGCCCTCGGTGGAGTTCAGGCAGTAGATGGCTTTCTGTATGCCGGCATCGGCCAGCTGGAGGGTGTTGAGCGATGAGCTGTAGTGTGAGGCTATCTTCCTGTTGGTTTGGACATAGTCCAGCATGATGACCGCCAAGGCGAAAAATATGGCCAGCATGATGATGGCGAATATCAACGTAAAACCCCGTTCGGCAACGCCAAGTGGGTCAGCAAATCTAGCTGCTTCGGTCGCGGTCGATTTTTTTTAGGGACAATGCATGAGTAATATTCTTACTTAAGTTGCCTCCAGGTTTGGGGGTTAACTTCCCACCAGCTGTCTGGGGCGCCATTAAGATCTAGGCTGATCGCACCAACAGCAGTTGTCATGGCGGCTCCTATCGATCCATGACCACTTAATATTACCTTGTCTGCCGCCACGGCAGCCCCCTCGCCGTCGTTGACTATCTGAACCGTACCGTAAGGGGCGTAATAGATGGCCGTACCGCCTTTGTTGTTGATGGATAGAGCCAGGTCGTCAACGACCGTTGAGTACAGGACCAAGTGACTGTCCGGATGACCCGTTCCGTCGATGTCGGCACCGTTTTCGATGCTACCGATGCCGTCAATAATGATGACCGAACCGCGATTTTCAAATGATGAATCCACCTTCAGTGATGCATGGTTGGCAATATTCAGCTCGCCAGTCACCCAAATCGCTCCGGTCATCGTAACATCGACGTCCGCATCAATAGTTAAGTCACCCTCAATCTTTATCGGTCCCAAGGTACTGTTATCGGGGGCGTCATAATCCCCGCTGTAGGTTCCTCCGGCCAGCGCTTCTGCCTGCCAGAAGGCCTCGTCAAAAACCGGAAATTCTGCAGGTACTGGAGTTGTGGCACCGGAATAAGTCGTACCACTGCAGGTGGTGCCGCTCAGCGAGCCGTTGTAGTGGCAGTCTCCGGTTACGGTTGAGTTGATAATATTGTCGGCGTAGACGTTTCCGGTAATTATGCAGCCTGTAAGCGTGCCACCCGGTAGGGTTACATATATGTCGGCGTTGATAGTGGGGTCATTTGTGCATTCGAAGTCATGATTAAGAAATACCGGCCCGTAATCGATGACCGCATGATTTTTTATCTCAAAAGAGCTGCCGGTCAGTACGGAAAAATTAAATTCAGTATCGTCGTTGGAGGCATACGTCTTGCGTGCGCTGACCAGTATCTCCGACATGGAACCGCTGGCGTCTGTGCCGGTCGCCAGGATTTCGCGCAGATCCTCAAGGCCGAGGTCGGCTACGTCCACCGAAAACGAGCCGGGGTCCAACGCGATATTTTCTTCGCCCGGATAGGCCTCGCCGGCAGTGCCGTTACATTCGGCTGAGGCATCGTCATTGTTCAAGCAGAAGATGGCCTTCTGAATGCCGGCCTCGGCCAGTTGCAGGGTATTGATCCATGAGCCGTAGCGAGAGCTTAGTTTTGTGTTTTGATCGACTTGTTCCATAACGATGAATCCTAGGGAAATGATTATGGCAAGAATGATGACCATAAATACCAAAGCAAAACCCCTGTTGTTGTGGGAAGTTGAGTTCATAGGCAAACTCTTCTTATTGTATTGTTGTTAGCGGTTTCTGATGAATATCGAGCTCCAAGTTTCGGTTAAGATGTCAGACTGCCTTACTATCTGGCTGTTTCTGAGCAGTATTGAAATGCGCGTCGCCTGTTGGTAGTCGGGGTGGTCGTAGCGAAAGATCAGCGCTTCGTTGTGGTCCGTGATCAGCTTCTGTCCGCTGAAGCGATAGCTTGTCGCGGCCGCCTCGATGTCACTGAATATTTTTTCGGTTTCGGTGCCGTCGCGGTAGATGGCGACGTAATCGTATTCGCCACCTATAATATTACCACTTGCGTCAACTGCCGGTAACTGTAGAACCAGTTCCGAGCCGTCGCTGCTGTAGCTCGTGCCGTTAATGGTGTGGGTCGCCAGGACGCTAAGGGCGCCGCGGGCGGATTCGGAAATGGCGCGCGAGGCCAGTATGGCGTTGGCATCGATATTGGCCCGGGCCACCTGCTTGTAGTAGGTATCGTAGCTGAGCATGATAATTTGGGTCACCATGACCAGCAGAACGGTCATCACACCGAGCACGGCTATTGCCTCCATCAGGGAAAAGCCGGCCTGACATCTGGGCTGCGCAGGTTTGCGGCGTAGTTTATTGCCCATAGTCGTTGGCGATTATCGATGTTCCGTTGATGTTCTTCACTCCGCCGGATTCGACCCAAGTGATGTAGAGCGAGGCTTGCTTCATGTCAGGAAGACCCAGATAGTCAGAGATGGTCAGTGATGCGGTTCCGCCCGGCAGATCGAAGGGGCTCAAGCGATGCCAGTCAACCGGATACTCTCCGCTGGTTTCGCCGTCGAAGTTCCACGAACCGGGCTCGTCGCCGGTCACTGTCACGTCATTGAATTTGACCAGCGCGTCACCGGAGGCCAGCAGGGCCAAGTCCCCGATGGTTAACGTCTCGTCATTCACGTTCGCCAAGGTTATGCCGTTTCTTTTCAGTGTGAAGTCCGGCCCGCTCGCCGTGACTTCTAGTTCGTACCAGGCATCCCTTATGTAGGTGCCGCTTTGCGACCATAGCGTGCTGACCGTACCCTGATGAACCAAATCGAGTGCGATGCCGCCGGCCATGTAGCGAAAACGGTAGTGGTTTTCTGCGTCTCGGTAGCGAAAGGCGATGCCGCCGCCCCAGCCGGACGGTGAACTGCCGTCGATATTTACTTTGGCCGAGTAGACGAAGTCCTCTCGATAGCTGCCCGGCAATAGGGCCAGGCCAGTCTCTCCGATCCAGTCAGCCGCGTCCGAAGTCAGTTCGAGAACCTTGTCCGCTCCGCCGGTTATTTCCCAGTCGCCGCGTGTGAAGGCCATTCCCAGCAGGCCACCTTCGGTACGGTTAAGCAGCTCAGAGAATTCGATGGTTCGTAACACGTCCAATCCTTCTTGAACGAATCCGGCGGCCTGTATGGAGTATTTCTGCCTGGTCAGGTAGTGGGCTCCGGTTAGCATGGCCGTGTATATCGACAAAATTATTGCCGCCAATCCAATCGTCACCAGCGCCTCGAGCAGCGTAAAGCCGTGGTTCAGTTGACTGACCTCGGTCCGGGGTTTTTTTGTGGTAAAGGGGCTTTGCACACGGTTTAGGTCAAGTGCTAAGTGCTAAGTGCCAGGTGCAACTCTGATATGCACCTAGCACTTGGCACCTAGTGCCCAGCACTCACTACGATTCCGCGATCGCTTCGGTCAGCTTTCAGGTGCTATGTACTAAGTGCTAGGTACC
>Ga0316201_10004114_pt1 | contig 10907 bp, 10 predicted proteins | sample CS6wburrow_MG_FD_204516 | JGI IMG/M metagenome (GOLD analysis project Ga0316201, IMG submission 204516) | Coastal sediment microbial communities from Delaware Bay, Delaware, United States - CS-6 worm burrow | ecosystem: Environmental > Aquatic > Marine > Coastal > Sediment | place: USA... | reverse complement strand
CCAACGGCAAAGGATCCAGCGTGGCCTTTGCCGAGTCGGTTCTGCGCGCAGCCGGTTACGCTACCGGCTGCTACACCTCACCTCATCTGGTGCACTACAACGAGCGAATCCGCGTGGATGAGCAGGTTGTGGATGATGCGCGGATCTGCGCGGCCTTCGAGCGCATCGACCAGGCCCGCGGGGACCAGCCTTTGACCTATTTTGAATTCGGCACCCTGGCCGCGCTGTGGATATTTGCTCAGGCGCGGCTGGACGCGATTGTGCTCGAGGTCGGACTGGGTGGGCGCCTGGACGCTGTCAACCTGATAGATCCGGATGTCGCGCTGATCACCGGTATCGGGCTCGATCACCAGGACTGGCTTGGAAACGATATCGAGACAATAGGTGCGGAAAAAGCGGGGGTGATGCGCGCCGCAAGGCCGGCGGTCTATGCCGCGCACAATCCGCCTGCCAGCATCCGCAAACGCGCCGTCGAACTGGGCGCCGAACTGTTGGTGGCCGATGAGGACTACAAGGTCTTGCGTCGACCCGAGGGGTGGGATCTGGTGATGAGCGGCACAGCGCGCAGGGCATTGCCGCAGCCGGGCATGCGCGGCAGGGTGCAGATCGACAATGCCGCCGGCGTGCTGGTGGCCCTGCAATGCCTGTGCGGGCGCCTGCCGGTCGATCAGCGCGCGGTGCGGGCAGGTTTGTTGGCAGCGCGTTTGCCAGGCCGTTTCGATGTGCGCCCGGGGAATCCCACCTGGATACTCGACGTGGCACACAATCCGCAGGCAGCCGCAACGCTCAACGACACGCTGGGTGACTATTTCAGTCGCGGCCGGACGATTGCGGTATGTGGCATGCTTGTTGACAAGGATGCTGCGGGCGTGGCCGCCGCTCTGGCCAAACGTTTCGATGCCTGGTACCTGGTCGATCTTTCCCAACAGCCGCGGGGCCTGGCGGCCGCCCGCCTGGCCGAGCTGGTCAGGCCGGCGCTGACCGAAACACCTCTGACCATTGGCTCGGTTGTCGCTGATACGCTGGCCGATATTGCAGCCGATGCGGCGCCTGAAGACCTGGTGGTCGTATTTGGGTCCTTTGTCACGGTGGGTGCGGCGATGGAATGGTTGGAGAACGACCTACAAGGGACCGCCAAAGCGTGACGGCATGCGTATAATCGGCAATTTGCAGACGGCAGAAGAGTGATGGAAGAAGGGTTGAAAAAACGGTTGATCGGGGCTGCGGTGCTGGCTTCGCTCGCGGTAATCTTCGTGCCGATGCTGTTCGAAGAACCGCCTTCCCGTCCGCCGCCGCTGCCGCCGTTGCCGAGCAGGCCGCCGGTAAACGATTTTGCCTCGGAGATGCTGCGTGAAGAGGTACCGGCGGTAACCCCATTGGCGCCGCCGTCGCCCGGCGAATACAGGAAAGACGTGTCGGTCGCATCTTCCGCTGCGCCTGTGACGCCCGCGCCAGTCACGAAACCGCGTACCGGCCTGACTGCCTGGGTTGTTCAGGTCGGCAGTTTCTCCAGTCAGGAGAATGCCGCGAAGCTGGTGGCGAAACTGCGTGAGGCGAAACTGCCGACACCGGATCCGGATCCGGTGGATCTGCGTGGCAAACGTTATTACCGGGTCAGGGTCGGGCCTGTCGTCGAGCGTTCCGAGGCGGACGGCATGCTGGACCGGGTCAGCGCGATCGCGGGCACCAGGGCCCGTGTACAGCAGTATCCCTGATGGTGCCTTATAGACCTTCAGGCACCGTGCATTTGCCGGATTTTTTTGTCCCGGCTGAGGCGAACTGACCGGTGGCCTGGCTGGATCTTGTGATTCTCGGCGTCATTTTACTGTCGGCGCTGATCAGCCTGGCACGGGGATTTGTGCGCGAGGCCTTTTCGCTGGCGGTCTGGGTGTTGGCTTTTTGGGTCAGTTGGACCTTTTTCCGCGACCTCGAGGTGCCGCTGCAGGCCTGGATCGGTTCGCCGACGGCCCGGCTGGGGATCGCTTTTGCCGCGCTGATGATCGCGACCCTGACGATAGGTGGCCTGGTCAACTACCTGATCATTCAGCTGGTTGAGCGTACAGGGATGTCAGGTACCGACAGGCTGATCGGGATGGTGTTCGGTGCTGCACGGGGCGTGTTGCTGGTGGCCGTGCTGGTGCTTCTGGCGGGTCTTACGCCGCTACCCAATGAACCCTGGTGGCTGCAGTCCACCTTGGTGGGTTATTTCCAGGAGCTCTCTTTCTGGTTGCTGGATCTATTGCCGCCAGAGTTCGCGGATCATTTTCGTTACACTGCGTAGTCACGCAGTCGACTGTGGAGCAAGCGCGAGATGTGTGGAGTCGTTGGTATGGTGGGTTCGGGACCGGTCAACCAGTCCCTTTACGATGCCTTGCTGGTACTGCAGCATCGCGGACAGGACGCTGCCGGGATCATGACCTGCCACAATGGTCGCCTGCATCTGCGCAAGGACAATGGTCTGGCGCGCGACGTGTTCGACAATCAGCACATGATCAATCTGCCCGGACACATGGGTGTGGCCCATGTGCGTTATCCGACCGCGGGTTGTTCGTCGTCGGCCGAGGCCCAGCCTTTCTACGTCAACTCGCCATACGGGATCTGTCTGGCCCACAACGGCAATCTGACCAACGCCGAGGAGCTCAAACGCGATCTCTTCCGCGAGGACCGGCGGCATATCAATACCGACTCGGATTCGGAGATCCTGCTCAATATCTTCGCGCATGAGTTGGATGCGCAGACCAGCAACCTTTCCCTGGACGAGAACGACGTATTTCGGGCCGTTTCCGGGGTCCACCGTCGATGCCGCGGCGGTTACGCCGCCGTCGCCATGATTCCCGGCTACGGCGTGGTTGCGTTCCGCGACCCGAACGGCATCCGTCCTCTGGTGTTCGGCGTGCGGGACACTGTTATTGGACCGGAGATGATGGCGGCATCCGAGAGCGTTGCGCTGGACACCCTGGATTTCGACCGCGTCCGCGACGTCGAACCGGGCGAGGCGGTGATATTTACCCACGACGGCAAGTTGCATACACGACAGTGTGCCGACAATCCGCAGCACTGCCCCTGCATCTTCGAGTTCGTGTACTTCGCCCGGCCTGATTCGATCATCGATGATATCTTCGTGCACAAGGCACGCCTGAGAATGGGGCGGCGGCTGGCCAGCAAGATTCAGCGCGTCATGGGCACAGAAGGGATCGATGTGGTGATCCCGATACCCGATACCAGCCGCACATCGGCCATGAGTCTGGCGCACGAACTGGGCGTGCGCTACACAGAGGGGTTCATCAAGAACCGCTACATCGGCCGCACCTTCATCATGCCGGGCCAGACCGCGCGCAAAAAATCGGTACGTCAGAAGCTCAATCCGATCGATGTCGAGTTCAAGGACAAAAACGTGTTGCTGGTGGACGATTCCATCGTGCGCGGAACAACCTCGCGCCAGATCGTGCAGATGGCACGCGACGCCGGCGCCCGCAAGGTGTACTTCGCATCCGCGGCGCCGCCGGTGCGTTTCCCCAATGTCTATGGCATCGACATGCCGGCTGCGTCCGAACTGGTTGCGCATGGGCGCACCGAGCAGGAGGTGTGCGAATGGATCGGTGCCGACGGGCTGGTTTTTCAGGACCTGGAAGACCTGATCGACGCGGTGGGTAAGAAAGGCAAGACCGCGGTGCAACGTTTCGACACCTCGGTGTTCAATGGCGATTACGTCACCGGCGACATCACATCGGAGTATCTCTCGCGTCTGGAGGCGGACCGCAACGATGACGCCAAGTCCCTGCGTGAGGATGCACGCCCGGCGACTGTTATCGGTCTGCACAACGACCGTTAGTGCTGCGTTGTGTTTCTCTCCCCCGGGTGGCCCACTTGGGCCCCCAAGTTGACGCTTTAGCGGCGGCGGATTAGTCTTTATCCAAGCGCTGATTTGGCTCAGATTGCGGGCGCTATACAAATGCTGCTAAAGCGAGGTGAAACCTGCTTTGGCCGAGCCAAGCAGGTTTTTTGGTTTTTTGGGCCCTGTGTTTGGCGCAGCGGGCGGAGGTCGAAGCGGTGAGTGAAGACGATCAGGATTGGGGAATCGAGACCCTCGGGATACGTGCCGGACATCAGCGCACCCACGAGGGCGAACACAGCGAGCCGATCTTTGCGACCTCCAGCTTTGTGTTCGACAGCGCGGCCCAGGCGGCGGCGCGGTTTTCCGGTGACATTGCGGGAAATATCTATTCGCGTTTCACCAACCCGACCGTGCGGGCATTCGAGGAGCGACTCGCCGCCATGGAGGGCGGTGAGTCCTGTGTGGCCACCGCGTCGGGGATGTCCGCGATCCTCTCGACCTGCATGGGCTTGTTACAGCAGGGTGATCACATCGTCAGTTCACGCAGCATCTTCGGCAGCACCACGATGCTGTTCAACAAGTATCTGGCGCGTTTCGGCATCCGCACCGACTACGCCGATCTGAGCAATCTCGCCGACTGGGAACGACAGTTGACTCCGCAGACCCGGATGCTGTTTGTCGAGACGCCGTCGAATCCCTTGACCGAGCTTGGCGATATCCGCGCCCTGGCCGATCTTGCGCATGGGAATGACTGCCTGTTGGTGGTCGACAACTGCTTCTGTACACCTGTCTTGCAGCGTCCGCTCGAACTGGGGGCGGACATCGTGATCCACTCGGCGACCAAATATCTGGATGGACAGGGCAGAGCGGTGGGTGGTGCGGTGGTCGGCGATCGCAAGCTGGTCGGCGAGGACGTGTTCGGCGTGTTGCGCACGGCGGGTCCCACCATGAGTCCGTTTGCGGCCTGGATATTTCTCAAGGGACTGGAGACACTCTCGTTGCGGATGCAGGCACATTCGGCGAATGCACAGTTGCTGGCCGATTGGCTGGTGGGACAGACGGGCGTCAGCAGGGTGTACTATCCGGGGCTCTCCGATCATCCGCAGCACGCATTGTCGAAGACCCAGCAAAAAACGCCTGGCGGTATCGTGGCGTTCGAGGTGGAAGGGGGGCGTGAAGGCGCCTGGCGGGTAATCGATGCCACGCGCATGCTGTCGATCACGGCCAATCTTGGCGACGTGAAGACCACGATCACCCATCCAGGGACTACCACCCACGGGAGGCTGTCGCCCGACGACCGCGCGGCGGCGGGTATTGGCGAGGGATTGTTGCGTGTTGCGGTCGGTCTGGAGGCGATCGACGACATCTGTCGCGATCTCGGACGCGGGTTGATGGGTCGTCAGGCGTCGTAGTTCTTGCTGGGGTCAGGATGACGTTCTGGCACCTTGGTGACGAACGCTTGCTATGGTAAGTAAATAAGCATACACTAATAAACGTTCTTCAAGGCTCATGGGTGGAACTGGGTGGGTTCCATACAGCACGTTGTATGTCGCGAAATTCCTACGAGCATAACTATTATTTAAGTTGCATCATTGGTACGGCGCGCTGCGCTTGGTGAGATGCATACATTTAAGGAGATTTTCATGGCTGATTTTCGTGTTTTGGCCGCGTCGCTTTTGCTGGTTGGTAGTCAGATAGCAGCAGCCGACGAGGCAGTACCAGCGCCTGGCGCCGCACCCTATGGCCCGCCTGCCGGTTACGGCCAGGCGCCTGGCGGTTATGCACCGGGTCCCTACAACCGCGGACCTTATGGTGCTGCTCCCTACGGCGGGGGTGGCTACGGTCGCGCTCCCTACGGTGGTGGTCGCTATGGTGGTGCTCCCTACGGCGGCTATGGCGGCGCGCCGTTCAACGGCGGTCCCTTTGGCGGTGGCGGTCCGTTCGGCGGCAACCGATACGGCGGCGGTGGCAGCCCGTTCAGTGGCGTTCCGTTCATGCAGAGCTTCGATATGTCGCGTCGGGACAGCTTCAACCCCATGCATCCGCGCGTTTGGGGAGCAGGTCCACAGGTCTGGATGGACCCGACTGACCCGCAGGACGGGATGTCGCAGGCCTGGGATGACATGATGAATGCGCCGGCCCGCATGGGCCGTGTACCACCGGGCTGGAAGGCGCCGACGATCGACGTCCCGAACCCGATCGATGTCGGTGACGAGTTCGAGAAGAACGCCCGTCGGGCACCCACCATCATGCGTGACAATTTCACCTTCAACTGAGTCGCTTGAAGGGCGAATTGAAGAACCCCGCTATCGCGGGGTTTTTTTTTGGAAAATCGCGAATAGGAAAATTTCTCATGAAATTAGATAATTGGCTTGAGAATCATAGTTTTCACTGACACAATCACCCGGCCTCCAGCAGTTTGGGGCCGGAGGCTCGACAGGACGTTTGAAGGGAGTATGCAGTCGGCCATGGCCGGCAGTCGGGTAGTAATGCGAGTGATGAATGACAGGACAGCCGGTCGCCACGGACGTGGGCGATTCAGAAACGAGGTCACCGCTTGGGTGTTGATCGCTGGTTTTCTGTTGCAGCCCGTGCTCGCCTATCTGGTGACCCCCATCGTCGTCCACAATGCCATTGGCCAACAGGTTGTCGTCTGTACCCTGAAGGGTTCAAAGATGGTGACATCCGAGCTGCCGCAGTTGGCGGAAAGCGACCGGACCGAGCACTGTTCCGCACTGAAGCTTTACCAGATGGCGAGTGCCTCGCAGGTTTCTGACCCGCCGGTATCGGCTGCTGTTTCCCTGTACGCTGTCAAAGTGCTCGAGCAGACTGCCGATCTGCCGCATCGATCGCTGCATTTCTCGGCTTATTCAACCCGAGCCCCGCCGTCCTTGTCTTGAAGTTTCTCTGCTTTCGCTCGTAATCCCGTTCTCGCCTTCAGAAGAGCGCGACGTTGCCACCAAGGCTGTTGCGTGAGGTGGTGCCATGGGTTGCGGCGTGATCCCTTGGTCACACTTCAGGACTCTACGACATGAACAAACCTTTTTCGTTCCGGCTGAGCCGGCTTTCGCTGGCAATCGCTCTGGTGCCACTTTCACAGCTTGTTACTGCCGAGCAAACACTGCTCGGCCCAATCGTCGTTGAAGGGCAGGCGGAGGAAGCACTGCTGCCCGGTGCATCCAGAGTGGATACCGATACCTTGCTGTAATTGCGCTCGGTTACCAGCGATACCGCCAGCCTGCTTCGTGATGTGCCCGGCCTAAGTCTGAACGGCGCCGGCGGTGTTTCCAGTTTCCCTGCGATTCGCGGTCTGGCCGACGACCGCCTGCGGATCAAGGTCGACGGCATGGATCTGATCGCTTCCTGCCCGAATCACATGAACCCTCCGCTGTCGTACATCGATCCGAGCAATGTTGGGACACTGGAGGTCTTCGCGGGCATCACACCCGTTAGCCTTGGTGGTGACAGTATCGGTGGAACCATCATTGTCGACACGATTGCCCCCGAGTTTGCGGCACCCGGCGAGGAGAAGCTCATCAAGGGTGAGGCAGGTGCGTCCTACGGCAGCAACAACAATGCGTTGCGAGGCAATCTCTCCGCCACCTATGCCAATGAGGCATTCAACATCAACTACAACGGGGCCTGGAGCAAGGCCGATAATTACACTGCTGGGGATAAATTCAAGTCATCCGAGGCCACCGGGCGGCTCGGGCATACCCTGCCGCTGGATGAAGTCGGATCGACGGCCTACAAGACGCAGAACCACACCCTGGGTGTGGCGTTCAAAGGCGGTGACAACCTCGTCGAGGCCAAGCTGGGCTACCAGAACATGCCTTACCAACTCTACCCGAATCAGCGTATGGACCTGCTCGACAACACGCAGAAACGGGGCAATCTGCGCTATACCGGCGGGTTCGACTGGGGTGAGCTGGAGGCTTCCGGCTATTACGAGAAGGTCGACCACTACATGAACTTTGGCGACGACAAGCGGGTCTGGTACGGCAGGGATTCCATCATCCCGCGCTCCATCGACGGCAAGCCCTGCTCGCCGATCGGCCCTAGATGCGCTTACGGCATGCCGATGTACAGCGAGGGCAAGACCGCAGGTGGCGCGCTCAAGGCGGATATCACGCTTTCTTCGGATGACGTCCTGCGGGTCGGCGGCGAACTCCAGAATTACAGACTCGATGACTATTGGACGCCCTCCGGTGCCAACATGTGGCCCGGCACTTTCCTGAACATCAACGACGGCAAGCGCGACCGGGCGGCGGTATACACGGAATGGGATTCTCAGCTCAGCCCGGCGTGGCTGACCCAGCTCGGCATACGTTATGAGCACGTGAAAACGGATGCCGGCGATGTGCGCGGCTACAAGACGACCCCGCCGGCAATGGGTAATCAGATTGCCGATGCGGCGGCCTTCAATGCCAGCGACCGCAAGAAGACCGACAACAATGTCGACCTGACCGCGCTCGCAAGCTATACGCATGACGACAACCTGGGTATTGAATTTGGTGTTGCACGCAAGGTGCGCTCTCCGAATCTCTATGAACGCTACACCTGGTCGACCTGGCCGATGGCGGCCGTCATGAATAACGTTGCTGGCGATGGCAACGGCTATGTGGGCGACATCGACCTCAAACCGGAGAAGGCCCACACGGTTTCTGCCACTTTCGACTGGCATGCCGCGGATCGTGGCTGGGAACTCAAAGCGACGCCCTACTACACACATGTCAGCGACTACATCGATGCCGTCAAAAGGCCGGGCTGGAAACCGGATCAGTTCAACGTCCTGCAGTATGCGAACCAGTCTGCGCGTCTATATGGCATCGACCTCTCGGGGCAGATGCCATTGGCGACCAACGCCTGGGGCGCCTGGGGTCTGAAAGGGTTGCTGAACTACACGAATGGCAAGAACCGCGACAGTGGCGACGCGCTTTACAACATCATGCCCCTCAACGGCAAGATTACACTCACCCATGAGAAGGGCGGCTGGAGCAATGGCATCGAACTGGTGATGGTAGACAGGAAAGACGATCTCTCCGAAGTGCGTAACGAGATCGAGACCCCTGGCTATGCGCTGCTCAACCTGCGCGCCAGCCATTCCTGGAAGCAGGTACGAGTCGATTTCGGTGTGGAGAACCTGTTCGACACGTTCTATTCTCTGCCGACCGGGGGAACGTACACCGGGCAAGGGTGGACCATGGGGATGAACGCGAACAGCATGGGAATGATGGGGATACCCTGGGGCACTGCTGTTCCCGGTATGGGCCGTTCGCTATATGCCGGCGTGAAGGTTACGTTCTGAGCGGGTTGCCTGCGCAACGTCTGCAACGCCGGTATGGTGCCGGCGTTGCAGCCTATGGGTGGTGTGCTGAGGGAGGATTGTTCGTGGTCGAGAAAATTTTGCGGCGGGAGGGGCGGAGAATGCCTGGTGCCGGTAGACAGCACCGGGGCGTCCTGGCCACCCGGGTGCCGGTTGACGAGTCCGTGCGGAGCCGATACATGACGCTTGGCATACGCAGTTAGGGGCATGGATACACACTGGTTCGATCAGACGTCGGTGATGTTCTTTTTGAAGGACTATCTCGATGCGGCCGTGTTCGGGATATTGGGCTTGATGAGTTTTCTCATGCTCGCCTACGCGATCGAACGTCTGCTGTTCTTCATACGCGTCGATGTGGATGAGTTCAGAGATCCGCATAGCCTGCAGGTCGCCCTGACCAGACATCTGACCGTGATCGCCTCGATCGCATCCAATGCACCCTATATCGGTCTGCTCGGCACCGTGCTGGGCATCCTGATCACCTTTCATGACCTGTCGTCAGAGTCCCAGCTGTCAGCGTCTGCGGTCATGCTGGGCCTCGCCCTGGCACTCAAGGCGACCGCGGCAGGGTTGGTCGTGGCGATACCGGCCACTCTGATCTATAACGGCCTGGTACGGCGGGTCGACGTATTGACCGCGCGCTGGAACAGCCTGCAGCACGTATCATGAAGCCGCTGTCGCAGATGAATGTGATTCCCTTTATCGACGTCATGTTGGTGCTGCTTGCCGTGGTGCTGACAACGGCCACCTTCGTGGCGCAGGGAAAGATCCCAGTCTCTCTACCGAGCGCCACCCAGGCAGAACCCGTGCCGGTCAGCGAATCATTTGAGCTTACGATCGATGCGGTGGGACAGGTTTATCTGGCGGAAAAGCCGATGAGCCTCGAACAACTGGCGGAACAGCTCGACACGGTCGACAGGGATGCACATCTGCTGCTGCGGGTGGATGAGGCTACACCCTTCGGTCATTTCGTCGCGGTCGTGGACCTGATGAAGGCGCGTGGTATGGAGAACCTTTCTATCATCACACGAAGCGGGGCAGGTTGATGACCGCGACCTCGCTGCGTGTCGGTTTCCTGGTCTCGGGTTTGCTGCACGTCGCGATAGTGGCGGCCTTCACGCAGTCGTCGAGGCAGCCGGTTCCGGCAGTAGACGAGCCACGCCCTCTCAGCCTCAAATTGAGTGCGTTCCGACCACCGGCGCCAGCGCCCGATATTCCGTCACCGCCCGACAGTCCGTCGCCCGAAGTCGCTATGCCCGAGCCGGAACCACCGCCACCGGTTCAACCTTTGCCTGAACCCGAACCGTTGCCCGTAGAGACGATAGTTGAAGCCTCGCCGCCGCAGCCTGCGCCACCGAAGCCGGTCGAGGAAATAAAACGGAAACCCAAACCGAAGCCGCTCACCAGACGAGTCGCCAAGAAGAAGCGCCCGCTAAAGGTGCAGCCACCTGCCTCGACGCCGGTGACCGTTGCCGCCGCCGTGCAGACCGAACCGGCGGTGCCGGCCATCGATCTGCAACAAAGGCAGCACTATCTGGCCGCACTCGCCGCGAAGATCAATCGAAACAAATACTATCCACGCGCCTCCCGTCGCCGCGGTGAGGAGGGTACGGTGGTCGTCAGGTTCGTCATCCAGAGAGGCGGCGCGCTGACCGATATCGGTGTGGCCCAATCGTCCGGTTACCAACGCCTCGACAAAGCGGCGTTGAAGACCTTGCGGCGGGTGACACCGTTCAAGCCGATTCC
>Ga0316201_10004113_pt1 | contig 10909 bp, 6 predicted proteins | sample CS6wburrow_MG_FD_204516 | JGI IMG/M metagenome (GOLD analysis project Ga0316201, IMG submission 204516) | Coastal sediment microbial communities from Delaware Bay, Delaware, United States - CS-6 worm burrow | ecosystem: Environmental > Aquatic > Marine > Coastal > Sediment | place: USA: Delaware... | reverse complement strand
TTCTCTGACTACGATCGCACCGGATCGGCCGACGTCTTCAAGCTAGGCGCTAACTGGCGGCCGACTGACGACCTCCATCTGCGTGCCAGCTTCTCGGAAGGCTTCCGTGCTCCGAATATCGGCGAGCTGTTTAATACCGGATCGCGTTTCGATGCATCAATCACAGATCCTTGTGATGCCAATGCGCTGGCCGTGACCCCCGAGCTGCAAGCTAATTGCACGACTCTGGGTGTACCGATTGGCTACCAACAGCTCAATCCGCAGATCAGTGTGACGACGGGCGGCAATCTCGTGCTCACTCCGGAAGAAGCCGAGACTATGACGTTCGGCCTGACTTGGGATGCCACCGCGATCTCCGACAACATGGATTCGATTGCGGGCGTTACGTTCGAAGCTAACTACTACGACATTACGGTCGACAATGCGATTGCGCCGCCAGATGCAGGCGACGTGCTGTTGCAGTGTGTGCAAACGCTTGACCCGATTTTCTGTGACAACGTCACCCGAATCGGCGCAACCGTTACGCGCATTGATGGTATTTTGCTGAACATTGGTGGTATCGAGACAACCGGCTTTGACTGGACAGTCACTCTGGACTTCGAACCAACCAGCTTTGGCGATTTCAGGGCTCGCTGGTCGAATACGCATCTTCTCGATTACATAGAGACCACCAACGGACCGGATGGCCCGGTAAGTGTCGATCGGGCAGGTACCGAACTCGGCTCGCCGGAACGCGGCTTTGTTGAATGGAAGTCGACGCTCATCGTCGATTGGACGATGAACGACTGGACGGTTGCGCTCACCAATCGCTACATGAGCGAAATCGAGGAACAGTGCACCGGCCTGGTTTCTGATTTCGGCTTTACAGACCTTTGCAGCACACCGACCACCAACAAGATCAAAGCCAAGCTCTATACTGACGTGCAGGTTTCCTGGAGCCCGTCGGCAAGGAATGATCGTTGGACAATTCAGGGCGGCGTGCAAAATCTTTTCAACACGGAGACGCCAGTCTGCTATAGCTGTGATCTGAACAGCTTCGATGGCACCTTGCACCCGATATCGGGTAGCTACGTGTACGGAAGGATCAACTTCCGACTCTAACGAGCCAGGAGTTTCCAAAGAGGACAGGGCGGCCCCTTCGGGGGCCGCTTTTTTTTGTTTTCTTCAGGGCTCGCCGAGCAACCACGGTCCGACTGCGGAATATACCTATAACCGGAACCTTTTCGGCATATCAGGCGTGTAGGTTAAAACAGCCGGATTATGTCTCGACGTCAAAAGTATGCGCAGCTGGCGTCGGGCCCCCGGCATCCATGGCACAACACCCAGACTTTGGAGCGATTAGTCCATGTATACCGACACAAGAATGTTTTTTGCCAGCGTTGCTTTTGGGCTTTTGGTCCTTTTCTTCGCGCCGCCTGTTCCCGCGTTTCAGGGGTTTGGCGAATGCACGACATGCCACGGAACTTTCAATTCCGGTCCAGGCAACGCCGCACACGATGCGCATGCTGCACTGACAAACAGCTGTTTCGATTGTCATGAACCCGGAGGGTTCAGCGACCCGCCGCTCGACAATTGCGTGCAGTGTCACGGGCGCGCCGAGGATGCGGGCAGCGACAGCGAGTCGGCCGGCCTTGGTCGAGGACTGCGCCTGCATCATGTCACCACGGGTGACGCGTCCTGCGACAGTTGCCACAGCGACGCAGAGGGTCCAGATGTTGGCCCTGCTCCTGTTGTTGGCGAGGACATCTTGCCATCTTTTTACGCCGCGCCTGGCGGAGCCGGTCTTGACTCCTGCGACGGATCCGAGGAACGCTTCCCGTCCCTGACAGTCAGTCTCGACAATGACGGGGACGGCCTGGCGGACGGCAACGATCCGGATTGCGGTACGAACCTGGCGCCAACTGCGGACCCGAACGGTCCGTACAATGCAGTCCTCGGCTCACAGATTGTCTTCGACAGCAGTGGATCGACAGATTCCGACGGTAGCATCGCGTCCTACGCCTGGGATTTCGGTGATGGCAACTCCGGTACGGGTTCGTCACCGACGCACACGTACCAGTCGGACGGGACATTCACTGTCGCGCTGACCGTCACAGACGATGGCGGTGCGACGGATACGGCGTCGACTACGGCCACGATCACGCCAGCACCGATCCCGCCGAGCGCCAACGCGGGTGGGCCGTACAGTAGCGTTGTCGGATCAGTGATCAGCTTCGACGGCACCGCGTCCAGCGACTCTGACGGCACAATCGTTTCGTATGCCTGGGACTTTGGCGACGGTGGAGTGGCCAGCGGCCCATTACCGACCCACAGTTACTCCGTCGACGGAAACTTTACCGTTACGCTGACGGCAACAGACAACGACGGGCTGACAGGCATTGACTCGACAACAGCGACGATAAACCCGGCGGGCGGTAACACACCACCGGTTGCCCAGGCCAACGGGCCGTACAGTGGTACCGAAGGCAGCGCCGTGCAGTTTTCCAGCAGTGGGTCACTCGACCCGGATGGATCGATTGTCTCGTACGCATGGGACTTTGGTGACGGCAATACGTCTTCGACCGAGAATCCCGCGCACACTTACGCAGCGGCCGGAACCTACAACGTTTCGCTTTCGGTAACGGATAACGCAGGGGATTCAACATCGGATACGACCACGGCGACCGTCGAGGCGATCGTTGTCAATGCGCCTCCGACGGCTGACGCCAACGGACCGTATTCAGGCTATGTTGGCGACACGATCGTTTTTGATGGCACCGCCTCGAGTGATTCCGATGGTGGAATCGTGCGTTACGACTGGGACTTTGGCGACGGTACGACCGCCGTTGATGCGGGTCCGACGCCGACGCACGTCTATTCTGCGGCGGGACAATACACGGTGTCTTTGACCGTGATTGATGATGTCGGCGACACAGGCAGCGCTTCGTCGAGTGCGACGATCACGGAACGTGCCGCGGCCACCGACGGAGAAACGCAGTACAACAGCTACTGTGCGTCTTGCCACGGGGATCCGTGGACGGAGCCAGCGATCGACCCGGCATTGGCCGGTGCGCACCGTGTTGCCGGCGCACGTTCGTGCTCGATAGAGGCATCGATCTTCGGCACCTCCGTCTTCCCGGACGGCGCGCCAGGCATGCAGTTCCTGCAGGGCCTTGCGAACAGCGGCAGCGTCGATGTGGAGCAGATCGCAGAGTACCTGAACAGCCAAACCGCCACCGGCGAACAGCGTTACGTAGCGGCATGTGCAGGATGCCATGGCGACGATGGGGAGGGCGGCAGGACTCGCGAAGGCGTGGTTGGCGAAAGCGCTCATGAGACCCACGAAGCGATTCGCGAAGAGGGATCGATGCGCTTCCTTGCTTGTCTTCCCGACTCGGACATCGACTCGATTGCCGCGTACCTGGGTGGCAGCGACGGTGATGAAGATACCGACCACGATGGCGTGAATGACGACGAAGACGAGGACGATGATAACGACGGAGTCAGTGACGAAGATGAAAGGGACCATGGCACGGACCCGAAAGATCCCGACACGGACGACGATGGCCTTGACGATGGCGACGAGCATAGTCGTGGTACCGATCCGCGGGACTGGGACACCGACGATGACGGCAGGAGTGATGGTGACGAAGTGTCAATCTATGGCACGAATCCGCTTGTCCCCGATAATTTTGCCAATGACTCCGCATCGAGCGGCGGCGGCGGATCGGGCGACCTGCCGTTTCTGCTGATGCTTGGAGCGTTCGGTCTTAGCCGGATGATGGGTCGTCGCAACTAATCCATAACCGAAGTTGAACGTGGCTGGTGGCTCCCTCTGTTGAGGGAGCCTCAGCCGAGGCTCCCGCAGGGCCTGAAGGGGAATCCGGATCGGCGACTAAACGTTCAGCAACAAGTGCTCACGCTCCCAGGGGCTGATTTCACGGTGGAACAAACGCATTTCCTCACGCTTCACCTCACCGTAAATCATGCAGAATTCCTGGCCCAGAATTTGATGAACTTCATCGGCCGCCTCAAACAAAGTAAGTGCTTCGTCTAGCGTGGTCTGAATAGCATATTCATCGTCGTCGACTTCACCGACTGCGGCTTCACCGGGTTCAACTTTATTCATCATGCCCAGGTAGCCACAGGCAAGGCCAGCGGCAACGGCAAGATACGGATTAGAGTCCACGCCGACCATGCGGTTTTCCAGACGGCGGTCCTGTGCCGCGGAATTCGGAACTCTCAAACCGGCGGCGCGGTTGTCATAGCCCCATGCAAGGTTGGTTGGAGCGCTGGAGTTGGAATCGCTCTCAAAACGCCGGTAACTATTCACATAGGGCGCCATCAGCGGGAGCGCTTGCGGCAGGTATCTCTGGCAACCGCCGATAAAATGCAAAAAGCGCTCGCTGACTTCCCCGTTGGCATCACTGAAAATGTTTTTTCCTGTTTTGATGTCCACCACGCTCTGGTGCACGTGCATGGCAGAGCCGGGTTGGTCGCGCATCGGTTTTGCCATGAAGGTCGCGAATATTTGATGGATCAGTGCAGCTTCGCGAATGATGCGCTTGAAATAGAAGACCTGATCCGCCAGCAAAACGGGATCTCCGTGGGTCAGGTTGATTTCCACCTGACCCGCTCCGTCTTCCTGAATAACGGTATCGATGGCCAGCCCGGCATCCTGTGCGAAATCATAAATGGTATCGATCACCGGACCGTAATCGTCCACCGCCGACATCGAGTACGACTGGCGCCCTGAGCGTTGCCGCCCGGTGCGGCCGACCGGCGCCTGGATCGGTTCATTGGGGTCAAGATTCGGTCGGATCAGGTAGAACTCGAGCTCAGGGGCCACGACCGGCTTCCAGCCTTGTTGCGCGTACAGGTTCACTACCTGTTTCAGTACTTCACGTGGCGCAATTCTGATCGGGTTGCCATCGCGAGTGTACAGATCGTGAATCACCTGCAACGTAGGTTCTTTGGCCCAGGGCACCGCTTTGGCCGTGGACATGTCCGGCTTTAGTACCATATCGCCTTCCGCCCACTGGTTGTCGATATCCATCTCTACGTCTGAGCCGGTGATCGTCTGATAGAAGATCGAAACGGGCAGATACGTCTCGTACTGCGGGCTGAACTTGCGCGCGGGCATCGCTTTGCCACGCGACATGCCGGCCAGGTCCGGCACAATACACTCCACTTCATCGACGTCGCGGCCGGCGCGATAAATCTTGAAAGCCTCTGGCAGGTCTTCCAGCCAGTTCTGGTCATACGCATTCATGGAATTGCTCCGATCAATATTCCGAGGCACTGCCTGATCGGCCGATATTACTACTGCCGGGGGCGGTCCGGCGGAATTTCAGGCTTTCCGCCGACGATCGTGATCACGGCGGGGTCCTGTTCATTAGCAGCCGGAGCCATTCGTTGCGATTCAGCGTGGCGTGCAACATTTCAGCAAGTACTGTATCTGGGCGATACCTGTGCCATTAGGACTTGAATACCTGTGTGAGGTAGGCTCGACCCTGCTCAATAAAACAGAACCCGAATGCGCTCCCTGAACCTCCTGCACAGCCGCCGTGGGCGACTATCTGCCTTTTGCCTCCTATATGTCTCCGAAGGCATTCCCTACGGTTTCTCTTCGACGGCCATGGTGGCCTTCATGCGCATGGAAGGATTGTCGCTCGAGCAGATCGGCGCCTTCGTCGGAGCGATTTTTATTCCGTGGTCTTTCAAGTGGCTCTGGGCGCCTGTCGTCGACATCGTCAAACTCAAGCGCATCGGCGGCAGAAAGGCCTGGATAGCCGGTTGTAATGCCATGATGATCGGCACCCTGATGGTCGTTGCTTCGATCGACTTTCAAGACAATTTCGCGCTGTTGCTCTGGATGATCATCCTGAACAACCTGTTTTGTGCGACGCAGGATGTTGCAATCGATTCCCTCGCGGTCAGCACGCTGCGCAAGGACGAGCGTGCGACAGGCAATGGCCTGATGTTCGGCGGCCAGTACTTTGGCATCGCGCTTGGCGGTGGCGGAGCAATTTTCGTTTCGGGACTATGGGGTCTGAACGCCGCGCTGTTATACGTCAGTGGTCTGATGTTCATCAATCTGACCTACGTGCTTATCTTTATCAAAGACGACGATGCCAAGGTTCCCGATAAGAAAAGGGCCGTCGGCGCGTTCAAGCATTTCGTCGGCACACTCGGTCACTTCATCCGCAACATCTACAGCGGCTTCGTTGAATCGGGATCTGGTCCTAAATTCGGACTGCTCTTTGCACTGCTGCCAGTGGGCGCAATGGCGCTGGGCTATGCGCTGCTCGGCACTCTGCAGGTCGACTACGGACTGGACGAGACACAGTTGTCACAACTCGCAGTCGCGGTTGCCATCACGTCGGCACTAGGCTGCGTCATCGGAGGAACAATTGGCGACAAGTTGGGCGTCAAGCGCGTGGTTGCTTCGGGCTATGTGCTTACGACGCTACCGACCTTGTTTCTCGCTTACCAGATATCGGCAGTCGGATTGACCAATATCCCGCTACATATATTCATAGCAACCATACTGTCGCACGCCTTGCTGTTCGGCATAGCGTTCGCTGTACGGATCGCAATATTCATGGGCATGACGAACCCGCTCGTTGCTGCCACACAATTCACTACCTACATGGCGCTCGCAAACGTTGCGATCAGTGTGGGCAACTACTGGCAGGGTGTCGTCGCCGAACGCTTCGACTATTCAACGGCGCTTTATATTGACGCGGCGATCGTCGTCCTGGCGCTGTGCGTTATGCCCTTCTTGAAAGATCGGGAATCCACAGGGACAGTCTCCGCCGAGCAGGGTCAGGGCGCCCGTGCGATTCGTCAGGATGCGTAGCGTGATTCACACAAATCGATCGGCCGCAGCGCAGCAAGGTTAATCCGCGTGTCGCAGGGTATGTCTGGCAAACTCTGATGTAGTAGTGTGCCAATCAAGCCAGGCGAAACGTGAGGTCGAGCGATTGAAACAGGATTACTTCCAGATGCGGGCGCTTGAGCTGGCGCCGCAGGTCTATGCTTCCGGGCAGCTGTTTGAACATGACTTGAGGCTAGTCGCCAAAGAGGAAGTTCGCAGCATTGTGAATACCCGGTCGGATGGTGAATTGATGGGGCAGGCATCGTCGGCGGATCTTGCGAAGATTGCGGAGGAACTCGGGATGACTTACGTGCATTTCCCGGTCGAGCCCAAATCGATCACCAGGCAAGACCTGGAGGCGTTTGCGAAAATCTGCGACGAGCTCGAGCGACCTCTCCTTATATGCAGTGGTTCCGGGGCGCACTCAGCGAGAATATGGGAGATGGCTGAGTCGTTGTAGTTTTGGCATGTCCAGTGTCTTGCGCCGTTCATCTAGTCATCGTTGGCCGCGTTTTCGGCAATCGCGGCCGCTTCGTCGTCGAGTGACGGCGGCACCCAGCCGCGTTCCACGCGGCTAGCGAAGCCCTTGGTGCTGCCCTGCATGGCGCCCTCATGACTTGCGAGGATGGCTTTGGTTCTTTCGACGTACGCACTATTCTCGTGCACCGGAACGTCGGGATCGTAAAGGTCGGCAAGCTCGCGCATGGCGCTCTTGTCATTTTCGACGTAGCCTCGCGTCTGCCGTTCGGCGTCGAACGGATGATGGCCGAGTGCCTCGAGCGCCGATCGTGCCGCACGAACCGAGCTGTCGAAGTGCTCCCTAATAATGTCACGACAGCCGGCGGCCCAGAGTTCGTATACGTGGTGACGGTCAACGGCACGCGCCACGATGTAGATATGTGGGTGATGCTTGACGACGTAACGAACCAGTTGCGTGGCCTGCTCACCATCGTCTATAGCAATAATCAGCATTCTTGCATTGTCGATTCCGGCGGCATGGAGCAAGTCTGGTCGCGTCGCGTCACCAAAAAACACCTTGATGTCGAACGCACGCAGGCGCTCCAGATGTTCTGAGTTGTGGTCGAGCACGACCGTCTTGTAACCCGCAGCCAGCAGAATTCGGTTGATCACACCGCCGAAGCGACCGACGCCCGCGATGATAATGCTGCCGTCTTCGTCAATTTCGTCCGCCTTGCGGGCTTGCGCTCCGGCATAGCGAGGGACGATTACCTTGTCGTAGAGAATAAACAGCGCGGGCGTAAGCAGCATGGACAGGGTTACGACGAGCAACAATTTATCGGCCAGCGCCGTGGGAATGACAGAGCTGGCGACTGTGAATGTGAGCAGGACGAAGCCAAATTCGCCAGCCTGGGCGAGTCCGAGTGTGAATAACCAGCGATCGCTGCTCGCAACCTTGAATACATAGGCCAGTAGCAGCAGTACCAGCGACTTGATGAGTATCAGGCCAAGCGTCAGGGCAATGATCTGGCCAAAGTTCGCGGTCAACAACGTAAAATTGATGGCCGCGCCGACGGTGATAAAGAACAAGCCAAGGAGCAGGCCTTTGAAGGGTTCGATGTCACTTTCCAATTCATGCCGGTACTCGCTGTTAGCGAGCACAACGCCGGCAAGGAATGTTCCGAGTGCCGGAGACAGGCCAACCAAAGTCATAAGCAGCGCGATACCAATCACCATCATCAAGGCAACGGCCGTGAATAGCTCACGTAGCTTCGCCATTGCGATGAACCGGAAGATGGGCCGCGTAAGGTAACTGCCGCCAACGACCACGGCGGCAATGGCGGCGATTGTGACTGCGACCTGCTGCCATGCGGTCAGGTGGGCAACGAAACTCATGCCCGCAGCGTGACCGTCGCCGGCCTCGCTATTCACCATGTCTGCCAGTTCTGGCAGCGCCAGCAGCGGGATAAACGCCAGCATGGGAATCACAGCAATATCCTGGAACAGCAAGACGGAAAAACTCGCCTGTCCGCCGTCGCTTTTCATCAACCCCTTCTCGTTCAGGGTTTGCAGCACGATTGCTGTGGACGAAAGCGCAAGCACCATGCCCACAGCCATTGCGACGCTCCATGGCTGACCGAGCGCTATCGCGGCGGCCATGATGATTGCGGTGGTGACGACGACTTGCAGACCACCCAGGCCAAGAAGTCTGTTGCGCATATTCCACAACAAGCGTGGCTCAAGCTCGAGCCCTACCAGAAACAGCATCATGACCACGCCAAATTCGGCGAAATGCTGGATACTGACGACGTCGACATGCAGCTGTTTAAGCAAAGGACTGATAGCGATGCCGGCAATCAGGTAGCCAAGCACGGAACCCAGTCCGAGACGCGACGCGATCGGGACGGCGATGACCCCGGCAATCAGGAACAGGAAGGCGAGCAGCAGGATTTCACCCATAGTCAGGCCTCCTCGAGAATCGGCAAATCATCACAGCATAAGACCTCGCCGCGTTCGGCTGACTGCAGGTCGAAGCGGTCGTCGCGAATCGCTTCGAGTAGCATGCGGTAGCCGCTGGCGTGCGGCTCGACCAGGCCCTCCCTCGTCGCTCGCAGCGACCCATAGAGAACATAGGGTGCCAGGAAGTGCATGTGGCAAAGCCTCGCCGTTTGTTCGAGCGGCGTCAGGAAGGTGCGAATCGGATGTTTTTGATAGCCGTTGGCCGTGTATGCGTCTTCCTGCCCCGCAGCGGTGACTGCCAGCATCAGGTACTTGCCGGCTAATTTATTGCCACCGGCGCCGTACGCGAAGCCATGTTCGAGCACGAGGTCCTGCCACTCCTTGATGAGCGACGGCGTGGAGTACCAGAACATCGGAAACTGGAACAGGATGACATCGTGGTCGAGCAGACGTTGCTGTTCCCGGTCTATATCGATTTCGAATCGGGGGTACTCGGCATAGAGATCAACGAACGATATTCCGTCGACCGTTCTCGCTTCGGCCACCATCGCCTTGTTTGCGTGTGAGTGTTTGTGTCCCGGGTGGGCGTAGTAGACGATCAACTTCGCCATAGTGTGAGCTTTCCTTGGTCGACATGGGTATTCGGAACCGTTCTACTACAACAGGTAGTCTGTGACCAATCGCTATTTCCGCCGCCGGAAAATCATAGAGGAAGAGGCCCCCGGGTGAGGGCCTCTTCGTCTCTTGATACGGTTCTACGGAATCGGAACCGGAACGTAATCCTCAACAATGTCCTTCCAGCCAAACTTCGACTGGCGTTGCCCGATGCGGACAAATTCAGATGCCCACGTGGTCAGAGCCGTGCCGTTCGCCTCCTGCGTATAGAACAGAAATGGCTGCGGGTAAGGGAAGTTAAATGTTGGGGCCGTTTCCTGGACGCCACCGTGCGTGTCATCGCCGCTGACGATAAATCGCTTGTAACGTCTTGGGTATGCCTTGTTTAACGCGCCGTGCTCCGTGAGGATCAGATCACGGTAAACCACGGGGTCCATCCGTGAGCCGTCGCCCTGCGCGAAGAACCGATTGGTCGCGTCGGAGTCTGTCTCATAAAACCCCTCGCGAATGGTCGAATCGTTTTCAAGCCGCCAGTCGATAATCCCGGTCTGCTGGCCAAAGGCATTGCAGCGGCCGTCGTCGATACAGCTCTGAGGATAGAACTGCTGGAATTGCCAGTCATTCTGACGGGCGAAGACTGACAGCCAGGGGATAGAAGGGGCACCTGACCAGGGCGGAGGTGTGCCCAGGTTGACCGCAATAGGCCCTGCGTCGTTGTAGACAGTGAGCTTGGTGTTATTACCAAAGACGAACCGCGCCAGGAACGGTGCGAAGGCGGCAGCACCGACGCCACCGGCACTATGGCCCATGACCGTTATTTGCTTGGCTCTCGGGAACATGTCTGCCGCGACATCCATACCGGCGCTCAGGTTGCGGAGCCCGCGGTGGTGACGTGTCGGACCGAATGGAAAGTCCTCATCAAGCTCTACGTCGTTGTCGCCGCCGAAGGTCGAACCGTCACAGTACGGCATGTAAACAACCGAGTAGTCCGCAAACGGGTTATCCGCCGAAGTGGGG
>Ga0316201_10004112_pt1 | contig 10910 bp, 9 predicted proteins | sample CS6wburrow_MG_FD_204516 | JGI IMG/M metagenome (GOLD analysis project Ga0316201, IMG submission 204516) | Coastal sediment microbial communities from Delaware Bay, Delaware, United States - CS-6 worm burrow | ecosystem: Environmental > Aquatic > Marine > Coastal > Sediment | place: USA: Delaware... | reverse complement strand
TGTTTCGATAACCTTGAAGACGGGATCAAAGATGCCGATGTCGTGATTATGCTCCGTATTCAAAAAGAGCGCATGGAACGCTCTACGATTCCCAATGATGCCGCCTATTTCAACAGCTTCGGCCTAACACCGGAGCGTCTGCTCCTGGCGCAAAAAGACGCCATCGTGATGCATCCCGGCCCCATGAACCGCGGCGTCGAAATTGCCGATGATGTCGCCGATGATCCCGCCCGCTCCATGATGACACGGCAAGTCGCCAACGGCGTCCCAACGAGAATGGCTGTGCTTGATCTGGTGATGGGGGGATAAATTTGACCATATTCATCTACATGCAACCCACAGAAATCCTAGCACTTCTTCTTCTCTCTTATCTTATTGGATCAATTCCATTTGGCCTTCTTCTAACAAGGTTCTTCGGATACAGGGATATTCGTAAAGAAGGATCAGGAAACATAGGAGCCACAAACGTATTACGAACAACAAACAAGCCGCTCGCTGCTCTTACTCTATTTTTTGATGCTGCTAAGGGCGCCGCGGCAATAATACTGTCTGTTTATTACCTGACTTATAAGCAGCAGAACTTTCAAGACCTTATTATGAGCGAGCCTTTTGAGCATCTTATCTTTGGTTTTGCTGCCATTCTTGGGCACTGCTTCCCCATCTGGCTCAAATTTAAAGGCGGAAAAGGGGTGGCAACAACCTTTGGCGTACTACTTGTTACCATGCCAGTATCAGGAATTTTTGCTTGTTTAACGTGGCTTTTAATGGTCATGACTACACGTATATCATCTTTGTCAGCACTCATAGCAATGGCTTTAGCACCCATCCTTGCATTCCTTCAACCATCTTTGTTTTTTTCCTTTTTATTCAATGGCGGGATCACAGAAATTAAACCCTCGGACGGAACGACACATAGTAACACATGGATTGACGATATCTTCTTTTCTTTGACTGACCCAGAGACACTTTGGGTTTCCTTCCTTTATGCTGCAAGTATCTTGCCCTTTACCACCTTAATTTTCTGGAAACACAAAGACAACATCAGACGCCTGCTCAAAGGCACGGAGCCCAAAATCGGAAAGAAAAAAATGCTGCAGACCAAAACTGATCCTGCGCCTCTTTCCTAAGCCGAGCGCCTCGCCTGGCTGCGGCTCTCGCGCACCGACAATGTCGGCCCGGTCACCTTTTACCAACTGCTCGAACAACTTGGCAGAGCCTCTGAAGCGCTTCACGCCCTGCCGGAGCTGGCAAACGCGGTGGGCGGAAGAAACCTCTTTCTGCGCCACCTGAAGGCATAATTCACAAGGAATACAAAGCGTTGCAAAAACTGGGCGGTCAGATCATCATTGCCTCTGGCTTGGCCCGCGGCATTGATACGTAGGCCCATCAGGGATCACTGGACACCGGCACCATCGCCGTGGTCGCGGGCGGTATTGATGTGATCTACCCAGAGGAAAACCAGAAACTCTATGAGGCTATAAAGGAAAAAGGCGTTATTCTGGCCCAGAGCAAACTTGGGAGCAAACCCTTCACCGCCGCATTCCCGCGCCGCAACCTCATCGTTTCCGGCCTGTCCAAAGGCGTGATCGTGGTGGAAGCCACCTTGCGCTCCGGCTCGCTGATCACCGCAAGACTGGCCGGGGAACAAGGACGCGATGTCTTTGCCGTACACGGCTCACCGCTCGACCCCAGAGCCTCCGGCCCCAATCACCTCATCCGTGAAGGCGCCACGCTTGCGCGGAATGCCGATGATGTGTTGTAAATCCTGATGAATTTCTCCGGCAATAGCTTGCGCGAGCCTTTTTCCATACCACATTATACACCGCAAGAGCAAAACGATAACGCACTGGAATTTAATGATAATCCACCGGAGGACACGCAAAAAACAATCCTTGATCAACTCTCTTTTATACCAATATCTGTTGACGAATTGATTCGAAACTGTCATGTGAGTGTTTCTGTTGTTCAGGGTGCATTGCTCGAATTTGAGCTGGCCGGACGGATAAAACGCCTCCCCAGAGGCTGGGTAAACTTGCTAGAAGACGTTTAAAAACAGGGAAAAACATTGAGCACAAACCTCGTCATCGTTGAGTCACCGGCCAAGGCCAAGACTATAAATAAGTATCTCGGCCCAGATTTTGAGGTGCTGGCCAGCTTTGGTCATGTGCGCGATCTGGTGAACAAAGACGGCTCGGTCTTGCCCGACGAAGACTTCGCGATGAAATGGCAACTGGGCGAGCGCTCGGCCAAACATGTCAGCGACATCAAAAAAGCGGTTAAAAAAGCCGACGCCCTGTATCTCGCGCCTGACCCCGACCGCGAAGGAGAAGCCATCGCCTGGCATATCTTTGAAATGCTTAAAAGTGATGGATTGCTAAAAGACAAAGAGGTCCATCGCGTCACCTTCAACGAAATCACAAAGGCTGCCGTACAAGAGGCCTTCGATCAATCCCGTGAGCTAGACCATCATCTGGTCGACGCCTATCTGGCAAGGCGCGCACTGGATTACCTTGTGGGCTTTAACCTCTCGCCCGTACTCTGGCGCAAACTCCCCGGCTCTAAATCCGCTGGACGCGTGCAATCAGTCGCCCTGCGCTTGATCTGTGAGAGGGAAATGGAGATCGAAGTCTTTGATCCACGCGAATATTGGAGCATTGAAACCCGCCTACATACCCCCGAGGGTGCGCCCTTTACCGCCCGCCTGACGCATCTGGCTGGCAACAAGCTGGATAAATTCGATATTCCATCCGAAGGTGATGCCACCAAGGCCGTTGAGCGCATCAAGCACAAAAATCTATCTATCCAGAAAATTGAAAAAAAGCAAACACGGCGCAGCCCCGCCCCACCTTTTATCACCTCCTCCTTACAAATGGAGGCCTCGCGCAAGCTCGGCTTTTCTGCTTCTCATACCATGCGCACCGCGCAAGGCCTTTATGAAGCCGGGCTGATTACTTATATGAGAACCGACGGCACAACACTTTCGAGTGAGGCTGTACAGCAATCCCGGGACGTGATCAAAAAGGAATATGGTGAGAACTACGTCCCCTCTTCGCCGCGCCTGTATAAATCCAAGGCCAAAAATGCACAAGAAGCCCACGAAGCCATCCGCCCGACCGATCTATCTAAGCTCCCGGGGCGCACAGGTTCACCAATGGAGGACAACCAGCGCCGCCTGTATGAGCTGATCTGGAAACGCACCATCGCCTCACAAATGGAAAATGCCATTCTCGATCAGATGAAAGTCGATATCTCGGATGGCACCGATGATGTTATCTTGCGCGCAAATGGCTCTGTTGTCGCGTTTGACGGCTTCCTGACCCTGTATCAGGAAGACAAAGACGATGATGAAAACGATAAAAATGATAAGGATCGACGCCTGCCGCCGATGAAAGAACAGGATACGACCAAAATCGTCGATATCAAACCGGACCAGCATTTCACGCAACCGCCACCGCGCTATTCCGAGGCATCTTTGGTTAAACGACTTGAAGAGCTTGGCATTGGCCGTCCCTCGACTTACGCCTCGATCATGCAGGTCCTGCGCGACCGCAGCTATGTGACCTTGGAGAAACGCCGTTTTATGCCCGAAGATCGCGGACGGCTGGTCACCACCTTTCTGGCCAATTACTTTAAACGCTATGTCGATTACGACTTCACAGCCAATCTGGAAGAAGAACTGGATGCCATTGCCTCGGGCCATGTCGCATGGAAAGAAGCGCTACGCCTGTTCTGGACCGATTTTAAAACGGCCATAGATGGCACAAAAGACCTCACCATCACCGAAGTCATCGACCATCTGGATGCGGAGCTGGGCCCGCATTTCTTCCCCTCCGAAACCGATAAATCCGGGAATGAAACCGATCCACGCAAATGTAAAGCCTGTGCCGATAACGACAAACTGGAAGACGGACGACTGGGATTACGCCTTGGCAAGTTCGGCGCCTTTATCGGCTGCTCCAACTATCCCGAATGTAAATTCACACGGCCCCTCGTTGTACCCGATAAAAACGGCGAAGGCGAAAGTGCAGACATGGCAGCGCTGGCCAATGAGCCAAAAGTTCTGGGCAAAGAGCCCGGCACGGGCCGCACAGTATCACTGCGCCGCGGACCTTACGGCCCATATGTGCAGATCGACCCGGCCCCCGAAAGCATGCCGGATATGAGCGAATATGAGGCCGCGATGAAGGAATGGGAAAAAGCCAAAGCCATCGCCAAAGAAGCGGGTAAACGTGCACCCAAAAAGCCGAAAAAACCAACCGTGCCCAAACCCAAACGGCAAGGACTGCCCAAGGGCTTAAGCCCAGCCGATGTCACACTGGAAAACGCGCTGAGTCTTCTTGCCCTGCCACGTGATGTTGGTGAGCACCCAGAAACCGGTAAAATGATCAAAGCCGGCATCGGGCGCTTTGGCCCCTTCGTGCAACATGATGGTAAATTCGCTTCCATCCCCAAGGATGAAGACGTGATGACCATCGGCATGAACCGCGCCGTGGATTTGATAGCAAAAAAAATGGAACGCGACGCCGCAAAAGCGGCAAAAGGCGGGGCCAAAAAATCAACAGCCAAGAAAAAAGCCCCGGCGAAAAAGAAGAAGGCCCCAGCCAAGAAAAAAACGGCCACCAAAAAGAAAACAGCGTCTAAGAAGAAAAGCGCTTAAGCAAATTCTGCCGTCCACTCTGGCATCTTATCCCGTGTTGCTTTAATTTCGGCAATCACATTATTAGGCAGTTGTGTCTGACGATCCACTTTCGCTGTTTTGAGTTGCTCAAGCGTCAAATCGTGCGCATTGCGTAAATCAGCCTGCCTGAAATCCGTTCCATCCAGAACAGCACCCTCCATTGTAACATCGGCAAGGGCTTTGCCAACAAACCGGGGCCCCGTAAGATCTGCATTTTCAAAACTGCAATCACTGATCCGATCTGATTGATTTGACTTACTAAAATTTACACTCGTTAAATTGGCATCCTTGAAGTTGGTTAATGTTGAAAACCGCACCTTGGTCAGGCTGTCCTTCGAAAGATCGGCCTCCTCGAAATTACCATTGGCGATCTCTATAGGTTTGCCCTTACCAAAATCACTCAATAACGCTTAAATCACAGCCTGTAAAATCTTGCTTTGTGCTTCCATGCCCATTTTTTTGATATTCTTCAACGAACAGATCAAACTTCCCCATACGTCGGGGCATGTCTTTTGCGTCTTCCCAGACACCTTGCAAAGAGCGTACGGCTCTTTTGGCATCCTTGCCTAAGGCGTCGGCAATGTCTTGCATATAACCTTTTTCAGCATCCCAGTCATCCCACCAGACGCTTTTGCGTGTCTTGGCAAGATTCTCATGAGCCTTCCCAATTTCCTTTAAACCCACAGCATTGTACAGCTTTGCTAACGTTTGGAGAGCTTTCATGTTTCACCCTTTCAAAATTATTTTTACTTTTTGTTGAATCGTTTTACGTCCCCCGCATTACTTATGTCAAAAAAAGCTTTCATTTTACTTTTGGTCGCATAGCGCGTACATACACACACATGTCTCTGACCAAAGAAAAAATCTTCGCCTTTATCCAATCCTCCGACGCGCCTGTGACCAAGCGCGAAATCGCGCGGAGCTTTGGCATCAAGGGTGGCGAAAACCGCGTCGCACTCAAGCAAATCCTCAAGAAACTCGAGGCCGAGGGCACCATCGCCAAACAGCCCGGCGGCGCGTATAGCGTCCCCCACGGCCTGCCGCCTGTGGGCGTGGTTGAGATCACCGAGATCGACATCGACGGCGATGTGATGGCCCGCACGCTGGAGTGGGACGAGGCGCTGCAAGGCCCGCCCCCGCGCATTGAAATCGCCCCGGATAAAAAACACTTTCCGCAGCTACAGCAAAAATCCCGCGCACTGGTACGCTTTCACCGCCTTGGTGAAAACCTCTATGAAGGCCATATCATCCGCGTCATTGACAAGCAGCGCGGCACCCATGCACCGGTGCTGGGCATCGTCAAAACCTTAAAGGGCGGCGCCTTCTTGATGCCCACCAACAAAAAAGCCAAGCAAGATTTCGAAATTGCGCAAAAAGATATGAACGGCGCAAAAAACGGGGATCTGGCCGTTGCTGAAGTTCTACCGGCCCGCGGGCTAAAACGCAAAAAAGTGCGCATCACCGAAGTTCTGGGCGATCGCAGAAATCCCAAAGTCATCAGCATGATTTCGCTACACGAGGCAGGACTTAGCGAAGAATTTCCGGAGGCCGTCTTTGACGACACAAAGGGCATGAAAGTGCCCTCTCTTAAAAACAGAGAGGACCTTCGCGATATCCCGCTGGTCACCATCGACGGAGAAGATGCGCGTGATTTTGATGACGCCGTCTATGCGGAAAAGCTGGAAGATGGGACCTTTCACCTGATCGTAGCCATTGCAGATGTCGCGCATTATGTGCGCCACAACACAGCTCTGGACAAAGAAGCATTTAAACGCGGCAATTCGACCTATTTCCCGGACCGCGTCGTGCCGATGCTGCCCGAATCCCTATCCAACGATCTGTGCTCCCTTCGTCCCCATGAGGACCGTGCCTCTATGGCGGTGCATCTATGGATTGACCAGAGCGGGACATTGCTGCGCTATAAATTTGTGCGCGCTTTGATAAAATCAGCCGCCCGCCTGATATATGAACAGGTGCAAGCCGCCCAAGATGGCCAGACAGACGAAACAACTGCGCCCTTGATAGAAAAGGTCATAGCCCCACTATATGAGGCATTCACAATTTTAGAAAAAGCCCGCAAACAACGCGGTGCACTTGACCTTGATCTGCCAGAGCGCCGAATTATTATTGATAAAAAAGGCAACATGACCGGGGTAACCCAGCGCGAGCGCCTTGATGCGCATAAGATGATCGAAGAATTCATGATTCTCGCCAACGTTGCGGCAGCCTCAGCCCTAGAGAAAAAGAACGCTGGAAACAGCGGCAATGGCCCTTACCCGTGCGTCTACCGCGTGCACGACAAACCGAGCATGGACAAACTCGACAGTGTGAGAGAATTCCTCGCAAGCTTTGATCTGTCTCTACCAAAGGGACAGGTCGTTAAACCCAAACAGATTAACTACATTCTGGAAGCCGCCGCCAAAAACCCATACAGCCACCTAATCTCACAAGTGATTCTGCGCACCCAGAGCCAGGCGGTCTACGCCCCCGAAAATATTGGGCATTTTGGCCTCGCCTTGCAAAAATATGCACATTTCACCTCCCCCATACGCCGCTATGCTGACCTTTTGGTTCACCGTTCCATCATCGGTGCCTATAATCTGGGTGATGGCGAAATGAGCGAAGAAGAAAAAGCCCGCATCGAAGAGCTGTGTCAGCATATTTCCTCCACAGAGCGCACATCTATGGAGGCCGAGCGCAACGCCGTTGACCGATTTACCGCCACCTATTTGTCTGAGCAAACCGATGCCGTATTCGAGGGACGCATCAGCGGTGTTACACGCTTTGGCCTATTTGTGGAGTTGAGCGAAAGCGGCGCAGACGGACTTATTCCCATGAAAAGTCTATCGGATGACTTTTATGTCCATGACGAACACGCCCATGCGCTAGTGGGCCGCAAACACAAGCGTATTTTCCGCCTTGGCGCGCCAGTTAAAGCACGAATCATCGAAGCAGACGGGATCACAGGCAGCACTATTTTTGCACTGGAAGGCCACGAAAATGGCGCCGACATCCCCGGCATGGCCCCGCCCAAAACCCTGAACTTTAAATCAAAAGAAAGACAGCGGCATAAACGGGGCAAAAAGGGAAACAAAGCCAAACATCGCAACAAGCACACAAAACGCTAAAAAGCCCGCATCGAAATACTTGACAATTAATCCAAAACACTTCATAAAACGCTTCTCGAATACAGGAGTGAGAAGACATTGCAAAAGCAACATACGTCAAGGTACGTTTGGAAAGCGAAGCAGGAACAGGTTACCGCTACTACGCGAAGCGTTCGACGCGCGCAGAATATAAACTGAAAAAGAAAAAATACGACCCATGGGCAACCAACGAAAAAACAGGCAATAAAGGCGCACATGTGATGTTCGTTGAGAAAAAGATGCCCCCATCCAAGAAATAAAGGCTTTCGAGCACATAAAAAACAAAGCGCCCCGCATCGAGGGGCGCTTTTTTTATTTTCCAGCTCTTAACTTTAAAAAACATCTACTCATCGTCATATGTAGCGCGCTCATTTTCTTTATATTTCTCAGGGTCAAGTTTTCCAACCCCCTCAAATACCACACAATTGCGCCCCATATTCTTGGCCTCATATAAGCATTTATCGGCGCGCGCCAAAACCTCTTCGGCTGTATGCCCGTTATGCTCAATAATCGTCCCGCCAACCGACGTTGTAATACGCAAGGCACCACCTTCAGCGCTGCACGGCACGGGCTCGTCCGCAATAGAACGCCGCAAACGCTCAGCCACCATATAAGCTCGCTCCTGTGAGACATCCGGCAGGATCGCAACAAATTCCTCGCCGCCGAGCCGGGCCACAAGGTCGAAACTCCGCAAACTATTCTTCATGCGCTCGGCAAACACTTTTAAAACCTCGTCTCCGACAGGATGACCATGCGTATCATTCACGCTCTTGAAATGGTCAATATCCAGCATAACGATCCCCATAGCCTTTTTGCTCTCGGCGTTTTTCTGCAAGAGCTTCTCGACGTGTGCATCAAAATAACGGCGGTTATAAAGCCCTGTTAAACTATCGGTCAGCGCCATAGAGAGGCTTATTTCATAAGTTGAACGCAGCCGCTCCTGAAAGCGCTTGCGGCGAATTTGCGTGCGCACCCGCGCCAGCATTTCATTGCGATCCAACGGCCGCAGGATATAATCATGCGCGCCAATCTCAAGCCCATGCGCAATACGATCCATATCACCATCTTCCCCGATCATAACAATCGGTACACCGCGCGTACGTTCATTCGATTTTAAATGAGAGCAAAGCCGTAGCCCGTCTTCGTCCTTTATATCCAGACTAATCATCAAAACATCAAATTCATGAGCCGCAACCAATTCCATACCCTTAATGCCGCTATCAACCGCCATCGTGATATTGTGATCCTGCATCAGCGTCTGAACAATTTTTGTTTTCTCAAATTCACGATCCTCAATTAGCAAAATCCGCGCGCCCTCGACAGGCTCGGCCATTACATTGGTTTTCTCGCCAACCACTCCAAATTGCGTGGCCGTGTTTTCACGCACACGCCACTCATCCAGCGCCATCTTCAGGCGCACCAAAGAGCGCACGCGCGCCATCAGTGCCGTATCATTGATCGGCTTGCTCAGAAAATCATCTGCACCAACCTCAAGCCCCCGGACCTTATCCTCTGTATCCGTCAGAGCTGTAACCATCACAACAGGGATGTGTGCCTTTTCGGGATCAGCCTTGATCCGTGAACAGACCTCAAAACCATCCATCCCCGGCATCATCACATCAAGAAGCACAATATCCGGGTTTTCCTTCTCGACCTTCTCCAACGCCTCAGCCCCGCTAGTCGCCGTCAAAACCTCGTAATACTCGCAAGAAAGCTTGGCTTCCAGCAATTTCACATTGGGAAGGATATCATCTACAACCAGCACACGTGCCGACATCTATACCTCCCGCTCTTGCTGTTGCATCGCAGATTCTTCAGCCTCATCTTCGTGGGAATCAGCTTCACCATCGAGATATTTGTGAACAACCTCAAGAAAATTCACCACAGAAATGGGCTTGGACATATAGCTTTCACAGCCCCCTTCACGAATTTTTTGCTCATCACCCTTCATGGCAAAAGCCGTCACCGCAATCACAGGAATATGCTTCAGTTCAGGGTCATCCTTAATTTGTCTGGTGAGTTCCAAACCTGAAACTTCGGGAAGCTGAATATCCATGATAATCAGATCTGGCAAATGCTCCCGCGCCAACGCCAACGCTTTTCTTCCATCCTGTGTCTGAACCGTACCGATGTCGTGTGCTTCCAGAAGATCATGAAACAACTTCATGTTCAGCTCATTATCCTCGACAATAAGAACCTTGTTTTTCATACGATTATCGGCTTTCAAAGACGTTGAATCTTCCTCTCTATGGCATCCTAAAAGGAATAAATTGCCAAAACGTTAATATCAGCTCTCTTTCCTTCTATATTTATAATTGCAGACCTATGGCTCCACCACATCCCGTTTTGTTTCGTCCTGATGACAGGTCTCATCTAGCGGTTCCAGTGCAACGAGCCTCTGAGAAACAGAGAAATCCTCATATTCCACAATCATATCGCTGACAACACCATTTTCATGGAAAACCATTGCCATTTCATAATCCGCAGTTAAATCAGAGTTGTTCAACGGGAAAAACGCTAGCCGCATACGCCAGGCATCCGTCTTGATCAATGACTGATCAAGGTTTTCATTAGGAACAACAATACCTGACACATCCACAAGTTTGCCAATAAAACTGTTCACCTCTACAGGCCCATCTTCGTCACTACCATCAAAAATCGTGGCATTATAGAATTTTTTGCCCTCACGGATCTTCTTCAAAACACTGAGCGTATGATTAACAGGAAATAGTGCGCCCTTAGGCAATTCAAAAACCAGATTTTTGGGAAGTGAATAAATAGCCTCGGAGGACACAGCGTCCTTATCGATTGCAGCATGCCCACGCAATTCCTCAATCAATCGTCCGTCACGCTTACGCTGAGAGGCAAAGCTCAGGGTTTTCCCATCAAAAGATTCATATGTCGAATAATCGCTGACAATTTGCATCGGCGGACTGTCCGCATACTCATAAACCAAATTAAACTTGTGATTGGACACCCAGGCATCACAGGACGGATGCCACTCATACATCATCTGGCCACTAATATTAACCACCTGTGAGCCGTTTTTATTCTTAGCCAGTTGAATATCATAGAGTGCTTTGTGA